>VOFC01006890.1_pt1 | contig 20947 bp, 39 predicted proteins | sample 5384161 | NCBI WGS metagenome assembly VOFC01 (sample SAMN12384722, study PRJNA508395) | human gut metagenome | isolation source: healthy gut B | host: Homo sapiens
TATTGCTCCTGCTGGACATCCTCATCATCGCGTTCCTCATCTACCAGCTGCTGGGCTTCCGTCAGCCGCACCCGCCGGCCAGCAGCCAAGGGCACGCTCATCGTCATGGCGGTCTGTCTGGCGTGGCGGGCATCCTGAATATGCGCTGCCGTCACCTGGCTGCTCAACTTCGCTGCTGCAAGTCCGGTCTGCTGGTGTGCTGTTAGCCCGAGATACGGCGTGCGCTGGAGCGGATGAGCCGACCGACCAGTGGGCCTATGAAACTTGCTGCGCGCCATCATCGCCATCTGCGACGCGGCAGAGCGCTTTTCGGAGACCAAGACCGGCGCGCTCATCGTGCTGGAACGGAACACCAACCTTTCTGAGATCGTCCGCACCGGCACGCCGTGAACAGCGCCAGTCAACCTCGAGGTGTACCATCTTCTGTACCCCCTCACGACAGCGCAGCCATCTTCTACAGGCTGTGTACCCCCTTTCAACCTGGACCTGGGCAAGGACATGGGACCCCACTTTTGCCTCGGCATCGAGAACTCCGCATCGCAGGCATCATCTCGATGGCGAAAAACGGTGTACTCATGCGCCACTTTGACCGTCAGACCCTTTACACCCGGCTGGTGGATGAGATGATACCAAGGAGACCGCCAGCGAAAAGAGTGCTGCCGAGGGCTGGAAGGCCAGGGGGCAAGCGCCTGCTGGCTGGGTGAACAACAAGGAGGAGGATGAGCAGCAATGAGCACTGAGCAGAACAACGGCAAGCCTGCCGTACCCCCCAAGCGCAATCTGCTGAACGACCGCCGCATCCGGCTCCTGCTTTCTTTGCTGGGTGCAGTTATCGCATGGATGGCTGTCACCATCGTCGTGCAACCCGGCACCACCACCACCATCTATAATGTTCGGTGGACTTTTACCTATGATTCGGCTGCCTACACTTCCGGGGCCTGAGCATCGTCAATGCAGAGGAAAAACGGTCAACCTGAAAACTTTCCGGCGACGGCTACACCATCGGCAACCTGTCGGCCAACGACTTTGTCGTCTACCCCGACTGGTCCAGCGTCGCGACAGCGATTGAAAAACCTGCGCCTTCAGGTGCGGAGCCAGAGCACCCACCCTGCTCACCGGTGTGTCCGTCTCCATCGACGGCGACAACACCACCGTGGACGTGGTGTTCGATGTGGTGGAAGAAAAGACCCTGCCCATCAGGTGACGACAGATTACCTGAAATAGCAGACAGCTATATCACTCTACGGCACCGACATCTCGAAGAGGACGGTGACTCTCTCTCTCCGAGACCCAGCACCGAGCTGAGCAAGGTGAGACCTGCACGCCGAGGTGACCTGGCAGCGAGCTGACCAGCCCCATCACTCTGGACACCAGCCTGCGTTTTTGCAAACACGGCAGGGAGGTGGAAATACTACTCTCTGGAAGCAGACGTACGTCGAGGTCACGTTGCGAGTGTAAACTGGCCACCCTGCCGGTGGAAGTCAGCTTTATCAACGCGCCCGCGACTTTGACCCCTCGGTGCTGAAGTTACTCCTGAGCAAAGACCCTCAATGTGGCCCGGCCGGGTCCCAAGATCGACCGTCTGTCCACTCTGTCGGTGGGTACCATCGACCTTTCCACCTTTACTGGATAAGGTGAAACAGGGGGAAATGCCCTCAGGCTGCCCTTGTCGGCATCCGTCTGCTGGACAACATCTCCCAACATCACGGTCGGCTTCAAACAGCTCCCGTCTGGAAACAAGACCATGAACCTGCCCGCCCGCTGTGTACGGGTCATCAACCTGCCCTCCACCTACACCTGACCGTGGGAGACGGAGCGTACAATGAACGTCACCCTCTGCGGCCCGGCCCGGTTCGCTGGAAGCCTTGAATCCGGAACAGGTGAGGGTCATTGAAATCGACGCCGACGACTTCTATGTCGCCATCGGCCAGCAGAACATCGCCTGCCGCCTCTATGTGCCCGGCCAACGACAAAATTTTGCGCTGGGCAGCTATGTGAATGCAGTGCAAGATAGAAATAACTTTGAGTATATGATCTGATTCATGATATTCGCCTGCCCTCTCCGCCCGGGCCCGAGCAGAAAAAACCCTCCGCCTCGCCCGCATCCCCAGCAGGGTGAGCCATCCTGGGCATCGCCAAACTCTCGGTGGACGCCCACCACGGCCAGCCCAAGCTGGTGTACACCGTGGCGTGACCTGAAAGGAGGAAGGGGGAAGAGGCCGCCTGTTGCGGGTGCTTCGCCCAACGTCTGCCGTCAGGGGGCAAGACCGATTTTTCGGTGCAGAACGGCACTCTGCCGCTGACGCACCGGCCCGTGGTCTGCGGCCTCGGCCCGGCGGGCCCTTTGCGGCGCTGCTGCTGGCCCGTCAGGGCTACCGGCCCATCGTGCTGGAGCGCGGCCCGGCGCTGGACGAGCGCGTCAAGGCCGTGGAGCATTCTCCTGCCACCGGTGAGCTGGACGAAAACGCCAACATCCAGTTCGGCGAGGGCGGCGCCGGAACCTTCTCGGACGGTAAAGCTCACCACCCCGCATCGGCGACGAGCTCTGCGGCCTTCGTGACCGAGTGTTCCTCGAGCACGGCGCGCCGGGAGATCGCCTGGCAGCAGAAGCCCCATGTCGGCACCGACCTGCTGCCGGGGCGTCATCACTTCGCATTCGAATCGAATCGAGGCGCTGGGGGGCGAGGTCCCACTTCAGCACAGCCCTCACACCGGCTTCGAACGGCAGGACGGCCAACTCGTCGGCATCCGGACCACGGGCAGTGCCTTCCCCTGGGAATTTTCGCTGGTGTTCGCGGTGAGCCACCCTCGGCCCGACACCTTCCGGGATGATGGACGGCGGCCTCGTGCTGGAGTGCAAGCCCTTCAGCGTCGGCTTCCGGGCCGAGCATCTCCAATCGAAAAGAAATCGAAAAGCCTTTACCACGGGCAGCAGGCCATCCGGCCTTGCCGCAGCCGGCGAATATCAGCTTTCGCAGCACGTTGAAAAACGGTGCGAAGCAATACGTAACCAGGTCTTGATCATCTGCATTTGTAACTGCAAATACAGTAGGAAAGTATATAGCGTCTCATAGGGTGTGATTTTAACCTCTCCAAATCGACTGGCAAGAAGTTCAACAGAATTCTTATTGCCGGGATATGCTGAGATACAATAAATGTCACTAACATTTCCCATGGGTCTTGATGAAGTATCCGGATTCGTCCTTCCTCGCAGCCATCTGCATATATGTATCAGAATCCGATTGATTCATGTACATGAAGATAGCTTCGCTCTAAATCAAAATAAGGAATCCATACTTGATTCCAAGTTTCTTCAGAGCAACTAATTTCAAAGCACTTAGCTGATAGTTCTTGATGTATAACACTTCGCTTCCAGTGACAAAGCGAAATAATCCATCTTCAAATTCTCTTACACGAAAACACTGCCCACTGTATGCAATTTTTTGAAGGTCGAGATCATCTGAAATTGAAATATTCATTATCGCCCCCAACCACTTAGTGGTTATCGTCCTCTTTAACCAGCTTTCCGATAATATCGCAGAAATCGCAGTCCATCGCTTTGCAGATCTTAGTAAGGATCTCCGTGTTGACATGCTCATTCTTACCCCAGTTTAGCAAGAGCCGTGGTCGAGATACCTGCGGCCAGACGCAGATCCTTCTTTTCATATTCTTATCAATCAGGAGCTTCCACAGTTTATTGTAGCAAACAGTCATTTTTTCACCTCTGATTATTTGGCATAAAACAGCCATTTTTAACTCAGTGTATTGTCTACAAGATGTCCAATTAGTTCTTACATATCCATTTGATTCGCTCAGAAAAATATGTTGGATAGTCTGAAAGAAGCATCAAAATATCCCTTTTTATGTAACCTCATAACCCCCTACGATACGATTAGTATCGATTGCGTTATGTCCAATTTGTCCGCCAGCAGATTTGCAAGAAAGCGATCATTAAAATTTTCTCGCAAATCGAAACTGCTGTTTCTGTTTTGACTCCATATTTTATTCTTTTTTGCAGCAGAAGCAAATTGGGGCAAAGTGGATTCGCCATGTCTTCCTCATTAATCTCGATAATATCAATGATACTCCCCCCAAAAAAAAGCTCAACTCGTAAGAAATGGACTTATTACAGATACCTTCAAGACTCGCTATCGGTAAAGACGTACGTTGATTCATTTCAACAAATGAACAGCCATCAAGCCACATTTGGCAAATATCTGCGAAGAAATCCGTTTCTTTTTTAATCGTGTGAGTTTCACAAAAAAAGTCTATAAGCATCTTAATCAGCTGTTCATTTGTATAACTCTGCTGGGTAAGATGGTTTTCGGATATCCATTTTTCAATCTGGAATGAAAGGTCGATACCTGACATAGCCCTGGCGTAGTTTTTAACTTGAGAATAATCAAAGTTCGCTTATCTTCGATGTAATGGAAGTCAAAAGATTTTTTCCAACAAGGCTTTTTTTCGTTATCATCTGCCATGAAATACGCCAAGGTTCCTTTACAGATATCAGCCCCTATTGTTTCCTTATCTGTATTCTCGTCGTTTGAAAACACAAAAACACAAATGATTTTCGATGGCCTCCACAATACTTTTCGAGTCATCATGGAGTCTTCAATATTGTAGGTGTTTTTTGAGGATACCTTTCGCGTACATCTTTTAGAAATCTCAATTGCACATTGTTCAAAAACAAAAAAGGGTCGTTGTAATGATCAACGATGTATTGCGCAACCCATGTACCTGATGCACTTATTTCATAGTCAATGATAATATCTTGAACCAAGGATAGGATGGAGCTTCCGCAAGGTTCTGCTGCATTACTATCGAACATTTTTACGCAATCTCCATCTATAATTACCGCCATTTCTTCGGTCATTTTATTATCGAACAACCGTGGATCGGTAACAATGACACTGCCTTCAGTATACATTCCAGAACGTGCGGTTCGTCCCATTAAATTCTGGAAACTACGAATCTGCATGCTATTGCGCGCAACCATAAAGCTTGTCATAAAAAGATATTTAATCGGAATGTTTACTCCTTGCGCCAGCGTTGAAGTACAGACAACAAGGCGCAAATCTTTTTTTCTAAATGCATGCTCCACAGCAAGGCGCAATCCGTTGGGCAGGTTAGAGTAGTGCGGGGACAACACCCAAATGGCAAGAAATCGTATATGGATGCTGCATACCATAGTAAACAGACATCAACTGTGCCAGTCGGTTCATTTCTTCGGCATTACTGCTTCTTTTTTAATTTCAGCAAGTTCATATCCACGATTCTTTAATTCGATAATCCTATTGATTATAGTTTGCACAGTGTTGGTTCGATTAGCAAAATAGCAGTTCCCCCATTTTTGCATAGCTTATTTGCATAATAGATTGCAATATCCTTGGCATCTGTAAGTTCCGGGAAATGGCGTTGCTTTTTTCTCTCTGGGACGCTTCTGCAATGAAATAACCTCTATGCTGCGAGGAACATAAAAATCCTCTTGTGTTGAATTATCTGAATAATAGTGGATATCTGTTGTTTTCGATGCAAACCCAACTGTTTTGGGAGTCGCCTTAATGTTGGGATCTGCTGCTAAACACCTTCTTCACCAAAAAGCCATTTTTGAATCTGCTCAGCATTGGAGAGTACTGCCGAAAGAATAAGAACCTGGTCTTCCGTTGAGATATGACCCCGAATTTCAGAAATCAATAATTCGTAAACCGCCCCTCGACTTCCGTCATCAAACATGTGACCTTCGTCAACATGTATAGACCGATTGCATCCAAAAAATCTGCCTGGTGGTGAATGATATAGCTGAGTTTTTCAGGGTGCAAATTAAAAACCTTCGGTTTTAAGTCGAGAAATATCTCAAAGAAAAAATCATCCTCAAGGACATCCGAAAATTGGTTAACTAAAGCCTCGTCCCCAAATGCAGAAATCATATCATTTGCTATTTCATTGCACAAGGCACGTAGTTCTACAATTATTGCTGTAGTTGCTCTATTAGAAGCAAAAAGACGAACGAATTATCAACTCGATGCTTTTTTGTTTTACCAACGCCTGTTGGCAACTGAACAAACTGACCGCTTAATATACCTTTTTTCCCCGATAAGCTGCTGAGCGGGGCCACAGCATCCTGGGAGCATTTGAGCTTTTAAGGTAGTCTGACCACAAGGACAGATCCAACCCTGAATATCTGGGCAGAAGACTCCATGCCGATCTGACAAGGCTACTATGACAACTGCATATAATATATCAACAAAGTATATTTCCATTGATTATCGCGCATAAACCTCTTTTTCGATACTCCAATAATATATTCTGTATTTCTTCCGGCTTTTTCCCTGCTGGTATACGCCAATAAGGAACAGCAAAGTTTTTCTCCAGTAGGAGTATCATTGTTTATGTGCATCGGTTTAGCAGGAGATATCCAAGAAAGTTGCCCATAATTTTTTGAGGTGCAAGCAGCGTCCGATCGTTTCGCTCAAAATACTCAGAGCATAACACTTTGGCACTCCCGAAGTTATCAGAGAGAAAAAGGCAGGCGCTGGCTCCGGATAGCAAAAAATCGATGTCATATGCCGTTTTGGCACCCACACGTTGGTCAAAGTATTGTGAAGCAACTCCTAAATATGGCGAAAACTCCTCTCTGTCCACTGCATTATTTTCAATGACACTTTCAGCATATCGAGAGAGTATGTAAACAACAGGATAGGATAGTTCATTCGAATTTAATGGAAACTTCGGATAAGCCTCATTTGGGATATCATACTCTACCAATTTTGCTTTTGCCTTTTGGTATTTGAGCATATAGCTTGAAGTATTTGAGAAAATCATTTTGTACACCTCTCGAATACTTGATGCCAGGGACATCAAATCTGCTCCGTGGATATAGAAAAACAGACTGGTCTGTTTTCAATTCCAAATCGGTTCCTTTAATGCCGACAATAACGTTCTTTTTGATAGACGGCAAACTTGATATGGCAGCTCCCCACATAAAGTGTTTTGTATGGATTCTCTGTTTTTTGCTGAAATCTCGCTATGTTCTGATTCTGATATTTTCCCCATGGAACGAAGCTTTTTCCTGTAGTAATCCAAAGTATGAGAGAAGCGATGCTCATCTTTTTTGAATCACCAACAGCATCTTTTATTACTTTGCTGGCTTCCTTTGAAGAAAGAAGTGCTTTTACTTCTATTGCTACAAGTTCATCGTTTTTGTGCGGCTTTTTAGGGCCAACAAAAAATCTGTGCTTTAAGCAACGTCTGTGCCATGTTCAGACTCATTTTTCCCAGAACGGTTGTATTGCTTACACCGTGGAACTTCATAGTTCAGCACGAACTCAAACAAATCTGCAAATAGGATTTCGCTAATGTCATTGAGCGTGCAGTCGGGCCAAAATTCTCCTCTTTTTGAGGAATAATATATTGGCGCAAATATTCTTCTACAGTTAATTCATTCAGAAAGGCATCTTCTTCTAATTCATCATCTGGAACATAGTGTCTTCTAATATGGAGTGCCCAATCAGAGAGGATGTCCTCATCGATTTCATAGGATAATCTATAGCAATTCAATGGCTGTTGGTCTTCTAAAACTACGCCATCTTCTTTAACAATCCATTTTAGATATTGAGGTCTCATCCACTTTAACACCCTCCCGCTATTTTCCTGGGATGCGATGACACTCGTCTAAATATTTATGCGCAAACGATATGAGTGTGAGTATGTCAAGCGCTTTTGTTTCATCGGTTTTCCAATTAACCTTTGGCGTATGTGCTTTGCCGGATTTCTGACCAAATGAAAAATTGCCTCAAGTCCCAACTTCCTTCAAACCTATGAATTCACTCACGTTCGCTTTCGGTTTTCATTGCGTTAAAAAAAAGATATAGGGGTTGTTCTTGAGAAAATGCAGCTTGAAAAAAAGTGCTCCACCATCTGTAGTTAACCCTGAAATCTGCCGAACGCGTTCAGCCAGCCCTTTTGCCGATTCAAACACAGCATCATAATAATCTGCCCTCAAATAGTCCTCAACACAGTATTTCTGCACCTCGGAATGTATTGCACGGTCATAGAGAGCTTTCTTTAGGTGGTTCACTCTTTGGTCAACTTCGGTAAGTGTGTGAGCTTGAGAAACTTCTTTCAATCTTCCACTTTGGTCAATCAATAAACCGGCAAAGAGCAAAATTTTTATTTGTTTCTTCAAGCAAATACCTATATTGTTGCCTACTGTCAATGCTTGTGTATCGAGCGGGATTTAATGCGGCCTGCAAGAAAGAAAATATCTTACCTAATGAGTGGCTGTTGTTTATCTCCGTCGCCAGGCAATTATAAAAGCCAGTCTCTTTTATTTAATCCTATGGTATAACCCCCATTGACTACGAGAGGAGCCATCATCAACAGCGCAAATTCCACATTGACCTAATAATACGGTCAACTCCTGCTTTTGGTCAATCCTTGAGATGTATGAGCCACAACACCACAAAGCGCCTTTTAACTGCTGCTGATCTAAACTGCGAACGATCTGACTCATATAGGACACCTCATTTACTGATTTTATACGAACACATAATAATAATTTTACTAAAGCAATCCTGTTTTGTCCATTAAAAATCCAATTTTCAAATTCTTGATTTTATTTTGCAAATATCTATTATGAAATCAAGCATCGCACATTGCCGCAGGAGCGGTTCAGTCCGACTCCTGCGGCTATTTCTTTGTTTTGTGGTGCATTTTTGCGTCAGCCCATGATACCGATTTTTGCTTCCGTTTTCGTACATATCCTTGGCATATTCTACCTGGTTGGGACCTTGGTTCTCAATCCAGCCGAAGCCAGGTACATAGAGCATATCCTCTGAATAATCACCGATGGCCTCTATCTCTGGTTTAAGTGGGGCGATTCGGCGCTGGCTCAGCCTGATTTTCTGCCGTGGGCGCAGGCGACTGTTCGTCGGCTTCTTCCAAAAACAGGCTCAGCTATCATTCCATCTACCTTTTCCATCTCTGTTGTCCAGTGGCATCGCTGGTTCTGGCGGCTCCGGAAGCGGTGCCAGGGTCGCGATTACTGCGGGTGTTTCTTTTGTCCACCGCAGTTTGAGGCAACACAGCGGCCCACAGGGCGAAACTGGCGGTAATTGCTGCGGCGATGGCAATCTGGTTTTTCATTCCTGTCCTCCTTCCGCCTCCTGGGTCGCCAGGAGAATGAGCGCTCGTTGTTTTTCGTCTTCCCAAAGCTCCCACGCCAGCTCAAAGCCGGCGATAAAGCTGTCGAGGGAAGTCTGTTCTCTGATAGAGTCCTGGGCATCGATGATCCGCAGCACCAGCTTGCGCCCGGTTTTCCAAAGCCGCGATCAATGCTTTTGTGGCACTCCTCCACTTCTGTTCTCCTGTTCGTCCAACTCCGGGCGGGTATAAAAGTGATCATACAGCTCTTTGAGCAGTTTGTTTTCCATCGTCATCATCTCCTTTGCGACCCAAACATATACCACAATTTTCCGCACAATAGCTATCAAAATTTCTGGAGGTTGTCCAGAATATCTGCCGCTTGCCGCAGCTCCTCCTGAGATGCTTTGTTGGGATTGTTTTCGCCTTTGGCGGCTGGACAGGTCAGATAGGGAGCGTAGTTCTGCCGCGTCATGGAAGTGCGGAAGTGGCCCAGCATCTGCGATACCTCTTTGGTGTCCATCCCATTTTGCAGGGCGAGGACAGCGCAGGTGTGCCGGAGGTCCGCGAAGCGGATGTGGTCCAGACCGGCTTCCTTTGATGATCTCATTGTGCATCCGGCGCACCATCTGGGGCGAGTAGGGCTTCTGTGTAGCTGGGTGCATGAACATGAGCGGACTGCTGGGGTGCCTGGCGTGTTCCGTGCGCGAGGCTCTACAACCTTCTTGGGTTAGGCTGACGGTCCTGGTGCCGCCTTCATACTCCACCAGCTCCCGCCGCTCCACCGCGCGGTTTCTCCGGAGATGGTCAGCGTCCGCTCTTTTGCATCCAGGTCGCTCCATTTCAGCGCGATCAACTCTCCTTGCCGAAGCCCCGCCGTCAGTGCCAGCAGGAACATGGGGAGGTAGCCCAGCCGCTGAGCTGCGTCCAGATAGTCCTCCACCTTCTGCTGGCGTCAGCACATTGGCGCTGACCTTTTGGGCCGTGGATAGCGGAAACGCACGGGCGGGGTTTTCCGCTATCAGCCCCTCCCGGATTGCCTGGTCCAGACATTGTTGGAGAAGCCGGTGGATGTGCCGCATGGTATGCTCGCCCAGCCCTGGGTATTCGGGGCTTTCCGGGCGGTGACCGCCGAAGCGCTTCGCTCCTCCAGAAAATGCCCACCTGCTCTGCGGTCAGTTCCTCCAGAGGGATCTCGCCCAGCCTGGGGAGGATGTGGTTCTTGAAGAGATATCCGTGGGCGGCATAGGTGGTCGGGCGGCTCTGGTTCTTGTCGTAGACCTCCTGCCAGTGGAGGACATCTCTCAGCGTCATATCCCACCTCCATGCACTGTCGTTGCAGATTTCGAAAGGCCACCCACGGAAGCCCCGCTTGCTTAAGAATCCGCTTGTGCAGGTAGTAAAACTCGTGGAGCTGATACGGCGCTCCGGTCTTTGGGGTTGAGGAACACATAGCGGCCGGTTTCCGGTATGCCCCTCCAGAAGATGCTCCGCCTTTGCGGTTGAGGGCCAGCAGCCGCCGTCTTGAGGATATACCGGCAGCGGATGAAAATCGGCCCACGACAAGGTGATGAGTTCACATTGCCGCAGGCCGCTGGAGAGTCCTGTGTAGATGAGCGGAAGCACGCCAAGCTGTTCCGCCGCGTTCAGATATCGCTGGAGCTGCCCCAGACGCAAGGGGTGGTGTTTTATATTCCTCCGCCTGCGGTTCCTGACAGAGCCGCACCGGGTTATGGGGGATCAGCTGGCCACGGGCCGCTTCGTCCATACAGCGCCGCAGGAGCAGATGGACGCACCAGACGCTTCTGGCGCTGGAGTCCTTGGCCCGTAGACTGTCATAGAAGCCGGTGACAGTGTTTTTCGGACAGCTCCGCCAGGGAATGCTCCCCGATTCCGGGCAGAATGTGGCGGTAGATCAGATTGTATCCGCCCACGGTGCTGTCGCTCCACCTGCCCTGGTTTTCGCAGAACCAGCGGTCGCACCACTGGCCTACGGTGCTGTTTCTTTTCTGCATATTGTCGCCTCCCTTCGGCAACCGAACAATACCACAGAAAGAGGGAAATAGCTACTACTTTATTGCCCTGCGGAGGTCACATCTGCCCCCGTAAGCTGCGGAACCCGCCAGTCCCGTATTCTTTGTTTAGGCGGCGCATATTTTGTGCCGCTTGCGTTCTCTGACTGCCTTTACGGACTCTATCTCATAGGGCCAGGTGCTGATACCGCCGAATTCGTAGATGCTGGTGTAGCCAAGCTCGGCCAATGTGGAAGAGGCAGTCTTGCTGCGGTTGCCGCTGCGGCAGTACACCAAAACGGTAGAGTCCTTCTCAGGGATCACCTGCGCCGCGGACGTCCTTCAATGGTTCCCACCGGCAGCAGCACAGCGCCGGGAATGTGTCCGCTGTCGTACTCATCCTGTCCCGTACATCCAGAATAATGACCTCCTGGGTATCCATCATCTCTTTGGCTGTTTCCTGGGTGATCTGCTCATAGGAGCCGTTTGTGTCATTCCCACCGCATCCGGTCAGCAGGAAAAGGGCAAGCAGAAAAAGGAATGATTCGTTTCATTTGAGTTCCTCCAAAAGTCCGGCAGCAAAGGCTTTGTGGCCCTGTCCGCAAAGTGTGTACGCCGTCATAGGCCAGGGGATGTCCCATCTTCCCGCATCGGCAAAGAGGATACCCAACTGCTCCGCCAAACCTGACAGAGCCGTGCAAAGGACGGGACTCCTCAATGAGCTGCGGGTTGGGCACCCACGCCCAGGGTCACCGGCGGCGGCGCGATCAGCAGGATCTTTGCTTCGGTCCAGGGAGACGCCGGAGAGGAAACCGCTCCAGCCTCCCGGCGGCCTGCTCCGGGCTCCGGCCCTGAGCAGATCGTTGGTCCCCAGCATGACGATCAGCAGATCCGTGTCGGCAGGGAAAGCAGGCGCGGCGGCTGGAATCTCCCGGCCATTCTGTCCCATATTGGAGAGATCGGTCCATCCGGTTTCTGCGGCTAAGATGTCCACCCACCGGTAGTCTGCGTCATAGCGTCCACCGAAATAACCCGGGGGTCGTAGCCGTAGGTATTAGAGTCGCCGAAGCAGATGATGTTCATCTTGTGTCTCATCCTTTCTGTGAATGTTCGCATCCTCCAATGTAGAGGAGGAGGCTTTCACCTAAACTTTCTGCCCCTTTGATTGCTTTTAGCTTTATTAAAATCTCTTCATCTGCTGGGCAGAACTCAAATTGATCAATCTCATCCACCGTGATCCATCGGATATCATTATGTTCAAGCTTCTGGGGAATACCCTCCCTGAATGGTTGCATGAAACAGCGTCAGATGGACTGTCAAATCAGGGGTATTCGTGGATCACATCCATAAATACCTCGCCCACATCCAGCGTGACTGCCAGTTCCTCCTGACATTCCCGGATGAGCGCCTGTCCTTTGCCTGGTTTCTCCTGGCTCTACCTTCGCCCACAAACTCCCACAGTAGCCCTCTGGCTCTTGTGGCCGGGCGCTGGCAAATCATGAACTTATCATGATCCCAAATCAGGGCTGCAACTACTTCGGTAATACTTTTCTGACTCACGTCAACAACTCCTTTGTTCACTTCTGACACTACCTGGGTCTTATATCTACTTCATTAGAAAATTCGCTCTCATTTTTACAGTACTTAGTATAGCTGGGTTTTCAGAAGCCGACAAGAATTTATTAGGAAACATCAGCAAAAAACTCGCCCCAGTTTTGTCTATGCCTCTTTCTCACCTTTTCTTATTATGGTAAAATCAGTTTAACGTAATTTTGCCCAATGAGCAGGACTATCACTTTCGTTACAGTAGAAAGCAGATGATGCACTATGTACACGCTCAGTTTGTAAATGATTTTCTGTCGCTTTTTGATGAGGATATTCATATTTACTTTTCTGTTGTCAGCAAGATTGAATATCTTGTGTTACAGCTTTTCAAGGATACAGAAATAGTTTTCTCGTTGATGCAGACTTAATGAAATATTCCATGATCAGAACGCTCTAATCTTGAGAAAGAGTTGACTGAGTATAACCAGCTTATTAAAGAATATGAATCCCCAACTCAAAGAGCTAATTCAAAATCCAAATCTCTCTAAAATTATCCTAACTCGTCACTCGGAATTGCTTCGCGAAAAGACCGGATGCAAAAAGAAAATGATGCTTATGAAAAGCTTCAGCAGCTAAAGGAAGCACGAGATGCTGATGCAGAGCGGCTGAAGACAATTAAGCAACAGCAGCTCGCATTAGTTTCCTACCGTCTTAATGAAGAAATGGAGCCGAATCAATGATGCTATTTACGGAAAGGATCCTACAACGCCCCTGTGTTGGACTTCACTGACAACAGTTATATTTTCTTTACCCCCAGACGATACAGGAACTGGGTGCATACAAAAGGACTTGTAGTATATGATCTTGCTGTGCTGAAATTAACGAAATTGCCAATTCTGGTACATGATTCTGTTGTGCTGAAGCAAATTTCTGATGATGCTATTTGCGAGTCCAGTGTTCGCTGGGGAAATCGCAGTAGGTTAGTGTTTCTTCAATACCGTCCTCTACCTTTTTGGCGGCCTCCTTCAGCTTCATAGAGCGAAGTTCTTCCACCACAGCTTTGGCCTTCTCCCGAGCTGCTTTCTTGCTCTCCTGAGCATGGATGGCCTTGAGCATCTTGGCCACCAGCTTCACTTGGAACGCGGTGTAACGGAGAATACGTTGCGGTAGAAATGGACGGTGCAGCGCTGGTATTTGGCTTCGGGAAATACTTCTCCCACGGCCTCCAGCATACCAAGGCACTTGTCGCCAACCACCAGCTTTACGCCATCCAGGCCACGGCTACGGAGCCACTGAAAGAAGCTGACCCAACTGGCCTTGTCCTCTTTCATACCCTCAGCAGCGCCCAGAACCTCACGATATCCGTCCTCATTCACGGCAATTGCCACCAGAATGGCTACATTTTCAAACTCTCCGCCCCAGTTTCGGCGCAGATAGATGCCATCCACATAGACATACGGATAGCGTCCACCTTGCAGAGGGCGGTTGCGCCAGTCTTCAATGTGGACATACGCTTTCTTATTCAGCTCGCTGATGGTGGCCGGAGAGACCTTGCTGCCCCACAGGGCCTCAGTAATGTCCTCCACACGTCGGACAGATACGCCGGCCAGGTACATCTCAATGAGAGCTTCTTCCACACTGCTCTCCCGGCGGCGGTACCGCTCAATAATAGCAGTCTCAAAAGAGATTCCCTTGAGCTTAGGCACCTTGAGAGTAACGTCTCCGGATGTAGTGGTAAGATTCCGGTTGTAGTGGCCGCTCCGGTAGCCCTGGCGCTGCTCGTTACGCTCGTACCGGGCAGCCTGGGTCAATTTCTCTGCTTCGGCCTCCAGCAGCTCGTTGAGTGTCTCCTCTACGCTTCCTCGTACCAGCTCTTTGAGCTGCCCCTTGATAACTTCTTCATTTAGCTACCTCGTAGCCAGAGAATTGCTTTAATCCCATCTCAAAACCGCGCGTTTTGGACTTAAGCCTTTGCATCACACAATGCTTTAAATACGTCATAAAAACACAATCATCACCTTCCTCCTTTGTCCAAATCGCCAAAAGATAATTTAAATTAGTTTTTGCATTGACTAAACTACCCGTAAAAAGCTATACTTTGCAGCACAGCTAATCTTATTTATCTATTTAGAAATTTATAGAATAATTTTTACTATGTCAGCTAACAAAAATCAACCATCTTGAATGTAACCAAATAGCCATTTTGTCATTTCCTTTATTTCTGAATTGATATAAAGGACTCACTCGAAACCAAAAACTTGATTAGCTGTTTTCAGAGGAGGTACTATCTTGAACAGTCAAGAGAAAGAAGTTTCTACAGCAAATACTGTACTGCAGAACAGGAGGAACAACGCCTGGACCGTGAAATTCAGCGTTGGAAATCCAGAGTTCAAAAAACGGACTTTGACTACAGCACAATTCAAGCCCCAGCCAGCCATGATTCAACTCTGGAACATGCCGTCCAGCAAATCAAGAATATGACCATACAGCTTATCTTGCAACGCAGCAAACTGGTAGCTCTGCGGCAATCGATTGGTACAGCAATCGATTCTCTTTCAGATCCCAAACTGAGAGAACTACTGCGATTGCGCTACATCGAAGGAATGACCTGGGAAGCAATTTCGGAATATATGAACTACAGCTACATGCAAATCAATCGTCTTCACAACAAAGCTCTCACTGAGCTCAACATGTGATGGAATGTTAGATTCGTTCTATGGCATTTTGTATGTGAAGAGAAGCAAGGCCTCCAAAGCATGTTCCTATTGGTATCCATTCTTTGCTTTCTTCTTTCTCTTCTGGCCAGATTGGGGAAAGTCCCCGTCTCCGCAAGCGCAGCGGAGCACCTATCCCATGTCCACCAGGAAAGTTTCATGTCCATCACTTGCAATTAGACTGGCAGTGTAAACTGTGTACAATATGGTCCCTTTCCTGCTCCACAGAGCAACGAATGGAGCAACAATCGGTCTCAGTCAAATCTGTCAATAGTCTGTGGCAAGTCCATACCAGAACTGGATGGAGAAAGGAGTTGTATGAAATTTCAAACACTAATGCCAGCAGCAAAGGTCCTCCCTATTCCACACCAACAGCCATCAAACCGTCCTGGTTTGATGCCGACGGAAACTAGATGAAGTATGAGCAGCACCTCAATGATTCCCTCGCTCTATTCCTATCTAGCCAGTTGTCCTATTCTTGCAGACCGCAAATTTCACTGGACTACTTCCAGTGAGAATGGCAATGAGACAGCATTAGCTTATGCCATTTCTGCAGATCAGGGCGAATGAGCAGCTGGTTGTCTATCAAAGTGGTACTGTACTAATCCGCAGTCTGTATCGGCTCAGCAGTACCGATAACTGCACACCGGATATGGCACAGCAGCTATCGGACACAGGGCTCTTTGACCAGCTTGCTCTGTGGATGAGCCAGGAAAATGCAAAACGGAACTTACCTCTGCTGCCGGATGGCTGACACCCAGAAGCATCAGGGCTGTCGCGCCACCTACCTCTACTGCTGGACAACAATTCCGGCGAATATCAGATCCAGTTTGAACTGGAATACTACAGAAAAGGTTGTTGATTGATCCATGACGATTACCGAACTGATGAAAGACGTAACTCCCGACGCCGAGTACGAGGCTTCTCCACCGCTAACGATATGGTGCTGGCCATTGACTTTACCGGCGAGGCCGTCGATCCCAAAACCCACATTGTGGCCCAGGCCGGCATCACTGAGCAGACCGGCACTCTGGCCGCCGAAACTAAGGAGAGTATCTATCTCCCGTACCGGCAAGGTGACCACCAAAACCGGCACCTCCCCGCGCACCTTTTACCATGACCGGTGACCGCTACCACAAGGATGAATTCCAGGATGCTCTGCTGGCCCATTCTTCTGAAATATGGTACCGGCCAGGAAGTCATTGCCTGTCCCTATTGTCTACTTTGACCGTCTGACCGGCAAGGGTGAGCAGGGGCAAGGTGTCCATCACCATCGAAAGCGACCTGACCGGTGTGGCCGGCGAGAACGCTAACCTTCCCGCCACTCTGACCAGCGTGGGGCGTGCCCGAGGAGTACACCCATACCGCCGGCGCCTGATTACCGGCCCCTTCGGCACCCCAAAAAACTGCAAAGAACGGCGCCAGCGTTGAAAGGCTGTCTGTGACGGCGTACACCAGATCCCAAACCGCATTTTGTTTTTTCGCCTTACGGGCACAGGTGCGGCAGATCAATTGAAGCAAAGACGGAGTACCGGGGCCTCTCAAGAAAGGATGCCTACTATGCTGAAAATCAACGATCTTGAACTGGACTTTGACATTACCTCTCCCACCGATGCTGCGCTACAAGCAGGCAGGAGAACATATGGAGGCTGCTGCCGCCGACCTGAATTTTTTTTCCCGAGCTTGCCTCGGACGATCCCGGTTTTCTGACAACTATGTGAATATGCTCAACAGTCAGCTTTGTCTGTTCGGCAATTTCATCGATGAGGTCTTTTGGCGAGGGTGTGGCCCAGAAGCTTTTTGGGCAGCAATCCCAGTCTGAACCGGGTGACGGAAGTGAACGAGGCCATCTCCCAGGCGCTGGCTGCCCAGGGCAAGGAGTTTGGTGTGCGGCTGCAGAAGTATAAGCCCAATCGGGCCACCTGTCGCCAGAAATGAATCTGCTACTGATCAATGGGCTGCCGGAAGAATATAAAGGAATCCCGATTTCCGCCGATTTCCGCAACATGATCCAGGTGGATCTAATTTTGCGGGAAGAAGGGTATCAGACACCGAAAAACCATGGCAGCTCTGAGCCAGTTTTTACCCCAGATTCCGGATGATCTGAGCTGGCCTTGGAGGGGCTGGCCTGGTTCTTTCTCCAGGGGGGGGACTCCGGCACGGGCAAAACCAACAAAGGCCCGGACGGCGGAACCCCACCGCCCCGGGCCTTTGATTATGAGCAGGACGCAAATCTGATTTTACGCCGCATTTTACGCCACCTACGGCATCAGCCTCACCACAGTGGAATTTCTGCACTGGTGGGAGTTCCTGGCCCTGTTTGAAGGGCTGCCGGAGGATACGCTGATCAAGCGGGTGATGTACTGGCGCACAGTGAACCTCAGCCAGCTGCCAAAGGAGGAGCGCAAGCAAGTGCAAAAATGCGCCAGCTGTTTGCCCTGAAATCAGAGCCCCAGGAGGAACTGACCCCAGAGGAACTGGCGGAAAAGGCCAGAGAAGAGCTGGCTCAGCGTTATGAGCAGGCCAGGCGGTGGAAGGAAAGCGCGGCAGGTCACCAGAACGGTGCTGGCCAGGACGCCATTGATGGCCGCAGTTGAGACAGGTAATCCAGACTTCACCACGATAATTACTGGTTGTACTGATGGACGTGCCCCCACAGACCGGGCACTTGACGCCCTCCTGGCGGCGCTGCTCCTAAAATGGCAGCCTTCTCCTGCAAGATCTGATCCCGGCCCACTTCATTGTAGTGGGCGATTAAGCAGAAACCTCCGCCACAGAAAAATGTGCGGCGGCTTGGTAAAAAAACTTGGGGGCCCGCCTTTCGGACGATCTAAGATCATTGGTCATCAATTTTTCTCTGCGCAGGTCTGGCACATACAGCCGCCCAGCAGTTGAAAGCATTTATTGCCTTAAACCCTGTTGACGATCCACAGATACTACAGGTTGCCGATTTATAGTGCCAGCCGTTTAATCCATCGAACAAGAAACAACAAGAACAATTGGGAGGAAAATAATAAACAGATATAATCCACTGGCAAAATCTCCAAATTTCCATGATATCCAAGAAAATGATTCATAGGAAAAGATCAACTATATTCACGGTGATTCTCCCTTACAACACATTATTGCAAGTTACTTCTTCCCATCAACATCCTTAATTAGTTTTTTCTTAATTGTTATTATACACAATTTTCTTCCCATTTCAAGAGGAGGTGCCCATGTACAACGGGAACATTGACCTTAGTCAATTATCTAATTTTTAGCACCAGTGCCTTGGAAAATGCAGTCTCTTTTCTGAAGCAGATCAACGAACAAATCAAAATCTTCTCTAGCCTGCAAAGCAGCATAAAACCATTCAAGACGTTTGGAAAGATTTGGCGCCTATTTTTTCTAAAATAGCAGCAGAACAACTCACAGTCAACGCAGCGACGACTGCTGGCGTTGTAGCCTCCCAGGCCGATTCCGCCGCAAAGCTCACGAATACCGCCATCACTAAAGCATTGTCACAGGCAAACGTACTCAATGCCTCCACCAAAACCCACAGAAACAGCTGCCGCCACTGCAGCAACCGGAGCTTATAAAATTTTGAACACTGTAATGACCACTTCCGCTGGAATTCTTGGACTGATTGTGGTCGCAGTGACTGCTGTCATTACAATTATAACCACATTAGCCGCTGCTCTCAACAAAGGCTCTGCCGCCTTCCAGGCGCAGAAAAAAGAAGTGGAGGAATTGGCCAGTGCCCAGGAAAGTCTGGCCCAATCCGCCCAGAAAAGCGCCGATCCTTCGATGACAGCTTTGCCCGCATCCAGGCCAGCGGAACAGTGGCTAAAGGGACTGGTGGATCAAATGCAAACGGTCTCTGACTACACGGAAGACGCCGCCGACAAAGCATCAGCGGATGGCTGAGCTCTGCACGCAGCTCAACTCCACTATGGACGGGCTGAACTTGGCCTATAATAAAGAGACCGGAGCGATTACCAACCTCAATACAGGTCAGGCGCTCAGCCTTTTCCAAATCGAAACGTTGATCGCCGCAAAGGCCAAATTGGCGGAGGCCGATGCCTGGGCTGAACGCCAAAACGAGCTGCTGACAGAGCAGGTACAGATTCAGGAAGAATTGGCACTTATTGAGCAACAGCGCACTGAACTGCAGTCAGAAGACGGCATTTCAAACGGCAACCGCAATAAATTGCTCAACGAACTGGCGGAAACCGAGGCCGCCTACGCCACCCAAATGGAGGAAAACCAGGCGCGCCTAGACTGTGTCGTCAATGAAAATATGGCTACATCCTCCACCGGAATCACTCAATCAGATTGTTTCAAACTATGGCGCAGTGGAAGCTGCGGTTACCAGTAATGGCGAAAGCATCGCACCAAGTAGCCGAACAGTGGGGAGTGTCCAGTGAATCCATTGCGCAACAATGGAGGAGGCAAAACATCACCTAGATGAATGGGTCGCCAAGCAGAACGAAGCATGGACACAACTTCAGGAGGCGGTGACTGAAAAACCTCGTCAGTCGTCAATTCCTTTCAGCGAATGCCAGAAGAGTTTCCATGTCCGGCGAGAAATGCTGGCAAATCTTCAGCACAACAAAGAACAATATGCCGCCTGGGAAGCCAACATGGCGGGAGATTACCTCGCCTGTCACCCCCCTGGCAGCCGCTGAGAATTCTCCAAGCTGGGTCCCGAAGCCAATAGTGCCATCGAGGGAAATTCTGGGCAGTACCGAGTTATTGGCGCAGTATCAGGAATTTGGAGTCAGCATTAATGAGGCGACAGGCGCCGCCATTGAGGCGGATAACCCGGACTTTATAGGGGCTCCCAGCTCACGCAATCACTACATCTGAGGCGGCCCAGGCCTGTACCACTGGACAATCGCAGAGCAAAACTTGGAAAAAATCGCCGCCATGGGGAAGATTTTATCATCGGTCAAAAATCAAAGCTTGAACAATCGCCTAAAAAAGTAAAAGTGAGCTAAATTCAACAGCCCGAGGCATGGCCCGTACAGTTTCCAACTCCATGCGAAGTGCCCTGAGAATTAAATCCCTCCGGTAATGATCGGCATTTTTCCAGAGGGTCATGGAGGGCGCCATCAACGGTATGACCTCCATGGAGGGCAAACCTTCCGCACCGCCTCCAACATTGCTCTGGGAGTTGCGGACAAGCTGACCCTTTCCCCAGAGCAGGCTGAGTTTGCCAACGCAAAAATGCTGGCGCTTTCCAGCACTTCTTTGGGGGCCATGCCCCATCCCGTACCGTGCAGGTCTGGGCCAGCCCTCCAGCAACCATGATTCCTCTGATCTGCTGCAAAAAAGCGGTGGACATTCTGGACGAGTATTTGCCTGAAATGGCCAATATGCGCGTGGTTTTGGACACCGGAGCTACTGTGGGTGGAATGGCACCGGCGATAGATGCAGCCCTTGGACGCCGTGCGAAAAATGAAAGTGAGGGGATAACTTTATGTCTGATCTTTTTTTAGGGATTTCCTTTGGAAACTATCACACTTGGCGAGATTGGAAGCTCTATCT
>VOFC01002860.1_pt1 | contig 20945 bp, 31 predicted proteins | sample 5384161 | NCBI WGS metagenome assembly VOFC01 (sample SAMN12384722, study PRJNA508395) | human gut metagenome | isolation source: healthy gut B | host: Homo sapiens
TCTGTTCGTAAAAAAAAATATAACGTAAATATTGTTGCGATAAAGAGTAATAACGGCGGTAAAGGTGAATATTTCACCTGAACCCGAATACAAATTTAAAGATACCGATATTGTCGTGCTTGTAGGAGATACCGAGTCGATAAACAGATTGGAAAAGTATATAAAAAGACTGTATATAAAAAGTATTGCTGAAAATGCAATACTTTTTTTTGTTTGTTTTAAACAAGAAAGTAATGAATTATATATGAAAAACTTACAAAGAATAAAAATATCAAAAAACTATTGACAAAAGTTTAACAATCTCATATAATAGTGTTGTAAAGATTGATAAATAAATAACGATAAAAATTTATCAATCTAAATAAACAAAGTCAATAATAAAAATTCGGAAGATTTCATACTATGTCAAAACAGAGTCTTCTGTAAAAACATCTTATCAGCCTACAATAAGATGTAAAGAAAAACTAACAACCCGTAGGCAGAAAAGGCTATGGAATTATTATGGCAGAGATTAACGTAAATGAAATGATTGACGGCTACGTTGCAAAAAGCACAAAAAGCTTTGAACGAATTTATGGCACTTAATCAAGAACAGATTGACGCAATCGTAAAGGCAATGACTCTTGCAGGTCTTGACAAGCATATGGAGCTTGCAAAGATGGCTGTTGAGGAAACAGGCAGAGGCGTGTATGAGGACAAAATAACCAAGAATATGTTTGCAACAGAATATGTTTATCATTCAATCAAGAATGAAAAAACAGTTGGTGTTATTGCTGAAAACGACCTTGAAGATTACGAAATTATAGCAGAGCCTGTAGGCGTTGTATGTGGTGTTACACCTGTTACAAACCCTACATCGACAACAATGTTTAAGGCTTTGATTTCCGTTAAGTCAAGAAACGCTATTATTTTCGGTTTCCATCCGGGCGCTCAAAAATGCAGTGCGGCGGCTGCTAAGATAGTTCTTGACGCAGCGGTTGCGGCAGGTGCGCCTGAAAACTGTATACAGTGGATTGAATACCCATCAATCGAGGCAACAAATGCACTTATGAATCATCCGGGTGTTGCAACAGTTCTTGCAACAGGCGGCAGCGGAATGGTTAAGGCGGCATACTCAACAGGTAAGCCTGCACTTGGCGTCGGTCCGGGTAACGTACCTTGCTACATTCATAAGAGTGCTGACCTTGAACAAGCGGTTAACGACCTTATCCTTTCAAAAACATTCGACAACGGTATGATTTGTGCGTCTGAACAAGCCGCAATCGTAGATAAGGCAATCGCACCGAAATTTGAAAAACTTATGAAGAAATACGGCTGCTACTTTGCAAAGCCTGACGAAATTAAAAAGCTTAGCGATTACTGCATCGACAGTGAAAAGGGTGCTGTAAACCCTGTAATTGTAGGTAAGCCTGCAACATGGATTGCGGAGCAAGCGGGAGTGAAAGTTCCTGAGGGTACGAAAAATTCTTCTTGCAAAACTTGACGGCGTAGGTCCTGAATATCCGCTTTCAAGAGAAAAGTTGAGTCCGGTACTTGCATACTTTATCGTTGATTCAACAGAAGAAGGAATCGACAGAGCAGAAGAAATGGTTATGTTCCACGGTATGGGACACTCGGCTGTTATTCACGCAAATGATGAAGATGTAATTCAAAAAAGTATGCTGCAACAATGAAAGCAAAGCCGTCTTATCGTAAATTCACCGTCATCACACGGTGCAATCGGTGACATTTATAATACAAATATGCCGTCACTTACACTTGGTTGCGGTAGCTACGGCGGTAACAGTGTCAGCGGTAACGTTACAACGGTGAACCTTATAAATCAGAAGAGAGTGGCTAAGAGGAGAGTAAATATGCAGTGGTTTAAAGTTCGGATAAGATTTATTTTGAGCATAATTCAATTCAGTATCTTGAAAAAATGCCGAATATCACTCGTGCATTTATCGTAACAGACCCGGGTATGGTTTCTCTTGGTTATGTGGATAAGATTTTGTATTACCTAAGAAAGAGAACGGAGCACGTTCATTGTGAAATTTTCTCAGATGTAGAGCCTGACCCGTCAATCGAAACAGTAAAACGCGGTGCACAGATGATGGACGAATTTAAGCCTGACGTAATTATCGCACTTGGCGGAGGCAGTGCAATGGACGCCGCAAAGGGTATGTGGCTGTTCTATGAACACCCTGATGTAGACTTTAATTCACTGAGACTTCGTTTCCTTGATATAAGAAAACGTGCGTTTAAGTTCCCTAAGATGGGTAATAAGGCACAACTTGTAGCTATTCCGACAACTTCCGGTACAGGTAGTGAAGTAACAAGTTTTGCGGTTATTTCGGATAAGAAGAATAATATGAAATATCCTCTTGCAGACTACGAACTAACACCGAATATTGCGATTATCGACCCGCAGTTTGTAATGTCACTTCCGAAATCAGCAACTGCTGACACAGGTCTTGACGTGCTTACACACGCACTTGAGGCATATGTATCTGTAATGGCATCGGATTACACAGACGGTCTTGCAATGAAAGCTATTCAGCTTGTATTCAAGTATCTTCCGAGAGCATACAAGAACGGTGCTGAGGACGCAGAAGCAAGAGAAAAAATGCACAATGCAAGTTGTATGGCAGGTATGGCATTTACAAACGCATTCTTAGGACTAAATCACTCAATCGCTCATAAAATCGGCGGTGAGTATCACGTTCCGCACGGCAGAGCAAATGCAGTATTGTTGCCGCACGTAATTAAGTATAATGCGTCAATACCTTCAAAGTTTGTGTCATTCCCTAAGTATAAAAGTTCATCGCAGATGAAAAGTATGCTGAAATCGCAGTATTCTTGGGACTTCCTGCAAAAACAACAGAGGAGGGGCGTACAAAGCCTTATAAATGCGGTTATAGACCTTATGAAAGAAGTTAATGAGCCGTTGTCATTCTCTGAATGCGGAATTGATGAAGAAACTTATATGAGAAATGTTCCTGACATTGCAAACAAGGCTTTTGAGGATCAGTGTACAACTGCAAATCCGAAGTTGCCGCTTGTTAAGGAAATTGAACAGATTATGAGAGACGCTTATAAAGGTGTAAACTAATTGTTGAAATTTATCGGAAATAGGTATATAATTGATTGCGGAATATAAAGTTCTGTATTCCATAATCAATCAACGGGGGTTACCGAAAGGTAGCCCCTTTTCCTTACTCAAAATAACGTAATGTCAGAATTTGTTGTGAAACGAAAAAATAATGAAATAGTAATATAAAAGCACTAATTTTATGTTATAATATAAATAATTAATTTAATCGGCATATAATAAATTAGGAAGGAGCGATTTTAAAATGGAAGAAGTATTTGATAAAATAAAGGAACACGCAAACAAAGCTAAGGACAGCGCGGTGCAGGTGACAAAAACAGTCATTGAGAAAACAAACAACATAGTAAACCAAACAAAATTAAAGTTTTCAATAAGCGAAACGAAAAGCAAAATTAAGGACATCTATACCGAAATCGGTAAGTCTGTATATGAAACTTATAAATCAACAGGCGAAGTGATTGACGATATGGAAGAAAAAGTTCGCTAAAATCGACGCTATGACGGAGGAAGTTAACGAGCTTAAAGAACAGCTTTATCAGCTTAAAGAAAACGTAAAGTGTCCGAAATGCGGTGCGTATAATCATTCTGATGATGTGTACTGCTCAAAGTGCGGTGAAAAGAATTTACAACGTAAATTCAGACGATACAGACAGTTATGACGATGATGAAGTTGTTATAATAAACGCTAAAAACCTGAAACAGAAGAGGATTAATTATATGTCCGGTAGATTTGATAAGTTTTTGATTATGCCTATGAAAAGGGCAGAGATATAGCTAAGAAATTTCACGGAAATAAAGGGTGACAAGATGGATAAAAGGGAATGAACATAGAATCATATGACGGTCAGGACGCTTTTTACACAGGCACTGACGAGGAATATGAAGAGTTTTTGAAAAATGTCGATGTAAAACAGATAATGATGCCGATGCAGAGCCTGTTGAAAACACTCAAAGAATTAATTTGAACGAAACGATTAATATTCAAAGTGTTATCGATAAATTCAAGAAAAAGCCGGTGACATTGAAAACGGCGCAAGAAAGTTTAAAGACACGGTTGTAAGCAAAGGTTGATGAATTTAAAGCTAAAAAAGAAGCCGAAAATACAACTGAGGCTGCAAACGAAAAAAAGAAGAAAAAAGAAAGATAATTCTTTTGAAAAGGTTGTAAAAACGGCAGAGGATATTAAGGAAGATATTAAAAATGCCGTTGACGAAAGCGGTATAAAGGAAAAAGTTAAGAATACCGTTAAAAATTCGGTTGAAAAGATTGACAATAAGCTTGATAACATTCGCGAAAGCGTTGTTTCTGTATCTGAAATGTCAGACAGATTTGATGATGTTGAAAGCAAAATTCAAAATGTGTCAGAGGATATTGACGGCTTGAAATCGAAGATTAAAGATATTTCGGAAAAGTTGAATATTATTGATGTTCAAGATAACGAAAGAATGAAAGAACATAAGGATAATTATTCCGAGATCAAAAATTCGGTTGATGAAATAGCGAAAAGTGTTTCGGAAGTTAAACAAGCATTTAATTCGATTTCAAAACTTAATGACAGTGTGTTCGATTTGAAGAATACACAACTTAATACAAAAAATACAATTTCAGAACTTGAATCGAGTTTTTGTAAAACTTAAAAAGAAATGTGTTCTCGGTGTAACAGTGCTTAGCATTTTAAGTGCGATTGTGATTGTGCTTGAAGTTGTATTAATGCTTTCATAAAATTGAATGATACATGAAAAAGATCATAAGTAAATTATGGTCTTTTTGGTAGAAAAATTATGGTCTTTTTGTAAACAATTTTTAAATCTATTGACATAAACGTCAATAAGGAATATACTAATATGTGTTGTATGTGTTAAACATATAACGAATATAACGACTTATCTGCCCGCTGATAAGCGTTAGAATATAATAATTGTGGGCAGAAAGGCTATGGAATATAATTATGAATTTTGGCAGATTTGGAAAAATAGCAAGTGTATCATTGATTGGTGCAATGCTGCTTGCAGGTTGTTCGGGAAACGGTCAAACTGTTATGAAAATAGGCGATACCAATATTACGGAAGGTGCGGTTAATTTCTTCGCGAATTACGGAATGGGTACAGAGGACGTAGACGCCGCAGTTGATAATCTAAAGAAAGAATATCTTCTAAAAGAAGTTGCAAAGGCAATGGATATAACTCTAACCGACGATGAGGCTAAACAAGTTAAAAAGCACTATTTCAAATTTTAAGGCTCAACAGGGCGGTAAAAAGCCGGCGATAAGTTGCTTAAAAGTACGGTGTTGATGATGATATAATTGAAACAATTATTTCGGCATCAACATATTCACAGCAGATAATGGATCAGCTTGACGTTGCAGAACCGACAGATGATGAAGTTAAGCAGTATTTCGTAGATAATTATTTAAGAGCAAAGCATATTCTTATTTCAACAAAGGATATGACGACAGGTGCAGATCTTGATGAAGACAAGCTTGCAGAGGCTGAAAAGAAAGCAAACGAAATTCTTGAAAGAGCAAAGAACGGTGAAGATTTCGATGCACTTATAAAGGAATACAATGAAGATCCGGGTATGGAATCAAATCAAGACGGATACTTTTTACAGACGGTGAAATGGTTTCTGAATTTGAAGATGCGACAAAGTCAATCGAGCCGGGCGAAATTACAATGTGTAAATCAGATTACGGTTATCACATCATAAAAAAGATTACCGATAGACGAATCGGATTCAAAGTTCAGTGAGTATTTGGAAAACAATAAATCAGCAGTTCAGTCGGCAGTTACTTCAAAGAAACAAGAAGAAGCTCTTGAAAAGAAAGCTGAAGAATTGGGTATCAAGGTAGAGGTAAAACAAGATAAGATTGACAAAATGGTTATTCAGCCAAAGGATACGCCGGAACCTACAGCAGAGGCTAAATAAAATGACAAATCGAGCAAGTCTGTTATAAAAACAGACTTGCTTTTTTAATCTTTTTTTTCGTACAAAAGTCTTGACTAATGTCAAAAAGTATGGTATAATTCCATATGTTGTTGACAAGTATGCCGATGTGGCGGAACTGGCAGACGCCCGGGACTTAAAATCCCGTGGGAAGAAATTCCCGTACCGGTTCGACCCCGGTCATCGGCACCAAATGACTTAGAACTTTGTTCTAAGTCATTTTTTGTTGAAAAAATATAATATTAATTAGTGAAATAATATTGTAATACAAAACAAAATATGATAAAATAAAACTGATGGGCGGTATTTCGGAAGAAAATTGCACCTGACATTTAGTGCGTTGCGGTGATATTATCGGAGGTGATAATATAAACGCAATAGGATTTATCGGAGCGGGAAAATGCGGTATGAGTCTGGCTTACTATTTCAGAAGCAAGGGCGTAAATGTAATCGGTTTCTCGTCACGAAGTAACAATACAGAAGATTTTGAGCTTTACAGCCGTGAAAAGCTTATAAATAATAGTGACATAATTTTTATAACTACAAATGATGATAATATCCAAACGGTTTGGAACAAAATCAAGGATATGAATTTAAAAAGAAAATTATATGTCATTGCAGCGGCTCTGTGTCAAGTGAAATTTTTAAAGGTGCAGACAGTGAAAATGTTTGCAGTGTTCATCCGATGCTGGCATTTAACAGCAAGCATACGTCATTAAATGCAATATCAAACGCTTTTTTTACTGTCGAAGGCGGCGGAAAAGCAGTTGATACTGTTTCAGAAATTCTTTCATTATGCGGTAACAGATTTAAGATTATTACACCGGAAAATAAAGCCAAATACCATGCGGCGGCGTGTTTTGCGTCAAATTTTGTCGTATCGGTTTGCTATAAGGCAACGGAGCTTTTACAGGAGTGCGGTTTTTCAAAGTCGGAAAGCGAGAGTGCACTGTCAACACTGATGAAGTGCAATATGGACAATATACTTAAAGTCGGTTGTGAAAAAGCAATCACAGGACCTGCGGCAAGAGGGGATATGGCGACTGTTGAAAAACATATTGAAGTGCTTGATGAAAGAACAAGAGAGTTATACAAAGAACTGACAAATGTTATATTTGATATGAAAAACGGAGGAATAGAATGAAAAACACAACAGTAACCTTTAAAAATAAGAAAACTGACGGTGAAAAAATAACAATGCTTACAGCATATGATTACACAACGGCAAAACTTGAGGACGAGGCAGGCGTTGATTCAATACTTGTAGGCGATTCGCTTGGTATGGTTATTATGGGATATGACAGTACATTGTCTGTAACAATGGAAGATATGATACACCACAGTCAAATCGTTGCACGCGGTGCAAAAAATGCACTTGTCGTAACGGATATGCCGTTTATGTCGTATCAAACATCTGTGTATGACGCAGTTGTGAACGCAGGCAGACTCATAAAAGAAGGTCATGCCGATGCGGTTAAACTTGAGGGCGGAGTTAAATTTGAGGAACATATAAGAAAAATCGTAGACGCGTCAATTCCTGTTGTCGGTCATATCGGAATGACGCCTCAATCGGTCAACGCGTTCGGCGGCTTTAAGGTTCAGGGCAAAAATATAGATGACGCAAAACGAATTATAGATGACGCAAAAGCGGTTGAAAGAGCCGGCGCATTTGCGGTTGTTTTTGGAATGTGTACCGACACCGCTTGCAACATATATAACGGAAATTCTTTCAATTCCTACAATAGGAATCGGTGCAGGTAACGGCTGTGACGGACAGGTTCTGGTAAATCAGGATATGCTTGGAATGTATTCCGATTTTACACCAAAGTTTGTAAAGAAATACGGTGAATTGGGCGAGAGTATGAAAAATTGCTTTAAGCAATATTGCAGTGAAGTGAAAAACGGTACATTCCCAAAAGAGGAAAATTCGTTTAAAATGAGTGAAGAAGTTATGAAACAAATAACGGAGGAAGAATAAAATGCAGATAGTAAAAAAACAATAGATGAAGTAAGGAAAACAGTTAAAGCATGGAAAAAAAGAAGGACTTACGGTTGGTCTGGTGCCAACGATGGGATACCTTCATGAAGGACATCAGAGCCTTATAGAGCGTGCGGTAAAGGAAAATGACAGAGTTGTTGTAAGTGATTTTGTAAATCCTACACAGTTCAGTCCTAACGAAGATTTTGAAAGTTATCCGAGAGATATTAATGCGGACGCGAAACTTTGCGAAAGTGCGGGTGCGTCAATTATATTTAATCCTGAAGCTGATGAAATGTATGACAATGCACTTACATTTGTTGATATGAACAAGATTACAAAGGTACTTTGCGGTAAAACAAGACCTATTCATTTTTCCGGTGTGTGTACTGTTGTAAGTAAGCTGTTCAATATCGTTCAGCCTGACAGAGCGTATTTCGGTCAAAAAGGATGCGCAACAGTTGTGCGTAATAAAGAAGATGGTTAAGGACTTGAACTTTGATATTGAAATAGTCGGTTGTCCTATAATTCGTGAAAATGACGGCTTGGCAAAGAGTTCAAGAAACACATATCTAAACGCAGACGAACGCAAGGCGGCACTATGCCTTTCACGTTCGCTTGAAATCGGCAAGAAGATGATTGCAGACGGCGAAACAGACGTAAAGACAATTATTTCGGCAATCAAAGCGGAGATTGAAAAAAAGAACCACTTGCAAAGATTGACTATGTGGAAATGGTTGACTTCAATCAGCTTGAAACACTTGAAAAGTACAAAAGCCGCTCCTTTGTGCAATGGCGGTATATATTGGAAAAACACGTTTAATAGATAATTTTATAATGGAATAAGGAGAAAATAAGCAATGGAATTAACAATGCTTAAAAGTAAAATTCACCGTGCAACTGTTACTCAGGCAGAGCTTGATTATGTCGGAAGTATAACGATTGATACGGCACTTTTTGAAAGCATCCGGTATACTTGAATATGAAAAGGTGCAGATAGTTGATGTAAACAACGGTCAGCGTTTTGAAACGTATACAATAGCCGGAGAAGAAAATTCGGGCGTTATATGCCTTAACGGTGCGGCGGCAAGATGTGTTCAAAAGGGTGATAAAGTTATTATTATGGCATACTGCAATATGACGGCGGACGAGGCAAAAGAACACAGGCCGACAGTTGTATTTGTTGATGACGACAACAAGGTGTCGCAAATCACGCAGTATGAAAAACACGGAGAAATAAAGTAATCTTTGCATATTGGAGGGATATATATGAATTTGCATACATTTATAAAGAAGTCAAAGGATTATATTTCCTGTTTCGTAAAATACGGTGCGGCGGTAATTGTCGCACCTTTTGCGAAAAAAACAAAGAAAAGTATAAGGATTTATGGCTTATAGCGGAGCGCGGAATTGACGCAAGGGATAATGCGTATTATTTGTTCAAGTACATTACCGCAAATCATCCGAAATCAATATTGCTTACGCAATAACGAAAGATTCCGCTGACAGAGAACGTGTGGAAAAACTCGGCAGAATTATAAATCATAACAGTTTTGAACATTACATTTCGCTTGTGCTGTCAAAAGTAAAAATCAGTACACATATTATGGGTTACACCGTACATAGATTTTTTTGTTAAGGCTGATAAAAAGGGTATTATAAAGGGCAAAAGATATTTTTACAGCACGGTATCATCAAGGATAACCTTACATATTTGTATAACAATAATGTGAATTTGGATTTGTTTGTGTGTTCGGCAAAGCCTGAATACGAGTATGTCAAGAACTTGTACGGATATAAGGATAGCGTTGTGCAAATGCTTGGTTTGTGCCGTTATGACGCACTGTATAAAAATGAACAGCCGACAAAAAAGTTTTGCTTATGCCGACTTGGCGATACAATCTTCAAGGGGCTGACAAAAAGAATTTGTAAAAAGCGAATATTACAAGGTGTATTCAAATTTTCTTGCAAGTGAAAAATTAAAAAACGTTCTTGAAAAATACAATTATGAATTGCTTTTCTATCCTCATATTGAGTTTCAGAGATTTATTGATACGTTTAAAGGCGGCGAGCAAGTTAAGATTGTTACGTTCAATGACAGTACGGTGCAAAATTTACTTATTAAATCGGACGTTCTTATAACCGATTTTTCAAGCGTGTTTTTGATTACGGATATATGGAAAACCTATGATTTTCTATCAGTTTGACAAAGAGTCATTCAGACAACAGCATTACGAAGAAGGTTATTTCGACTATGAACGTGACGGTTTCGGTGAAATTTTGTATGATGAAAATGACGTTATAGACGAACTTGACAGAATACTTGAAAACGGTTGCGTGCTTGATGATAAGTACAGAAAAGAATTGATAAATTCTTTACGCTTAGAGATGAAAATAATTCACAACGTAATTTTGAGGCTATAAAAGAAATTTGCGACAGAGGTTGAGTATGAAAAAAGTAAGTATCATAATTCCCTTATACAATATGGAAGAGTGGGTTGAAAGCGGAATTAAGTGTATAACGGAACAGACATATGAAAATCTTGAAATTATAATAATTGATGACGGTTCAAAAGACGGAAGTTATATGAAATGCCTTGCCGAGGCGGATAAGGACAGACGTATTGCGGTATTCGGCAAAAACAACGAAGGACCCGGTGCGGCAAGAAATCTGGCACTTAGAAAAGCAACGGGCGATTATATATATTTCTTTGATATAGACGATTATCTTGAAAAAAAATGCGATAGAAAAAATTTGTCCGTTATATGGAAAATGAAAATACCGACCTTGTTGTGTGCAGTTTTTCTATGTTTGACGGTGAAAAGGTTTTCCGCACTGTCAAAAAAGGCTGACGGACTTAAACGTACAGGCGAAGATGCACGAAAAGATTATTATGAGCATATGTTTATGTACGGCGAACGCGGTATTCAAGGGGCGGCTTGGTTTAAGCTATACAAGACCGATATAATCAGAAAAAAACGGTATTGAGTTTCCTAAGCTCAGAAAAAGCGAGGACGATGTTTTTGTCGCAAAGGTATGTAAACTGTATAGACAGTTTTTATATGACCGGCGATGTACTTTGCAGATACTATGTAAACTCATATAAAAGATTTTGGGATAAGTATCGCTTTGATATTTTTGATACGTCAAGACAGTCTACAATGTACGTTAAGGACATTGTTTTAAGATGGAACAGAAATAACAAGGACGTTTTGCAGAGAATTTATGACGATTATTTTCATAAAACATTCGGAAGTTTCTGCTTTTTGTTTAATCCGAACTTGAAATTAAACCGCAAGGCAAGGTATGCGAGGTTAAAAGAAATAACGGATATTTTTATGGACGATATATCTTGTGACGGTATAGAAATCAACCATCCGATTTTTTAAGTGTATGAAAAAAGAAAAATTACAGAGCGATTTATGTAAGAATTGTGCTTCATATTTGGAAACATAAATTCGACTGAATTTGACATAAGCTATTGACTAAAGAATAAAACAGTGGTACTATTTTATAGTGCCACTTTATTGATGTATAAATTAAGGGGAGAGAATTTTGAATCAGAAAGAACGTCTTGAAATGATCAGAAGAAAGCGTTTGCGTGAACAACGCAGACGTAAATTTTTAATTCGCAGAGTATTTGTATTTGCAGTTGCAATTATAATCGCAGCTCTTGTTATATTCGCAATTAAAGGGTGCGTGTCGTCCGTATCGCAAAGGGCGGAGCAGAAAAGACAGGAGGAGCTTGCGGCTATGTCAACGCAGACGCCGACAACTGCACCGGCACAAAAAATCAAATTCATCGGATATTGACCAAAAATTATTATCAAAATTCGGCGTTTATCGGTAATTCGTTCGTAGACGGAATGATGAATTACAGCCTTGTAGAAGGTGCGGATTATTTTGCGAGAATCGGTTTGAATGTCAATGACGCAATGACGAAATCCACGTCAACGGGTACAGTGCCTGTTATTGAAGAACTTAACAACGGCAAGCAGTACAATAAAATATTTATGATATTCGGTGAAAACGAACTTGGTTGGGCTAATTCGGATACATTTGTAGAGCAGTACGGTGCACTTATTGATAAAGCAAAGTCATATCAGAGTACGGCAAAAATATATTTGCTTGCGATAACCCCGGTAACCAAAGAGGTATCGGACAATAACGTGGATAATACAAATAACGAGCAAATAGTTAAATACAATGAATTGATAAAGAAACTTGCCGAGAGCAAAGGCGTTGTCTATGCGGACGTATACAGTGCCGTTGTAGGCGAGGACGGCAATTTGCCTGACGGAGTGGCGAGTGACGGTATTCATTTCGGAGAAGATTATTATAAAAAGTGCTTGGTTTATATACAAAATAATATAAAATAATCAGAAGAGAGGATATATTGAGATGAAAAAAATTAGTTTTTGGTTTGGCGGCAGTTATGATGTGCGTATCGCTTGCAGGCTGCGGAGGTAAGGCTGTTGATATAAATGAGCTTGCGTCGGCATTGTCGAGTGACGGTAAATTTGCGGAACAGCTTACGGAGGTTTCATCGGATATTGCTGAAAAGAGATATATGATTTCAGACGGCGAAGTTGAAGAATGTGTGTCATATACAGGTACACCGGCGGTTGTTGATGAAATTACAATATTTAAAACATCAGATACGGAATCTGTGAAAGAAAAAGCCGAACAACATATTGAAAAACAAAAACAACGTACACAAGCTATGCGCCGAATGAAGTGTCAAAGCTTGACGACTGCGTTGTTGAAACTGTCGGCGATTACGTTATCGTATGCGTAAGCGAGGACTCATCAAGCGTACAGAGCATAATTGACCAATATACAAAATAATTTGAAAGGGTGTAGGTAGTGTACTTTTCAAGTTTATTATTTTTGTTTGTGTTTCTGCCGATAGTTTTGGCGGTATACTATATTGTGCCGAGAAAATTCAGAAATGCATTTTTACTCTTGGCCAATCTTGTATTTTACGGTTGGGGAGAGCCTGTTTTTATTTTAATAATGATTGTTTCTGTTGTGTCGAATTATATATTCGGACTGCTGATGGAAAAATACCGTGATAACACAAAAACGTAAAAAACGTTTTTGGTTTTGTCGCTTGTAATTAGTTTAGGACTTTTGGCGGTGTTTAAATATACGGGATTTGTGACTGATATATTGAGAGCAATTCCACCGTTTAGCTTTATGCCAAAAATCAATTTACCGTTGCCGATAGGAATTTCATTCTATACATTTCAGACGTTATCGTATACGATTGATGTTTACAGAGGGGACACTAAAGCACAAAAAAGCCTTGTGTCTTTCGGAACGTATGTTTCATTTTTTCCACAGCTAATAGCAGGGCCGATTGTAAGATATACAGACATTGCGAAAATGCTTGATGAAAGGCGTGAAAACATATCGCAGTTTGCCGACGGTATAAAGTTGTTTGCAGTTGGGTTGGCGAAGAAAGTTCTTATCGCAAATCAAATGGGTGTACTTTGGGATACAATCAGAGGAACATCGTCAAACGGCATAGTCGGTGCGTGGATTGGCATAATTTCATACGCGTTTCAGATATATTTTGACTTTTCGGGATATTCCGATATGGCTTGCGGACTGGGTAAAATGTTCGGTTTTGAATTTATGAAAAACTTTAATTATCCGTATGTTTCAAAGACGATAACTGAGTTTTGGCGCAGATGGCATATTTCGCTTAGTTCATGGTTTCGCGACTATGTTTATATTCCGCTCGGCGGCAACAGGTGCAAATTACCGCGTGTGATTTTTAATTTGTTTGCGGTTTGGGCATTGACGGGATTATGGCATGGTGCAAATTTTAATTTTATTGCGTGGGGAATTTATTATTTTGTTATCCTTGTGCTTGAAAAAAATATGTGTACGGCAAATATCTCGAAAAATTGCCGTCTTTGCCCAAACACATATACGCATTGTTTTTAATACTTCTCGGTTGGACAATTTTCTATTTTGAAGATTTCAGACAATTTGCGACGTATTTGACAAGTATGTTTACGTTGAAAAACGGTATTATCGGCGGTGATACGCTCAGTACAATACTTATGTATTTGCCGATTTTGATTGTGACGGCAATGGCGTCACTTCCGATATGGAAGAACACGTATTTGAAATTAAAGGATAAAAAGTATATGGGCGTGTTGGAAATTGCATTTTGTGCGGTTGTGATTGTGCTTTGTACAGCGTCACTGGTAAATCAAAGCTATAATCCGTTCCTGTATTTCCGTTTCTAAGGGGTGATATAATGGCTAAAAAAAGAGATATATTGCTTACAGTATTGTTTTGCGGATTTATAGGTGCAATGGCGGTGCTTACCGCATTTTTGCCGAAACAAGAGGTTTCGGTGAACGAAAAAAACGAACACTTGCAAAATTCCCTGAATTCAGTGTACAAAAATTGTTTAACGGAAAATGGGAAAAGGATTTTGAAACATATATTTCAGACCACTTTCCCGCAAGAAATTTTTTGCGTCAACCGATTCGTATTATATGCTTTATTCGGGACGTAACGGCTCAAATGGGGTATATAAAGGAAAAGACGGGTATATTATTAACACACCTGTAAAGTGTGATGAAGAGAAATTAAATGCAAATATAACAGCGATAAATAATTTCGTGAAAAATACGGGTATCGAAACAAAACTTATTGTTGTACCGTCAACTGGATATATAATGTCGGAAGAACTTCCGAAAGTTCATACCGAATATAATGACGGCGAAATAATCGACGATATAAAAAACAGGGCAGAGAACGTAGAATTTATTGATATACGCGATACTCTGACCGAAAACAAGGACAAGCAGATTTATTATAAAACCGACCACCACTGGACAAGCTACGGTGCGTATTTGGCATATAAAAAGTGGGCGGAAAGTGAAAATATTGAAGTTCGCAGTGATTATGATATTGAAAGTACAGACGGATTTTTTCGGCACGACTTATTCAAAAAAGTGCATTGTGGTACGAAAAATCTGACAGTATAGAAACGTGGGAATATCCGATTAATGTTACGGTAACGATTAATGACGGCTTTGAAGATGAGGTTTATGACAGTATGTTTTTAAAGAACATCTCGAAGAACCTGATAAATACCCGGTGTTCCTTGACGGAAATCATAATTTTGAAAGAATTGTGAATAACGATAATACGGACGGTAAGAAAGTGCTTGTGATAAAAGACAGCTATGCACATTGTTTCGTGCCGTTTATGGCTGAAAATTGTTCGCAGATTGATATGGTGGACTTGAGATATTATCTTAATAATGTATCAGCATTGACGGAGCAGAACAGCTATGACGAGGTACTTATACTTTACGGAATAAGCAATATGTGTGAAGCAAACGATTTGGCGATACTTCAATAATACAGAGAGCATTAAAAAAGCGGAGATTTTAAAATCTCCGCTTTTTTGTATGTTATTTAATATCCGAAAGTGAAATAACTTCAACAGTATCAGGTGTGTAGCGATGTTCCATCACATCAACAAGTGCTTTAACAGTGTCAAGACTTGTCATAATCGAAACGTCGCACTCAATAGCTGTACGTCTGATTTTAAATCCGTCTGAATGAATATCATTACCCTTCTTAGGAATGTCGATGATAAGGTCAATCATACCGCTTCTGATAACATCAAGGATATTCGGAACACCCTCTGAAATCTTCTTTGCAACTTGTACCGGAATATCGTTATCTTCAAGCAATTTTGCAGTGCCGGCAGTGGCAATAAACTTGCAGCCAAGTTCGTGGAATTTCTTTTTGCGATAGGCAAGAAGTTTTCTTTATCCATTTCACGAACCGTAACAAGAATTGTTGAACCTGCCTTTGGAATTGTTGTACCGGCGGCAGTAAATCCTTTGTACATGGCCTCGTGGAAGTTTTGACCTACGCCTAAAACTTCACCTGTCGAACGCATTTCAGGACCAAGACTTACTTCAACCTGCGGTAATTTTTCGGTTGAGAATACAGGAACTTTTATAGCGACTGTATTTGTCTGCGGTGCAATACCTGTTGAATAACCCATTTCTTTAAGCGTTTTGCCAAGCATAATGTTTGTTGCAATATCAATAACAGGTACGTTTGTAACCTTTGTGATATAAGGTACCGTACGGCTTGAACGTGGGTTTACTTCGATAATATAAAGTTCATCTCTGAATTCGATAAACTGAATGTTAATCATACCGATAACCTTTAGTTCAAGTGCAATTCTGTATGTTACGTCAACGATTTTATCAATAATATGTTGAGGTACATTCTGCGGTGGATAAATTGAAATTGAGTCACCGCTGTGTACACCGGCTCTTTCAAGGTGTTCCATGATACCCGGAATAAGAACGTCTGTACCGTCACAAATAGCGTCAACTTCAAGTTCACGTCCGCCAAGATAACGGTCGATAAGAACAGGATTTTTTGTATCTTTAATAAATGCGTCTGTAAGGTATCTTACAAGGTCGATTTCGTTTCTTGTGATTTCCATACCTTGACCGCCAAGAACGTATGACGGACGTACAAGTAACGGATATTCAAGCTTATTAGCTTCTTCAATACCTTCCTTAACACTCCAAACAGCCTTACCCTTGGGACGCTTTATGTTGAGCTTTTCAAGAACCGCGTCAAACTTTTCTCTGTCTTCGGCCTCGTCAATGTATTTAGGCTGTGTACCAAGTACAGGAACGTGCATACTGTCAAGGAAGTTTGCAAGTTTGATAGCAGTCTGACCGCCGAATTGAAGAATAACACCGTCAGGCTTTTCAAGTTCGATAATGTTGTAAACATCTTCTTCTGTAAGCGGCTCAAAGTATAGTTTGTCTGATGTATCAAAGTCTGTACTTACTGTTTTCAGGGTTGTTGTTTATAATAATTGTTTCGATACCTGCTTTTTCAAGAGAAAGAACAGAATGAACACTGCAATAGTCAAATTCGATACCTTGACCGATTCTGATAGGACCCGAACCGATAACGATAACTTTTTTTCTTATCAGAAGGGAATGACTCTGTAGTTTCGTCATATGTTGAGTAATAATACGGAGAAACAGCCTCAAATTCACCCGCACAAGTATCAACCATTTTGTAAACAGGGATAATACCCAAAAGATTTTCTAAGATTATATACCTCGTCTGCATCACAACCGATAAGTTCTTAAATGCCCTTATCACTAAAGCTCATTTTCTTATATTTCTTTAGAATGTCATAATTCAAATCGGCCAATTTGTATATTTTTTAATTCTTCTTCTGCGTCTACGATATTTTTAATTTTCTGCAAGAAGAATGGGATCCATACCTGTGATTTCGGCAAGCTTTTCCATATTGTAATTTCTGCGGATAAGCTCTGCAAGGTCGAAAAGTCTTTCGTCATCAGGAACGATAACGCGTTGCTTTAATTCAACGGTGGTACGTTTCTTTGAAGATTTTCTTTCAAGTGTGTATTGCTTTATTTCAAGTGAACGAATACCCTTTAGAAGTGATGATTCAAGAGTATTGCCGATAGCCATAATTTCACCTGTAGCCATCATCTTTGTACCAAGATTACGCTTTGCACCGAAGAATTTATCAAACGGCCATTTTGGAATTTTTTGTTACGACGTAGTCGATAGCAGGTTCAAAGCAAGCGTATGTCTTACCTGTAACGGCATTTTTGATTTCGTCAAGGTTGTAGCCAAGTGCAATCTTAGCGGCAATCTTAGCGATAGGGTAGCCTGTTGCCTTTGATGCAAGTGCTGATGAACGGCTCACACGAGGGTTAATTTCAATAACCGCATAGTTAAAGCTTTCCGGATCAAGTGCAAACTGTACGTTACAACCGCCTTTAATTTCTATTGAATTGATAATATCGATAGCTGCTTTACGCAACATTTGATATTCTTTATCAGCCAAAGTAAGTGCAGGAGCGACAACGATTGAGTCACCTGTGTGAACGCCGACAGGGTCGATGTTTTCCATTGAACATACCGTGATACAGTTACCTGCACCGTCACGCATAACTTCAAATTCGATTTCTTTCCAACCCTTGATTGACTTTTCAAGAAGAACCTGACCTACTCTTGAAAGGTGCAAACCTTGTGAAAGGATTGTTTCAAGCTGTTCGGGATCTTCAGCAATACCGCCGCCTGTACCGCCAAGTGTGTAAGCAGGACGAACGATAACAGGGTAGCCGATTTTCTTTGCAAATGCAAGACCTGATTCAACGTCTGTAACGATTTCAGACGGAGCAATCGGCTGATTTGTGCGTTCCATAAGACGCTTAAAGCTGTCACGGTAGAGTCACTTCAAAATCGGCAGGGATAACAATTAGTTAGTTGCTGATTAAAGCCTGAATAACCACCTGACCGTAAATAGCTGTCGGTGAGTGTTTCAAGATAACCTGTCATTGCTGTAGTAAAACAAGTTCTCCTGTAGTTTCTTTTTTCGGCACCAAACGCCTTGCCCCCTAAAAAACTGTTCCGTTTTCTTTGGCAAATCAAGTATGCCGCACGGCTCATAAAAACACATTCTTTCAATAAACTAAAAATGCAGTCAAGTTCTCATATGTTCTCCTGATAACCTGCTTTCAACCTCAAGCTTGCTTGTTCTGAGATCCATAGCCTGTTTTTCAAGATAGCGATGCGCCTGATCTTCGGGACATCATATTAAGGCAGTAAAATAAGCAGGAACTTTGCTCTGTTTATTATCTTCATATCCGCAACCATATGCTTTGAGCTTTCATTTTCCTCAATCACACGGAAACATACGCATCTTAAAAACATTCCGTAAACTGCAAAAGTGGTGAACAGGTGCTTGTTTACGGGCTTTGCAGAATAACAAGAACACCGTGCCCGTGAGTGTGTCAGTTCACATAATCCGCATTTCGCTGCGGAACGATAATCACAACACTTGAACGGGTTAGTTCCGGCAACTTCTCTCTTGAAAGCTCAATGCCGTTTTCCTTTCAAGCGGTGCATTGACGCAGATGAGGTCAAAACCTCACCATTTGCAAAGCTCTTAGCCTCCTGTGAGGTTTGGCAGACGGAAATCTCCTGTATAGCCTTCGCTTCCAGTGCACCAGACAAAAGAAACGGCACTCTGTTTCAGGGAGTGTAAGAGAAATCAACTCAAAAGCGACTTTTTCAAGAACCTCACCACCATATTGTTTCATTCATCTTATTATTTTACAAGATTAACCTATTGTTATTGCCAGGAATTATGACAATATTTTTTACAATTTGTAAAAACATTTTCATTGCAAATTTGTTTTACACTTTTCAACATTTTTCGGGCTTTACAACAAATTGTCAAACGCCCCGAACAGCTATTGCCGTTCGGGGCGTCTCGGTTTATGTGAATTAAAAAAGGATAGGTTAATTAAGCTATTGGGGATTATTCAATATCCTGCATAGCGTCGTAGCCTGTTTCGCCTGTTCTTTAACAACATCTTCAACATCATAGATAAAGATTTTGCCGTCACCGATGTGACCTGTGTAAAGTGCCTTAACAGCCGCATCAACAACTGCCTTTACAGGAACCTTGCAACTACGATTTCTAACCTTCATCTTAGAAGGAGGTTACTTTCAATAGCAACACCACGGTAATACTCTGCTTTTACCCTTCTGAGCACGCAACCGAGTACCTGAGATACTGTCATGCCTGTGATGCCGAGCTTATCCATTTCTTCTTTAAGAGCTTCAAGCTTTGACTGCTTGAGAAGAATGTCAATCTTAGTAATCTTTGTGCCGTCGGTAGCCATATCATACTTGCCGGCAAGCTGAAACGGGAACTGCCTGAGTTACAGGAACATTGCTGTCAACATCAAATGTTTCCATCAAGTGGAAGCTGTACCGACACCGATTGGCATAAGTCTGCATATGCGCTGATAAGACCGTGCTCGCAGATATCGAGGGCCTTCATTTCTTCGTCCTTTGTAACATGAAGACCTACTGTCTTTTTTGATGATTGTGAATACGATAATCATGCAAACAACTGTCCAAGCTACGATTGTAACAATACCGAGCCTGCACCAAGCTGAGCAAAGCCACCGCCGTAGAAAAGACCCTGTAACACCGTTCTGACCGTTACCTGTTGCGAAAAAGACCTACTGCAAGGCCGCCCACATACCCGCTTTTACGCCGTGTGCCGAGAATGCGCCATTAGGATCATCTATTTTTAAGCTTGATATCAACAAATTCAACTGCTACTACGATGAGGATACCTGCCTGAAACGATATGCGTTGAACACATTGAAACATCAGGCTTGCCGTTCTTGATCCATGTAAAGAAAGCATGGTTGTTACTGTGCAACTGCCGGAGCAATTGTTGTTGTAAGAAAGAATCTGACCGAGACGGCGCGCTAAAATCTTCAGCAGCGGCACCGTTAAAGCCGTACCATGCAAAACCAGAATGAATACACCGAGCACCAAGGTGTGATGCTGTGACCGAGGGATAGCGTTTACCTTGCCGTTCTTGCCGTGTTCTGCCGATGCGGGGTGAGAATGATTGCTTAAACAAGTGCCGAGATACCGCCGACCATATGAATTACGATTGAACTATAAGAAAGTCGATACAGCCGGGCTTTATGCAAAGCCAACCCCTGACCGTTCCAGAGCCAGCCCGCTTCAATCGGGTAACAACTTGAAGTGAAATAATTGCGCTGCTTCTTGGTATGCCCGCGAATTTGTACGCTCTGCCATAGCACCTGAAACGGCGCTGCTGCTGTAGCACAGAATACAAGCGCTGGAATACGAATGAGTTCAATCAAAGTTCTGCATCAGTCTGTGAACATATTGAGTTGGGAGCACCATTGAATCACCAACATAGTCCTCAGACATCATGGGTCGAAGCCTAACAAGCTGAATACAGCAAATACCGATACAAAAGTCCATCAGGTTTTTCCTTAATGATGTTACCTGCGTTTTTAGCTCTTGTAAAAACCGGTT
>VOFC01006855.1_pt1 | contig 20935 bp, 32 predicted proteins | sample 5384161 | NCBI WGS metagenome assembly VOFC01 (sample SAMN12384722, study PRJNA508395) | human gut metagenome | isolation source: healthy gut B | host: Homo sapiens
TTCGGAACGAAGGAACTGTCCATCTATTCAGTCTCATGGCGCTCTTTAGCTACGCTAATTTTCGATCCAATGAACGCGTGATCAATGGCGACCGCTATATGGAGGCACCGGGTCAGTGGATCTGCAAGCTCGGGGGCATTGCCCAGAATCCTTCGAGTCCACTCCAAGACTCAGGCGCTTGAGCTGATGGAGTACTTCCAGAATCATGGATTCCTTACCTTTGAGATCTTGGATGAGGAAAAGGAAATACTCCGCTTCACGATTGCTGATTGGAAAGAGCACTGCACACACCTACAGTATAACTATTACAGCTATAAAGGATCGGGATTCTTTTTTCTTCCCGCTGCCTGTCGGCAGACTGCTTCTGAAGACTGCACGAAAGGAAGTCGGAATTGTATTCAGTGAATTGACGCCATCATGGATATGTGGCTCCACACAATCCTGAATGACCCCAAAGTGCGAGGATCTGAGTATATGCCGGTTGTCTATTACTCCAATATGCGAGGTATGCCGCTGCTCTCATATACTTACCTTGCTCGTCGTTGGGGCTGGTCAAAGTCCCGAGTCGGACGCTTCATGTTGAAGGCCGGCGAATATGGAATTATCAGCCGTGTGAGTTTTTCCAGCTCACGCGGCTCTGTCATTTCAATGTGCCGCTATCGTGAGATGATCTACGGTGAAGGCTGTGAGGAACTCGAACTAAGCAGGATTGGCGAGATCATTGGTATTGCTAAGGCGATTGATGTGGTGGAAGCAGACGACAGCAAACTCGACATCAGCGTCGAGTCTCGCGTCCCTCCGGAGAAAACAATAGGTAAAGCCAGAAAGTCCTTGAAAATACAGGTGTTTCTGGTGGTTCGCTCCTCTTTTTTTGCTCGGCAGATTCCATTAGTCTTCTACAGTTCTTTAGACTGGGAGATGTCTGAACAGGAGAAGAGTAGTCGTGACCCGCCCAAAGAATCCACACTCGGAAAGGAGATGAAATCATGACCTCTGACAGCACACCCGTCTTTGCGCTTGAGAAGGAAGCGTTGAAGACTGAGATTGAGACTGGCCTTCAGGTTGGCGTAGATCATCTGGAGGACAAGCCGATGAAACGCAAGCCGGTGGAAAAGTATCACAACACCAGGTACTTGCTCAAGCAATACCGCAAGGTGGCCTATGCGATCCAGATCTCGGAGTCTGACATGAATGTCAGGATGGAGATGGAACATGGCACCCGGCTTTCCACACTGGAGGTCAATGCAGAGCTTGCGGGGGTTGATTTATCCGGCTCAAAAGCTTGAAGGATATGCACGCACAGTCATCCGGAGCAAGAATATGCTCCAGATCATCAAAAACGCGCTGAACACGGTAAGGCTGGATCCGGATCATGGGGAGTTGATGTACCAGATCCTCTATCTCACCTACTTCTCGGAGAGGAAGCTGGCCAACCGTGAAGCAATCCTTGCAGAACTCGAGCGAATAGGTTTCCAAATGTCGATGGTGACTTATCACAGTTACCTCAATATGGCGATCAAAGCCATCGACCGCATTTTATGGGGTTATACGGCTCGTGATTGTATGGAAATCATCAAGCAATTTCTGCCCTGAACTAAAATTGAACTATTTCCGAACTGTATTTGAAGTCCTGCTTAATTGCATCTGTATTCCATAAATGCTAAGATGATAGCGTCGAAAAGTTTCATCGATGGACGGCCCTCTGCTCTGCCGGGGGCATTTTTCATGCATAAGCCAGGAGTTTGGGTCGCACTGCCCAAGCCCCCGGCTTTTCTTTTCGGCTCTAGTTGAAAGGAGGACTTCCCAGTATGAATCAGAACAAACCTGCCGTCGTCAAGAAGCTGCAGGAGCGATTCAGAAATGTAAGCGTTGGTCGTGGACTGTATATAGCATTTGTGATGCCTACGATGCTGAGCATGTTTTCCACTCGTGCTTTCGCCGCGGATACCATTTGGACGAAGTCGAGTGCGATCATGCAGGATGTATACGCAAATCCTCAGCATCAGCACCATTGCCGCAGTTGTTACGGCTGCCGTTGCGCTTCTTCTGATGAACTTCTCCAGATCCGGACGGACGGTTGACGAGTCCCGTGCTTGGTTGAAGCGGATCATCATTACTTGGGCTATCCTGAATAGCCTTGGCTTTATCATGGCCTATGTGACGCCTTTCTTCGCCGGTGGCACTTGGACGCCTTAAAGGAGAAACAAGACATGAAAAAGCATCATCTGCTTGGTATCCGGTATCGTCGCTGGTATCGCCATGTGTTTGACAGCGGCTTACTTCCTGCCTGAGAGCAGCTTCGACGACGAGTTGGGCTGCTTCTGATCTGACGCAGGAGGTGTTACATGGGTATCTTAGACAGCATTGTTGAGTGGATTGCCACGCAGATCATGAACCTGCTGGACCTGGTCACAGGATCCGTTCTTGGAGCGCTGGGTTGTGACATGAGCACTTTCTTGCGTTACTTTCCAGCCGCTGAGACGCTCTACGAAGTCTTTGTAGCGATTGCTGTTGGCTTTATCCTTTGAACCTCGTGTGGCAGCTCTTCAAAACTTCGGGCTTGGTGTGGGCCTTAGTGCGGAGGACCCTACCAAGCTCGCTATCAAGTCTATCCTCTTCATTTTTCTGGCACTGTTTGCCGATCAGATCATGGTGCTCGTCCTGGGAATCGCCGGCACACCATATGGCTGGGTTGTCGATACAGCACTACCTCCCATTGAGTTTTCCAACTTCGGTAGCGTGCTCACGGTGATAGTCGGATGCCTCGCCTCCGGATCCGTGAGCCTTATTGTTTTGATCCTTGTGATCATCATTGCCTGGAACTATATCAAGCTCCTGTTTGAGGCAGCGGAACGATATATCCTTGTCGGAGTTCTGATCTATACGGCGCCCATTGCGTTTGCGACAGGTGCGTCAGAAAGCACATCTAATGTATTCAGCGCGTGGTGCCGAATGCTTGGTGGTCAGCTTTTCCTTTTGATCATGAATGCATGGTGCCTGCGCCTGTTCACAAGCATGGTTGGCAACTTCCTTGCCAATCCGCTGTCCATATGAGGAGGTAGACATGAAACGAAAACGCATATTCACAATCCTTGTGCTCGTGCTGCTCACCTGTGCTCTGTCCACAACTGCTTTTGCCATCGATGAGAGTGAAGTGGAAAGTGCCATTGCAGCGTCCAGTCAAGAAGAAGTTGCCGGCAATATCTTCATCTGGTTCCTGTGTGCCATTGGGTTTCTCAAAGTGAGTCAGAAGATCGATAGCTTCATGGCTTCCCTGGGAGTCAATGTTGGCAGGACAGGAGGAAGTATGCTGGCAGAACTCATGGTAGCCGGCCGTGGTATCGCCACTGCTGCAGGTGCATTTGGAAGCACGGTTTCTAATCGTCACTCCTCGCACGGTACACACAATGGTGGTCAGGCAGCCGGCGCAGCATTTACCGGTGGCGGAAACGGCCTTGTCGGTGTCACCAAACGAGCTGTGGGTAATGCTGCAGCATCAAGTGCAACAGGTACCGGATCTGGTCTTAGCAGCATCATTGGTGGTGCTATGTTCGGCTCCAGCTTAGCAAGCGGGGGCAAGTTCGCAACTAGTGTGATCGGAGCTGTTGCAAAGGGAGATATATCCTCTGTCGGTTCGATTACCGGAGAACAGGCATCGGAAGCATTGACCAGTTATCTTGGCTACTCAAGTGCTGCGGCGAGTGAGATACAAACGGATGATCCGGTCACAATTCCCACGGTGCCTACCCCAATGAACGGCGAAGATGTTGTCACCCTCGATGGAGGATCAGCAGCCGGTGTTATCCCACCCGAAACTCAACCGTGGGGGCGGCGCCCAGTGCCCCCAACCCGGTGGTTTCTCTCCTGTGGGAGCAAAACCAGTTTCTGAAGGAGGCACATCGACCGGCGTGATCACAACTGCTACGCACACAGCTTCTGCCACCCCCCACGGCCCCATCTCCCGGCACTGTCCGCGAGGGGGCTGGTGTTCCCAGTTCGCCTCCCACATTCCGCAATGTGGAAATTGGCGGAGGCCGCATCACAGGACACGAAGTTGCTCCTGATGGTCAGTCTGAACGGGAGTTCGCTATGTATAGCACTGAGCAGTATATGGCTCCTACCGGCCCCTACGATACCGTAGAGACGATAGATGGCTCTTCCTGGTACAGGCAATATGCACAGCCGACTGTCGAGAAGACTCCCTATAAGGATGGCGACGATAAGATTCGGTATGAGGAGCGCATTGTTCCTCAAATGCCGCCCGTACCCAAGAGAAAGGATAAAGTCTAATGAGTGAAGAGAACAGACAGCAACAGTCATCTGCTGAATCTACAGTAGCTGGCGCTGCGAAAACCGGTAAAGCCATTGCCAGCATCGCAAAGGGTGCCGCAACTGGCGGCGCTTATGGGGCGGCCGTTGAGGCTGCAAAATCCTCAAAGAAGTGGACCATTCCCATCGTAGCCGTCATCTTGCTTTCGGTTTTGATTATTGCCATGCTGCCCTCGGTGATATTCGGATCCCTGCTTGGCGATGGCACTGATACTCCTAACGGGATTTCCGATGATACGGTGCTGTTGCAGAACTTGGCGGATATCAACAGTGGTATCAGCATGATCCTCTCTGCGGGACTCAATGATGTGCTGGCACGGATCGACAGTGATTTCGCTGCTTCCGGCTGCGACAGTAAGGAAGTCAATAATCCGTTCGGTTCCGATGTGGTGTTTAACGCCAATGCAATCGTTTCCCAGTACTGTGCCTATAAAGACACTGACGCGACCTCCATTTCCAAGGATGATATGGAGAGCCTGCTTGCAGCAAACAAGGACAAACTCTATTCGTTCACCTATACAGACGAGGTGAGAGAAGTCCCCTCTGAGCCTGAAGCAGAAAGCACGGAAACGGTTGCGCCTGACACCACAACCGATGAACCTCCCGAGCCGACTTATGAGACCATCCGAGTCTACACCATCTCATACAATGGCGAGGCTTATTTTGCAGATCAGGTATTCTACCTGTCTGACGACCAGAAGCTGCTGGCAAGCCAGTATGCGCAAAACCTCACCGTTCTGTTGGGCGATGGTGTTTACCAGGGCCTGAGTGAAACCGAATTCTCTGCCTTGGGACATTCCTATGACGGAGTCATTTTCTCAGATGGTGAGACGCAGGTGGTCTACTACAACCAGTTGGACGAACGTTGGAAGTACGAACTGTACGGCACAGACACCATTGGCGGTTACGCCTGTGGGCCTACCGCTATGTCCATCGTTGTATCCAGCCTGACATCCGAAACTGTCGATCCTCCTCACATGGCACAATGGGCCTATGAGAACGGCTATTGGTGTAGTGGAAACGGCTCGTACCACTCTTTAATTCCCGGTGCTGCTGAGGCTTGGGGATTGAGTGTAGAGGGCTGTACGGCAACAGAGCCCCAGCGCATCGTTGATGCCCTAGCTGATGGAAAGCTCGTGGTCGCCATCATGACAAAGGGACACTTCACTTCCAGCGGCCACTTCATTGTGCTGCGCGGTTGCACAGCTGACGGAAAGATACTCGTCGCAGATCCTTCCAGTTATAAGCGCTCCGAGAAGAGTTGGGATATGTCCATTATCCTCAACGAAGCTAGTAAGCGCGCTGGATCCGGTGGGCCGTTTTGGATCATCGGTAACTGACAACAGAATAGAGGCAGAATATGAGCAAACCGAATGAAGATCGGGATGTCTACTATATCCCACCAAACTTTCTCACAAGTGGGCGCTTATTTGGCGGCATGATTCGGGCACGCAATGCGATTGAAGCTTGCGTGCTCGTCTTATTAACAGGTGTCCCCATTATCAAGTTGCCCTTTTCCCTTACTACACGGATCATCATTTTGTGCCTGGTGTCTCTGCCACTTGGAATCTTTGGTGTGATTGGATTTGAAGGTGATTCGCTTTCTGAGTTCGCTGTTAACTGGGTGCGTTGGCTCATCCATCGCAGGACACTATACCGATCAGACACTCCGGTTCCAGAGGCACCTGAAAAACCAATGAAGGCTGTGTCGGGAATGTCGGCACCTAAGCCGCCCGAGCAGTTAGGGATCAAGATCAAGGAGAAAACCCAAGAAGCGGAAAAAGCGCAAACCTGTGAAGAAACCCCATAAAGCAAGCAAGCACAAATCATCAGTTGCAAAGAAAAAGCAGCCTCTCCACGCAGAGGACTTCATCCCGGTCAGAGATATCCGAAACGGCATTATCGAGACTACAGATGGTCGCTATCTCCGTGTGATCGAGGTGGAGCCGATCAACTTCTTGCTCCTGTAACATTTCCGAGCAGAAGAACATCGTCGCCAGCTTCGCAAGTTGGATGAAGATTTCTCCTGTAAAGTTCCAAATCAAAGTGCTGACAAAAAAGGCCGATATCGGCAAGCACCTCAATACCATTGAGCGTGAAATGGAGGCAGAGGATAATCCCAAGTGCCGGGATCTCCAACTGGACTACTACCATCTAATCCAGACGATCGGTTCCCGTGAGGCCATCACGCGACGCTTCCTCGTCATCTTTGAGTATGAGGCAGTCACCAATCGTAAGCCGGAATACGCAGAGATTGTATCTGCACTGGAGACCGCTGTTCAAACAGCGCGTCAGTACTTTCTGCACTGTGACAATGCCGTTGTCGCTCATGAGGATGAGAACATCTTCCTTATGGAAGTCCTCTACACCATTTTCAATCGTGCCACCTGCGAAGTGAAGCCCGTTGAGAAGCGAGTCCGTGAACTGCAGGCAGCGCGGAAGGACACCGACATTTCGGTTCCTGTACCACTCAAAAGTGTGCTGGCACCTGAGTCCATTGACCTGACCCGTGGGTCCTATGTCGTCATGGATGGTGTCTATCATGCATATCTGATCGTACCCTCTGACGGGTATAACCCCCGAGTGGTCGCCGGTTGGACGAGCATTCTCGTCAATGCGGGCGAAGGCATCGATGTGGACTTTTTCTTTTCCCGCGAACCAAAAAGAGCGTATCCAGGCTAAGCTGGGTCAGCAGATCCGAATTAACCGCAGCCGACTCAAGGATACATCGGACACGAATACGGACTTCGATGATTTCGAAAGCGCCATTCGATCCGGATACTTCCTGAAGGAAGGTCTTGCGAACTACGAGGACTTCTACTACTGCAACACCCTGGTCACGGTTACTGCAGATACTCTGGAGAACCTGGAGTGGCGCATCTCTGAAGTACGTCGCCTTATGATCTCACAGGACATGGACATTCGTATCTGCCGCTTCAGGCAGGAACAGGCGCTTCTCTCGATCCTTCCGTTCTGTAAGCTGGATAAGAAGTTGTTCGAGGCCAGCAAGCGCAATATGCTGACATCCTCTGCGGCCAGTTGCTATCCCTTCACCACGTTTGAGATGAGTGACGAGAATGGCATCTTGCTCGGTGTTAATCAGCATAACAACAGCCTGGTCATCGTGGATATCTTCAATAGCCGGGTTTACAAAAACGCCAATATGGTACTTCTTGGAACAAGCGGTGCAGGTAAGACCTTCACGCTCCAGCTGATCGCTTTGCGCATGAGGCGTAAAAAGCACGCAGGTATCCATTATCGCTCCGCTGAAGGGACATGAGTTCCTGCGCGCATGCAACAATATAGGAGGTGAGTTTATTCTCCATAAGTCCCTGCCTCCAAGCAGTGCATCAATGTCTGTGAGATCCGTAAGCAAGACTTGAGCGCCAATCAGCTGATAGATGGTGTTGTCAATGAGAACTCCATTCTGGCAAAAAAGATTCAACAGCTGCACATCTTCTTCTCTCTGTTGATCCCCGATATCAACCATGAAGAGCGTCAGCTTCTGGATGAGGCTCTGATTCGAACCTATGCCAAAAAAAAAGGAATCACTCACAACAACGAGTCGCTGATCGACCCAGACCACCCGGATCGGTATCGCGAGATGCCCCTGCTGGGAGATGTCTATGAGATCCTTATGGAGTCTCCGGAAACGAAGCGCATGGGCAACATTCTCAATCGTCTTGTCAACGGCTCTGCGAAGACCTTCAACCAACACACCAATGTCCAACTTGATAACCTCTATACCGTACTGACATCTCTGAGCTTACAGGCGAGCTGCTCCCTGTGGGCATGTTCGTTGCTCTGGACTATGTATGGGATAAGGCAAAGGAGGATCGCACCAAGGAGAAAGCCATCTTCATTGATGAGGCGTGGAGCTGATCGGAGACGATGATACCAGTAACCCGAATAATGCAAAGGCGCTGGCCGGAGAATGGGTCCAAGAAATCTTCAAAATCATCCGTGGCTATGGCGGCGCAGCTGTTGCAGCTACGCAGGATATCGGCGACCTTGACAGGAGCCGATTTGGCAAAGGCATCCTGAATGTTGCCAAGACGAAGATCATTTTGAATCTGGAGGACGATGAAGCCCGAAGAGTGCAGAGCATCCTCCACCTGTCAGATGCTGAGATCATGTCGATTACCCGTTTTGAGCGCGGCCAGGGCCTAATCTCAACAAACTCCAACCACATCACTGTTTCCTTCAAAGCTTCCCCTCTGGAGAAGCAGTTGATCACTACAGACCGCATGGAGCTCAATCAAATCCTCCAGGAAAAGATGGCTCAAAATGCGCATAATGCTGACTTATGAAAACACACCACGAATGTCGTTTACATTAGCTCTACATTATGCGTAACAGCAAAGATCTTTTACACTATGCGGTTTCCTAAGTCTACACAAAAGGAGAGCAAAATGAAGTTTGCATATGCTGCCCGAGATCGAGAAGTGGCCTTTATCATTCGGCTGCTGACCATCTTCGGGGTCGTTGAACAGCGACAAATGCGGTTGCTCTTCAATCATTTGAGCAATCGTTCCTATGGCCAGATCCTCGCACGACTCCGGCGAGAGGGTCTGGCCTACTTTTCGCCGGACGGCCAATTCCTTGCCACAAGTCGGTACTCTCTGGACCACGGAAAGACTCTTGAGTCTGTCATGGTGTTCTGGGCATTCATCAAAATGCGAGATAATGTGCTGGACTTCTGCGCAAGCGACCCTCCGGCTATTTTATCGTTCTCTTCTGCGGCCAAGGATTATGACCTGATCCCTGGCAGTAAGCAGAATATCCCTGCAATCAACGCAGCTCGCACCGTGGTTGCGGAAGCGACAGTCCGCCTGATCGTTGTTGATGATCTGAGCACTCTGGATGAGGTAGAGCCCAGACTGGTCAACGATTATGGCATCTTAGTCGGCCCGAATGGTGTTGAGCAAATCTATAAGATGTGAGGTTACACGATGGAAAACCCCAAATATATCCTTGTTATGCGCCAGGTCGCTTCAGATTATGACGGCATCAGCCATGAACTCTTCCAGATAGCCAATAATCTGGAGCGCATGGATCAGTTCAACCCCAGCAGAAGCTGTTCAGCCTGGTTCGTAACGCTGAAGTTTCCACGGTCTCCCTGCGAAATCTCACGGCTCGAACGGTCCGTGATGATACTGCACACTTCTACGGTGAGGTGGCTGATCTGCTTGGAATTCGGATCGATGAGACCCATGACTGGCTCAAAATCACAGTGCCTGCAATCCTACCGAAGCGAAACCAGAGGGATAACCAGGCGTTTCTGACACGCCCTCTGCGCTATGCACCTCGACTTCCTCAAGGAAAACCGATGGAACGGTTCGGAAGCTGTGCTATCTGCATTGTCCATAACTACGATGAGGTACTCGGTAAGCGGCGCATTCGAGACTACGATAACATCGAAACCAAGAGATATCTGGATGTGATCGAGTCTATGCTACTGACCAACGACAGCGGGCTGTTGTGTACGGTGCTTCAGGCCACAAAGGTGTCTGATCGAGACTGCACAGAGTTCTATCTGATGCGACCCGAGACTCTCTCTACATGGGCTAAAAACACATAAAATCAACTACCAATTCCTGCTTTGAATGAGAGGCAGAAATAGGTAGTGATTTTGAGCCTTCGGGCTGTCCTCACCCAGGGGCTGCAGAAATAGGTAGTGATTTGAGTGAGGTGTTCTGGCTGGGTGTTTTTTTGCTTGGTCAGTTTCTGCGCAACGTCGGCAATGCATGCCGCAGCCTCGGGCAGCCTGTCGGCAGCCTTACTGTTTTCAAGATTGGAGTGCCTATGATTACTTGCAAGAACGATCGGTTGCTTGAACTGCTGTGGTTTGTTGGGTACTGTATTGAGTTTCCGACGCAGTTGGCGGTTCGCATCGGTGGTGGTGCTGAGTGGAATCGCAGAGTGATGTATCGGGCGATTCGAGAGGGCTATGTGAAGCTCTATCGCAGGAAGCATAAGCGGCATGTAATCCGGTCTCTGAGCTTAACGCAGAAGGGATTTGATTATGTGGCGCAGAGTGATCCTGAGGCAGTGGCCATGATCTATTCTCGAATCAATTGTTCCGAGCGCGTGTACCCATCAAAAAGTCGATAAAATCCTGAGACTTCACGCTATCGCCGTGGGCACGGTCATGGCCCATGCGGCCGATGCAGAGATTTTGATCTCACAAAAGCCATCCCTGATGTCCCCGGCAAATCGCACCTCAAACACAATCACCCCAGATCCAACCCAGTGTTACTACTATGCGTCCCACGAACTGCGAGTCGCCATCGAGGAGTACTCACCGGAATCCGTTTCCAAGAGTTCCCGCACGATTGGTATTGTGGTCAAGGGGAAGCATTGTTATTTCCTCTACTTCACCGGTAGCACACGGATGTACTGGATGAAGAACAGTGAGGAGAACTACGCAGCAGCTGTGAAGAGCTTACTTCTGGCTAGAGGCTTTGGCGTCACCACGATCCATCAGGTCGTGATCGGCTCTACTATGAGCGTGGCGCAGCGCCTATGCCACAGTGCAAAACCATTTGGCAACAAGTACTTTGTAGTTTCCACATTCTTCGCCCAGTGCCTCTTCCTAACCAACAACCCCGATGGTGATTCTCTAATGAAAATCATCCTCAATCCGGACATGGCGCTGGAACTGAACCAGGCCATCCTTGCACCTTACCACCCCCCACGAACTCCTAACCGTGAGTATGACGCCATCGATGTCCAGCACGACAAACCGGTCATTCTGAATTATCAATGTGATCTCCTGAAACTATCGGATATCCGTCCGATCCCAGAAGGATTCCGTGGAAGCCCCATTATGCTCTGTTTCGATTACCAGGCTCAAACGGTTCAGGGAATTGTCGGGCCGGCCATCGAAGTGCGTCCAGTAGAAAGCATGAATAACCATGGAAAGAAGAAAACTGAAAATAACCCTTAGCCTTGCTGTCCTGATCCCATGCGTGTTGTATATTGCCGGCATTATCGCCCAGTTCATGATCAACATCAACGCATGGAAGGCAGCCGGCAGTGACTATAGCGTCTCCCCAGGTCTCCCATCCCTGGAGCTTGCAGATGTCTTTCGATCCATATTCCACTTTCCAGAAGGCCTGATTGCCATCGGTGTGGTAGTGGTGGGAATTGTACTCATCTGCATTTTTGGACTCCGGATCGGATGGGGCCAAAACGGAGTCACCGATTCCGATCGGAATCTCACTGTCTCAAGCTCTGGTAGCTACGGCACAGCGAGCTTCATGTCACCGAAGGAGGCAAGCGCCTGCTTTGATGTGACAAGTGCGAAGAAGACCGAGCAGGACATCCTTGGCATGTTACCTGATGGTCAAATCCTCACACTCCCCCAAAAACACACGCCTCAATTCCAACCTCGCCGTATGTGGCTCGTCGGGCACAGGCAAATCCAGATCCATATCCCGAAATCTGGTCCTCCAAGCGGTGAAGCGTGGTGAGAGCCTGATCCTTACCGATCCAAAATCTGAACTGTATGAATCCATGAGCGAATACCTTCGAGACAATGGATATACAGTCAAGGTCTTCAACCTGATGGAAATGGATCATAGTGATTCGTGGAACAGCCTCAATGAAGTCGGTTCCAGCGAGCTGATGGCTCAGACCTTCGCCGACATCGTACTGCAAAACACAAGCGGAGACTCGAAAGATGCTTTCTGGTACAACGCTGAGCTCAACCTGCTAAAAGCGCTGGTACTGTATGTGGCGTTGGAAATGCCCCGGAGCAACGCAATCTGGCTACAGTCTACGATCTGCTCTATACACAGACGGAGAAGGGCCTGTCCGACATCATGGCCAGTATCAGCCATGAGCATGTGAACCAATACACCGGCGAGCTTCTTCCGCCATCCCCTGCAGCCGCACCTTACGCCATCTTCAAGCAGTCCAGCGATACGGTTCGAACCAGTGTCATCATTGGCCTAGGCAGCAAGCTGGCCGTACTGCAGGCGCAGCAGGTGCGGAACATCACTTCCTATAACGAGATCGATCTGGAACTTCCGGGAAAGCAAAAGTGTGCCTACTTCTGCATTGTGTCCGATCAGGACAGTACCTTTGATTTTCTCAGTTCTCTATTCTTCAGCTTCCTCTTTATCCGCCTGATTCGCTATGCAGATGGATACTGCGAAGGCGGTATGCTGAGCACTAAGGTCAAGTTTGTACTAGATGAATTTCCGAACTGCTGCCTGATCCCTGACTTCACCAAAAAGTGCTCTACCATCCGGTCACGTGGATGCTCGGTAGCCGTCTTCTTCCAAAATGTAGGTCAGATGCGCAACCGATATCCTGATGACCAATGGCAGGAGATCCTCGGTGCCTGTGACTCCACGGTGTTTTGGGTTGTACCGATATGCTTACGGCGGAGTACTTCAGTGATCGCATTGGTACCGCTTCTGTTGAAGTGGAGGGTACAATGCGGGAACTCAATACCATGCACATCACCAACTACACACCAAGATTCCGCAAGACCAACTCACTTGGCCGGCGTCAACTGCTTACCCCTGATGAGGTCCTGCGTTTACCCCCGGATCAAGTTCTGATCTTCATTCGAGGTCAGAAAGTCATGCGAGCAAAGCGCTATGACTACTCCCTGCATCCGGACTATAAAAAGCTGAAGAGCCGCAAAGCGATCCTGCATGAGCCTGACTGGAAGACCAGCCAGGCTTCTTCTGTATCTGCAACCGGCCCTTCACCATCTCATCCATGGCCACCCCTGTGGAAAAGGGCAGCGGCAATCGGCAGAAGAAACCACCTGCGAAGCCAGCCCGTAACACTGAGCGCGAGGTTGTGAATGCGGATGACATCTTCTAGGAAAGGAGCAGAAGAAATGCCTAAGAAGAAAGTAACTGAAGCTGTTGAAGAGGTCGTTCAGGAACCGGTTGTTTCTGAACCTGTGCCGCCTCAGGCGCCCCGGCGTCAAGGCAGTGATGACCTGCTTGAACTCAATGATCTGGAGCGTGGCGTTACCCGTGAGGATAGCGAAGACGCCAAGTGGGGCTATCTTGCCGGCGCAGCGCGCAGGCAGCAGATCCCTGACCGGCATCGTCAGCAGCGGCATTATTCAGACCGAGAATGGTCTTCCTGTTTGCCCGGTTGATTTTGAAGGCCTCCGCATCCTGATCCCCATTCGTGAGATGGTGTTGACGGAATGGCCTGAAGAGGATCCCATTCCTCGATCTGTCAGGAATCCAGATCGGGCGTATGCTGGGTGCGACCATAGACTTCATCCCAGCGGCCGTGGATATCCGCAATCGTGCGGCAGTTGGTTCCCGTAAGGCGGCCATGCTGCAGCGTCAGAAGCGGTACTATGCCACCGGCCGTGTAAAGCCCGGTATCCTGATGGCGTGCCGTGTTCTGGGTGTCGGCAACAACACCATGACGGTGGCAGCTTGCGGTGTGGATACTGAGATCTATGCCCGCAATGTCTCCTGGGAATGGTTCTCTGACATTGCGGATCTGCACTCCACCGGCGATCTGGTCGTTGCTAGGGTCATGGATGTTTCTTACAACGAGGAGCGGGATGTCTATTCGGTCAACCTCTCCATAAAGGAGGCATCTGAGAATCCCGATCGGGCAGCCCTGGAGAAGATCACTCCCAACTCCAACTATTTCGGTGTCGTTACCGGCGTGAAAGACCGCGTGTTCTTCGTCCGCCTTCAGGTGGGCGTCAATGCCAAGACTCAAAGCTCTATCGTTCCATCGACATGCCCAGCAGACTGGATACGGTCAGCTTCCGTGTCACCGGAGTCGATGAGGAAAACGGCATCGCGCTGGGCTTCATCACCAGAATCATCAAACGCCATACCAGATTGAGGTAACCTTATGAAATACACTCCCAGCAGCCGAGATGCTCTTGACGCTCACTGCAGGGAGGTCATCCGGTCCTGCCTCAACATTGTGGAGCAGCATGGTGACACCTATGTCGCCATCCACAAGGACGACGAGATCGACTGCGTCGTCCTTGTCTCCATGATTCGAAGCTATCCCATCATGTCCATCATTGTCGCTGACAAGATCCTGTTCGCTGACATCAATGCCGATCAGATGTATGGCGTTGCGAACGAACTGAATCTGGACTCGGTCACAGGTTGGCACTCCGTCTTCCTGGCAGATGACAGCATGATCTACATGTTCCGGCAATGCCTCTGGCTTTCGATGAATCTGACCTACGAAGACCTCCTCGCCATGCTGAAAGAATGCATCAGCGAATACAAGCGCGGCAAAGGCCGCCCTTACTACCGGTGATCATCCGACTCAACCCGGTCGCATGACACCCACGAACAGAAAGGATCAAGATCCATGAAGGAAAAAATCACTTCCTTGGTGCTTGTTCTCGTCGTTGCCATGTCCATGACGGTGGGAGCAAGTGCAGCATCGTACATTCCGGACGATGTGACCTATCAGAATCTCAACGGGCAGCAGCTGGCGATTAAGACCTACACGCTGCTGCCTGACCAGGATCCGGCTGACCTGTATGAAGAGGACTTCGAGCATGATGGCTTCCTGTACTCCATGAGTGACATCATCAAAGAAGAGCAGCACTTCCAGGAAGAGAATCTGCACACCGAGGTCGTCACTGTCACAACTGCCAGTAAGAACCTTGAAGATATCCTCGCAGAGCTGAAGCCCACGATCGAGTTCGACGACGGCATTTCTTCCGGCACTCTGTCTCTGGACCACAGCACGATCAAGACGGAGGCAGCCGGCTACAAGAGCAGCTCCTACACTGTCACCGCAACCAAGAACTACACCGGCCTCGATCGAAATGATTCTTCTTACATCGATAAGACTGTAGAGAAGAATGGCAGAACCCTGAGCCTGTCCAATGTGACATGGAGCGTTGAGCGTACGGCGCTGGTAGGCGATGAACTCGTCTCCCGCCACCTATTCCGCAGTCGCTACTTATTCTGGATCCGCGAGCTCCACCGTGGCAACCGGATACATCACGACTGCTGAGTACAAGGGCACCGTGGTCTCTTCCGGGCATCTCCAGCATCCTCTACACTGTAACCTACCTGGGCACCGAGATTTCCGGAAGAGGAACCCACTTTCAATGGCGATCGTGGTGATCCCCGTTATCGGCGGAACCATTCTTTGGCGCACTTTGTTGTTCCTGTCGGCTTCATGCTCCGTAAGAATACTACAGTTTACAAAGCGACGGGCAAAGGCAACGAGTATGAAAAGTGCGGCCGACTGCGTCTGAAGACCAAAGACCCCGAACTTCGTATCGATCGCCTGAAGGATATTCCGGAAGGATGGATCGCAGTCGAAGTGGATCAGGCAGTCGCAAAGAAGCTGTTCGGCCAGACCATCGCCATCCACTGCTATGACAACACAGTCGAGCATACTGTTGGCACGGTCAATTGGCCAGTACTGGTTCAAGGTCGATATCGGCACTCAGGAAGGTGAATCCAATTATGAGGAGGAACTTTAATGAAGCTCAAACGACTTTTGACCTTGTGCTGTGCGCTGACTATGGCACTCGGCATGGTGACTTTCGTTAGTGCCGCAGACTATTCCTTCAAAACCTCTCCTGACCCTGTCTATTACGGCAGCACGAACTACGAGGATCTTTGACGCTGAGTATCGTTACGGCTCACCATAATCAGATCGATTACGACATTCCTGAGGTACGGACTCAGTCAGGAATTCCTGGAAACCTCCTCAATAATCCCTACCTGAATGGCAATCCAGTACGGCTTTGGCGGGAGCAGCTGAATACGCGTACCCGGAGTCCCTTCGGTAGTTGAATCATCTCCGACGGATTTTGATCAGTGATGCCGTATGAATTCTGGAGGCGATCTCAAGCAGAGCGATGGCAGTATCGGCCAAGTCTCCATTGTGATGATCGGGCTGGAAGCAAAGTATGGAGCGCCACCGACAGTTCCATGTCCAAGGGCGCCGGTCATTACAGTTCTTCCGGCCTCTACACCGGGAATGTTGGCTTGTGAAGGTGCCAACAGAGGGAATCATCCATACTTGGAAAGCTGAAGAATGTGAAGGATGGGGACATTGTTAAGTACAAGACCGCAATCGGCACGAAGACCTACAAAGTGACCTTCGTTGGTGCGATCTCCTACACCGATTTCTCTTACCTCAATGAGATGGGAGATAATCGCATCACCCTGATCACCTGTATTGCTAACCAGCCCTCTGCGTCTGTGTGTGTGCAGGCTGTAGATTCAATAAACCATTGGAGGAAACCATGAATAGTAAAAAGCCTCACAATCGTGAGAATCGCACCCGATCCATTCCGCAGAAGCTACCGTAACCGTCCATATAGCTTCTGCCACGGTTCCGCTTATGAGGAGATGCGCCAGCTTTTGAGTGAACACGGCTCTCAAAGCGGATATCCTCATGGCAGGCATCGCACTCGCAGCCTGCGTCGAAGTGGCTGAAGAAAGGTGAGCCGGCGTTTCGAACTCTCCGGAAGTCACGCGCGTAGCTTCCGGCATTGGCTCGGAACAACAGATTTTTATCTGCTTTTACCCCCATGGAGGCGTATGTGATCAGCAGCTGGCCTGAGTATGTGAAATTCGTATTAATGACTGTCCATTTTAACGTCTTTTGGGATGATACTGCCAAATGCGTCCAGATGAATCGGACAAACCCTATGCTAAGGATTGCGCCACAAAGCAAGAGGGCGAGAAGACCGTGGCCAGCTCCACCAGACTGAATGTTGATGCCATAAGGATGTCGTTGCCCGTACCAACACCCTGCGGCAACCAAAGGAGTTGCTGTATTGGAGGTTAATAGCCATTCTGATGGATGCAACTCAAGTCCCGCGCGGATGAATTGCTTATTCTCCACCTCGCCCCGATGGACGCCAAACAAGCCTGGGTCAAACAAACGATAGCCGACGCGCACCGGCAGCACAAGACTTTATCATGCCGTCGTCATCACAGAACTACCGGATAACATGCTGAATGCAGCACAATTGGCGTTACTTTGGCGCGTATCTGATAATGGCTTGGCGTCGTCAATCTCCTCATGGGCAGGATCTGAGGGTCCGTAAGGTGGACGTTCTGCAATAGGCTAATCAATGATTGCCTCTGCAGTGGATCAATCCCATTCAAAATGGTCAGTTCGAAAAGTGAATCATTCGACGAAATGGGTTGAAACTCGACCTGCTTTTCTTGTGTTACAAATGAAGGGATCTCTTATGAAATCAATCAAAACCAGACTTGTCTCAGCATTCTTGCTGATTATGACAATTCTCAGCCTGTTTAACCACAGCATTCGCTGCAACCAGTACGGGCACAGGCATTAAACCCACCAGCAACACGAATTATTGGACAACGCGGCTTCTCCATGACGGCACTTCACAGCTATAAGCCTCCCATGGCCGCAGGCAAGCTGCTGTACTGCCTTGGCCGCGGCCATGGCTACCCGTTAGGGGCCAGCACTCTGAACAACAGCTACACCTATGCCTCCGCCACCGGAGGCGGACGCGGATACCGTGCTGAAACGGCGCTGGCGCAGAGCGGCATGGGTGAACTGGATGCCCAGCAGCTTGAAAACTTCAAATGGATGATGACGTTCATTTCGGACTATAAGGGTGACATCCCCGGCAGCCTTTTATGGCTGCGCAGACCTATGTGTGGGATCACCAGACCTTCAAGGGTGAGGGCGATGGTGACATCGATGGCGGTGGTTACGCCAACGCTGATACCTATGAAATGTACATGGCTATATCGATTGGATGTTGAACCAGAAAGCCAAGGAAGACGCAGAATTCCAGAAGCAGATCGAAGAGTACGCTGCTCAGGGGCATCGTCGCTACCGTTGTCGAAGATGATGCTGCCAAATGGGCGGTCTACGCAAAGTCAGTGTCAAGGGCCGACAGTCTTTTTCTTTAACTACTACGCGCCGAGAAAGCTGGTTACCAACGCCTCCTGGCGATGAACCGGATCAGCCGCCTGCGGGTGACGCTGACATTATTTTAAAAAGGTAGCCGCCGGCACCACCCGCGGCCTGGACGGCGCTAAATTTAACGTCTACCGCGACGGTCAGATCGTTGGTAGTGATGTGACGATGAATGGCGGCATCATTGAAGTCAAGAATGTCACAGAAGGCCTGTGGTCCTTTGTTGAGGTTGAGGCCCGGAGGGCTTCTGTGCGGACTCCACGCCCCTCAGCGTCTATGTCGATACCACTGATGGCGACAAGCAGTATACCATTGTGGCAGAAAATTACGCACTGCCCAATATGAAGATCACAAAGCGCGATGCGATGAGTGGCAAAGCCCATTGCCGGCACAGTATTTTCCATTAAGTCTGTTACGGGACTTCTCACGTCCGTTACTACCGGCACGGACGGTTCCGCAACGCTCGGCCATTCCTGCAGATGTTTATGTAGTACGGGAAGAATCCGTGCCGGAGCCGTACATTGTGAGCAATACAGAGCAGACCGTGGCGCTGCGCCCCGGTAAAACCTCCGAGGTCACCTTTGTGGACTACGAAAAGCCCGGACTTGAAGTTTTGAAGAAAAAACATTGCCAACGGAGAGCCTATCGAGGGCGTCACTTTCCGTATCGAGCAGATCGACGGCAACTTTTCTACCAGCGCCACCACCGATAACCATGGCCGCATCTTCCTCGACTCTGTCCCGGTCGGCACATTCAAAGTGACGGAGATCAATGTTCCCAACCATGTCATTCTCTGCCCCATCCCGCAGGGAAGTGGCATTGAAGCCCGGCGAAACCTCTACCGTCACCTTCTTCAACGCTCTCAAGCCCAGTCTGAAATCCGCAAGTTGGATAGCGTCACCGGTGATCCCGTCAAGGGTGCCAAGTTCCAGGTCTGGTATGCCAGCAACCACACCGACACCGGCGAGCTCAACGACCTCGGCACCTACTTTTCTGACGCAAGCGGAAAGATCATTCTCCCCGAAGTAAAAGATGGCTGGTACAAAGTAACGGAATTGGAGCCGGCGTCCGGGTATGCCATTAAGGAGCCTGCCACACAGGAATGCTTCATCTCCGGTGGCGAGAGCAAAGTCCTGACCTTCGAGAACACGCCTCTTTCCGCCATCATCATCCGCAAGGTGGACAGCGAGAGCGGTCAGCCGCTGGAGGGCGCATGGTTCCGCATCCGCTACCTTGGCGGCACCTCCGGTACGGGTGGTACCGTGGTTGGAGAGATCAAAACCTCGCAAAACGGGACCGCCATTTTAACAGGCCTCGCCGCAGGCACTTACGTCTGCGAGGAGATCTCGGCTCCGGATGGGTATGTCATCACCGACGCTACGGAGACGGTCTATCTTTCCGGTAAGGATCAGGATGTCATCACCGTTACTTTCGGCAACGATAAGATGGGTTCTTTGCTCATTGTCAAAAAGGACGCCGTGACCGGCGCGCCCATCTCCGATGTCGAGTTCCTTGTGACCGACTCGGACGGAAGTGTCATCGGTACTGCCAATGGTAGTATGGGACCGACAGCGCCGGTACCATTCGCATTGATGGCCTGACTCCTGGCATGACGGTCATTGTAAAGAGGTGCGCGCCAAGGATGGCTATATCCTCGACGATACCCCGCAGAGCATCAAGATCAAGCGAAACTCTGTCATGACGCTGGAGTTCCGCAACCAGCCCAAGGGCGGCGTGTAGTTCGAAAGGTCGATGCTGCAACGAACGAACCGATCTCCGATGTTGAGTTCCTCGTGACCGACCCCGATGGAAACTTCATCGGCAATGCCAACGGCAAATATGTGACGGACAGCGCAGGTACTTTTTACCATTACGGATGTTGCTCCCGACACCACACTCGTCATCAAGGAAACTCGTGCCAAGGATGGTTATATCCTGGACGATACCCCTCAGACGGTCAAGGTTAAGTCCAACGAAGTCATCACGGTGGAGTTCCGTAATCAGCCTAAGGGTGGCGTTTTTGGTGAAAAAAAGGTGGACGCCGCAAACGAATGAACCAATCTCTGATGTTGAGTTCCTCGTGACCGATTCTGACGGCAATTTCATTGGGAATGCCAATGGCAAGTTCATTACCGATAGTGCTGGTACCTTCACCATTACCGACATTGCCCCTGGCACGACGCTTATCATCAAAGAAACGCGCGCCAAGGATGGCTATCTGCTGGATGATACCTCAGACGGTCAAGGTCAAATCCAACGAGATGATTACGCTGGAATTTCGCAACCAACCGCTCGGTGGGCTTCGAATCATTAAGTCTTGATAGCGTCACGAAGAAGCCTCTGGAAGGGGTTCAGTTCCGCATCACCTACAGCGATGGCAGCTTTGTGGCAGATGAGGGCGGTAAGCTCTCTTCCAACGGCCTTTATATGACTGACGCAAATGGCGAGATCCTCATCAGAGATATTGTCGGCACACTTGTTGTGACGGAAGTGAAAAACGATCCCTGGCTACACCATCGATGAAGCCACAAGAAGCCAGACCATCGTTGTTAACCCCTGACGATCTTCAGACTCTGATTGTGTATAACGTCCCTGCTGGCGGCCTGCAGATTATCAAGTCCGATGAGGACACCGGAGAGCGGCTCGGTGGTGTCGCCCGAGATTCGCAAAATCAATGGTGAAATCCTCGACCTATACCACCGACCGC
>VOFC01006861.1_pt1 | contig 20930 bp, 32 predicted proteins | sample 5384161 | NCBI WGS metagenome assembly VOFC01 (sample SAMN12384722, study PRJNA508395) | human gut metagenome | isolation source: healthy gut B | host: Homo sapiens
GCTTCATGAGAGGCCTCAGACAGCGGCATCAGGTCGTAAACTGGAGCAATCTTTAGCCAAGCATCCGCACCGTTGTCGACAGGATATACGAAGCTAATAAGCCAGGCGTTCGTAATCAATGATCGAGGAGGTGTGGCGTACATGGGTATGCCGTCGGCACCGAGGTGGGATGGCGCATGCGGTCGGCATACCGGTCGGTGGTGAGATAGGAGAGGTTCACCACGCGCGCACGTCGATTGCGGAAATCCTCTGGGCGTACCACAGAGAGGAATGTCGTGTCGCCATTAGTAGATATAAGCATTCTCGTCGAGCTGCTGAGGTAGTTGAGACAGAAATCACGCGCAGTGGTGTAGCAGCCCGATCAGTCGTGGTCGTCCCCATCTCGGCACCATCTGCAAGGTATTACGGAGGCCACATTGCATGCAGCGCGAGCAGTGCCTATCACACGCCTTTCGAGGCTCAGGCTGAGAGTGCGTCGGCACTCTTGGCCTTGGGCGTGAGGTTGCGCAGCATGACGCCGATTGCCCGAGGCAGCCTTTATGCTATCCGGTGCGAAGGCCGCTAGAACGAGGCCGGCGAAGGCGTACAGTCGCGCTCACGCACGGCTGGCCGGGAGTGCTGGTTGAGGGTATAGCAACTTTGCGATAGCGCGATGCCCGTCATGAAGAGGAAGAACTCACCGGAACTTTGCTGCTAGCCTCCTGGGGTTGGTGCGGTGGTGGTATAGGGCCTGATAGAGCAGACCCTGGGAGGCCAGCAGGAGGGGCAGCTTATATAGAACACGTTGTGGCCCTTGCTGTCACTTGCCGAACTCGTCTCGGGGAGTTTCGACTGGTCGCCCAGGCGATGCGTTGTCGATGGCCGGAATGCCCGATATCCAGTTGCCCAGTTTGGCTCGCCGTTGCCCTGGATGTCGTTCTGTCGGCCGGCAGTTCCACATGGTAGCGCCAGTACATGTGGTTGAGCTGGTAGTTGATGAAGTAGCGCAGGTTTACGTCGAATCCGGGCTTCCATACTGCAATCTGGTTGACGGACTCGCCCGTGCGGAGTCGATGTAGTTCGACGCCGGCTCGCGTGCTGGAGGTAGGGCATCGCCTCGTATTTGGGAGCGTATCCTGCTGAGCCCATCGCAGGCGCACGTCGTGGGGGATTGTGTTGATGTCGGGCGTCAGTATCCGGCCCAGGCCTTGTATCCGGCCGGATGGCGCCCGTCGGGGTCGGTGCTGTAAATTCCGGGTGAAAGAGCATAGTTGAGGTCGGGCATCGTCTTATAGTGCGGATGCTCGATTTTGCGCACATACTGGTCGTGCTGGCTGGGGTGCCTTCACCACCTTGGGTAGATCAATTCGGGGTCGTTGAAGGCCGAGCCGTTCTCGTCGCGGAGATAGCCGTCGACGTAGCGCGTGCGCGGACGGCCGTAGTCGTCGACGGGCACATGAAAGTAGTTGCCCGAGCCTTCGGGAATTTCCTGCTCGACGATAGTTTCGGCGAATACGGGGCCCGAGAAGAGCGGACGTTCGCCGTACTGCTCGCGGTTGAGGTATGATGCGAGGGCGAAGACATTGTCGGGGGCGTTCTGATTCATCGGCGTGTTGGCCGAGGCTCGGATGAGCAGCAGGGCGTAGGATGAATAGCCTATGAATATCACCGTGATGCTGAGCACGATAATCGAGAAAATGCGCATGGGCACTTTCTTGCAGAAGACGAAAGGTAGATTGCCAGGGCGGCGGGGGCACGATGCCCACCACTACCAGTGGCCTATGAACACCATGCCCGAGGCCGATGACGAGCATGAAGAGGAGCTTGCTGCCGTTGCTGTCGGGACAGGTGTAGAGCTTGTAGATCGAGGCGGCGAATACTGCCACGAGGAGGATGGCGTAGATGAGGACGCCCATATTGTAGGACAAGTGGAAGCCGTTGACGAACAGAAGTTCGAACCACTGTGCCACCTGCACGAAGCCTGGGACGAGGCCGGAGTTGCCCCGACGATGACGCACGACACTCCGAGGGGCCACGAGCGAGCCGAGGGGGCGTTGACGTTCTTCCACTTGCGGTAGTAGAATATTAGGCCGGGCCGGGATGCACAATGGGTTGAGCAGGTGGACGGCTATCGACACGCCGATGACGAAGGCTATGAGTATGAGATAGCGGTCGGAGCCAGGACGGTCGGCGCGGTTCTCCCATTTGAGCATGAGCGAACACCAGGGCGGTGCAGAACGACGAAGGCATATACCTCACCTTCGACGGCCGAGAACGAAGGTGTCGCTCCATGTGTAGGCCAAAGCTCCGCAAACGCCGCCGGCCATTATCATCACCATTTTCCACCAGCCGATTTCGGTGGCATCGTCGGCCACGATGAGCTTGCGGATGAGGTGTGATCGACGCAGAAGAGCAACAGGATGGTGCCGGCGCTGAGGAGGGCCGACATGGAGTTGACTGCCAGTGCTGCCGATGTCATGCTGCCTCCGAAGAGGGTGATGAAGAATCGTGCCGCGAGCATGAAGATAGGGTTGCCCGGCGGTGTCCGACTTCGAGTTTCGCTCCTTGAAGGATAAACTCGGGCAGTCGAAGCTCGCCGTGGGTTCCACGGTGAGGAGATACGTCAGTGCGGCTATGGCGAAGCACAGCCAGCCATGACATTGTTTATAAGATTATAGCGTTTCATCTATATTGGTAGAAGTAACTTACATTCGGTTGGAGTTCTCGGAGTTCTCGGAGGCTCAGGGTTCTCGGAGGGTGTTGCCGGCGGGGAGCTCTCAGGTTCTCGGAGAGCTCAGGGGTTGTCAGGAATACTCTGAGAGCTCGAAAAAGCCCGGGCGGCGCGTGTCGCGGCACAGGGATTTCGCGCACTGGGCGGCCGGCTTCGAGCATGAGGTTTTCCATCATCTCAGGCGCGCTGAAGATGTCGTCCTTGTCGAGGGGCGCATGTCGGCGTACCATTTGAACCCACAGGAGGTAGTAGAGGCTTTTTCGTGCCATGAACAGCGGCGTGACCGTGCCCCTGCGTCTGTGGCCCGAGGCGTATCGATTCGGTGGTGCGGCCCTTGAAGTAAGCGCGCAGGAAGCTGCTCTGGGCGTTGACGATTTTATTGATGGTTGAGTCGTTCTCCTCGGGGTACATTATAATCTCCACGTTGCCGTTTACGTCGAGGCGGCGTATCTGACCGTTCTCGAAGCTGCCGTCATGGCCTTTCCGCTGAGCTGCTGATAGTGGTCGCCCTCGATGTGTTGGGCGGCGAATGCCATGTCGAGGGAGGGTGGCGCTGTCGATGGTGCTGTCGTTGAGGTGCATCTCGATGATGTTGCCGAAGATTTGCTGCTCCTCGTTCCACACCACGGGGTTGATGAACATGCGCAGTGTGGTGTCGGCCTGTGTGAAGCGCATGGAGTCGCACACGCCCTGCATGTCGCGTCGGAAGAAGCACGCGCGGCCATACCATGCAATGGCCACATGTACGGTGTCGACGAGCGTGCGCTCGGGCGTTCCGGCCACGGTGTCGGCGGCGATGAATGTGCTGTCGTAACGCGCGGCGGTGGTGATGTAGCGCCCGTGGAGGTATAGGGTGTCTTCGCCGGAGTATTCCATCATGAGGGCACGGCCCGTCACTATCGAGCTGTCGACGAGTTCGTTGTAGAAGCCGTAGTTTCCGCGCAACTCGGTGTGGTGTGCGCTGTCGGTGAGCACCATGTCGCCCCATGCCTCGCCGAAGCCGGCGCGGCGGTCGTAGTATATGGTGTCGGCGCAGAGCGTCTGCTTCGACGAGGTCACTATCACCGAGCGGTCGAAGAGCACGGCGCGGTCGCTGTCGGTCTCGTAGGTGCCCTGTCGGGTGAAGATGGTTCCGCGGGCGTTGACAACCTCGCTGGGCGAGAAGAGCCTGGCCACGTGTGTGGCGGTGTTGTAGTAGCAGGGGGTGTCGGTGTAGATGTCGAGTGTGTCGGTGTTGTTGAGGCTGTTGAGGTGCACGCGGGTGTAGAAGTTGGCCTCCTTGGTGGTGGGGACGTATTCGCCGTACTCCGACGTGAGGGTGTTCGACGGGTCGGTGAGACGTCCTCCCACTTCGTAGTAACCGAGGTCGATGCCGAGGTCGTAGTTGAAGATGTCGGTTTCGAGCTTCACGTCGCGGTTTATGAGCCGTACTTTCTTGCCGGGGTCGGCGTAGAGTACGGCCAGCTGGACAGTGCCGTTGTAGTCGAGCTCGTCGGCGAAGATGAAGAGGGTGTCGCCCTGCTCCATGCTTACGTTGCCGAAGGCCTGCATCGACTCGGTGTCGGAAAAATAGTGGCAGCTGTCGCACTTCATTATCATCGGGCCTTTGGTGAAAACCACGTTGCCGGTGAGAATCATGAAGGAGTCGTCGGGTTCCTTTGCGCAGCACGTCGGCGCGTTCGAGGAACACCCGTCCGTCCTGGTTGCGGTCGGCCGAGGGTATGGCCGGGGCAATCACCGGCGGCTCGGGGCGCTGATACGGTGCCAACGCCGCCAGCGGCAGAAGCACGGTGGCGGCGGCGAGGGCGAAGAACGAACGCGCGGAGCATGCGGGAGCGGGGCGGCCTGATTATTTTTCGGCGCTCTTTATCCAGCCTTTGGGGCGGAAATCGCAGCCGCGCCAGCCGTCTTCGATGCGGACGTAGGTCTCTTCGATTTTCTTTTGTAGCCACTTGTCGACGATTTTCCTGGCTGCGGGCGTTTTCATACATGTCCTTGATGGTCGGAAGTCGTCGGCGAGGTTGGCCTGATGGGCGTCGATACGCGATGTGAGGCGCACCATGGCCCAATGGCGCGGTCGCGCTTGGGTCGTCGCGCATTTCGAAGGGCTGCGATACCTCGCCGGGCTTTGAGCGTGGCCACGGCTTTGGCCACTTCCTGTGGCGCTGCGACATTTCGAAACGCGTGGTGCCGTCGGCGGGTTTACCATCACTCCGTTGCTCATGCGGGTGTCCTTGTCCTGCGACACCAGGCGCACGGCTTCCTCGAAATTACGGTTTTTCTTGTCGACGATTTCGGCGCGGAGGGTGTCGAGGCGGTTCTTTGCGTTGTCGAGGTCCTTTTTGGCCACTTTCGGGCGGAGGAGGATATGGCGGGTGTTGATGCGGTCGCCGCGCTTCTCGATGAGCTGGATTATGTGGTAGCCGTATTCGGTTTCGACGATTTTCGACACCTTCTTTGGGTCGTTGAGGTTGAATGCCACGGCTGCGTACTCGGGCACAAGCTGTCCGCGTCCCATGAAGCCGATTTCGCCGCCGCGCACGCCCCTCGGGGGCCTCGGAGTAGAGGATGGCGAGGGTTGAGAAGTCGCTCTCGCCGCGTGTCACGCGGTCGGCGTAGTCGCGGAGGCGCGCCTTGACGTCGTCGATTTCCTGGCGGGGATTGCGGGGTTGAGGGTGAGAATCTGCACCTCGACTTGCAGGGGCACATAGGGTATGCTGTCCTTGGGGAGGTTGTCGAAGTAGCGGCGCACGTCGCCGGGGGTCACTTTTGGGTTCTTCACCAGGCTGTTGCGCACCTGCTGCACACGCGAGCGGTTGCGCATGCTGGTGGCGTAGTATTCGCGGATGTCGGGGAAGGCTTTGCGGAAATACTGCTCAACTTTCTCGCGGCTTCCGAGGTTGGTGATGAGGAAGTTCATCCGGGCGTCGACCTGCATCTGCACCATCGATTCCTGCACCTCCACGGTGTCGATGTCGGCCTGGTGGAGGAAGAGGCGCTCTATGGCAATCTGCTGCGGGATGTAGCAGTAGGGGTCGCCGGGTATGGGCGTGCGCTCGTTCTGCATGTCCATGTAGGCCTGTTCGATGTCCGACTTGTAGATTGGCTCGTCGCCTATCATCCAGGCCACTTCGTCGATAACATTGTCGCCGTTGGCCGCGAAAAGCACGGCGGCAACGCACAGCGCTATCGAGCTCAGTATAGTTTTTTCTTCATTTTTATTAGCTGCTAATGAGTAACTCTTAAAAATTAGTCATATTTTTGAGTTATAAGTAACTTGACAATGAAGACTGCGATGTAATTTTGTCTTTTGGTCGATTTTCACCCTCATCATCAGGGATGTAGCTCGCTACAACCCTTCTTCTTCGGGCGAAAATCAATCCAAAATACTTCAAATTCCATTCGCAGCTAATTTTTGCGAGTTACTCGGTTGCAAAAGTTAAGCCATTTTTTGCAACCGCGCCTACTCTTTTAATAATTTTTACCATAGAAAAATGAACAAACGCCTCGGCCGAGGACTGAGGTTTGCAAAAATGTGCGTAATTTTGCGTTAGAAAACACCAAACAACAAGCATGATGTATAAGACAGCAATGACAGCAATGGCACTTGTGGTTGCCGGCGCCGCAAATGCCCAGGGCCCGTTCACGTCGGCCTCGGGCACTTCGACATCGACGCCCTCGAGGCCCTCGGCCGCGTGTCGGCCCTGGCTCTCGCCCCCGACGGCAACACCCTCGTATTCGGCATAGGCTACGAAGACCTCGCCGCCAACTCCTCGAACACCGACCTTTATCTCCTCGACGTGGCCGGAGGCACTCCGCGCCGCATAACCGATACCCCCAAGAGCGAAGGGGCGCCGTGTGGATTGCCGGCGGCAAACGCATAGCCTTCGTCTACCCCGACGACAAGGGCAACGCACAGCTTTGGACCATGGCCGCCGACGGCAGCGACCGTCGTCAGGCCACCGACCGCGAGGGGCGGCATAGCCGGATTCCTCTTCTCGCCCGACGAGACAAAGGTGGTGGTGATAGGCAACGTGAAGTATGCCCGCACCCCGGCCGACGTGTATCCCGACCTTCCCAAGGCTACGGGACGCATCGTCGACGACCTAATGTACAAGCACTGGGACGAGTGGGGCACTGAGATTCCCCATCCCTTTATCGGCACCTTCGACGGCGACAAAGTGAGCGACCTCCGCGACATCATGGCCGACGAGCCATTCGAGGCTCCGATGAAGCCCTTCGGCGGCTCGGAATCGTTTGCATGGAGCCCCGACAGCACGCCGCTGGTGTATGTGTCGCGCAAGAAAACCGGCATGGAATATGCCCTGAGCACCAACTCCGACCTCTATGCCTACGACCTTGCCACCGGCACCACGCGCAATCTCACCGAGGGCATGATGGGCTACGACACTCTGCCCGCTTTCTCGCCCGACGGCAACACGCTGGCGTGGCTCTCGATGGAGCACGACGGCTATGAGAGCGACCGCAACCGCCTGTTTACACTCGACATGCGCACCGGCGCCAAGGAAGACATCACCGCCAAGTGGGACTATACCATCGACGAGTTTGCCTGGGCCCCCGACGGCAAGAGCATCTACTTCATCGGCGCCAAGGACGGCGTGGTGCCCGTGTTCCGCATCGCCCTCAAAGACCACGCCATAGAGCAGCTCACCAAGGAGCGCGCCGACTACACCTCGCTCGCACCCCTGGCCGACGGCCGCGTGCTCACCATGAACCACTCCATGCTCCGTCCCAACGAGCTTATGTTGATAGGCGGCAAGAAGAAGGAGGAGCGTATGCTCACCGACGTCAACGGCCACATCTTCGGCCAGCTCACCATGCCCACGGTGGAGAAGCGCATGGTGCCCACCACCGACGGCAAGGAGATGCTCGTGTGGGTGGTATATCCGCCTAAATTCGACGCCACCAAGAAATACCCCGCGCTCCTCTACTGTCAGGGCGGCCCGCAGCAGGCCGTGAGTCAGTTCTGGAGCTACCGCTGGAACCTCGCCCTTATGGCGGCCAACGGCTACATCGTGATAGCTCCCAACCGTCGCGGCCTGCCCGGCTTCGGCACTGAGTGGAACGCACAGATTTCCAAGGACTATCCCGGCCAGAACATGGCCGACTATCTTGCCGCAGTCGACGCCCTTCGCGCCGAGCCGTATGTCGACGAGGCTCACATCGGTGCCACCGGCGCAAGCTACGGCGGCTTCTCAGTGTATTATCTTGCCGGCAATCACAACAAGCGCTTCGCCGCCCTGCTGGCACATGCCGGTATCTTCAACATGGAGCAGCAGTATCTCGAAACCGAGGAGATGTGGTTTGCCAACTGGGATATGGGCGGAGCCTACTGGGAGAAGGACAACGCCGCCGCACAGCGCACCTTCGCCAACTCGCCCCACCGCTTCGTCGACCGCTGGGATACACCCATCATGATTTCGCACGGCGAGCTCGACTACCGTATCCTTGCCTCGCAGGGCATGGCCGCCTTCAATGCCGCCAAACTTCGCGGCATACCGGCCGAGATGGTGATATATCCCGACGAGAACCACTGATTCTCAAACCGCAGAACGCCGTGCTCGGCAGCGTCTGTTCTTCCGTTGGTTCGACAAGTGGCTCAAACCTCAGGCAGAAGAGTAGAATAACCCTGTCGGATTGAAAATCAAACCGACTGCAACGAAGTAGAGGCGCAATATATTGCAATGTCACTAACTTAACGCATTAGCGACTGATTCTCAGCAATGAAGTAGGGCGCAATATATTGCGCCCCTACCTCGCCGCTAAAATTTACTGATTGTCAAAAAATAACTTATTAAGTTAGTGACATTGCAATATATTGCGCCCCTACTTCATTACCAATCAATAGTTTGTGTCTTAGCCCCTGAAATCAATGTCGAAAAACACGTCTGCGCAAGGAGATAGCCGGCTTCACCAAGGAGCAGCTCGAAGAAGTGGTGCTCGCGGCCTACGACTCGTCGGCCGAAGCCAAGGCTTATTTCGAGTTCTTTCCTCAACCCCGACCCCGACGCCTTCGTCGAGGCGCAGCTCGAGGCCATCGCGAAAGAGGTGCAGCGCACCCGCCGAGGCCGCATCTCAAAGGGGCGTATATCCGTGGTCAAGGCACACATAAAAGAAGGCCGTGGCCTACGGCATCGACCCCACGCATGTGGCCAGTCTTATGTTCGGGGCCGTGAATGTGCTTACGGCCAACCTTATAGCTCTATACTATCCGCCCACACTCCTCCGCGGCACACTCGGCCTTGTCGCCGACGCCGTGCGCTACTGCGACGCCCACGACATGGCGCAACGCTGCCTCGACTATTTCGCCGCCCTCGTGGCCGACCCCAAGCGCTGCGCCCGTGAAATAGCCGCACCCATCCGCGACACCGTCGCCACCACCACCGCCCTCCTCACCGGCAAAAAATAAGCGGCCACCTCGCGAAGCATACCGCGATTTTTCATAACTTCATCATTATGGCAATGACAATCAAGACATCGCCCGAAATGTGGGGCGAAGACGCGCGGCTTTTCACGGAAGAAGCCGAGCGCAATGGCAAATTGCCAACGCCAAGGCTTTCTCAAGCCCAGCGCAAAGTGCTCGCCACCATGCTCGAGAGCGCCAAGGGCATCGTTTTCCCGCCCACAAAGGAGTGAGAAGTCTACCCTCGGCGCAAAGCGCCGAAAAAAAGCCGCATTCGCGGCGATACTATTGTAGGCACGGGCGTAAGCCCGTGTAAAACAGCGAAAACATATATAGCCGCGTAGCGGCGACATTATAATCCACTACTGTCCACGGAAAATTTTAACAATTGTCCGTAACTAGCTGTCAGACAGGATAGTATATGTAGATATCGGTGTCGGAGGATTTTAAATCAGTATTTTGTCCTATCTTTGTGGCAAATAGCAAAATGTCACTGAATGGGACAAATTCCTTACATCTTCAATCAACTCGTATCCTTCATTCCTCGAAAGCATTTTGATTATTTGGTCAAAAAATACGGGGGTAATGCTTATGTCAAGAGCTATTCATGCTGGAACCACCTTCTGGTAATGCTCTGGGCCCAGTTGACAAACCGTCGGAGCCTTAGAGATATCGAGACCTCTTTAAAGGTTCATTCCGATAAACTTTATCGAATGGGGTTCGGCAGAACAATCAGTCGGAGCAATATCGCCAAGGCCAATGCGGAGCGGGAGGTGGGGATATATCGGGAAATGGCTCATGAAATGATGCGGCTTGCTTCCGCAATAACTTACCGAGACGATGTCCTCTACAAAATCTCTCTGAAGTGTTCGGATTATCGGGGTTCTTCGCAATAGATTCAAGTACGGTAAGCTTGGAACTGAATAAATTCCCATGGTCAGTTCCACAACAAGAAACAGGCGGCATAAAGCTGCACACAATGTTCGATTTGCTCAGAAACGTTCCGGCAATGTGTCTTATAACAGGACATGAAGAAAGAGATCAGACATTCATGGAGTATTATCCGTATCAAGAAGGATTTGTATATATCCTAGACAGAATATATTTTAAAGCGAAAGCTCTTTACACAATATCAAAATCCAAAGCGTTTTTTATTACCCGTATCAAAAAAAACGTACGCTATCGCACGGTCGAGGCCAAGGAGGTAGACGGCTGTCGAGTGCTGGCTGACGAAAGAATAAAATTCACAAGCCGCTGGGCTTCGGAAGGCTATCCGGAAGATATAAGGCTGATAAAGTTTTACAGTACCGAAAAAAATGAAGTGCTGGTTTTTGTAACCAACAACTTTGTTGTGGATGCTTCAATCATTGCACTCCTTTACCGGTATCGCTGGCAAATCGAGGTGTTCTTCAAATGGATAAAACAGCATCTGCGCATCACATCCTTCTATGGAACTTCCGCAAATGCCGTCATGATACAGATCTATACAGCGTTCATTGCATTCTGTATGCTCGCATTGGTTGCCGACGCACAAAAACATAAAGGATCGCTCTACGAATTTGCCAACATGATGAGTGTGGCCCTGACAGAGAAAATCCATCTTCAAGATCTTGTAAAAGATACGGGAACAATATCTCACAAAGCTTTGTTGACAACACTCTGTCCTTGTTCGATTCTGACATTTTGCCAACTGATACAATGATTTAAGCCCGATACCGAAACGACCCTTTTCGCAAACGCGGGGCTTCGTAAAGGGACAGCAGTGTGGGACCCAATCCTTACAGCGGCGTGACCGTCGACGTCAAAAGACGTGGGGCAGTTGCCCCCAACTACGCGGGTTGCGCACCGCTCGTTCGACCGCCAGCGGCACCTCATCGTCGTTCCTTCCCCTGCGGCAAACTACGCTTTCAACGCCCCGCGTGTATTACAGCGGCATGACCTCGACGGACGGGCAGTTCAACTCCAGGCTACTCCGTACGCGACCTTGGCTCGCTCACCTGTTATTCCCCCGAGCTCTACACCCCCGATGTGATCATCAACGTTGTCGACTCCTCCAATCTGCGCCGCAACCTCTTCCTCACAACCGAACTCATCGACATGGACTATTCGATGGTAATAGCCCTCAACATGTACGACGAGCTGGGCTCGGGCGCCAAGCCTCGACTACGACGCACTGGGACGCATGATAGGCGTGCCATGGTGCCCGTGGTAGGACGAACCGGCAAGGGCCTCCACGACCTCTTCGACCGTGTGATAAAGCGTATACGAGGGCCGCGGGACGACACCGTGCGCCATGTGCACGTGAGCCTCGGCAACGACATTGAGCTCGCCGTGCGCCAGCTCGTCGACGCCATCAAGGCCACGCCGGTAATGAGCAAGCATTTCTCCGCGCTATCTTGCCATAAAGCTCCTCGAAGGCGATCACGAGATAGGGAGGAGGAGATATCGGCGCCTCTGGAGTCGCCACATCATGAGTGGGCGAAACCCCGACCTCCGCACATCGCGGCCTTCTGTCGCGTCGACACACGGCAGTGCCGCCGCCAACGACTGGAAGGAACATGTGAGCGTGCGTCACGACAGCCCGCTGATTCTGCTGCGCGACAAGCTGCGTGCCCATATCGAACACATTCACGACCAGGACATATCGTCGCTTGCGGCTGCCGAAAATACGGTTTCGTGTCGGGTGCTCTCGCCGAGACCTATACCCCGGGCACACACCAGCAAGGACGCGCCACACGCTTTATCGACAAGCTCGCCACAAAACCGCGTGCTCGGTTTCGATATTCTTCGCCATAATGATTTTTTCATCTTCGGGCCACATTCGCCCTGGGCAACTACCCCATGGAGTGGATAGAGACGGTAGTGGAGTGGATAGCCGGAGTGGTCGACAAGCTCATGCCCGCAGGTGTGTGCTCAAAGACCTTGTCGCCGACGGTATCATAGGCGGTGTGGGCGGCGTGATAGTCTTCCTGCTCCAATATCCCATCCTCTTCTTCTGTATATCTTTCATGGAGGATTCGGGCATTACATGGCGCGCGGCCTTCATCATGGACAAGGTGATGCACCGCATCGGCCTCCACGGCAAGTCGTTCATCCCCTTGGTGATGGGTTTCGGCTGCAATGTACCGGCAGTGCTCGCCTCGCGAAGCATCGAGAGCCGCTCGAGCCGCATCATCACCATCTTATCAACCCCTTCATGTCGTGCTCGGCGCCCTGCCATATATGTGCTGCTCATAGGCACTTTCTTTGCCTCGCCGCTCTGGTTTGGCCGGACTCTATTTCGGCGGCATCGTCGTGGCCGTAATCACGGCGCGCCTGCTGAGGCGTTTCCTGTTCAAAAAAGAGACTCCCTTTGTAATGGAGCTGCCGCCCTACCGCATGCCCACACTCAAAGCCTCTATGATGATACACACATGGGCCAAAGGCAAGCAGTATCTTAAAAAGATGGGAGGCATCATTCTCTTTGCCAGCATTATAGTGTGGGCACTCAACTACTTTCCCTTTACGACGGTGAGTCGGCGCCCGAACTTGCCGCTACCGAAACATACGACAGCCGGGCTATCGACCCGAGTCGTGACTCCCTATCTCGAAATGGCCGGTAAAGTTTGTCAATCCGTTATGAAGCCACTCGGCTTCGAGTGGCGCGCCACGGTTGCAGCCATGGCCTGCGTCCCGCAAAAGAGATTGTGGTGTCGACCCTCGGCGTGCTCTATACCAACGACGAGGAGGTGTCGACGCACGGCTGGGCGCACGCCTCGAAGCGCCGTCGCCGCTGACGGGCAAACCCGACTTCACACCCGCCGTAGCTATGAGCTTCATGGTGTTCATCCTCCTCTACTGCCCATGCATAGCCACAGTGATGGCCATATCGCGCGAGACGGGCTCCTGGCGCTACGCAGCCTTCAGCATCGTTACAACACCCTCGTGGCGTGGCTCGCCGCCTTCGCCACCTACCGCACGGCTACTCTTCGTTTAGAGTTTCTTTGAGGAAGTCGGTGAGCGAAACGGTGCATTTCGCCGACGATTGTGCGGCGACTGCACCGGCACCTGTTGAGTCGTTGCGCCACGCCTTCTGTGCCATATTCTCAGCCGTATCGGCGTCGACAATCTACAGGCCCGGCGGAAGGTTGAGCTTTCTGATTGGCGTTTCGAATTCTGCTGCTCTCATCTGCGGGTGATGGTAGTGGCTTGTTCTGATATATCGGCCTGCAAAGTTGCTCAAAAATCCTGCGCGGCAACCGTGTCCGTGGCAGCATGAAAAAACTCCCGGGCTGCGCGGCCCGGGAGTCTGTATGGATAGAGTAGGGGATTATTCTGCGGGAGTCTCGGTGGCTTCTACTGCGCTGCCGGCCTCGGGGTCGAGGATTACCACGCGGTAGTTGTCCCTGGGCGAGCATGTCGCGCATGAAGTTCTGGATGTCTTCAACAGTGATGCTGTTGATTACCTCCTGACGGCCGGTGAAGGTATCCACGCCGTTGATGCACTCGGCAACCATGTAGCCGGCCCACTCGTCGTTCTCTTTCTGAGCCTCGGTGTTGGTTTTGGTGAGGTATTCGATGGCGGGTTTGAGCTCTTCGGCCGTTACGTCCTGCGTCATGGCCTCGCATATCTCGCGGATTGCTTTGAGGGTCTGGTCTTTAAGCTCGGGCTTCATGGGGAAGGCCGTTTGGATCATGGCGTTGAGCTCGTTGGTGCGGGCCCACCTGTGCCACGGCGCCGATGGAGTATACGGCGTTCATTTCCTCGCGCACCTTGTTGAGGAGGCGCTTCGACAGAACCTGGCCGGCGGCCGATGCCACGAGCTGATTCTTGGTCGAGAAGGGCACTTTGCCCATGATGCCGATGAAGACGAAGGTCTGGGGTGTCTCCATGGCCATGGTGTAGGTGTCGGTCTTGGTGCCGCCCTGGGGCTCGAAGGCGGCGTTGCCGGTGTAGCTCTTCGATGCGTTGGCAGCATCGGCGGGAAGGGTGGCGATATACTGCTCCATCAGGGGGGATGAAGGTGGCTTCGTCGATGTTGCCCACGAAGAAGAAGGTGTAGTCGGCGGCGTTGGCAAGCATGGCGCGCGTGATGTCGACGATTACCTGACGGTCGGCGTTCTTCACGTCCTCAACTTCGATTACATGCTTGGAGGGCGCGGCGAAGAGGCTCTTCATGAGGTCGCGCGAGAAGGCGAAGTTGGGGGGTGCTGGTCGGTTGGCGAGCACGCCGGCCATGGCGTCGCGGGTGGCGATGAATTCCTGTTCGTCAAGACCGATGCCGGTGAAGTAGGCGTAGATGAGTTCCATAAGGGTGGGGAGGTCCTTCACGGTGCTCTGGCCCTGTAACCTCACGGGTGTAGTCGCTGCTGCCGATACCCACCTGGGCCTGCTTGCCCTGCATGTATTTCTTGATGTCGGAGCTGGTGTAGTTGTAGAGGCTCAGGGCGCTCAGGGCCATGTCGGCATACTTGATGGAAGCGGCCTGGCTCGGTCGAGGGTGCTGTTGGCATTTCCAAAGGGCTATGGCCTGGAACACTATCGGTCGGCCTTGAAGTCGGTGGGCTTGACAACCACCTTGACGCCGTTCGAGAGCGTGTATTCCTTGGCGCCCCAGTGCTTGTAGTCGCCTACCTTGATTACCTTGCCGGGGAGGGGGAGCTCGGGGATGAGAGGATCTTCGCGCATCCCGGTCCTTGGGGGCTCGAGCTCTTCGGCATCGACGGCCTCGACTGCGGCAACGAACATCTCCTCGGTGGGTATCACGAAGCCTTCGGCCTCGGGGAGCATGGCAAGGAGGATGCGGTTGTCCTCTGAAATTACCGAGGGGAGGAGCTGGTTGAGCATGTCCACGGTGATGAGCTGGGCAGAACTGCTTGTAGATGGGCAGAGTGTTCTCGATGCCCGACGCGGGGATGTTGTCGACGAACTGGCGGACGTAGGCACGCGAGAAGTATTCGTTCTGGCGGTCGGCGCGGCCGGTGTACTGGCTTTCGAGGCGCGAGAGGAACTCGGCGCGCGTACGCTCGTATTCACCCACGGTGAAGCCGCCGCCCTTCACGGCGCGGAGAAGCTCGCGGTAGGCCTGCGTGAAGGCCGGTACGACGTCGGTATCCTTTGCCACTACCTGCTCCACGGCGCCCATGGTCTTGCTCACCAGGAAGTCGCCTATCGATATGCCGGCCTGGGCGAACTCGCACTCGGGCTTCTGCGACAGCTCGTCGAGGCGTGCGTTGAGCATATCCTCTATCATGGAGGTGATGTAGTTCACCTGGAAGTATGCCTGGCTGTTGCGGTACTGGCGGGGAAGCTGCACGTCGTTGCTCTTGAAGTACATATGTCCACCACGGGCATCTGCATTTCCTTGTCCGAGCCTATGGCGTAGATGGTGCCGGGGTTTCTCTACTTCAAAATAGAGGCGCTCGGCGGCGTTCTCGGGCATCTTGACGGGCGAGAATATCTCCTTGATTTTACCTTCGATCTATGCCGGGTCGATGTCGCCCACCACGACGCGTGGGCATCACGCAGTCGAACATATCGACACCGCGGGCGATGCCCTCCAGCAGGTTCTGGGGCGTGCCCACACCCATGAGGTAGCGCGGCTTGTCCTTGGGCAGGATGGCGTTGACGACCTCAATCATCTCGTACATCACCTCGGTGGGCTCGCCCACGGCCAGTCCGCCAATGGCATTGCCCTCGGCGCCCTTGTCGGCGACGTACTTAGCCGCCTCGCTCCGCAGGTCGGGATAGGTGCAGCCCTGGACGATGGGAAAGAGGGCCTGGGGGTAGCCGTAGAGGGGCTCGGTCTCGCGGAAACGCTTGAAGCAGCGGTCGAGCCAGCGCTGGGTAAGCCCAAGGCTGTTCTTGGCGTAGGCGTAGTCGCTCTTGCCCGGCGGACACTCGTCGAGCGCCATGATGATGTCGGCACCGATGACGCGCTCGATGTCCATCACGCGCTCGGGGGTGAAGATGTGCTTCGAACCGTCGATGTGGGATCGAAACTCGCAGCCCTCCTCCGTGAGCTTGCGGATGCCCGTGAGAGAGAAGACCTGAAAGCCGCCGGAGTCGGTGAGGATCGGGCGGTCCCAGCCGTTGAAGCGATGGAGGCCACCAGCGGCCCGGAGCACCTCGCAGCCGGGGCGGAGGTAGAGGTGGTAGGTGTTGCCCAGGATGATCTGGGCCTTCACCTGCTCCTGGAGTTCGCGGAAGTGGACTCCCTTCACGCTGCCCACCGTGCCCACGGGCATGAGAAGTCGTCGGCGTTGATTACGGCGAAAGGCTCGGCGATAGCCTTGGCTCCCATCATTATGGCATGGTTCGTGCCCCAGGGCTTGGTGCGCCCCTCGAGGCGCCGTGAACCTTCGGAAGGGCATCGACACTACGGTATACCACCTCAACGGGGATATGACCTTCATATTTGCTCAGAATTTTCTCGCGAAAATCGGCGTCGAAATCGTGGCGAATCACAAAGACCACTTTGCCGAAGCCGGCGCGGAGGGGCGTCGAAGATGGAATAGTCCATGATGGTCTGCCCCTGAGGACCCACTCCGTCGAGCTGTTTCAGACCGCCGTAACGGCTGCCCATGCCCGCGGCAAGAACGAATAACGTAGGTTTCATCACTAAAATATACTTTATTTTTATCGGAAAATATACTTTACAAAGAATCAGAACGCAAAATTACCACTTTTCCGCCACATTGGCAAATCCGATTTTTTGGCTGAATTTGCTGAAAGTTTGGTAAATTGCGTGAAAAAGTGTAATTTTGCGCCATTCACGGTTATCGTGGTAGTTGCTCTTAGCCATAATTTACTAAGCCGAGCGGTGATTACTCTCGCTAAGCGTGTAATCTATTCGATTTATTCTAAACCTTTCATTATAATTTACTGCCAATACAAATGGAATTTAAATTTCACCTCCTCGCAGTGGGCTCTGCCGCCGTTGTGATGCTGGGTGCTTGCGTCGACGACAATTACAGTCTCGACGACATCGACACCACAACACGCATCACCGTCGACAATCTCACGCTGCCGGTCAACATCGACGCCGTCACCTTGGCCGATGTAATTACATACGACGACGACAGCCGAATAAAGCCCTATCTCTATGGGCGGCAACGAGGTTCTATGCCCTCACCGAAAGCGGTACTTTTGAGTCGGAAGACATATACATCGAGCATGTGACATCCGACGCTCCCGACCTCAGCGATTCCTACCGCAATCTCGACGAACCGCAGATGGTGCTCGACGAACCCCATGCCGCCGAGCCGCTGCCGACGTTCCCGCTAAATATGTATACCATATCGTGGAGATGGGCAACGACTTCACTTACGACTCCGACGACATCGACCCCGCTGTCGAGGAGCTCTATTCCGCCGAAATCAAGCCCGTGGTGTTCTCCATCGACCTCCGCGCTCTCAATATCGACGACGACGCCGAAAACATGACCTTCACCGACCTCCGCATAAGCATGCCCAAGGGGCTCACCGCCACCACCACGCACGGCACCTACGACGCCGCAACAGGCATATGGCTCATCGACCGATACGATGTGGCCGGCACACAGGCTTTTGCGTCGCTGACTGCGACTGCAATCGACTTCGTGGCCAACGGCGTGAAAATCGTGGACCATTCCATGAGTTCGAAAGCCATTTCCCGCGTGCTCGATGGCTACCTCACCATCGAGCCCAAACTCGTAGGCGGCATACCTCGCCCGCTCCCCGAAACTCTCGAATTTACCGTGAAGTACGGCCTCACCGACCTTGAAGTAAATTCTCTCACCGGTCGCATCAACTACAAGCTCAATGGCATGGACATTGCTCCTGTGAGCCTCTCCGACATCCCCGACTTCCTCTCCGACCCCCGAAACCAAGCTGATGCTCGAGAACCCCCAGATTTATCTGCAAGTCAACAACCCCGTGGCCGACAACAGCCTCGACTGCCGCACCGGCATTACCCTCACCGCTAACCGTCCCGGCAGCGCCATCGACTACCGCCCCGACAACGGCTACTTCACAATCGGATACGACAAAGGCGAGGCAGGCCCCTACAACTTCGTCCTCGCGCCTCACAGCGAGGGCCTCACTCCCGCCCAATATACCAATCCCACCTTCGTGCCTTTCAGCACTCTCGGCGGATACTTGCCGGCACCGGCTCGGTTACCGGCATTCCAGAAAGCATCGGCATCCATCTCGACGACCCGGAAATTCCCTCGCAGGATGTGGTCGACTTCCGCCTCGGCCGAAACCTTCCCGGTGCGAAAGGTTCGTATGAGCTCATAGCTCCACTATCGCACTCGGCGCAGGTTCGAGCGTTGTGTATTCCGACCGCGAGACAGGCTGGAACGACGATGACGTCGACGCTATCGTAATCAATACCCTCCGCGTCCGCTTCACCGCATCCAACAACTGCCCCTCGCTGTCGACCTCATGGCATATCCCTCGACGTCGAAGGCAAGCGCCTGCAAGGCCTTGAACTCGCCACCACCGCTACTCTCTCGAAGCCGGCGCACAGGACCAGGCCATGGAAATCGTCCTCACAGGCGGAGAAGTGCGACCCCTCGACGGCATTGAATATGTGGCACGCGTGCATGCCGGCACCGACGGCACGGCCCTCCAGCCCTCGCAGACAATCGTGCTCAAAAACATCCGCGCCACCGTCGGCGGCTATTATGAAAAGAACTCTAAGCTTTGCGCCATATGAAAGTATACCCGAACACTTGCCGGCGGCGCTCTGCTCGCCGCTGCATTCTGCGCCACGGCGCAAAACACCAACTCAGGTTACTTCGTCGACGGTTACATTATACCGATATCAGCTCAACCCCGCATTCGGCGGTGAGCACGGTTTCGTGTCGATGCCCGCTCGGCAATCTAAACGTAGGCGTCAACGGCAACCTGCACCTTTCCAGCGTACTTTATAATGTCAACGGTCGCACGGCCCTCTTCACCAACCCCTAATGTGGGCGTGGCCGAGGCCATGTCGAAATCTCCACGACCAAGAATCGCATCGGAGCCAACGTCCGCGAGAATATCCTCTCGGTCGGCTTCCGTGCGCTCGGCGGATACAACACCGTCACAATAGGTGCTAAAAGCCGAAGTCAATGCCGTCGTGCCAAAGTCGTTCTTCTCCCTCGCTAAAGGCTGCATCGGCAACAAAAACCGCACGACATCCGCGACCTCCATGCCTCCGGCCGTGGCTACGCCGAAATTGCCCTCAACCACTCCCGCGACATCAAGCCGGTGCCCGGGCTGCGTGTCGGCGCCGCTATGAAGTTCCTCGTGGTGTGTGGCCAATCTCGAAGCATCCTTCAACAAAGCCCACCTCACACTCGGCGAGGATGCCTGACTGGGCCGTAACCAATGCCGACATTTATGCCAACATCGGCGGCTTCCAGTATGAGCAGAAGCTCAACAATCTCGACAAGCCCCTATGTCTCGGGTGCAAACCTCGACGGCGACGGCCCATAGGCCCCAACGGCTTCGGTCCGGCATTCGATCTCGGCGCCACATATCATCGGCGCGACTTCACATTCTCGGCCGCCGTACTCGACCTCGGTTTCATCGGTTTCAATAACACCATGTACGCCTCCACCGACGGCGACCGCACACTCAATACCGACGCCTACATTTTCAATGCCGACGACGACGCTCCAAACTCATTCTCCAACGAGTGGGACCGCTCCGCGACAATTCGACGAGCTCTACCAGCTCACCGACCACGGCAACATTGGCAGCCGCACATCCGCACTCCACGCCACCCTCAACTTCGGCGCCGAGTACACCCTTCCCTATTACCGCAAGCTCATTCGGCTTCCTCAGCAGCACACGCCTCGCAGGCCGCTACACATGGTCCGAGGCTCGATTCTCGGCAAATGTAGCTCCCGTGAAATGCTTCTCGGCCGACGTAAACTGGAGTCGGTACCTACGGAGCTGCATTCGGCTGGATGCTCAGCGTGCACCCCAAGGGCTTCAACCTCTTCCTCGGTATGGACCCACACTGGCAAGGTCACCAAGGAATTCGTTCCCCTCAACTCCAACGCCTCATTCAACTTCGGTATCAACTTCCCCTTCTGATACTCCTTTACAACCGATACTAAGGCCGCTCCCGCCACGGAGCGGCCTTTTGTATAAGCATGGGTAGCCGATGCGCGTCCCCTAAATGTTAATCAAAAGTTAAAAATACGCCGATCAAATGTTAAAAACGCCCTTTACCCCTACTTTTTCCCATTGGGAAAAAAATCGGGAATAAACCCTCCGCACCCGTCGTAATTTTGCAGTGTAATTCAAAACCAAAAAAAAAGTATATGAACTCAAAAACAACACCCGACTCTTTTCGCAATTATCCGGTCACCCACGACTTCCTAAACGACCCCGACTTCGCCGAATTTCTCGCCCGCGCCGAAGCCAACGACCACACCCCCGACACCCCTACTAATCCCCCAATCAGAAACCCACCTCGAAACCAATAACGGCTAGGGGGCGCAATACATTGCCCGCCCCTCCCGTGCATTCGAATCCCAAGAAAGCACCTTTCGGCCGCCCCTGAAGTAGGGGCGCAATACATTGCGCCCTGCTCCTCCGTTGCATTTCGAATCCCAGAAAGCACCCCGAAGTCGGGGGCGCAATATATTGCGCCCGCCCTCCGTCGCATTCCAAAACCCCTTTAAAAGCATCCCCAACAGCCGATAAGATTCAAAGTGGTCGGTCGCGCTCGACCGATCTGCACCCTGCATCCATTCTCCCTGCATGAACCTTCAGCCCCCTCCTGCCCATCCGCGGCGCCCCTCGGCCCAGCAATGTAACTGAACGAAGCATACTGAG
>VOFC01004963.1_pt1 | contig 20929 bp, 39 predicted proteins | sample 5384161 | NCBI WGS metagenome assembly VOFC01 (sample SAMN12384722, study PRJNA508395) | human gut metagenome | isolation source: healthy gut B | host: Homo sapiens
GAAATGTTTCCTATGAGTTGAAAGTAGAGAAGACAACCGCCGGAAGAAGGATCCTTTTTGTAATAGTGCTGGTTCTTTTTGCCTGTCTGGATGGAATTGCGATATTCCGCAGAAAAGTATTGTGTAAAGAAGTGAGCGGACAGAAAAAATGGATCAACTGTGCAATGGTGGGAATCTGGATGATAGCCTGTATCCCCTTGCTGGTGGATTATCTTGTTCTGGGGACTGACAGTGTACAGTGCCTGAGAGAAACAGAGTATATGCTTCAGGGAGAATGGGGAAAGGATTCCGGCAGCCCATTTACTATATTTATGGATTCCGGCAGGAATGCGGTGGATTGGATTTCCGGTCGCAACATCTTATAAGATCATGATAGCATTTTTATCCGGAGCTGCACTTGCATTGCTTTACTTCCTGTTTTCCAAATGGGGAAAGGATGCGCGACTGGTGTTGGCGGCAGCAGCTTTTGGTATATGGAATCCTCTGGCGGTGAAGACTTTATATGTAATGGGAAATCCCGGAAAGTTTGTTGCCTGTGTGTTGGGATATGCAGTACTGGGCAGTGTGGTATGGATACTTCTTCAAAAAGGAAAAAGCCAGAACAAAATTTCCCCTTGGATCGTGTTTGCGGTACTGTTAATACTTGTTTTACAGGTGGTATATTATGAAAATACCATTATACTGCAATCGGATGTTCAGTACTGGTACAATGAAGAACCTTTCATGACAGGAGAATAACAGATGGAAAGTACTTTTATCATATTGACCCAGATTATTACCTTTGGAACCGCATGGAGTATGTTCCATTGCGTTTTAAAGAGAAAAAAGAAAGACTGGTTTTCACTGGTGGGGGCATTGGGGTATCTGTTGCTGCCTTATCATGTATATGTGGTAACGGAAAGTGTGGATCGGTCACAGATTCTGATATGGATGGTGGTGCCGATCCTGACAGCGTCTCTGATAAAAATGTCGGATACGGAGAAAATGTTCTGGAAGACAGGCTACGGATTGACCGCAGTACTGGCCCTACAAGTTATCGGAAGACTGGATGGCGTAGCCGCGTTGACGCTTTTGTTCCTGATCTGCGTGGGTGGTATCTGCCGGAGACAATGGCAATATCCGGTGATCGGAATTCTGGGAGTTGCCATGGCATACCCAACTTATATGACGTGGAAACACTGGCTGTTCGACAGGGGCCTTTGCGGAGAGCGGATTGGAATATACCAGCATCATGGAGCAGGGATACAGTATCGGCGGTCTGTTCAGTACTTATTTTTATAGGAACGGACACCCGGAATGGGAATTCTGTTGCTTGGCTGTCTGTTGTTTTTGCTCTATCAAAAGCTTTGTAAAAGGAAAAAGATATGCGCCAAAAATGATCATATCTGGCTGGGAGCGGCGGCATTGCTCACTGTAATGTCTCTGCGGTATTTCCCGTGGGATTTTGTACAGAGAATGGGAAGCTGGGCACTGGGGCTGGTAACGCTGATCGGGACTCCAGCGGTGTTTTTCGGTTACGCCCAGATACTGTTGTGTGTGTGGAGCATTGAAAAATGCGGTGCAGTTTTACAGTTGACAGACAGAACAGCAAGGATGCGGGAAGGCACTGTCAAAAAGAATGGAGAAAAGTAGCATGGAAAGTAGGGAAGAAAAAGAATCCCAGGGAAAAATATTGTGGAAAATATTCATATCCACACTGTATCTGAGTGCATTCACTTTGGCGGCGGTTATGTGATCGTTACGCTGATGAAGAAGAAATTCGTTGATGAATACCGCTGGATCGGAGAAGATGAAATGCTGGATCTGGTGGCCATTGCCCAGTCCTCGCCCGGTGCGATCGCAGTCAACGGAGCCATCGTGGTGGGGTACAAGCTGGCCGGGATCCCGGGGGCACTGGTGGCGATCTTGGAACGATCCTGCCGCCCTTTGTGATTATAGCGGCAATATCTGTCTGCTACAATGCATTCCGCAGTAACTTCTTCGTGGCGCAGATGCTGTCCGGGATGCAGGCAGGAGTGGGAGCGGTAATTGCTTCCGTGACCTATGATATGGGCGCACCTATCGTAAAAGGAGAAAGATCCTATGTCACTTGTCATTATGCTGGGAGCTTTTTTGGCAGCATGTATTCTGGAGATCAATGTGGTCTACATTGTGATCGTCTGCGGACTGCTGGGTGTGGTCCGGACACTCCTCGCCAAAAGGAGGGCCGGAAAATGATCTATCTGCAATTATTTTTCAGCTTTCTGCAAATAGGACTGTTCAGCTTCGGCGGCGGTTATGCCGCAATGCCGCTGATCCAGGGGACAGGTGGTAACACTTCATGGATGGCTTGACCATGTCGGAATTCACGGATCTGATCACGATATCACAGATAACACCGGGACCCATTGCAGTGAATTCCGCTACTTTTGTGGGAATGAAGATCGCCGGGATTCCCGGAGCTATTGTGGCTACGGTCGGGTGCATCCTGCCGTCCTGCGTCATTGTGACGATCCTGGCAAGACTATACCTGAAGTATCGTAATCTGGATCTGCTGCAGGGAGTGCTGAAATCTCTGCGGCCTGCAGTGGTGGCAATGATCGCATCGGCAGGGATCCTGATCCTGAAAAACGCGTTCTGGGGAAGCGGAGGGACGATTTCCCTGACGGGTACGGAGTGGAGCATGGTCGTGATCTTCGGAATCTGTGTGTTGCTGCTTCGGAAAACGAAACTGAATCCCGATCTGGGTCATGGTACTGGCGGGTGTCATGAAGGTGGGAATCTCCGCAATGACAAATGTTTTGTAATGTAATAGGAAAATGAGGAAAGTGGATCTGCTTTTTGCGGATCCGTTTTTTCTGTTCTAAAAATCGAAAAACAAATAGCCTCAAAATGTCCGCGGGAAAAATACACTTGTCTTTATATGAGAAATACTATATAATAGCACATAATGTGTGCAATGAAGTACATATGTATACATCAGAAAAAAGGAAAGAAGAGTGTAAGTATGAAAAACTATTTGAAAAGTGGAACAGCATCAGCCTGATCCTGCGTATCGTATGGTCTGGTCATTGGTGTGATCCTGGGGACTGGTCGTGCCGCAGGCAACCGGTATTGCCATTCTGGGAGATGTTTTTGTAGGTGCCCTGAAGGCCATTGCGCCTTTGTTGGTATTCTTCCTGCTGATCAGTGCCTTGTGTCATGCAGGGAAGAGCCATGGCGGTATCATTAAGACCGTTATTATTATGTACATGTTCAGTACCTTTTCTGGCAGCGCTGGTAGCCGTAATCACCAGCCGGTTATTCCCCGTGACACTGACACTGGCAGACGCAGCCACCGATATGGCAGCGCCGGACGGTATCGTGGAAGTACTGAAGACTCTGTTAATGAATATGGTAGCCAATCCGGTATCCTCTCTGTTAAATGCCAACTATATTGGTGTTCTGACCTGGGGGGTGATCATCGGTGTCGGTATGAGAGCAGCCAATGATACCACCAAGAAAGTACTGGATGACATTTCCAACGGTCTGTCCCAGGTAGTCAGCTGGATCATCAGTATGGCTCCCTTCGGAATCTTAGGTCTGGTATTCAGCTCCATTTCTTCCAACGGACTGGAGATCTTCTCCGAATACGGAAAACTTCTGTTAGTACTGGTTGGCTCCATGCTGTTTATCTACTTTGTGACAAACCCGATCCTGGTGTTCTGGTGTATCCGCAAGAACCCGTACCCGCTGATCTTCAAGTGCCTGAAGAAGAGTGCCATTACTGCGTTCTTCACCAGAAGCTCCGCAGCCAATATTCCTGTGAATATGAAGGCCTGTGAAGAGTGGGGAATGGATAAGGATACCTATTCCGTAACCATCCCGCTGGGAGCTACCATTAACATGGACGGTGCAGCCATCACCATTACCGTAATGACACTGGCAGCGGCAAATACTCTGGGGATTCACGTAGACTTCTTAAGCGGTATCGTGCTGATCATTCTGGCAACCCTGGCAGCCTGCGGTGCATCCGGCGTGGCAGGAGGATCCCTGTTACTGATCCCTATGGCATGTTCGTTGTTTGGAATCTCCAATGACATTGCCATGCAGATCGTAGGTATCGGCTTTATCATCGGCGTGATCCAGGACTCTGTGGAGACCGCACTGAATTCTTCCTCCGACCTGTTACTGTCCGCATCCGCAGAGTTCAGACAGTGGAGACTGGAAGGCAAAGAGATCAAATATTAAAAAATAGTCTGAAAATCATAACAGGCAGTCAGAAAGCTGTTATCCGATCGTGGGTAGCAGCTTTTCTGCAACTAAAAACTTTGGCGATTTGACGCGGTGATTTCTTGACACATTGTATGAGAAAAAGTACAATTAAGAGAAAAGTACTCTACGGTACGCAAAACAAAATAAGGATAAAAGGGATGGTGCACTATGGGGAAAACGATCAAAAGGTAAATTACGATGCAGACGGTGATCTCACTGGTTCTGGCGATCCTGCTCTGCGAACTGCTCAGTGTGAGCACTTTACAGAACAATATGACGACACAGGCCAGAAATTTCGTGGAGGCACAGGCCGGAACCAATGCCAATGTAGTGAATGAATGGCTGGTAGAATCTTGCAGATATTACGATCGATACTCTGACACAGATCGTGGGAAATGTCAGCACGGAGGATTCCATTCAGGTCTTTTTGCTGGATGCCGACGGCAACGTGGTCTCCCATGCGAACGAGGATTTCCTTCCCAAGAAAGAAGGCAATACCGTGTTGGCGGATGTGCTGCTTGGCGTAGATTTGTCACAGGCATCCCAGATCCGGGATTATGATGGAAAGATGAAATTTATTGCAGCCGCAGCAGTGGAAGTAACCGGATGGACACTGGCGTGGTACAGGATAAGGCAGTGGTAACGGATTTGATCCGGCAAAATGTGATCCAGGTGGTATTGATCGGTCTGGTACTGATCGTAGTCGTTACCCTGATAATGATCGGCAGTGTGAAGAAGAGCCTGAAACCTATGGAGAATATGAAATTCTTTATCTGGGATAAGGTCATCGGCAGAGAAAACTGCAGGAAACAGAAAGCAATGGTATTCCGGTATTTCTGGACGGAACGGTCATGAAGGATTATGAGAAACTGGCAGAACTGGCGGATGCGGTGGCCGGAGTGAATAAGAACCTTCAGGAGATCACCTATTCCAGTGAAAATATGTCTACAGAGACCAAGGGCATATTACAGAGCATCGGCAAACTTCAGCAGAATATGCGGCAGTTCCGTGTCTGAGTAAGTTTGGAGGGAAATTATGTGGCAGCCACAGGAAGACAATACGTATAATGATCTGCGGGAAAACTCCATCAGACAATGGCTGGAGGATATGAGCAGACATGAAGATGTAGCGGTCCGCGGAGGCGTGAAAGTCACCGCGGAATATCTGGAGGATCTGAAGAAGCAGATCCGTCAGTTAGAGGAAAAATGTGCATTGAAAGATGCCTATTTGAAGAAGATGAAAGAGAAGGCGGGACAGTGAGAGATCACTGTCCTGTTTTTCTATAGAAAAATGCTTGAATTTCTGGCAGAAGCGGGGCCCGGGAGGGTTGACAGTTATCGGGAAAAAAAGTATCATATATAAGATATTGAGCTAAAATTGCGGGAAAGGCAATTTGCAGATATAAAATATACGAGCGGAAGGGTAGAAGACCATGGCACTTAGCAAGAAGCCCACAACGGGCATGAAAGATATCCTGCCGGAGGAGATGCAGATCCGTGATTACGTGATCAGCGTCATCAAGGACACCTACGGCAAATTCGGTTTTACTTCCATTGAGACTCCTTGTGTGGAAAATATTGCAAACTTAAGCAGTAAGCAGGGCGGTGACAATGAGAAGCTGATCTTCAAAATCTTAAAGCGCGGCGAGAAGCTGAACGTGGCAGCCGCAACCACAGAGGAAGAGGTAGTGGACAGTGGTCTGCGTTACGACCTGACGGTACCTCTGGTACGTTATTATTCCAACAACGCGGCATCCCTCTTCTCCTTTCAAGGCATTGCAGATGGGCAATGTATGGAGAGCGGACAGACCCCAGAGAGGAAGATACCGTCAGTTCATGCAGTGTGATATCGATATTCTGGGAGAACCTTCGAATCTGGCGGAGATCGAACTGATCCTTGCAACGACCACCACATTGGGTAAGCTGGGATTCAAAATTTCCAGATCCGTATCAATGAGCGCCGTATCCTCAAGGCAATGGCTGCTTATAGCGGATTCCCCGAAGAGTCCTATGACAGTGTATTTATCACTCTGGACAAGATGGACAAGATCGGTCTGGAAGGCGTGGAAGCTGAGCTTTTGGAGAACGGTTTTGATAAGACATGTGTAGACAAGTATCTGGAACTGTTCAAGGGTCTGGAGAGTGCAGAGGATGGTGTGGCTTATCTGGCGGATACACTGGAAGGATTCCTGGAGCCGGAGATCGCCCAGAGCCTCAGAGAGATCATGGACAGCGTCAAAGCCACCAAGGCTTCTGATTTCGAGATTGTCTTCGATGCCACTCTGGTAAGAGGTATGTCCTTATTACACCGGAACCATTTTCGAGATCGCCATGCCGGAATTCGGCGGCAGCTGTGGTGGCGGCGGACGTTACGACAAGATGGTAGGCAAAGTTTACCGGCAATGATGTGCCCGCCTGCGGATTCTCCATCGGCTTCGAGCGTATCATCATGCTGCTCATGGAGAGAGGATTCAAAGTTCCTACGAGACCGAAGCAGGTAGCATACCTGATCGAAAAGGGCGTCAGTGGTGAAAGACTGTGTGAGGTGATCGCACAGGCCCAGGAAGCCCGTAAGGACGGTACTCAGGTACTGGTAGCCCGCATGAACAAGAATAAGAAATTCCAGAAAGAACAGCTGAATAAGGAAGGCTACGAAGAATTCGTGGAATTCTATAAAGAAGAATTAAAGAGATAAAAGCAACAGACGAAGGAGCAAAAGCAATGATTCAGTCCAGAACCCATAATTGTAATGAACTTCGGATCGGCAACGTTGGCGAGAGAGTCACACTGGTCGGCTGGTTCGAGAACATGAGAAAAGTCAGCAAGAATCTCGGATTTGTCATTTTGCGTGATTTCTACGGAACCACTCAGCTGGTAGTAGAGACCGAAGAGATGATGAACGTGATGGATGGCATCAACAAGGAGTCCACGATCTCCGTGGAAGGTGTGGTCAGAGAGCGTTCCAGCAAAAATACTAATCTGTCCACCGGTGAGATTGAAGTAGTGCCAGACAAGATCGAGATTCTGGGTAAAAGTGTATCTACAATGCACTTCCCTTTGAAATCAATCAGTCCAAGGATGCAGACGAGAATGCCCGTCTGAAATACCGTTACCTGGATCTGAGAAATCCGAACATGAAGAAGAACATCGTGATGAGAAGCCAGATCGTGGCAGAACTGCGTCAGAGAATGTATGCTTTGAATTTCATGGAGATCACGACTCCTATCCTGACCTGTTCTTCTCCGGAAGGTGCGAGAGATTATCTGGTTCCCGCCAGAAATCATCCCGGCAAGTTTTATGCACTGCCCCAGGCACCCCAGCAGTTCAAGCAGATCCTGATGGCATCCGGCTTTGATCGTTATTTCCAGATCGCTCCCTGCTTCCGTGATGAGGATGCGAGAGCAGACCGTTCTCCGGGAGAGTTTTATCAGCTGGATATGGAGATGGCCTTCGCTTCTCAGGAAGATGTATTCTCCATCGTAGAGCAGGTACTTCCTCCCGTATTTGAAAAGTACGGTATTTATAAAAATGCTTCCAAGGCTCCGTTTGTACGGATCCCTTATCTGGAGGCTATGGACAAGTATGGTTCCGATAAGCCGGATCTGCGTATCAATCTGGTACTGACCGATGCTACCGAGGTAATGCAGGGCTGTGGCTTTGCTGCTTTCGAAGGTCAGACGGTAAAGGCTATCGTGGTGGATGGCTTCACCGCTACCCGTAAGCAGATCGATGCTATCTGCGCAGAGGTAGAAGTACAGACCGCACGCAAGGGGATTCTGGTTCCGCGTAGATGAGAACGGAGAGTTCGTAGGCGGTATCTCCAAGTTTTTACAGGACCGCAAGGAAGAAGTCATCAAAGCTAGGCCTTAAGAACGGTGACTTTGTAGGGCTTGCCGCAGGCAAGAAGCTGGAAGCACAGAAGACAGCAGGTGTCTACAGAAAGCTGCTGGGTGCAGCCAGCGAGAAACATATGAAGAAGGATTGCTATGAGTTCTGCTGGATCGTGGATTTCCCGATGTATGAGATCGGCGAGGAGTCCGGAGAGCTGGAATTCTGTCATAATCCGTTCTCCATGCCCCAGGGTGGTATGGACGCGCTGAACAATCAGGATCCCTGGAGATCCTGGCATACCAGTACGATCTGGTCTGCAACGGTGTAGAGCTGTCTTCCGGCGCGGTGCGTAACCATGATCCGGAGATTATGATCAAGGCATTCGAGCTGGTGGGCTTAGGTGAAGCCGACGTGAAGGCTAAGTTCCCTGCCATGTACAATGCATTCTGCTACGGAGCACCTCCTCATGCAGGAATCGCTCCCGGCGTAGACCGTATGATCATGTTGATCTGTGGTGAGGAAAGCATCCGTGAGATCATTCCTTTCCCGATGAACAAGAACGCAATGGATATTATGATGGGAGCACCGGGTACGGTAGAACAGAAGCAGTTAGACGAACTGCATCTGGCGATCACCGCAAAGCCGGAAGAATAATCATAAGGCTGTCGCACGATTTCTGTGTGACAGCCTTTATGTTGGGTATATATGGCAATTTGTCAGGAGAAGAATATGGCTGTAGGAATTTATGTATTGCATCTGCACCCAGGCGAGGAAGAAATCAGGCGGACATTCCTGCGGGAAGCTGCAGAATATGTGGATCCGGTGCGGTGTAAGAAGGACAGAACGGCTGAAAAGCACCGGAGCAAAGCAGCCAGTCTCGGCGCCGGAATGCTGTTGCAGAAGATAGCTCTGGATCTGATAGAAGGCATTGAGAATACCGATATCCTGTTCCTGGAAGAGGATGAACTGCTTGCAGTGCTGCAGGAGCGGATGCACCGGGACAAGGCGGGGCGTTATCCTTTTCCTATGAATATGGAGAACAGGGCAAACCGCAGATCGTGTAAATTTTCCGAAGAAATTTAATCTGTCTCATTCCGGAGACTATGTGGTCTGTGGGGTCAGCGACGGAGAAGTGGGAGTGGATATCCAGAAATGGGTTCCCTATAAGGAACGGACGGCAGAGCGTTTTTTTTGCGCCAACGGAATGGAAACTGCTGCAGGAACTGCCTGCGTCACAGCGCACGGAACTGTTTTACCGATTGTGGAGCAGAAAAGAAGCCTACGGCAAATACACCGGCCAGGGGATCGGCAGTGCAGTGGGAGAAGATTTCTCCGACGAACAGAACTGGCAGGAAAAGCAGATATGTTTCTGGGAACGGGTTCTGGAGGATAGCTATTCGCTGGCGGTCTGTTACGGAACAGCAGAAGCGTAAAAAGAACGGAAAAGCTGTAAAGGGATAGGAAGCATGAAAAGCGGATGCGCATTACATGGAAAGCGCGAAGAAATGAGGACTTTATGAAAAGATTAATGATGTATCTGAAAGATTATAAGAAAAGAGTCTATACTGGCACCATTGTTCAAACTGCTGGAAGCATTTTTTGAACTGTTGGTTCCTCTGGTAATGGCAAATATTATTGACTATGGTATTTCCAACCGGAACATGGGTTATATCGGGAAAATGGGACTGCTCCTGTTACTCCTTGGCGTAGTGGGACTGGCATCGTCCATTACGGCACAGTTTTTCGCAGCCAAGGCGGCAGTGGGGGTATCTACCCAGCTGCGTCAGGCATTGTTTGACCATATTGAGGATCTGAGCTTTACGGATATTGATAAGGCGGGAACTTCCACCATGATCACCCGTATGACCAGTGATGTGAACCAGGTGCAGTCCGGTATCAATATGACCTTACGTCTGTTCTTACGTTCCCCGATCATTGTCTTTGGTGCCATGATCATGGCATTCACCATTGATGTGAAATGTGCACTGATCTTCGTGGTGGCAATTCCATTATTGTCCGTTGTGGTATTCGGTATTATTTTATCCACGATTCCCATGTACAAAAAAGGTGCAGTCCAAACTGGATCAGGTGCTGGGCATTACCAGAGAGAACCTGACCGGCGTCCGTGTCATTCGTGCATTCCATCAGGGAAGCGAAGGAAGAAGAGCGATTCCGGGAGAACAATGAGGCATTGTCCGCCATGCAGATCTTCGTAGGTAAGATCAGTGCCTGCATGAATCCTGTGACCTATATCATTGTAAACGGAGCCATCATTGCTCTGATCTATACCGGCGCAGTACAGGTCAATATCGGTAACTTAAGCCAGGGTGAGGTAGTAGCGATCATCAACTACATGAACCAGATCCTGGTAGAGCTGGTAAAGCTGGCAAACCTGATCGTGACCATGACCAAGGCGTTGGCCTGTGCAGAACGTGTAGCCCGTTTTTCGATATTGGTGCAGATGCTGCATATGTGGGAGCGCAGAATCAGAAACTAGCGGATAAGGTAGATAAGAGCGCACCTTTCTTAGACTTCAAACATGTATCCCTGACTTATCAGGGAGCTGGTGCACCTACTTTGCAGGATATGAACTTCACCGTAAACCGTGGCGATACCGTAGGTATCATCGGAGGTACCGGTTCCGGTAAGACCTCCCTGGTGAACCTGATCCCCGGTTTCTATCCGGCGACAGAAGGTGAGATCCTGTTGGAAGGCAGAGATATCCGGACCATGAGTGATGAGGAACTGCGCGGACGTATCGGTGTCGTACCGCAGAAGGCAGTTCTGTTCAAGGGAACGATCCGCAGCAACCTCCAGTGGGGCAAGCCAGATGCTACCGAAGGGGAGATGTGGAAAGCACTGGAACTGGCACAGGCATCGGAAGTGGTAGACGGTAAGCCCGGAAAGTTAGATGCAACTGTGGCACAGAACGGTAAGAACTTCTCCGGTGGACAGAGACAGCGTCTGACAATCGCAAGAGCCTTGGTCAGAAATCCCGAGATCCTGATCCTGGATGACAGTGCCTCCGCACTGGACTATGCAACGGATGCAAAACTCCGTGCAGCAATCCGACTTTGGAAGATAAGACCACAACCTTTATCGTATCCCAGCGCGCCTCCACCATCCGCCATGCGGACAAGATCATCGTCCTGGATGATGGAGAGATCGCAGGTATGGGAACCCATGATGAGTTGTTAAAGGACTGCACCGTATATCAGGAGATTTATTATTCCCAGTACCCTGAACAGAGAGGAGGTGTTCGGTAATGCAGAAGAAAAATAACAAAGAGACGATGAAGCGGGTATTGAAATATATCCGCAAATATACACCGGCACTGGTACTCTCCCTGTTGTTAGCAGGCCTGACTGTGTTACTGACCTTATATATCCCTATCCTCACCGGTAATGCGGTGGATCTGATCATCGGCGAAGGGACAGGTAGATATGGCCGGTATCTTTGCCATTATGAAAAAAATCGCTATCGTCAATGATCATCACGGCAGTAGGCCAGTGGATTATGAACACCTGCAACAACTATATTACCTACCATGTGATCCGGGATATCCGTACGGATGCTTTTGCGAAGCTGGAGATCCTGCCCTTAAAATATCTGGATGCCCATGCTTACGGTGATATCGTGAGTCGTGTTATTGCGGACGTGGATACTTTTCGCAGACGGTCTGCTGATGGGATTTACCCAACTGTTCACCGGTGTACTGACGATCCTGTGTACGCTGGGCTTCATGCTGGTGACCAATGTGCCCATCACACTGGTAGTAGTATGTATCACTCCGGTATCCTTCCTGGTGGCAAAATTCATTGCAACCAAGACCTACTCCATGTTCAAGGAGCAGTCCGAGACCAGAGGCGAGCAGACCTCCCTGATTGAGGAAATGATCGACAACCAGAAGATCGTAAATACCTTTTCCAGAGGAGAAGCGGTGAAGAGCAAGTTTGGAGAGATCAACGGCAGATTGCAGAAATGCTCTCTGAAAGCTATCTTTTTCTCCTCCATTACGAACCCGGCGACCCGTTTCGTTAACAGTCTGGTATATGCCGGTGTCGGTGTGTTCGGTGCGCTCGTAGCGATCAAGGGCGGTATCAGCGTAGGCCGTCTGTCCTGCTTTTTAAGCTATGCGAACCAGTACACCAAGCCCTTCAATGAGATCTCCGGCGTGGTAACAGAATTGCAGAATGCTTTTGTCTGTGCCGGACGTATCTTCGAACTGATCGACGAGGAGCCTCAGGTGCCCGATGCTGCGGATGCAAGAGTATTAGAAGAGGCTCAGGGCAACGTAGATCTGAAGGATGTATATTTCCAGTATGTACCGGAGAAGAAGCTGATCCAGAACTTTAACCTGCAGGTAAAACCCGGTCAGAGAGTTGCCATCGTAGGCCCTACCGGATGCGGTAAGACCACCGTGATCAACTTGTTGATGCGTTTTTACGATGTGAACTCCGGGTCCATTAAGGTGGACGGTACCGACATCCGGGATATCACCAGAGGAAGTCTCCGTACCAATTACGGTATGGTGCTGCAGGAGACCTGGTTACGTTCCGGCACTATCCGTGACAACATCTGCATGGGTAAACCGGATGCCACAGAAGAGGAGATCATCCGGGCGGCGAAGGCTTCCCATGCCCACGGCTTCATCAAGCGTCTGCCCCAAGGGTATGACACCGTGATCACCGAAGACGGCGGCAGCCTGTCCCAGGGACAGAAACAGCTTCTGTGTATCACCAGAGTCATGCTGTGCCTGCCTCCCATGCTGATCCTCGATGAGGCAACCTCCTCTATCGATACCCGTACCGAGATCAAGATCCAGAACGCATTCGCCAAAATGATGGAAGGCCGCACCAGCTTCATCGTAGCCCACCGTCTTTCCACCATCCAGAGCGCTGATGTCATCCTGGTAATGAAAGACGGCAATATCATCGAACAGGGCAACCATGAGACCCTGCTGGCAAAGGGCGGTTTCTACGCGAATCTGTATAATAGCCAGTTTGCCGTGTAACGAGCCATGCAAAGGCAAAGGAAACTACCACTCCCTGGGGGAGCTTGCTCACCAGGGAGTGGTAGTTTTTTTGACTTTATACGGCGACAGCCGTCATCCGACGAAAGCCCGCCAGGGCTTTTGGCGGATGCATGGCTCTTTATTTTAATATCCCTTCTTAAAATCCACCACGCCGCACAGTTCATCACCAGCGAGAAATCTTCCGGCATTTTCATAGATGCCGTCGAATACTCTCTGTCCATACCAGTCGGAGTACAGTGCGTTGTGAGGGGGGTGACAATGACGCGGTCATTGCTCCACAGAGGACTGTCTGTCGGGAGAGGCTCTGTTTCTTGAAGACATCTAGGGCAACACCCCGGAAATGCTCCTCTTCAAGGAGTTCACACAAAGCATTTTCTTCGATAACAGATCCACGGGAGATGTTGATCAAAGTGGCTCCCTGTGGGATCAGACGGAGAGTTTCTGCGTTTAGCAGATGGAAGGTCCCGGGGTTGCGGGGAGTGCGGAAATGACCACGTCTGCCCATGGGAGCACCTTTTTTAAGGTCTGAAATCGGCATTACATTATCGAATTCCGGAACCTCATGCCCGGAGGTATTCAGACCGATCAGTATTGCATTCAGGGGCGCAGCCTGGCGGCAGCTTCGCGGGCAATCAGTCCGGTCCCCAGGAAACAGATTTTTTTCCCGGTGATTTCCAAAATGTCCGGATTCGATTTCCAGAGCTTTTGTTCCTGTTGGCGGTAGAATAATTTACTGCTCTTGAAAATCTCCAAAATATAACAAATGATCAGTTCTCCGATCGGCACCGAGGGGCCATTGACATTATTTGTAATGACAATATCCGGATCCTCCTGCAGAAACCGGGGAACATGGCCTACCCCTTGCTCACCAGATGGATCCATTTTAACTGACAATCAGTGAAATCCAGTCGGTCAAAAGGGTTGAAGCATACCAAAAAATCGTAACCGGCCACAGAAGTTCCCACAGTCAGGGATTCTTCCGGCAGATAAGTGATTTCTATCCCAAGGCTTCCAACTTCTGCATCTGTTCGTCACTGTAGCAAAAGGTAAACAATCCTCGCATCCTCAGAATCCTCTCTTTTTCCAGATAATTTTTAATACGTGTACAACCCTCTACGATGTTTTCATCGGAGTTGGCAAAACACATACGGATGTATCCTTGTCCCTGAGACCCGAAAAAGCAGTGCCAGGTACTGTGAGAACATGGGCTTCCTCTAATAATTCCTTACAGAATGCAAAGGAATCGATATGATAATCCTTAATATTGATAAAGACGCAGAAGCTTCCCTCCGTCCTGAATACCTTAAAACCGGGAACCTCTGACAGCATGGAAACCATTAGATCACGGCGTCTTGCATACTGCTCGGACATATATTCTACGCTGTCCTGGCTGCCGTTCAATGCCTCTGCGGCACCTGCCATAACGAAACCTGGCAGGCAGGAGATGAGAGCCTGCTGCATTTTTACCATCTTGGTCATGATCTCCAGATTGCTGCTGACCACATAGCCGACACGCCAGCCGGTCATAGCGTAGGTCTTAGAGAGACTGTTAACGACCAGTGTATGATCCTCCATTCCGGGAGCCTGAGCAATACTATAGTGCTTTCTGCCATCAAAGAGAATGTTCTCATATACTTCATCTGATACTACGATCAGGTTGTGACGCAGGATAACTTCTGCCAGAGCTGCACCTGCCTCAGGAGGAGGACGGCGCCGACGGGATTGCTGGGGGTAGTTGAGGAGGACGACCTTGGCCTTCGGAGTGATCACAGCTTCCAGATCCTCAGGCTGAGACGGAAACCGTGCTCCTCCTTCAGGGGACACGGACAACCTTTGCACCCAACAGCTCTGCCTGTCCCTGATAGCAGGTATAGGCGGGATCGGGGATGATGACTTCATCTCCGGGATTTAAGACCGTCATAAAGGAAAGGATGACACCTTCCACACCGCCTGCAGCTGCCATAACATTCTCTGCTCCGTGAAGGGGCGTCCGAACTGTCTGGTATATTTCGCTGCGACCGCTTTACGGAACGCGGGAAGGCCGGCCTCCGCGCATAACGGGTCTGATTGGCTTCAATGGAGCGGATGGCAGCCTGTTTGATATTCTCAGGAGTATCAAAGTTGGGCTCTCCGTTACATAAATTAACGATGTCCTGTTTGCCGGCAGCGAGATCAAACATTCTGCGGATACCGGATACGGGATAATTTTCAGCGAGTTGCGAAATAAATTGAGACATGGGCACTTCATCCCTTTCCGTAAAATATTTTTCACTTAACTGCCCGGAAACTCAAAACGGACATTTGAAGTGGACTGCGGATTCCCGGCTCCAGACAGTTATATTTTATTTTTTCTAATATACACACAGTACAATAAAAAATCAAGAAAAACTTTAATACAACTTACAAATTTTCAAAACGACCAAATAGAAAAATAATATGCAATATGATTTGCCTCGTTTTGTGCAATTATTTCAGTCCGAGTTGGTCAAAATATACAATTTACAGAAACATAACTTGTAATACAACTTACAAATTTACTAAAACCGATTGACAAATCCATACAAAATGGTTTATTATAGAGAGTTACAAGCAAGCGAGAGAAAAACGTGTTTTGAAAAAAGTAAACGGGAATTGTCTATGGGATTAGATGGATTTGAGTATTTAAAAAACAGGACATCAAAGAGCAGGTTTTCCAGCAGCTCCTGTCCAAGATCCAGAGCGGTGGAATGGAAGCTTCTGCGGGAGAGAAGCCCTCCGAGAATGAACTAACAAAATAATGGGGAGTCAGCCGGATCACCGTAGAGAAGCTATCCAGAAGCTGGTGGCGATCAATCTGGTGGAAACATCAGGGCAAGGGCTCTTTGTAAAAAATGTCAACTCAATAGCTATCTGGAAGTCCATGACTCCGATGCTTATGATGGATAATGAGGATGTAAGATCCGTATTGGAATATCGTAAGATTATGGAGGTCGGTATTATTGATGCAGTGATCGAGAGAGCCAGTGATTCTGATATCAAGGTTCTTGAGCGGCTGACAGGCAAGATGCATCAGCATTGTGATCATTGGAATATCAATAAATACAAAACAGTATGATATCGAGTTTCATATGAAGATGTATGAGATTACGAGAAATCCATTTATTATCAAAATCAGTAATATTACCAAAGACATCCTGAACTCCGCACTTTCCTTTACCGTAACCCAAAAAAAGGGAGCGGAGAGGGTAGAATTCCATACCCAGATCATTGAATGCATCAAGGCAAGAGATGCAGAAAAACTTCGCAGGATTACCCGGGAGAGTCGCTGAAGGCGATCGAAGATGAAACGTTCGATGATAACTTCAAAGGAGAAGATACTGCGAGGAAACTTAAGTCAGAACTAAAATATCATGCAGGCGCCGCATGATATTTTTTAAATATTTACAACTTGTAATACAACTTATAAGTTGATAAAGATTTTAAAAAACGTGGAGAGGGTAAACGTGGCAAATGCAAAGAAAAAGAAAATGACTTTTTGGAAAGCTTAAAAGTTTTCCACCAAATTCTGGTACTGATTCCGATCGCAGTAGGTATCAACCTGATCGGCGGTACCCCTGTGTTCAAACACTAAAGTTACCTTTATTCCTTGACATGATCGGTACCATCGTTATCGCGTGTCTGTCCGGTCCCCTGGGTATCCGCACTGTGTGGTCTGCTGACCAACGTGTCCCTGGCTTTTGGTAGCTAACCCTGTATACTTACCTTATTCCTTAGTAAGTATCTTCTGTGGTCTGGTAACCGGTTACATGGTTAAGGCTGAGTCTCTTCAAGAAGATCTGGGGTGTGATCCTGACCTGGTTGGCCTGCCCTGACCAATACGATTTCCCCTGATCACCATCTTCGTATATGGTGGCGCTACAGGTAACCGGTACTTCCGTAGTAACTGCAACTCTGATTGCAGCTACCAGGATATTGTCGTTTCCGTATTCTCTTCTTCCATGCTTGAGAATCTGATCGACAAAGCTATCGCATTCGCAATCGCATACGTAATCGTTAAGAAGATCAGGGGAGATTCTTAAGCCAGTATGCATCTGATGCAACAGATGACGACGATGAGGGATTGATTCTGAATCCTTAAAATAATTATGATCTTAAAGCAGGGTATCCATAATAATTTCTTTCATAGTTGGCAACTGCCTTCGGGGAAGGTCACTGCAGATGTGCTGTGTCCTGAGACCGGAAGGTTATAAAATTCTGATAGATTATATGGGTACCCTCTTTGTCTAAACGGAGGTTTGTAAATGGCTAAAGTAACAAATAACTTTTGTCCCGAAGAATACAGCCATCGAGGCATTGAACCCTATGACTAAGATCCTGGCTATATTCTCGCTGGGTCTGGGAAGTCTGATTTTCCCTAATTCATGGCTGGGTATTGTAATCATCATCGGCTTGTTTTTCGTGGCAGCAGCAATGGCAAAAATGTTGGTTCCCTTTGCAAAAATGATTTTTTGGGTTTGGAATTCCCATTACAGTGATGCTGATGTTCATTCAGGGCTGCTACAGTCCCAAAAATGAAACGGTAATCTTCGACCTCGGATTTGCAAAATTCTGTGAGGAGGGTGCACTGTACGCACTGAAGATCATCACCACCCTGTTAGTATTCCTCGGTACCTTCTATATTATGAACAAGACTACCTACACCGGTAAGCTGGTAGCAGCACTGACACATCCGGATTAAACCCCAAGGCGGTTATCTCGTACTGGCAAGCTTTAAACGTAGTTCCCCAGATGCAGAGACGTGAGTGTCATCCAGAGGCACAGAGCGCCAGAGGCGTTGAGACCGGCGGAAGCCTGTCCGGCAGAATCAAAGCATTCATCCCTCTGTTAGGACCGGTAGTTATGTCCTCCCCTGACAGATGCACAGGAGAGAGGAAATGACACTGGAGACCAGAGGATTGGTATCAAGAATGTAAAGCAGACCACCTATGTGGAACCAGGACCAAATCAAAAGGGACAAGATCTTGAAGGTTCTGCTGATCACATTCTTCGTAGTAGTTCTGATCCTTACGATTCTGATGAAGCTTAATATTATTTTAAAGGCGGTGACGTGATGGGTAGAGTAGTAGTAGATGTAAAAGATTTTAGTTTTAAATATCGCCAGACGAAGCATAAAGCACTGAAAATGTAAGTTTCCAGGTGGAGGAAGGCAGCTTTTTCGGTATCATCGGCTCCAACGGATCCGGTAAATCCACCCTGTGCAACGCACTGGTAGGACTGATTCCTCACTATTTCGTAGGTAAGATGTCCGGCAGCGTGACAATCGACGGAAGCGTAGTGGAAGACAGCACGATCGCTGATCTGTCCACAAAGATCGGTCTGGTATTCCAGAATCCCCTTCAACCAGCTGTCCTATACGGCAGGTACCGTAGCTGAGGAACTGGCATATGGTCTGGGCAACCGCGGTATCCCAAGAGAAGAAATGATCAAAAAAAGGTGGATACCGTAGCCAAACTGATGAGAATCGGTCACATCATTCACAAAAATCCCGAGCGAGTCCGGGGTGGTCAGGTACAGAGAGTAGCTTTCGGTTCCACCTTTATCATGGAGCCCAAGATTCTCGTACTGGACGAATGTACGACACAGCTTGATCCTCTGGGAAGTGAAGAGATTTTTGATATTGTAAAGGATCTGAATAAGAACGGAATCACGGTTATCATGGTAGACCATGAGATGGAGCGTGTCGCAAAGATGTGCAGACAAGGTCATGGTACTGGATGCCGGAGAAGTTGTGGCAATCGACGAGCCTAAGAAGATCTTCGGCAATCCCGACATCGTGGCTCATCATATCGGAGTGCCCGATTACGTCAAGATCTGCAATGCACTGAAAGAAAAAGGTTATACCGATCGTGAGATCGAGGTTACAGAGGAACCCACGATTGAACTCGTAAAGGAGGCTTTGAAAGGATGAAGATCGAATTAAAGAATATGAAGCACGTTTATCCTACCGAGATGAAGCCTTAAAGGGGATCAATCTTGTAATAGAAGGGACTGAGCCTGTCGCTATCATCGGTCAGAATGGTGCAGGCAAGACCACTATAGTAAAAACATTTCAATGGAATTCTGCGTCCCACCTCAGGAGAAGTGCTGATCAACGGAGAAGATATCAATAACCGATCTACTGCAAAAATGGTCTAAAAGAGGTAGGATATGTATTCCAGAACCCGGATGATCAGCTGTTTCTGGAATCTGTCCGCAAGGAGTTTGAGTTTGGACCCAAGCAGATCGGTATGCCAGAGGACGAGATCCAGAAAAGAATCGAATGGGTAGCAGAGCTTGTAGGACTGAAGGACAAGCTGGATATGCATCCCTTGACCTGACCTCAACAGAGAAAAAGTTCTGTACCATCGGTGCCATCATTATGCGATGGATCCCAAGGCAGTCATCTTCGATGAGCCTACCTGTGACAGGACGTGGCAGGTAATATCCGTCTCCGCGAGATCATCCGTCAGTTAAAGGAAAATGGAAAGCTCTGTATCACCATTTCCCACGATATGAAATTGTAGTAGATAAATCCCAAGCGTATCATTGTAATGTGCAAAGGGCAGGTTGTTAGATGGACCGGTTGAGGAAGTATTTGCACAGGTTGAGACACTGAAGAAAGAGCTTTGTAACACCTCCACCCATCACTCAAAGTGGCACAGGGCGCAGTGGTTTAAGGAAACTGTATTTACTACAGAAGCTTTTATGAAGGTATTTGAAGAAAGGAAGGGTAAATAGTGGTATGTAATCATTCAGATTTACGGTATCAGAACAGTAGAGGATGCAAGAATGGTCATAGATATGGGAGGACATCATATCGGAGTATCCTATGGTAAGATCAAGAGAACACCCGGACAGCTGACCTGTGAAAAGGCTAAAGAAATCTTCGAAGGAGTACAGCCTGAGGCTGTCAAGGTGCAGGACTTACAGTAGCTGAGGATATTGATGAGATCACGGAAAATCTGAAGGTTGTGTGTCTCGATGTCCTGCATCTCCGGAGATATCGAAGGTATCACACCGGCACAGGTACAGGAACTGAGAGACCGCTTCCCCGGACTTAAGATCATGCAGGCAATCCCGGTATTGGCAGGGAGTTCCCTTAGAGGAGCAGAAGGTAATGCAGTACATTAAGGATTACGAGCCGGTGACGGATTTCTTCCCGATCGATACCAAGGCACCGGAAGCAGGTGATATCGGTGCGACAGGATTGACACATGACAGAATGATCGACAAGGCAATCGTTGAGAGTACGAAAGTTCCATGTATCATCGCAGGCGGTCTGGATGCAGACAACGTAGCAGAGGCAATTCATATCACACATCCTTACGGCGTAGATTCACAGCTGGACCAACTACGACGATGAGAAGGACAGAACCGGCGGCTGCAAGGATCCGGTGAAAGTAAAAGCATTCATCGAGGCATCCTTAAATGCGTGATATATGTAGTTGGCGATGCAAATGTGGACATCATCGTACCGTATCCCCTGTTTTTTAAATGAAGAGAGGACACTGGTAGACTATCCTAACCCTGAGTTGGTCGGTGGCGGTACAAGTGCAAACACTGCCGTGGCACTGGCCAAGCTGGGACTTCCGGTCAGCTTTCTCGGAACCATCGGAGATGATCAGTACGGTAAGTATATTCAGAAGGATTTCAAGGAACAGGGCGTGAATACCGCTGACCTGATCGTGGATCCGAAGTTAAATACCGTGGGAGTCTTTGCCTTTATTGATGAGAACGGAGAGAGATATCTGTGGGGCTGGCCCAGAGTAGATCAGGCATTTAAAGGTACTCGAGAGAGACAAGGTGCCGTTTG
>VOFC01005798.1_pt1 | contig 20928 bp, 35 predicted proteins | sample 5384161 | NCBI WGS metagenome assembly VOFC01 (sample SAMN12384722, study PRJNA508395) | human gut metagenome | isolation source: healthy gut B | host: Homo sapiens
CAGGTTCGCGTTACGCGCGGGCCTGCACTTTTATTTTATCGGCGGCGGCGATGGCAAGTGAGGGAAACCTCGCCCCCTACCTATGGAATTGTGCATCGTAGGGCGGCATGCCCCATGCCGCGGCTGCCGTAAATCCGCCATACCTTTAAAAAGGTCACCACCATGATTCTAACCCCTGAATACATCTTCAAAAACCATCGAGTGCATCCACCCGGATTTTCTCGCGGCACACGGCATCAAAGCCCGCTGGTGCTCGACGTGGATAACACCTGACCGGTGACAACAGTCAGGTGCTGGAGCACACCGTGCAGGCGTGGCTGGATGATGTGCGCGGCCGGCATACGCCCTGACCATCGTGTCCAACAACACGCCAAGCGGGTGCGCCCTTTTGCCGAGCGTATCGGCCTGGATTGGGTGCCCCTGGCCTGCAAGCCGTTCACCGTCGGCCTGCGGGTAGCGCGGCGGCGGCTGGGCTGCCAAAAAAGCGAGATGGGCATGGTCGGCGACCAGATTTTTGCCGACCGGATGGCCGCCGGGCTGTATGGCTGCCCCTGCTTATACCTGATGCCCCGCACGAACCACGACAAAAACAAATTTGTGCTGTTAAAGCGCAAGTTTGAACCGTACTGATCGACAAATACTATCAGAAGGGCGGCAAGCTGTATATGAATGATACCCCGCGCTTCGGCACAGCCGGGCTGGCCGACAGCTACACGGTCAAAAAGTTTGATCCCGCCGCCATCGCCGCCTACACGGCAGGCTTTGGCCTGACGGCGTTTGAGTACCAGTGCGGCCGCGGCGTGCGGCTGGCCAAGGCCGCCGCGCTCGGTGCCGCCTGTGCCGGGCGGGACATTGCCCTGTCCGTCCACGCGCCGTACCATCAGTATGTCGAGCCTGAGGGAGGAGGACAAGCGGCTGCACAGCATCGACTATCTGTTGCAGAGCTGCGCCCGCGTCAAGGCTCTGGGCGGGCGGCGCGTCATCTTCCATTCCGGCGCCTGCGGCAAGCAGAGCCGGGAGGAGGCGCTGGAAAAGGCGCTGGATACGATGGCCCGCGCTGTCAAAGCCTGCGACGAGGCCGGGTTTGAGGACTGCATCCTCTGCCCGAGACGATGGGCAAGGTCAACCAGCTGGGCACACTGGACGAGGTACTGGCCCTGTGCGAGGTCGACCCGCGCATCACGCCCTGCATCGATTTCGGGCATCTGTACGCCCGCAGCTGCGGCGAGCAGTTTTGCCGACGCCACCGCCGCCGCCGCAGACTACGCCGCCCTGCTGGACACGCTGGCCGCGCGGCTGGGGATGACCGCGCCGTGCATTTCCACGCGCATTTTTCCCGCATTGCTTACAACACCAAGGGCGGAGAAAAATGCCACCGACCTTTGCGGATACCGCGTTCGGCCCGCCCCACGCGCCGCTGCTGGCGCTGCTCAAGGAGCGTCATTTGGCCCCGACGATCATCTGTGAGTCGGCCGGCACACAGGCCGAGGACGCCGCCGCGCTGGCCCAGGGTACGCAGCGCTGTAAATTGGACAAAAAAATATCAATTTTCCCGCAAAAAAGTCCGAACAGGACTTGCAAAATTGACTTTTCATCCTGTAAAATATAAACAGGTATGTATAATTTATTTATGGAGGAATTTCTATATGATTTCTGCAGGCGAATTCCGTAACGGTGTCACCTTCGAGCAGGACGGCCAGGTCCTTCAGGTCGTTGAGTTCCAGCACGTCAAGCCCGGCAAGGGCGCCGCTTTTGTGCGCACCAAGACCAAGAACGTCATCACCGGCTCTGTCGTTGAGACCAGCTACAACCCGACCGCCAAGTTCCCGCAGGCTTTCATCGAGCGCCGTGAGGTCACCTACTCTTACGAGGACGGCGATCTGTACCATTTCATGGATGTTGAGTCCTACGACGACATCCCCGTTGGTGCTGCCGACGTGCCCGATAACTTCAAGTTCTGCAAGGAGAACGATACCTGCAAGCTGCTGAGCTACAAGGGTAAGGTTTTCAGCGTTGAGATCCCCAACTTCGTTGAGCTGGAGGTCACCGCTACCGGAGCCGGGTGTCAAAGGGGCAACACCGCCACCAACACCCTGAAGCCCGCCACCGTCGAGACCGGTGCCGAGATCCGCGTGCCCCTGTTCATCAACGAGGGCGACAAGATTCGCATCGATACCCGCACCGGCAGTATATGGAGCGCGTGAACTGATTGGTTCTCTTTGCCGGGCATGGCCGTACCCGCCGCGCCCGGCATTTTTTACATTAGGGAGGATTTTGACTATGGCTATGGATCTGAATGCAAAAGGCCGCCTACATCCGCGGCCTGATGACCGGTATGGATTTTGACGCAGACTCCAAGAACGGCAAGGTCATTGCCGCCATGATGGACCTGCTGGAGGAGATGGCCGCCCAGGTCACCGAGCACGACAACGCCCTGGATCAGGTGTACGACGAGCTGGAGACCCTCGACCAGGATCTGGACGACGTCGTCAGCGACATCTACGCCGATGAGGACGGGATGACGAGGAGGACGCCGAGGGACGACAGCACCATGTATGAGGTGACCTGCCCGAACTGCGGCCAGATCTCCACGCTGGACGAGGAGACCCTGATGGACCCCGAGGGCGATCTGGTCTGCCCGCACTGCGGCGCGACCTTCGACATCGAGCTTGAAGGCACCGAGGATGACTCTGCCGAGGAGACCGACAAGCAGGACCACTAAACAGTAAATCTCCGTTCTGTAGGGGCGGATGCCCGTCATCCGCCAGCCCCGTTTTGACATCAAGTGCAAAAGCCCCGCAGCCGTTTGGCTGCGGGGCTTTGTGTTTTGTGCGGGGCAGGGAGACGCTTATTTTTTTCCGCAGCGCGCCCTGCAGCATGATGTCGCCGAAGGACAGCGCGTTGTACAGGCCGACCTTGTTGGCCTGACGGGCGATGCGCTCAGGCAGGGGCTTCGACTCATCGGTGGAGAGCAGCACAATATGGACCTTATCGGCCACATCCACACCGTTCTCCTTCTTGGTGGACAGCACCTGCAGGCAGACAACGAACGGGTCCTTCATCGAGCCGTAGTAAATATCGTTGCCGCAGCGCACCAGCGGGCGGCCCTTATAGGTCAGCTTCGGAGTATAAGCCATATCTGAAACCTTCTTTCTGTTTAGTCAATACTATATTATAGCATAGATTTTTGGGGAATACAAATTTTAATTTTTGCGCACCCCCAAAGCCTTCCCCCAAGGGGAAGCCTTTTCACAGGTCAGCTTATCCCGCTCCGCCTTTTCCTCGTTCAGGGCGACCTGCTCGGTCAGGATACGGACCTTGCTGTCGAGCTGGCTCAATTTGATGGACATAAAGAACTGCTTGGCCAGCAGCAAAAAGATGATGACAACATAGACAAAGTTGATGGGACTCATGAAGCCCAGCAGGTTTGCGGCCCAATAGGCGATGCCGGGGAAGATGGCCAGGATCAGCAGCGCCGCACTGAACATCAGCCAGAAAATCGTATCCTCGATTGGACCTTTGCGTGCCGCACGCGCCGCAGGATGTACCCCGCCGTGATGAAGCTGCCCAGGATCAGGCAGACACGAATCAGCGTTTGATCGAACATTTCACAGGCTCCTTTCGGGGTAGGGCGTCTCGGTGTCGCGCTTGCGGAACCACTGGATCAGCAGAATCGAGATGGACATTTTGACCATATACTGCACGCTGCGCCAGAAGGTCAGGTAGCTCTGGCCCGCCAGACGTTCGCCCATTTCGACCTGCACCTCCTTGACCGTCGCGCCGTTTTTGATCAGGTAGCTGATTTGTGTCGGGCTCGGGGCCGTAGTTCAGGTTCTGGGCAAACTCCTCGACCAAGCGCGGTTGAACATCCGCATGCCGCTGGTCGGGTCGCAGATGGCGCGGCCCGTCGTCAGGCGGATGGACCAGCTGATGATGTAGCTGCCCAGCATCCGCAGCGTCTTGGGCTTCTTCACGGTCAGGAAGCGGCTGCCGATGACAATGTCGTTGCCCTCCTCCAGCGCGGCCAGCATCGGGGCGATATACTCCGGCTTGTGCTGACCGTCGGCGTCCATCTGCATGGCGCAGTCGTAGTCATTTTCGGCGGCAAAGCGCAGCCCGGTCTGGAACGCGCCCGCCAGCCCCAGGTTGACCGGCAGATCGATGAGGCGATAGCCGTGGGCGCGGCAGATGGCGCCGCGTTTTGTCGCGGCTGCCATCGTTGACGACCACGTAATCATACTGGGGATAGTCGCGGGTCAGTTCCTCCACGACCTGCACGATGTTGGCTTCCTCGTTGTGCGCGGGGATGACGATGAGTAATTTTGACATCTTAGCCTCCTTTGGCAGACGTTACGGTTTCCATCATTGTAGCAAACACGGCCTGCCATGTAAAGTGGGCTGCAAAGGTTGGCGGGCGTTTTCGGCCCGGATGCGGGCGGCAGTCGGGGTCCGCCAGCAGCGCCGCAGCCCTGCGCGCGGATGGTCTCCGGGCGCGGCCAAAAACACCGCGCGTAGTCGTCCCCGGGCAGCAGCTCGCCGGTGCCCGCCGTGTGGGTGGTGACGATGGGGCAGCGGCAGGCCGCCGCCTCGAGCAGCGTCGTGGGAAGCCCCCGGCGTACTCGGTGGGGCAGACAGTAGGCGTCCGCTTGCGTCAGCAGCTGGACGATCTGCTCATGCGGCAGTGCCCCAGCGCATGGATACCGCCGCCCAGCTGGCGGCCAGAGCGGCCTCCTCGGGGCCGGTGCTGGCCCGCCACGGCCAGCGTACAGCCCGGAATGCCCTGCACGGCCTGGCCAGCCGCAGCGCCCCTTCTCCGGGATGAGCCGCCCGACAAAGGCGACGAGCCTCCGTCCGGGGCACGTTCAGCCCCTCCTGCGCCAGTCAACCGCGTTGTCCGCTTGGGCCAGCCGTTCCAGCTCGGCAGGGTCCACGGCGTTGGGCAGTCGGCCCGCCGCCTGGATGCCGAACGTTTTCAGCCAGCGGCAGACATCCCCGGAGACACCGTAGAACGGGAACCCGCAGCGGCGGATGCTGCCGCAGGCCGCGTGCTCATACGCCTTGCCCAGCGCCCCGGCCAGCCCGCCGTGCATCATATAGCCGGTGGAGTGGTCGATGACCAGCGCCGGGATGCCCCGCCGCTTGCACTGGCGGGCTGCCCAGACGCTTTGGGGGTACATCCGTCTGGATAACCGCAAAGTCGATGCCCTGTGCCCAAAGGTCGTCTGCATCGGCAAGGGGCTTTAACACGGGGAACCGCCCGCCCATCGACAGGCCAGGACGGCAGACGGTAGATTTCGATGCCGTCGGCATCCGCTCCCGCGCGGGCAGGCCCGGCAGCGACGCCGCGACCACGAGCGCCCGGTGCCCCGCCGCGACGCACCGCCGCGCCAGATTCCAGGTATACCGCTCGCCCCGCCGGGAGTGGGGGAGGTATTGGGTGGAGAAGAAGCAAATAACCATTACAGTTGGCCTTTTTCAAAAGCGAAAAGATAATAAAAAGATAAAAATAATTGGATGTGGTGTTTTTCACTGAAGGCGCCCGCTCTTTTGAGGCGCGTGCGCGCGGTCCACCAAATTTATTATTTTTATTTCTTAGTGCAGTCACAATGCAATAATCGCCAGCCATCATTCACGACCATCCCCGCCTGTACCAGTGCAAGCGCCGGTCAAGGCGGGTCTGGGCGGTGTCCTCGTCCGGGCACGGCGGCCAGACGGCGGGGCAGGCAGGTCAGCAGAAGCAGCGGCAGCACGGGCAGGAAATACCGCCCCTGCAGACCGTACAGCGTGTCGTAATGGGTGGGTGTCCACAAAAGGCATCCCGGCCACGGCCAGCAGGCAGCAGAGGTCGCCGCCGCCGCGCAGCACCAGCCCGCGCCTTACCGGCGGGCTTCATCACCGCGCCCTGCACGGGCAGCGCCGCGTAGGCCAGCAGCAGGTACAGCACCGCGACCCAGCCCCAGGCCAGATCCAGGCTGTAATAGCTCAGCTTGCCGCCCACCAGCGTTTTGATGTAATGGTCGCCGTTTTCCCACGGCGCTGCGCACAAACAGCAGCACCGTGTCCACGGGATGGCGCAGGATGTAGCCCGGCGTGTAGGTGGCTTTGTCGGCCTCGTCCGCCGTGCTCTGGGTGCTGCGGGTCGCGCGGGCGGCCTCGACCTCCTGCGCCAGCACCGTGCGGTCCAGCGGGATGCGGTCATCCATCGTGCCGACGTCCACACCCAGCGCGGCGAAGCTCTCGACACAGCTGGTCAGGTTGAACAGCTGCTTGTAGGCCTGCACCGCGCCGCCCTCGGCAAAATAGGGCAGGTAGGCGTCCGCGTTGCCGTCGGTCACGTCGGTGCCCAGCAGCGCATAGGAGGCCATCGTGTAAAAATGCCTGGCCGTCGGTGAGCCGTTGGCCCTGTCGGGCGAAAAGAGGAAACTCTGCCCCAGCACCGCCGGGCTGACGTCGCCCTCCTGCATGGCCTGCACCCAGAATGCGACCTCGCGGGCCGCGGGGCTGCGGTTGTCGTCCACGTAATAATACAGCCGCTTGACGTAGTTTTCCAGCGTACTCTCGCCGCAGATCTCGGCCTCGTAGGCTTCGTCCGGCTCTGCGGGGCGGCCTTGACCGCGCGGTCTGCGTCCTCCGCCGCCGTGGTCTGCACTGCGGTCTGCCCGCTGCGCAGCGTATCGGTCAGAAGGCCTCGTATTCAGCAGCAGCGCCAGCGCCAGACAGGCGGCCAGATAGGCGCACTTCTTCGCCCTGGCGTGGTGCCCCAGCCGCGCGCGGCGGGCACCAGCAGCAGCAGTGCCGCCAGCGGCAGATAGACGAGCTTGCCCGGGGCCAGCAGCACGCCGCAGAACAGCAGCGCCGTCAGCCGGGCGGGGAGAGCGCCTTTTTCTGATTCGGGCCGAAGGCCGCATCCAGCAGCAGCGCCGTAAAGGCGAAGCACAGCCCCCAGCAGCGGGGCATCGCGGCTGAAGCTGGCCGCCAGGTGCAGCGTCATGGGTAGCAGCGCCGCCACGGTAAAGACCCGCTTGCCGAACGGCGCGGTCTTGACCGCCAGCGCCGCCAGCGCCGCAAAGAGCAGCAGATTGCAAGCCGCCCCAAAAACAGCGCGGGCGCAAAGCCAAAATGCAGCACATAGGCCAGAAACACCGCCGCCGCACTGACGACGTACAGAAGCGGGTTCTGGTCGGTCTGCAATTCATTATATTCCTGATGGCTGTCAAAGGGCTGGTCTGTGGTGGTGAACAGCTGGGAGGTGAACGCCTCCCACGTAAAGACCGTCGTGTTCTCGTTTTGCAGGTCGGCGTCCTCGTCACCGACGCGGCGGAAGCTCGTCGTCGTGGGCACCTTTTACCCATCCGCCACTCGTCGTGGGACAGGTCGTTGGCCCAGCGCGGCAGGCGAGGGTAAAGCTCTGGTTGATGTGGTATTTTTCGTCCGGCGCGGCGTAGGGCGGCAGCACAAAGCTGTACAGCAGCCCAAAGCCGAGCACCAGCACAAAAAACAAGACGGTGCAGTGCCAGTTTTTTTGCTAAGCACCGCCCACACGGCCAGCGCGGCCAGCACCGCGGCCAGCCCACCCACAAGCAGGAAGAACCGCGTCAGGTAGCCGCCCATGCGCTGGTAGGTGATCTGCATCGCCATCGTGCCGTCGATCACACGGTCATCCACGGCCATCTGCTCCTTCCAGAGCGCGACACCGTCGCTGTGGCCAACGGCCAGAATCGCGTCGGTCGTGTAGTGGGGCGTCACGGTCAGCCGGTAGCGGCGGCCCTCCTGCCCGGTCACGGCGGGGTCCAGGCCCAGCGTCGTGTACTGGTCAGGCACGATATAGTCCATCGTGCCGACGGAGCGGGACAGCTCCTCGCCGGTGTCGGCGTCGTAGAGCACAACGTCCAGCGCACCGCAGGGCTGGTCACCCGGCAGGTAAAATTCAAGACCTATCGTCAAAATATCCTTGTCGTAGGTAAAGACCTGCGTTGCGGTCTGGCCGTCCTGCAAAAGCTCGGCCCTCAGGAAATCGGTGATGATCTCGCTGCGGCCCTTGCCCACGTTGGGGCGCACCTCTCGCCAGCCAGATGAGCACCACGCCCGCCAGCAGCACGACCAGCGTCGCCAGGGCGGCCAGCAGGGGGGTATGTTTTTTTTTTTCATGAAATCTCCTTCCGTTAGGCCGTAGGGGCGGATGCTCGCATCCGCCTGCGGGTCGATGCAAGCATCGACCCCTACAGCCGCCCGCAAGTTTAGCGTTGCAATTCCACCTGAAACGCCTTTTTTCACAGCGTCCTTCCATCGTCCGTCCCCGCGCAGAATCTTCTCCACGGCCCGCGCACGGCACCCTCGCCGCCGCGCTGGGGGCAGATGTAATCGGCGCGGGCTTTCACCTCCGCAGCGGCGTCCGCCGGGCAGGCCACAAAACCACACAGCGCCATGGCCGCCAGGTCATTCAAATCGTCGCCGCAGTAGGCGACTTCTTCCCGCGCGTAGTGGTTCTCAGCCATAAAACCGCGCAGGAACGCCGCTCTTCTTGCCAACGTTCTGGTATACGTCGGTGATTTTTAAATCCGCAGCACGGCGGCGGACAGCTTCACACTCGCGCCCGGTGCGCAGATCATCACCCGGATGCCCTGCGGTACGGGCCAGCACCAGCCCGGCGCCGTCCTTGATGGCAAATTTCTTCAGCTCATTGCCGGTGGGCGTCGTAGTAGACGCCGCCGTCGGTCATCGTGCCGTCCACATCCAGCACCAGCAGTCGTATCATCGTCAGGCCCTCTCGTACTCGCTGGGGGTGATAAATTCCACGGGCAGGCCCGCCGCGCGGATGGCCCCCCGCCATCTGGGCGTTGTAGGCCGCACCGCGCCCGGTGGGTGTGCAGGCCCGTGTCCGCGTAGGCCGCCGTGCCGGCATGGTAGCCGTCGGCGCCCGCCAGCAGCACCTTAGCCGCGCCGCAGAGCCGCAGCAGCCGCAGCAGCATCAAAACGCTGTTGCCGCCCTGGGCATCGGTGGCGGACAGCCGGTCATAGTTGACCACCGCCGCGTCCTTGTCGGCGCGCAGGTTGCTCGTCAAAATCAGCGGGCAGGGGTAGGCGGTGTCCTCATCAAAGCGCTTGGCGTTGGTGAAGAACGCATAGTCCGGCTTGACAAACTCCGGCACAAAGTTGGCCGAGACGGTCACGTCGGCCTGCGCGGCTGCCACAGCGGCATCGGCCAGCCTCGGCAGCCAGGCTGCCGCCGGGGGCCAGCACCCGCACGGTTTTCCCCGTAAAGGCGGCCTGCAAGGCAGCCAGCGCGGCAGTGTCGTCGGTGCGGCGGTTCTTGTACTCGGTGTAGAGCGTGTCGGCGTAGGCGGCATCAAACACAGTCTTTTGTTCGGCGCGATGGCCGCCAGAATATGGTTGATGTCGCGGTTCGTCAGATCACCCTTGCCAAGGTAATGCTCGGCATAGTTGCGGTGCAGATTGAACCTGGCCGACAGGAAGTACGCCGGGGTGTAGCCCCACGCGCAGTTGCCCTTGATGGGCGCAATGTGATCCTGAATGGCATCCATGAGGTCGTCAATGTTGTAGTGGCCGCCGAAGTACTCGTTCATATAGTCGGCGATCAGCTCAATCGGCAGGTTGCCGGGGATGCGGCCCATGCCCATCAGGCTGCCGTCCACAGCCAGGTCGCGGCGCAGGTGCTTGTCGAGAAATTCCTGCGCCAGGCAGAAGCTCAGCGCCATATTCTCATGCAGGTGCAGCGCCAGGCGGATGTCCGGGGCTAAATTATGGTCAGCCATGCTGACGATGCGCTCCAGATCGCGGCGGCGCATGCTGCCGAAGGTATCCACAATGGAGAACTGCCACGGATGAATTTCGTTGACCTGCTCAAAGATCCAGAGCAGGTCCTTGTCGCTGTAGCCCATGATGTTGATGGGGTTGATGGAGACCTTGTAGCCCAATTCTTTGATGCGGCGGGCAAAGTCCATGCCGTCCTTAATGTCGTAATCATGGGCGGTGATGCGGATGATTTCAATGCCGTGGCCGTCGTAGGGGACAGCTTCGAGATATCGTAGTTCGAGCGCATCGCCATGCCGGAATACATCGTGTGGCCACGCTGGCTCTCGTCGGGCAGCAGGCGGTTCAGTTCCTCGATCGTGTTGCAGACTGTCACGTCGGGGTCGTAGCCGTCCACATTGCGCAGAAAGCCCACCTCGACGACGTCCACGCCCGCGCGGGTCAGCGTCTGGATGATGCGCGCTCGCAGAGCCGAAGCCCCACTGCCAGCTGTTGACATAGCCGCCGTCGCGCAGGGGTGCAGTCCAGCAGTTTGATATCAGCCATGCTGCTTCTCCTTCAAATTTCATTGACCAGCGCCAAATCTTTAGGCGTATCCACACTGACCGTCTTGTAAGGGCTGACGATGGCGTGTACCTTGTGGCCGTTCTCGATAAAGCGCATCATGTCGTTTTCCTCGGCCTTTTCCAGGATGGATTTCGGCGTCTCGTGGTAGAATTTCAGCGCCTGCTTGCTGTACAGCTGAATGCCGGTGACTTTCTCGTACTCAAAATCCAGCGTGCCCTTCGGGTAGGGGGATGGGGCGGGAGATCAGCAGGATCTCCCGTGCGGCGTTCGTCACGACCTTTTTTGGTTCGAAAAGTCGATGACGTCGGCGGGGTGCTCCATAACGTTCGTCAGCACCGCGACGTAATAGGGTCATCGGGCAGCGTGTCAGGCAGGATCAGGTCGAACGCCGCGGGGTTGACGAGCGGCTCGTCTCCCATGAGCTGCAAGTAGAGGTCGGCGTCCTCGACAGTGCTGACCTCCCAGATGCCCGGTAGGGGTATCGTGGTCGGGGCTGGTCATCAAGTAGCGCATATCGTAGGCTTTGCAGGCGTCGGCAATGCGCTCGTCGTCGGTGGCAATAAGCACATCGTCCAGCTTCGGGCAGGCCCTGGCGGCCTTGTAGACCCAGTAGATCATCGGTTTGCCCAGCACATCGGTCAGCGGCTTGCCCGGCATCCGTACTGGCGTAGCGCGCCGGGGATCACAGCGATTGTTTTCATGAGTGTACCCGCTACACGGCGGCCTGAACAGCCGCCTCTATCGTTTAGGCATACGCCGCCAAAGCGGCGGTCTATGTCCAAATTGAACCGCAGAACCCCTGATATGGTTCTGTGCGAAAAACTCTGTGCGCAGACTGTCGGTCTGCTGTTGCTCGGCGTGTAATGCTGTGCCCCGTCCAGCTCGATGACAAGCCTTGCTTTTTGCAGTAGAAATCAAGCGATATAGCCGCCGATGGGCTTTTGGCGCTGGAAGCGCGTGGGAAGGTGAGAAAGCAATACCACAATTTACGCCCCATGGGGTCATATTCTGCGAAGCTGCTTTGCCAGCGGTACGTTTTTTCGATTTAGTAAAGTTATTGCACATATCCTTTCACGGGTGCCTTTTGGGAAGGTTTCTCCCTCCTGGCGTCCGCGCCACCTCCTCGCAGAGGGAGGCAGCAGTGCCTTGGCCCCTCTGCGAGGGGGTCCGCGCCGCAGGCGGTGGGGAGAGAACCTCCCGGCCGGATGCCGTTTCCCCGCACATCAGACCAGTTTCCCGCCTCCTCCAGCGTCAGCAGGATCTTCTCATCCGCCGCGGTGACGCCGCGCAGGACGAAGCTCTGCACGGTGACGGCACGGGCGAAATGGAAGGGGAGGCAGAAGTTCAGCACCTCGCTGGGCATCGTGCGCTCCAAAATGACTGCTTCGGGGAACAGGGCGGCGTAATCCGTCGTGTCCCGCGGGTGGGTCTTGATAAAGAGCGGCCCAACGGCATATTTTTTTGCCACCGCTTTGAACATCGCGTCCTGCTCCGCTTGGGTCATCAGTCCGTCCGCCACAAAGCTGCGGGCAGCAAAAGCGTCGCGCCGTCTGCCTTCTCGGGCAGGGGCTGGGTCAAAATACGCGGCGCACCATCGCTTTTTCGTCGTCGGTCAGGCTCTCTAACAGTTTGGCCTTGCTGTCCGTCACCATGCGGTCCGCCGAAAACAGCGTAGCCACCGCGCGGCGTCCTCACTCTCGACGCGGACGCACCACGGACTGTCACCCCAGTAGAGGTAGTACCTTTTCCGCGCTGTTTCGCGGCAAAATCCGGCCGCCGCGCGCTGGTCGGTCACAAGATGCTGGTCGGGGCCAAGGGTGCTGGCGAAGGTGTCTCACACAGGATATACCCGGCATGGCAATCCTGCAAATAGCGGCCCAGCACGCTCCAATCGTTGTGGATATAGACATTTTCAAACGCTGCACGGTTCAATTTCCAGCCGCACAGCTTCTCAAAGGCGCGGGGGCCGCACGCCGGTGGGCAAACAGCCCCGTCACGGTCCCGGGCCAGCGCGTCTCGTCCACAAGGACAGTCTTGACCACGCCCGTCGCGTCCAGACGTGCCGCCAGCGCGGCGGTGTCGGGCACGGAGGCCGACAGCACCATTGTGTGGGGCTTGCCGGCGCAGCGCGCCCGGCCCGCAGCAGATCGACCAAGACCTGATAGGCCGTGTGGCAGATGTACAAATCCGGTTTCATGGCTTACTCCTGCACCAGCTTGACCGGCGGGAAGTGGATGCGCCCAGCCAGACGCCCACTCGGGCATCGTCAGGTCGCTGTTGGTCACTTCAAAGGCGAACTCGGTCACAGGCTTGTCCAAGCAAACCGCATGGGCCAGTGCGCCGTCAAAAATATCAAGGTAGAAGAAATACTGTCCCTCGCCCAGCAGGCTCGGGGCAAACTCAAACACCGAGGTGTAGACCTTGCCCGGCTCGGCAGCGCCCAGGTCCACCGGGTGGGTGATGCCCACCGGGCTGGAATCCCGCGCGTGGAGGTTCATCTTCATGTGGATGCCGGTGAACGGCTCGGACACGCGCCAGGTGGTTTTCACGCGCATCTTTTCGGTATCGGCAAACACGCTCGACTCCTTGCCGACGAAGTCCAGCGTTTCCAGCCGGAACCGCTTACCGGCACTGCCGGTCATGCGGGCCACATCGGCCAAATCGTAGTGGACGACGTTGACATCAGTAGTGTCCATAGACGGCGATGGCCTGTTCGACGTCGCCGTCGAAGATGACCCTGTCCAGAAACCACAATGACGCAGCGGGTGCAAAGCTGACGAATTGTCGACATATTATGGCTGACATACAGCACCGTGCGCCCGTCCTGATTGGCGACGTCGCTCATTTTTCCTAAGCATTTCTGCTGGAATTTTCATATCGCCTGACGGCCAGAACTTCATCCATGACCATCTCGATCTGTCGAGATGCGCGGCCACGGCGAAGGCGAGCTTGACGTACATGCCGCTGGAATAGCGCTTGACCGGCGTGTCGATAAAGTCGCCGCACTCGGAAAATTCAATGATCTGCGGCAGCTTTGCGTCGATCTCGGCGTGCGGGTCATGCCCAGAATCGCGCCGTTCATATAAATGTTCTCGCGGCCCGTCATTTCGGGGTGGAAGCCGGTGCCGACTTCCAGCATCGACGCCGCGGCCGCGGATCTGATTTCACCCTCGGTGGGGGCCGTGATGCGGGAGAGCAGCTTTAACAGCGTAGATTTGCCCGCGCCGTTGCGGCCGATGATGCCCAGTGCCTCACCCTGATAGACGGTCAGGTCAACGCCGTTCAGCGCCATAAAGGTCGTGCCGATCAGGCGCTGGTCGGTGCCGATCAGGGTGTTGGTCCTCCTTGCCGCGCTTGCGCGCCCACCAGCTCTGCAGGTCGCCCCGCAGCGTGCCGCCGCCGATCTGGCCGAGTTTGTATTGCTTTTTCAGCCCTGAAACTTCGATGACCGGGCGTTTTTCTGTTGCAGACATAGTTATGCGCCCCTTTCTTACACGGTATCCATGAACGTTTTTTCAATGCGGCTGAACAGCACGACGCCCAAAACCAGCGCCGCAGCGGTAAAAATCAGGCTGTACACGATGCCGAACGTCGTGACCGTGCCAGTGCCCAAGGTAGCCATGCGGAAAATCTCAATCGGCGACGTCATGAGGGTTAAGCTGAACGAGCACGCCGCAGGGGGAGTTGTCCAGCATCGACAGCGGATAGACGACGGGGGAGGCGTACATCCAGAGCTGCACGCCGAAGCCGACGGCAATCGCCAAATCGCGATATTTCGTCGTTAAAGGAGGAAACGATGATGCCGACGCCGAGGCCCAGCAGCATGACTTCCAGCATAACGAAAGGAATCGCCAGCGCCCACAGCGTAAAAGGTGATGCCGCTGCCCGTGGCAGAAGAAATACCCCAGAAAATCAGGTACATAACCGCCTGGATGCCAAAGTTGATAAGGCTTGTCAGCACCTGGCTGATGACCGGCATGGTCAGGCGGGGAAGTAGACCTTGCCAACACCTGCGAGTTTGTTACAAACGTATTGGCCGTATTGTTGACGCAGTTGGCGAAAAAAGTCCACACGGTGTTGCCGGCCATGTAAAACAGGAAACCGGGCACGCCGTCGGTGGGCATGTTGGCCATGCCGCCGAACACGACGTTGAAGATCACGGTCGTGATAAGCGGATTCAGGATGATCCACGCAGGGCCGAGAATCGTCTGTTTATACAGCACGGTAAAGTTGCGCTTGACGAACATCGTGATGAGGTCGCGGTAGCGCCACAGCTCGTTCAAATCAATATCGAACCAGCCTGTTCTGGGGCGTATAACGGTGGTCCAGCCCTCCTCGGCCGGGCGGGTGGTTTGCAAATTTTCAGCCATAAAAATACCTGTTCCTTGTGTGTAAAATCGTGGTTGCATAGTTATCCATAGTAATAGTGCTATTTTACCACATTTTGCGCAAAGAATCAACTTGCCGGGGCGTATATAATAATAGTAGGCCGGGCATACCCGGTGCGGTCGTGAAAGGCAAAGTGCGTTTCCTATATCCGCCCGGCCGCACATATGCGGCCGTCACAACTCAACGCATAGTAAAAAGCGGTCTGCCGAAAATCCATCGGCAGACCGCTTTTTTCTATACAATTACAGCACCTTCGACAAGAATGCTCTTCAAGCGCTCGTTTTCGGGTTGGCGAAGAACGACTTTGACGACGCCCTCACCTCGCGGGCAAAGCCCATTTCGTGGGTGACGCGACCATCGTCATGCCGCCGCGGGCAAGCTCCTTCATGACGTCAAGTTAAAAACCTCGCCGACCATCTCGGGGTCGAGGGCGGAGGTCGGCTCGTCAAACAGCAGACACGTCGGGTGCATGGCAAGCGAACGCACGATGGCGATGCGCTGCTTCTGGCCGCCGGAGAGCGCGGACGGATAGCTGTCGCCGCGGTCGGCCAGACCGATGCGCTCCAGCAGTTCCATGGCCTTGGCGTCGGCCTCGGCCTGCGACATCAGGCCCAGACGTCTGCACGGGGCCAGCGTGATGTTCGGCGCACCGTTTTGTGTGGGAAGAGATTGAAGTGCTGGAACACCATGCCCATCTTCGGCGCACATGGTCAATGTCGTGATCGGTGACTTCCTTTGCCGTTGAAGATGATGGTGGCCGCTCATCCGGCTCTTCCAGCCGGTTCAGGCAGCGCAGGAACGTCGACTTACCGGACCCGGATGGGCCGATGATGACCACACGTTTTCACCGGGGCTGACGTGCTCGGAAATGTCGTCAAGCACGAGGTGGTCGCCGAACGATTTGGACAGGTGTTTAACGTCGATCACTTTGACGCAGCCTCCTTCAAATTTTGCCACCAGCAGCGTTGGAAAACAGCATGACCAGCAGCAGGTACATCAGCGCGATGCCGAACAGCGGGAACAGGCCCTGATATGTCTTGGCAGCGACCGACCGCCTTGGCCGCATACGTCATCTCCTTACCGCCGATGACGGTGATGAGCGACGTATCCTTGAGCAGGGTAATGAACTCGTTGCCGAGGGCCGGCAGGATGTTCTTGACCGCCTGCGGAATGACGATGAAGCGCATGGTCGTGAAATAGTTCATGCCAAGGCTGCGGCCGGCCTCCATCTGGCCGGGGTCGACCGACATGAGGCCGCTGCGAACGATCTCCGAGACGTAGGCGCCGGAGTTGATGCCGAGCGCCAGGATGCCGATCATGGTATAGTTACGGCTGCTGGCAAAGATCACGAGGCTCATGATCAGCAGCTGCACCATCATCGGCGTGCCGCGGATGATGGTCGTATAGATCTTGCAGATGGCGTTGAACACACCGAGGATCACATTCTTGCGCCCGGCGCGCTGCTGGTCGTGCGCCGTGCGGACGACCGCGACGATGACGCCAAGTGCAACGCCCAGCAGCAGTGCAAGGACTGTCGCCTCGAGCGTGGTGAGCAGGCCGTTCAGATACAGTCTCCAGCGTCCGGCGGCCACAAAGCTCTGGTAAAAGCCGACGAAGGCGTTGTCCCAGAAGCCGAGGGCCTGCCCGGCCTGCAGCTGCGCCGTCAGATCCGCATAGAGCTGTGCCCAATTACCCATAGAGGAACCTCTTTCTTTCTACGCACGTAAAGGGCGGCTGTGTGCCGCCCTTTGCGCGCTTTGCATTTTTCTGCGATTACTTCGCGGGAATGTACTTGTCGATGATGGACTGGATGGTGCCGTCCGCCTTGAGCTCGGCCAGCGCCTTGTTCAGGCGCTTCCTGCAGCGCGGTGTTGTCCTTGGCCAGGCCGATGGCATAATCCTCGTTGGTGTACTCGGTGTCCAGAATGGTCAGACCGGCGTTTGCCTTGACGTACTCCTGAGCCGGAACGCTGTCGATCACGACGCAGTCGACCTTACCGGCGAGCAGGTTCTGCACGGCGGTGGCGCCGTCGTCAAAGCCGATGACGTTGTCATCGCCGTAATCATCGCTGCAGTAGATGAAGCCGGTGGTGCCGCGCTGGGTGCCGATCTTCTTGCCGACCTTCAGGCGCTCGTCGGTGACGGTGACACCGGCCATGAAAACCATAAAAAGGTTCGGAAATCGGATGCATGCCGCTGCGGAAATGTGCAGCAGGGCATTTGTTCAGATTTTGCCAGGTCGAGGCACTGGCACGTTTCCAAGATGGATGTGCGCTTCTCGGCATTCACAGCGTGATGGACACGGTGCCCAGCTTCTGCCATGTCACGGTGTCGCCGGGTTTCACGGAGGGCTGTTCACCGCACGCCACGGCGGCCAGGAAGCATCTTCAGCGTGACCACGCTGCTCACCAGCCGTCGGTGCCGGTCTCAGTCACCTTGCCGGAGCAGAGCACTCACCGCGCTGCCCTCGGCACAGGCGTAATCCACACCGTTGTGGGTGCGCGAGTCGCGCCCGAGTGTCTGCTGTAAGACCAGCTCGTCACCACTGTGGGCGTTGAGCACCCGGCCAGAGACCTGGCTGCGTGGAGGCAGGCGCGGCTGAGCTTGCGGCAGGTGCAGGAGTCGGTGCGCAAGGCAGAGGTTCGTGCACCGAACCAGGCCAGATGCCGCACGCAGACGAGCACTCGAGCTGCCCGGCACGGGCTGCGGTACCCCGGCTACGCGCTGTTGGCGGCCTGCTCGGCCGTATCGGGAAGGTCCAACCATAATTCTTCCTCCTCAAGCCCCACATCGGGGGTCAGGTTCCGGCTCCGGAATGGTCTGCCGGGCGGTGCTGCTCGGAGTTTGTCAGGTCGGTCAGGTTCTGCCTGAGCTCGTCGCGGACAGTGCGCACCGCCCACACCCCGGCGGCTGCCGCTGACCCAGCAGACAGGCTGCCAGCACCGGCGCAAAGCCCCTTGCCGTGCAAAAAGCTTTTTTTGATCTGCTCCATCTTGCGTTACTCTATCTGTCCCGTGGGAAGCAGTTTCGCTTCTGGGGTTGAGTGTGGGAGGGCAGTGCAGGTTTATGCATCAAAAAGAGCCTTCCCGGTGCGGGAAGGCTCTTTGCAATTTACGGGTTCGGTTCTGCTGCGGCTGTTGCGGCTGTTCAGGCCCAACAGACGCACCACATACAGGAAGATGTTGATGAAGTCAGGTACGGGTCAACGCACCGTAGATGAAGCCTTTTCGGCCAGCTCGCTGTCCCCGGCGTAGTAGGGTACGCTGGCTCAGCTTCTGGGTATCGCAAGCGGTCAGCAGCATGAACACCACCAGACCGATGCCGCTGTACAGCACCGTGGAGCCCGGCCACTGACACGGAACAGCATGCCCACGAACCCGGTGATGAGGCAGGGGCCACCAGAGCCATCATCGGTTGGACGCAAGCCGGACAACGCAGATAACAGCGTGGTGGTGGCACCATCGCCAACCAGCCCAAAGCGCGCCACTCAGGCATGGGAAGGCCGGCACCAAGCGTGCTGCTCACCGGGAACACTAATGAAGTAGTAGCTCAGCACCATGCCGTTGAGCAGTGCATAAACAAGGAGAACACGCCGCGGGCACAAGAGCATGTTCTGCACGCGGGGCTCAGGCTTTGGTTTCACCAGTGCCAACTCGGCAATGGTGAACAGCAGGTGAGGGAGTTGACCACATACAGCAGTTGTGGTGGCCGTGACGAACGCGGCGGCAGAGGTCACCAGCAGACCGCAGCCATCAGCGGTAGGTGCAGGGACATATAGTCGCGCGAAGTCATGGCGGGCTGCGGCATAGCACGCGTATGCGCATTGTTGACCATCATCCATCGTGGGAGAGTTCCTCCATTCTTGTTCCGCGGGCTGCAGCAGCGCCTGCGCCCTTGCTCCGGTCATGGTATACTGCGAAATGAACGTTTCATGAAAAGGCTGTGAATGTTTTATGTCCACTCGGACTTTATCTGCACTACTGCTTTCCAAATGCCGGTATTGCGATTTCTCACACCCAGGGAGCGGGCGTGCCGGACACTGGGACGCTTTGCGCAGATAGCCTGCTTAACGGCCGTCGGGCCAATCCCCCATCCCGGTGTCAGGGCTGGTGACCCTGGAGACCAACCCGGGGCAAACACCGAAAGAAAGCCTGCAGGGCTTCCCACAGGCAGGAGTCAACCACATCTCCTTTGGTGCAGTCGGCCCAGGACACTCAGCTGCGCACATTGGCGCCACCCCCAGGCCCGCAACCGCGACGGCCGCCGGGCAGGGTTTGAGAACATCAACAGCGACATCATGCACAATTGCCCCGTGCTCATCGAAGAGGGCAGGCGCGCCACCCATATTTCAGCACCTGCGAAGATCGAGCCGGATTCCGCCTTTGGCCGCACGCCCCCGGAGGGCTCTGCACCGGTGACGAGGCGGCGGACTTCTACCTTTACGCCGTGGAGCAGCTGGAGCCTCACGGCCACCGGCAGTACGAGATCTCCAACTTTGCAAAGCAGCTGCGGCTAGCAGAGCCGCCACAACCTGATTGCTGGGACTGCGGTGACTATCTGGGCCTTGGCCCGGCGGCCCCATTCTGCATGGGCGGCAGAAGCGGTTTTTAATGCCCGCCGCGACACGGCGGCTTTCGCCACTCGCAGGACCGCGCCGCCTCGGCGTGCGGGGCAATCTCCGGCAGGGGAGTACCGGCAGCGCGGTGTTGGTGGCCACCGGCGGCGTGAGCTGTTCCCACCACCGGTTCCACCGGTGATGGCTACAGGCTGGCGCGGCAGGCCGGGCAATACCCTCGTGGAGCCGTGCCCAGTCTCGTGAGCCTTGTGAGCCATGACCCCGACTGCAAAAAAGATGATGGGTCTGGCGTTGAAAAATGTCACCCCTGACCCTGTTCGAGGACGAAAGGCCATCTTTGACGAGCAGGCGAGATGCTGTTCACCCACTTTGGCATCAGCGGCCCGCTGACCCTGAGCGCATCTCCAGCCATCTGGGGACATGAAAAAAGCCACCGGTATCATGCGGAGATCGGCCCTCAAGCCGGCCCTCAGCAATGCTGACCATCGCAGGACTTTGCTGGCAAACCATGCGGCCTCAGAGGCCTGGTCTGGCTGCCCCCTCCAGCATGCAGCCGGTGATGGTGGCAGCTGGGGCCAACCACAAGGGCCAACCAGATCACCCAGGGAACAGAGGCTGGGGGAGTTGGTACAGCTGATGAAGCACCTGGTGTCCATCGACCGCGGGCGACCTGCCCACGCCGTGATCACCAGCAGCGTGTCGGTGCGAGGAGGTGGACCCAAAACAAAATACAGAGCAAAAAGGCGCTGGGCCTGTATTTTTGCGGGCGAGGTGCTGGATGCGGATACCGGCGGCTACAATCTGCAGATCGCCTTCTGCCTCGGCTTTTTGCAAACATTTCTAAGTACAGATAAAACCAATTTTAGAAATGCCTCCACTTTCGCTCTGGGCATGCCGCAGGAATAGATTTTTTGATTTGTATTTTGGCTGCGGTCGTTTGCAAATCGCCCGGCCCTATTGCTCCTACGGGCAACAGGTTGTTGCCGGCGGACAGTCTCAGAGACCGCTGCGCAGCTGTTCCCTATCTGTTGCGATCGACGGGCCTGCGGAGGTGCAGGCAAATCTACGCTAGCACGCCGTCTGGCGGCTGGAAATGAGCTACATCTATGTGGACACCATTTGCCATGTTCCGCACCATCGGCCTGTATGCCCTGCGTGCTGACAAGGACCCTAAGGATAACGAGGCTGTCAACGCCCTGCTGCCGGAGATCGAGCTGCGGCTTTGCTTTCATCGACGGCGAGCAGCATATTTATTTAAAGGAAGAGGACGTGAGCACCGCCATCCGCACCGAAGAGGTGGGCATGGCAGCTTCTGCCGTGGGCGCAAACCCGGCCGTGCGGGCCTTCCTGCTGGGCATGCAGCGGGACATGGCCAGAAAGCAAGGATGTGCTGATGGACGGCCGCGACATCGGTACCGTGGTGCTGCCGGATGCCACTGTCAAAAATTTTTCCTCACCGCCAGCCCGGAGGCCCGCGCTGCCCGCCGCTGGAAAGAGTATCAGGAAAAGGGGCGTCAACACCCCTTATGAAGCAGGTGCTGGCCGACGTGAAGCAGCGGGACTATCAGGACACCCACCGCGCTGCGGCCTCTGAAACAGGCCGAGGACGCCGTGCTGCTGGATAC
>VOFC01003924.1_pt1 | contig 20899 bp, 39 predicted proteins | sample 5384161 | NCBI WGS metagenome assembly VOFC01 (sample SAMN12384722, study PRJNA508395) | human gut metagenome | isolation source: healthy gut B | host: Homo sapiens
TTACAGATGGAATGGGAATTGTTGATACAATGAATTATATAAAATGTCCAGTTTCAACAATTTGTGTTGGATTAGCAGCAAGCTTTGGAGCTGTTTTATTAGCAAATGGAGAAAAAGGAAAAAAGATTTGCAACACCAAATGCTGAAGTATTAATTCATCAACCATTAATTGGAGGTCAAGGTGGAGGAATTTCAGGTCAAGCAACTGACATTAAAATTCATGCAGACCATATGATAAGAACAAGAGCAAAATTAAATAAATTATTAAGTGAAAAAACAGGTCAATCAATAGAAACAATAGAAAGAGATACAGAAAGAGACCATTATATGACAGCTCAAGAAGCTTTAGAATATGGGGCTAATTGATGGAATAATGGATAAAAGAATGTAATTTTAAATAAAGGGAGTTAAGAGTAAAAAGGAGTTAGGTTATGGCTAAAACGATGTGCCTAAAAAGTGTAAGATGTTCATTTTGTGGAAAATCACAAGAAAGTGTAAAAAAAATAGTAGCTGGTCCAGGTGTATACATTTGTGATGAATGTGTAGACTTATGTACAAGTATTATAGAAGCAGAAAAATATGAAGATGAAGAAGTAGGATATACTTTAAATGACTTAGATAAAATTCCAAGTCCAAAAGAAATAAAAGAAATATTAGATGAATATGTAATTGGTCAAGATGAGGCAAAAAAAAAGAGCTTTGTCAGTTGCAGTATACAATCATTATAAAAAGAATTGCACATGAAGAAAAAAAAAAAATGATGATGTAGAAATTCAAAAAAAGTAATATTTTGTTATTAGGACCAACAGGATGTGGAAAAACATTACTTGCAAGAACACTAGCAAAAATATTAAATGTACCATTTGCAATAGCAGATGCAACAACATTAACAGAGGCAGGATATGTAGGAGAAGATGTTGAAAATATTTTATTAAAATTAATTCAAGCTGCAGATGGAGATATTCAAAAAGCAGAAAAAGGAATTGTATATATTGATGAAATAGATAAAATAACAAGAAAATCTGAAAATTTATCAATTACTAGAGATGTTAGTGGAGAAGGTGTGCAACAAGCATTATTAAAAATAGTTGAAGGAACAATTGCATCAGTACCACCACAAGGTGGAAGAAAACATCCAAACCAAGAAATGATACAAATAAATACAGAAAACATTTTATTTATTTGTGGAGGAGCATTTGAAGGATTAGAAAAATATAATAAAAGAAAGAACTGGAAAAAAATCAATTGGATTTGGTGCAACAATACAAAATCCAAAAGAAGTTAGTAAATATGAGGTTTTTCAACAATTATCTCCACAAGATTTATTAAAATTTGGATTAATTCCAGAATTTATAGGAAGATTACCAATAATTGCTACACTTAGAGATTTAGACAGAGAAGCTCTTATAAAAATAGCAACAGAACCAAAAAAATGCTTTAGTAAAACAATATCAAAAAATTATTAGAAATGGACGATGTTGAACTTGAATTTAGCCAAGAAGCATTAGAAGCAATTGTTGATAAAGCAATTGAAAGAAAAACTGGAGCAAGAGGACTTCGTTCTATAATTGAAGAAAAAATACATCCGATTATAGAAAATAAATTAGACAAATTAAAAAAACAAAATAAGTTATGAAATAGACAAAAAATAATAGTTATAATTTTGCCAATATCAATGTTAGCAGATTTTATACTCTCAAGTATAAAATATTTAGGATGATGTTTGGTGTGTTTTTTGGGATGATCTCAAAAACATCACTACAGAATTGTAATATTTCAAAAGAAAGAGGGAAGAAGAATGAATGAAAAAATGTATGAAATTATAAAAAATAAGAAAGGATTTATAGCAGCGTTAGATCAAAGTGGCGGAAGTAGTAGTAAAACTCTAAAAGCATATGGGATTCCAGAAAGTGCATATAGCACTGAAGAGGAAATGTTTGATTTGATTCATGAAATGAGAAAAAGAGTATTTACAAGTAAATCTTTTACAAATGAACATATAATAGGAGCAATTTTGTTTGAAAAAACAATGCTTTCAAAAAGTAGATGGTGAATTTACAGCGGATTACCTATGGAATGAAAAGAATATAGTGTCATTTTTAAAAGTGGACAAAGGTTTAGCTGAGCAAAAAAGATGGTGTTAAATTAATGAAAGAAATACCTGAATTGTCTAAAGAGTTAGAAGAAGCTATAGAAAAAAATGTTTTTGGTACAAAAAAAGATCTGTAATATATGAGCCAAATGCTGATGGTATAAAAAAGATTATTGTAGAACAACAATTTGAATTTGCAAAGATAATTTGTGATGCAGGTTTAGTTCCTATTATTGAACCAGAAGTTGATATAAATGCACCTGAGAAAGAAAAATGTGAAGAAATTTTAAAAAGAAGAAATTAAGAAAAAATTAAACACATGGAATAGTAATGATAAAATAATGTTTAAGTTTACAATTCCAACAGTTGCAAACCATTATTTAGATTTATATGATTATGTTTGTGTTGTTAGAATTGTTGCTTTATCTGGTGGATATGATGTAGATACAGCGGTTGAGTTACTTTCTAAAAATAATAAAATGATAGCAAGTTTTTTCAAGAGCTTTATTACAAGATTTAAATGCAAATCAATCACAAGATGAATTTGATAAAAAATTAAATGATGTAATTGTTAAAATTTATAATGCATCTATAACATAGAAAAAAGCATAGCATGATTGTTAAGTCATGTTATTTTTTTTTTAATATTCTAGGAAAGTTCTCCGAACTTCCTAGAATATAAATATAACAATGCCGCGATATTTGCTTTGCAAATTTCGCGCGCGAACAAAGACGTGGACAACCAAAAAATGTTCTAATAAGTGCTAATGTTATTAATGTTCGCTTTTTGTTTAGAGGAATTAAGCCTAAGATTGAGCCTAAAATCAAAATTCCTAAAAATATCGTTATATATTTGCTCAAATTGTGAAATTGGAAGAGGATTTAAACCAAGTCCAACTTCTATGGTGAATCCAGGCTTTTTTGTAAGTTTGAATAAACCAATCTTTGTAACCTGCAAAACTCGAATTAAATGGAACATCAGTTAGCAAGTAATTGCTAGCTTTTTGCAAATTCTTTTTCCTATGGCATATCCTTGAGGAGGATTTATATTTTGAAAGTTCCAATAAATTTCTTTTTCCTTGTGAATGTAAAGCAATAACTAAATCAAATTTATTATTTAAAGTAAAATTATATATTGATAAAGCTTCTGGTTCATTAAGTGGTTTTAATCCTACAAAGTCTCGTGGAGCAGGACCGAGTAAATCCTTGTTTGTATTTTTTTTTTTTGCATTTTCCCATCCGGCAGGAAATTGTAAATTTAAGTCTGTACCAGTTATATTTGATTTCCAACCGAGAGGAAAAGGAATATTGTTAAATTTTTTGATATTTTTAATGCATTTTTATATGACGGATATTCTATATTTAAAGATTTAGTAACTAAATCTACCCCGTCAGGGTTAACCATAGGAACAATATAAATCGAAGATGAATTGAACAACTCTTGAATGGAATATCCAAAAGAGGAGAATTTGAAATATAGCAATTGCAATAATCTTCAATAAAATACATTAATAATACAGAAGTAATCCATTCATTAGCATGAAAGCTACCACAATAAAAAAACTTTCTTAATGCCAGAACCAAGTTTTATAGCATAAATATTTTTTTCCTAGAATACTATTACCAATTGATGAGATATCTAAAAAATTATATTTTTTATGTAATGAATTTATATTTTCTTTTAAAAGTTCATAATTATACAAAACATTTGTAGGAACAATACTCAAAATAATCACCTATAAGTAATATATGAAGATAAAAAATATACTTGACAATTTATAAAAAAATTATATAATAAAATGGCTGATGGGAAGAAAACTAAGGAAGGGATTATGTAAAAATATGAGTAACAAGAAAAATAGCAAAAGAAAAATAGATTTAAAACAACTAATAGTAACGATAATTATTATAATATTATTAGTTTTATTTGGACAGAATTTACCACAAAATAATACAAGTAATAATGTAATAAAGGAAAATTCAGTAGCTGATACAGTTGATGTAAACATAAGTGATATTCCAAAATATTCAGGAGAAACTGTAATTACTATAAATAATGATGTGCCATATTTTGAAGAAAAAGATATTAGTACAACAGACTTTGAGTATTATTCAAATCTTGATGAATATGATAGGGCTGGAGTTGCTTTTTGCAAATGTATGTAAATATACAATGCCACCGGAAGGAATTAAAAGAGAAAGTCTTTCATATAAGCCTACAGGTTGGGTACAATATTTATATGGAGAAAATAATAGTAAACATTTATATGAAAGATGCCATTTAATTGCTTGGCAATTAAGCAATGAAAATAACAATAAAAAAAAATTTAATTACAGGTACTTCACAAATGAATTCTGCTATGATTGAATATGAAAATAAAGTTGCAAATTGGATAAAAAACAAAAAATAATCAGGGTAAAGATTATCATGTTTTATATAGAGTAACACCTATTTATAATGGTGAAAATAAATTAGCAACAGGAGTAGAATTAGAAGCAAAATCAGTTGAAGAAGAAGGAATAGCTTTTAATAAATTTGTATATAATGTTCAAGATAATTTCGAAATTGACTATAACACTGGTAAAGCTAAAATGATAGAAAATTGATAAGGAGGAAAAATTTGAATTTAGGTTTAAATAAAATAACAGATAAACTGAAACAAAGCGATTTTATAAAAAAATTTATAATGGAATTAGGTGAAACATTGGAGAATATTAATAATCAGAATAAAAAAATAAATTCACAAGTAGACGATATCAATTAACAGAAAAAAGAAGAAATGGAATTTTATAGAGAAGAAAATCAATTTTACAAGATTACTTTAGTAAACAAGAAAATGATTTAAGTGATGGAGAAGTATTTATTGTTACAGATAAATATGAAAATGATGATGAATATCATAGATATAAAGTTGCACAATATAAAAATAATTTAGAATGTAAATATATTGCATTTGAAAAGAGTTTTTGCAAAATGTGAAATTGGGAGATGTCGTTAAAAAATTGATGGAAAGTATATTTATGACGAAAAGGCTACGCAATATATAAATGATAGTATAAATGAGATTAAACAAAATATAATAAGAAAAAGAGATTTTTAAGAATATATATTAAAAAGCACTAACAAATGTAGTGCTTTTTTTTGATATTTTGTGATTTATATATCTTATTTTATTATATCATCTTCCTGTTCTTGATCTGTTTGATTATTGAAATTAAACTCATCTTTTGGTAATTCTTGAGAATTAGCATAACGTGGATTTAAGTTTTCTGTTTTTTGGTCAATTATAGTTCCTTTTTCATCAAGAACTTTTTTGTATAATTATATTTCTATTTCTTGTATCTCTAGCTGTAACTACGTGACTTTTTTGTATGAAAACCAGTACTATTAAAAGAATCGGGCATTACATCATTATGACTGGCTTGATGTTTTTGTTCTTTTTATTATATTTGATACTTCAATTTGATCATTTGTTTTAGGGTCATATTTGGTCATTTCTTCAGAACTTATGCAAGAGTATTCTGAATGAGATCCATCATTATAATAATTTAATCCTGAGATACTATTTTGTCTTTTTTTATAATGCTATTTTCTGAATAAGTGTTTTGTGACATTTGAATAATATCGCCTTTTTCATTTGCTTTTTTTGTAGTGTATCAGTTGTAATTTCATTTCCGTTTATTGTAAAACTGTCTAATTTTTTATTCATAATATTATTAATCTTTTTTTATTCTATCCTTATCTTCATATGAAATAGAAGCTATTTGTTCATTTTTCAAAAAAATGTCATTATACATAGCATTTATAACTGCATTATTTAGTGATACACCTCTTTCACTTAAAAGAGCTTTGAATCTATCTTTAGGTGTTTCTGATATTTGCAATTTTTCTTTCCATACTTTATCAAAACCATTTGTTACTGTGGTTTGACTAGGCTCTTCTAAAAAGTTTTACTTGATCCTTTTTTGAAAAAATCTCCTTGGTGGAGATGAGGAGAGTCGAACTCCTGTCCATAATACCTTCCATATAGACTTCTACAAGTTTAGTTTTTATTTAAATTATTTTCCTCTATTTTTCTCCGATAAACAGGATAAAAAACTATAGCTTTATAAAATACCTACTATTTCTAAAGCAAAAAGCAGTTTTGTTTCCTACAAAGATGACACTTTATCTAAACCAGTAGGCCTAAAGGTAAGATGACACTGCAACTAGGCAGCTAAAGCAAATGCTAATTATTATTATCTGCATTTATATTTAAATTTCTCGTTTTTTAAGTGGCCAACGAGAATCCACTACTTGCTATCTATATTTAGAGATGTTGTAACAAATTTAGGGTATAAAATCAAAGACGATGCAAAAGACTTTAAAGATGAAATACAACCAAGATTTGTATTCCGTTTAGATATAAAAGGAAAAACAGAAGAAGAGGTTATGGCTGGTTTTCATCAAAAATGGAGATATAATATAAGACTTGCACTAAAAAAAAGGAGTTACTATAAAAGAGGGAACAAGAGAAGATTTAAAAGATTTCCATAAAATTATGGTAGAAACAGGAAAAAGAGATGGATTTATAACAAGACCATTAGAATACTTTGAAAAATGTATGATAATATGGCACCAGACCATATGAAAGTATTATTAGCATATTATGATGGAAAGCCAATTTCAGGAGTAATACCAATTTTCTATGGAAATAAAACATGGTACTTATATGGAGCAAGTAGTAATGAACACAGAAATTTAATGCCAAATTATTTATTACAATGGGAAATGATAAAATTAGCAATATCAAGACATGATGACATTTACGATTTTCGCGGAGTATCAGGTGTTGTAGATGAAAATCATCCACAATATGGATTATATAGATTTAAAAAAGGATTCGGAGCAAAATTTACAGAATTTATTGGAGAAATTTATATTCCATTCAAACCAATACACTTTAGATTATATAAATTCTCAGAAAAAACATTTAGAACATTAAGACAAATAAAAAGAAATTTAAAGAAATAATATTACAAGGTTTGTCGCTAATAGACAGAGATATCCATAAAAAAAAATATTTTATATACCTGAGAGACAAAGGAGGAAATTTTGAAAGCAGTAGTAGTACAAAAAAGAAGATTTAAGATATAATATAGAAAAAATAAAAGAGTTCGCAAAAACAAATATGCCAGATGACAATGGGAATAATGTAAAAATTATTGCTGTTGTAAAATGCAATGGTTATGGATTAGATATGGTTCAATATACAAAATTTTTGCATGATAATGGAATAGATTTTTTTGCTGTTTCTGATATAGAAGATGCCATCAAACTTAGAAAAGAAGGAATTGAAGACAAAATATTAATGCTTTCTTCTACTGCAATAGAACAAGAAGTAAAGGAATTAGTGGCAAATAATATCATAATTACAATAGGCTCAAAAAGAAGCAAGCAAAAGTTGCTGAAAAAGTTGGACAAGAATTAAACTGCAATATTAAAGCTCATTTAAAAATTGATACAGGATTTGGAAGATATGGTTTTGTATATACAAATGAGAATGAAATAATAGAAACAGTTAAAAAAAACATGCAAAATGTTAAAATAGAAGGAACATTTTCTCATTTTTCTAATGCATATTATGATGATAAATATACTAAAACACAATTTGATAGATTTATAAACTGTGTAGCGACTTTAAAAAGAAAATGGAATTAAAACAGGAATGTTACATATATGCAACACGTCTGCTTTATAAAATTTCCAGAGATGCATTTAAATGCAGTTAGATTAGGTTCAGCATTTACAGGATTAATCGCATTTAAAAATTCATTAGGATTAAGAAAAATAGGATATTTAAAGTCAAATGTTACAGAAATAAAAGAATTACCAGCAAAATTTAATGTGGGATATTCAAATATTTATGAAACAAAAAATAAAACAAGAGTTGCAATTATACCATGTGGATATATTGACGGTGTTAATGTTGAAGTTGGAAAAGACATGCTTAGACCAATTGATAAAATAAGATACTTAGTAGGAGATATAAAAGCACTTTTTAGAAAACAAGCCTTATATGTTAGTATAAACGGAAAAAATGCCGTATTTTAGGTAGAGTTGGAACATATCATGTTACTGTTGATATAACTGGAAAAGATATTAAAATTGGAGATGAAGCCATTTTTAATACAAGTCCAAAATTTGTTGATAGTCATGTAAGAAGGGAGTGGAATTAATTGAAAAAACATCCACAAAATAAAGTAGAAGAAAAAAGTAAACAATGTAGATAAACAAAAAATGAAAATGAATTAAAAAAGCAAAGGATTTTTTAAAACAATATGGTATTCTATAGATAAAATAGAGAAATATCCAGAGTTAGCAGCAGAAGGCTTTATAAAAGCAATTAGATATTTAGTAAAATTAATTGCAATACTTGCAATTATCATATCTGCAGTTAGTGTATACAAATCAAGTGCAGAATTTAAAGAAATAGCACAATATATTGATGAGAAAGCTCCAAACTTCACATATAAAGATAATGTATTAACAAGTGAAGAGGCAGAAGATGTAATAAGAAATGAAAGCGAAGAATTTGGAAAAGTTATAATAGATTTAAAAGTTACAGATGAAAATCAGATAGAAGCATATGTAAATGAGATTGGAAACGAAGAAAGTGGAATGGTTATTTTAAATAATCAGCTAATAATAAAACAAGGAACACAAGGAAATATTCGTTATTCTTATGAAGATTTAAAACAAATGGGAGTTACAGAATTTAATAAGCAACAAGTTGATTATTTGTCAGGAACAGTCAATGATGAATATTTTATATTTAGGACTAAATTTGTGTCATTATTTATTTACTCATTTGTTTGTAATTTATATTTTATAAATACATTAATAAATAAATGTTAATAGAATATTGCATTATTTGGATATTTGGCAACTTTGGTATGCAATTTAAATGAAGATGAATTTGTTGCTGTATTTAATATGGAGCAATATATTCAATAACACTAGAACAACATTATTAAATATGAAAAAAAAAGAAGAGAAAAAAAGAAAAAATTTAAAGATACTGGAAAAGATAAAAAAAGAAGAGAAGAAAAATAAAAAGAATCAAAAAAAAGACTTAGATGGAGAAGAACCCAGGTTCAAATGCATAGAAATAGAAAAGGTTTAAATAAATAATATAAGGTAGAATATCTAAAAATGTAAAAAAAAAGGAGAGCAAAATCAATATGAAAAAAAAATGAAAATAAAAAAGAAGATGAAAAAATAATTGCTATTATAGTACCAAATTTTGGTTGGACACAAGCTTTTATAGAATTAATTCAACAAAAGGTAGCAGAAGGAAATGAAATAGAATTAATTGACAAAAACCAAAAGCGTATTAACTCAAATTCCAATGTCTTATGGAAATATTGAAAAGTAGAAATATGAAAAAAAGCAAATTATTGCCAACAATTATAATGGTAGCATTATTTGTTATGATTTTTAGCATTAAAAATGCAAGGCTTAGGAGAAAAAGGACAAGTATATGAAGATACAGAAAGAAAAACAAAAATCAGATTTAAAGATGTTGCCGGATTAGATGAAGAAAAAAAGAAGAATTAATTGAAATTGTTGATTTCCTAAAAAAACCTGAAAAGTTCACAAAAATGGGAGCAAAAATTCAAAAGGAGTTTTATTATATGGTAAACCAGGAACAGGGAAAACATTAATAGCAAAAAGCAATTGCAGGAGAAGCAAATGTTCCATTTATTTCTATGAGTGGGTCAGAATTTATAGAAATGTTTGCAGGTTTAGGAGCTTCAAGAGTTAGAAAATTATTTGAAGAAGCAAGAAAATTAGCACCATGCATAGTATTTATTGATGAAATAGATGCAATAGGAGCAAGAAGAGCTTCAAACAGTGGAGCAGAAACAGAAAACAATCAAACATTAAATCAATTATTAGTAGAAATGGACGGATTTAGTTCAGAAGAAACAATCATTGTATTAGCAGCAACAAATAGACCAGAAATGCTAGATAAAGCATTATTAAGACCAGGAAGATTTGATAGACAAATAACAATACCTGCTCCAGATTTAAAAGGAAGATTAGATATACTAAAAATTCATAGTAAAGACAAAAAATTAGCTGATGATGTTAATTTAGAAAGTATAGCAGAAGATACAGCAGGATTTACAGGAGCTGAACTTGCAAATATCTTAAATGAAGCAGCAATTATAGCAACAATAAATGAACATGAAGAAATAGAAAACAGTGATATAGAAGAAGCAATCAAAAAAGTAACAGTTGGATTAGAAAAAAGAAAGAAAGAGTTATATCAGGCAAAGATAAAAGATTAACAGCTTACCATGAGGCTGGACATGCTGTTGTAAGTAGATATTTACCAACACAAACTAATGTAAAAGAGTCATTTGAAGGAAAATAAATTAAAGTGCCACTATTGTGGTTACGAGACAAAGGCACTTACAGTATGCCCAGAATGTGGTGGCAAGAATATTAGGTATTTCGGAACTGGAACACAGAAACTAGAAGAGCAGATAAAAACAATGTTTCCTGATGCTACAACAATCAGAATGGACATAGATACAGTAACAAAGAAAAAATTCACACGAAGATATTTTAAATGGTTTCAAAAAAGATGGAATAGATATACTCACAACAACTAACAAATGATATCCGCCTTTCTGTGATATAATACTAATTGGAGTTTCTAGTAAATCGTATAAAGAATTAGAAGAAACTTCGAATAAAATATATGAAAGTTTGAAGGCAAAAATACATACGGAAAAATTGCAAATATTATTGTACAAGCCTGTTCCAGCTCCAATTGACAGAATAAAAAATAAATTTAGGTGGAGAATAATAATAAAATGTATGGGAGAGCCGATAATAAAAATAGACGATACTGTAAAAAATGCTGGAAATAAAAATACAAAAAATGATACTAGAATAGTTGTAGATGTAAATCCAAGTAATATGCTGTAAAAATTATTTGAATGGATTTCATAAGAAATTATAAAAAAATACACATAGGCATCAATATTTATAATGGAAGAAAGGAGCAAATAGAATGGCAATAAGAGAAATAAGATTATCAAATGATGAAATTCTAAGAAAGACTTCAAGAGAGGTTGAAACTGTTGATGATAGAATAAAAGAATTATTAGATGATATGGTTGAAACCATGCACAAATATAATGGAGTTGGACTAGCTGGACCACAAGTTGGTGTACTTAAAAGAGTAATTGTTATAGATTTATATGATGGTGAAGAGCCATTAAAACTTGTAAACCCTAAAATTATTAAGACTAAAGGAGAACAAGAAGTCGAAGAGGGATGCTTAAGCTTTCCAAATGAATATGCAAAAATGATAAGACCAAAAGAAGTTGTGGTTGAAGCTTTGAATGAAGAAGGAAAGAAAGTTAAAATTGTTGGAAAAGATTTATTAGCTCAAGCTTTAGCTCATGAAATAGATCATTTAAATGGGGTTTTGTTTATTGATAACATGATTCCAGGAACTTTAGAATATATTAGTCCAGAAGACAACAAATAAATTACAATTGACTAGAATAATGCTACTAATTTGAATAAAACAAGTTAGTAGCTTAATAATTAAAAAATAAAATGTTTTAAATTAATTTTTTAGTAATCTCGAATGAAAGGTATGATAAAATATGAGAATTTTATTTATGGGAACACCAGATTTTGCATTAGAGTCACTTAAGGCTTTATATGAAGCAAAATATGATATAATTGGAGTAGTTACAAATATAGATAAACCAAAGGGAAGAGGCATGAAGATGGTGGCTTCTCCTGTAAAAGAATATGCAATAGAGAAAAATTTGCAAGTTTATCAACCTATAAAAGTTAGAAATAATCCGGAATTTTTGGAGGAAGTAAAGAAATTAAATCCAGATTTAATTTGTGTGGTTGCATATGGAAAAATTTTGCCACAAGAATTGTTAGATATTCCAAAATATGGTTGTGTAAATGTTCATGGCTCACTATTGCCAGAATATAGAGGGGCCGCACCAATTCAGTGGGCTGTGCTAAACGGAGATAAGAAAACAGGTGTAACCACTATGTTTATGAATGCTGGAATGGATACAGGAGACATGATACTAAAAGAAGAAGTAGAAATCGGAGAAGATGAAACGACTGGTGAATTGTGGGATAGATTAAAAATGATAGGTGCAAAACTTCTAATAAAAACAGTAAAAGAAATTGAGAATGGAACTGCCACAAGAACTAAACAGCCAGAAGAAGGAACTATGGCTCCAATGCTATCTAAAGAAATGGCAAAAATAGACTGGAAAAACAAGACTGCAAATGATATAAAAAATCTTGTAAGAGGAAAGTACTGAAAATGAAGGAATACAAATTTCAAATGATGTTATAGCTGTAATATCAGGTGTAGCAGTTTTCAGAAGTACAAGGAGTATCATCTATGGCAGGAGGATTTGCAGGAGGAATATCAGAGGTATTATGGCAAGAAAAACTTAGCTAAAGGAATAAAAAGTAGACAAAAGATGAAAATAAAGTAAAAATAGATGTAAACATAATTGTAGAATATGGTACCAGAATTCCAGATGTTGCATTTGAAATTCAAAACAGAGTTAAAACTTCAGTAGAAAATATGACAGGATTAAAAGTAGAAGAAGTAAATGTACATGTGCAAGGTGTAAATACAAATATGGTAAATAAAGAAGAATCAGAGCAAAGCGAAGAAAATGAGGCTTTTGATGAAGATAAAAAAGAGAATTAGTAAATATTGTAATAATGAAAAGGAATTGATTAAAATGAAAATTATTGAAAAATCACATTAATAATATATTCTAATATAATGTTAATATTATCTATTATTTTATGCTTATTAGTATTTGGATGGTTAGATATAGGTGTTGTTGGGAACATAGTAAGAAATTGTATTACAACAGATCCTGGATCAAAAATAACATTAGAGTAAGTATTATATTTATATTATAATCAATAAGATGTATATTTTTTGATCCTTCTTCAAAAGAAGAAATCAAAGATAGACAAGGTGTTCTTTTAGAAAATGAAAATGGAAAATTAATGATATCAAAAAGAAACAATTGAAAATTTAGTAGAATCAGTAGCAAAGGGATTTTAAAGATGCAGAAAGTATAACAACAAGAGTTGAATTAGATAAGGAAAATAATGTAAATATTTTTGCAAATTTAGTAGTTAGTTCACATGCAGTTATAAAAGATTTATCAGCTGAATTGCAAAATAAAATAAAAGAAAAAGTAAAAAAAACAACAGATTTGGAAGTAAAAGAAGTAAATATTACTGTTAAAAAAGTTGCATCTGTACAAGAAAAAAGTAGAAAAAAAAAAATAATATATATCAAGAAAGAGGGGAAAGATAAAAATGGAGGATTTAAAAAATTTTTAAGTAGGTATTGTGGCGCAATTATAGGAATTATTGTTGCAATAATTATTTTGGCAAAAAAATTATATGATGTTATTATTGGTCTTATTATAATTTTTGTAGGAGCATTTGTTGGTAATTATGTACAACAAAATAAAGATGATGTAAAACAAAATTAAAAAAAATTTTGGATAGATAAAATGTAGAAAGGAATTTTAGCAATGAATAGAACATTGAAAAATGAGAGAAAATGCATTTAGATTATTATATAGTTTGGAAATTCAAAAAACGAAGATTTAAATATTTTAGAACAAATAGAATTTATATTTTGAAAGTAATAAAATAAAGACCATGAAGAAAAAAATTATATAAAAGATGCAGTTTTAGGAATTAAAAAAAAATAAAGAGAAATTAATAAAAAATATTGAAAAAAATTTAAAAGAAGATTGGAAATTGGCAGAATTTCTAAAATGGATTTATCAATTTAAAATTAGCAATTTATGAAATTAAATATAAAGAGATTCCATATAAAGTTGCAATAAATGAAGCAGTAGAACTTGAAGCAAAAAAAATATGGAGAAGATAGTTCTAAAAATTTTGTAAATGGAATTTTAGCAAGTATAGTAAATATAATAATGAAAGGATGTAAAAACTATGGATTACGAAAATATGGCGGTTAAGCGTTAGTAAATTAAATATTTTTATATAAAAGATAAAATTGCAAATGATGAATATTTAAAATAATGTTCTAATAAAAGGTGAAATATCTAATTTTAAAAATCATTATACAGGCCATATGTATTTTACTTTAAAAAAGATGAAAATCATTAATAAAATGTATAATGTTTAAAACATATGCACAAAAATTAATTTTATGCCTAAAGATGGAATGAAAGTTTTTGTTTTAGGTGGAGTTTCTGTTTTTGAAAGAGATGGAGTTTATCAAATATATGTAAAAAGGCAATGCAAGAAGATGGAGTTGGAGCTATTGTATATAAAAAATATGAAGAATTAAAACAAAAACTTGAGGAACAAGAAGGATATTTTGAGATTTCACATAAAAAAAAAATTCCTCAAATGCCAAAAGTAATAGGAGTTTAACATCTCAAACAGGTTCTGTTATTAGAGATATTATAAATGTAAGTACAAGGAGAAATCCTAATGTAAATATTAGATTATTATCCTGTTCCGGTTCAAGGAGAAGGAGCAGCAGAAAAAATTGCCAATGGAATTAAATTTATGAATGAAATAAGTTAGCAGATGTACTAATATTAGCTAGAGGTGGAGGCTCATTGGAGGATTTATGGCCTTTTAATGAAGAAATAGTAGCAACATGCAATTTATAATCGGAAATACCAATAATTTCTGCAGTAGGACATGAAACTGATTTTTGCTGTACCAGATGTATATGAAGTTTCAAAAAAAATAAATACTTATAAAAATAGATTGCGTTTGGCATTAAGAAAAAAAATATGAGATGCTAAATTGCGTTATGAAAAAAGTATGTCAAGTTCTGTTTTTAAAGAGCAAAGAAGAATGGTAATGATAATTGCGATTTTATTAGATCAGTATATAAAAAAATTAGAAGTGGCTATAAATAATAAAGGCAAAGTGAAAAAAGAGAAAAATATGTAAAATTAGTATCAAAGTTAGATACATTAAGCCCATTAAAAACATTAACAAGAGGATATTCTATAATGAAAAAAAGATGGAAAAACAGTTAATAGTGTAAAACAATTAGAAAATGGAATAGATGTTGATATAAGGCTAATAGATGGAAAAACTAAAAGTAGCAAAAATAATTAGTTAAAAGGATGAAAGGTAAATATGGATAAAATTACAAAAAGATTAGTAGTTGTATTGATTAGTTTAATTATCTTATTAGTTGGATATGGTAGGGATATATTTGTTATAAAAATAAAAGGTAATGCAAAAAATGAATCTGAATCAACAGAACAAAATACTATTGCTATTGATCAAAAGAAAATAATGATGAAGAAAATGAGATAACTGAAAATGCTACTAATACTGGAATAGTGAAAAGAAAATATTTTTTTTCTAAAATAAAGAATTAAAATGTTACTATACAAAAAAAAGAAGAAAGCAGTAATAAAAAAAGTTTTGGAAAAGAAGAAGTGGAAATTAATAATAAAATGGAGGATAAAAACCCACAAGAAATAGCAATTAACTTGGCAAAAGAAGAATGGGGAGAAACAAGTAAAATTATGAATTAACAGTTGATCAAATAGAAGGAGATATATATCATATAGCTGTTAATTAAATGCAAAAGTTATTGGTTATGTTGATGTTAATATAAAGACTAAAACAGCAACTGAAAGATAAATAATTTTGGAAAAAAATAATTGCAAGTTTGGTTGAGTTAAAATGGAGAAGAAAAATAATTTATTATCAGCAATGATAGATAACCATATTTATTTTGGAAATACATTAAACTTTAAAAAAGTTACTTGGAAAAGATGTATAGACATTAATGATAGACAACTTAGAAAAATAAATACAGGCCTTTCAGGTGAAAGTAAAATAAAACAGAGAGAAGATGGATTTGATATTACAGCTGCATCTGAAATAATGGCAATATTATGTTTAAGCGAAGATGAAAAAGATTTAAGAAGAAGGCTTGGAAATATAATTGTAGGATATAACGAAAAAGAAGAAGCTATCTTCGCAAAGGATTTAAAAGCAGAAGGAGCAATGCTAGTACTTTTAAAAGATGCAATAAATCCTAATTTAATTCAAACATTAGAACATACCCCTTGTATTATGCATGGTGGACCATTTGCAAATATTGCACATGGTTGTAACTCAGTAAGAGCTACCAAACTTGCTTTAAAATTGGGAGATTATGTAATAACAGAAGCAGGATTTGGAGCAGATTTAGGTGCAGAAAAATTTTTGGATATAAAAGCAAGAAAATCAGGGACGATTCCTAATATAATTGTTTGTGTGGCAACTGTTAAAGCTATAAAGTATCATGGTGGAGTAAAAAAAGAAAATATATTTGAAGAAAATTATGAAGCTTTAGAAAAAGGAATGGAAAATCTATTTAGACATATAGAAAATATGCAGAATAAGTTTGGAATAAAGACAATTGTTGCTATAAATATGTTCAATACTGATAAAAAAGAAGAACTTGAATTTATAGAAAATGCTTTATCTAAGAAAGGTATACAATCAAGTAGAGTAGATAGCTGGAAAAAGGGATCAGATGGAGCAATAGACATTGCAGAGAAAATAGTAATAAATTCACAAGAAGAAAACAAAATAAATTATATATATGATGAAGAAGATCCAATTAAAACAAAGATAGAAAAGATTGCAAAAAATATTTATGGAGCAGAAGGAGTAGTATATAGTGAAAATGCAATAAAAGATATAGAAATAATTGAAAAAAATGGCAAGACAAAATTACCCATTTGTATTGCCAAAACACAATATTCTTTTTCGGATGATCCAAAAAATATAATGTCAAATAATTCATATAAAATTCATGTTCAAAATATAATATTAAAAAATGGGGCAGAGTTTATTGTTGTTATTGCTGGAAATATAATGACGATGCCAGGTCTACCAAAAATTCCAGCAGCAGAAGAAATCGATTTAGATGAAAATAATGAAATTATAGGAATTTTTTAAATTAATTTTAAAAATTGGAGTGGAAAAGACTTGAAGTTTTTTCTGCTCTATTTTTTTAGAAAATAAAGATACAAAATCCATTATAGTAAAAATATTTAAGTAAAAAATAATTAAGATAATAAATTAGTATAAAAAATAGAAAATTTCAAAAAATAGATAATAAGTTTGAATATTATTTAAATTTGGAGGTTTTTATGTATAATTTTAGAACAGATTTAGCATCTGAAAGAAGAGACATTTTTAAAAAGGCAAATAAATTAGAAGGAAATATTGATGGAATAGAAAGTGAAGAAGAGAAAGTAAACGACAAAATAAAAGTAGAAAGAGTAAAAATTACAAATGAAAACGGAGAAAAAGCAATTGGAAAACCTATTGGAAACTATGTAACTATTGATGTAGATAAATTAAAAATAGCAACAGATGAAGAAATTGAAAAAGCTTCTAAGGTTCTTTCAAATGAGTTAAAAAAGATTGTTGATATAAACGTAGAAAAGGAAGGAGAAGTTTTAGTTGTAGGTCTTGGGAATATTTATGTTACACCAGATAGTTTAGGACCAAAAGTCATAAATGAAATTGATGTTACAAGGCATATTATAAAATATCTTCCACAATATGTAGAAGAAGGAACAAGATCTATTGCTGCAATTTCGCCAGGAGTTTTAGGAACAACAGGAATTGAAACAGTTGAAATATTAAATGGAATTGTTGAAAAGATTCACCCTAAGATGGTAATTGTAATAGATGCATTAGCTTCAAGAAATATAGAAAGAATTAGTTCTACAATTCAAATATCAGATACTGGAATTGTACCAGGAGCTGGTGTCGGAAATACAAGACAAGAAATAAGTAAAAATACACTAGGGATACCAGTATTAGCGATTGGTATTCCCACAGTTGTAGAATCTGCTGTTATTGTAAATGATTCATTGAATTTATTTATAGAAAAACTCCAAGAAGAAGCAAAATCAAATGATTATTTAAATGAATTAAAAGAAAGAGACAATTACGAAGAAATTAAGGATGCTTTAATGCCAGGAGATTTTAATTTTATTGTTACACCAAAAGAGATAGATGACTTAATAATTTTTTTTTTTCGTTATTTTTTCGAATTTGATATGTATAAAATCTTTTGGTAGAGCGTCTTTAATTAATTCGCCCCATTCTATTAAGCAAATACCATTATCAAAATATTCTTCTCCACCAATTTCATAAAATTCAGAGCTGTCAGAAAGGCGGTATACATCAAAATGATAAATTGGAAATTTTGTTGTTTGATATTCATTTACAATTGTAAATGTTGGGCTTGATATTTCGTCTTGTAAATTGAAGTAAGATAGAATTCCTTCTACAAATTTTGTTTTACCACTGCCAAGTTCGCCAGTTAATACAATTATATCTTTTTGGTTTTAATTTTGCAGCAAGATTTTTGGCAAAAAGTTAGAGTGTTTTCAGTAGAATTTGATATATATGTATAATTCATTTATTACCTCCTTAGAATTATTGTAGTATTATTATAATATAAAATCGCATGATTGCAAATACACACAGAAAAAATCAAAAATTTTATCAAACCTATTGCCATTTTTGCTGGTTTGTAATATAATTGCAATATAAATGTAATATAAACGAAAAAACTTGAGGGGAAGCAATGTAAGCAAGAAGAATGCTTAGGAAGAACTCCAGGAAATAAGTAGCTACAAGACCATTAAGAGATGGTGTAATTTCAGATTATACAGTAACAGAGAAAATGTTAAAACATTTTATAAACAAAGTATGTGGAAAGTTTATATTTGCACCAAAATAATGATATGTATACCATCAACAAGTAACAGAAGTAGAAAAAAAGCAGTAATAGATGCTGCAACACAAGCAGGAGCTAAAAGAGTATATTTAATAGAAGAAACCAATAGCAGCAGCTATAGGAGCCGGTATAGATATTGCTAAGCCATGTGGAAATATGGTAATAGATATTGGAGGAGGAACAACAGATATAGCTGTTATATCTTGGGAGGCTCTGTTGTAAGCACATCTTTAAAAGTAGCAGGAGACAAATTTGACGAAGCAATAGTAAAATATATAAAAAAAAACATAATATTGTAATAGGAGAAAGAACAGCAGAAGATTTAAAAATAAATATAGGATGTGTATATCCAAAAATACAAGATACAGAGATGGATATAAGAGGAAGAGATTTAGTAACAGGATTACCAAAAACAATAACAGTACATTCAAGTGAAATGTTAGAAGCCTAAAATATTAGAATATGCGGCATGAAATAGGTGTCGCATTTATTAATTATAGACGGGTTTAGAAAATCCCTATAGCAAAAATGAAAATATAAAATAAGGAGTAGTGAGAAGTGAAAAAGTAGCATTTATAACATTAGGTTGTAAAGTAAATCAATATGAAACAAATGCAATGGCTCAAAATTGATGGAAAATAGATACAAAATAGTAGACCACAACCAAAAAAGCTGATATATACATAATAAACACATGCACTGTAACAAATATGTCTGATAGAAAATCAAGACAGATGATTAGAAGAGTTAAAGAAAATAATCCAAATGCAGTTGTTATAGCAGTTGGATGTTATGTGCAAGTTGCAAAAAAAGAAATAGAAAAATATAGAAGAAATTGATTTAGTTTTAGGAAATGAAAAAAAGGTAAATATTGTAGAATATTGTAATAAAAATTTTAAAAAAGAAAAATGCCAGAATCAGAAGAGTTTTTAACAGATGTATTACATACTAAAAAAAATTTGCAGAATTTGGTGAAACTAGTTATACAGAAAAGACTAGAGCTGTAATAAAAGTTCAAGACGGATGCGATAGATTTTGTTCATATTGTATTATACCATATGCAAGAGGAAGAGTAAGAAGTAGAGAACCCGAACATATTTTAAAAGAAATAAAAAAAATAGCAGACCAAGGAATAAAAGAAGTTGTAATTACAGGAATACATATTGCATCATATGGCAAAGATTTTAAGAATAAATATGGACTTATAGATTTACTTGAAGAAATTAACAAAATAGATGGAATACAAAGAATAAGATTAGGGTCAATAGAACCATTACTTATAACAGATGACTTTGTACAAAGGCTTTCAAAATTAAAAAAATATGTGAACAATTTCATTTATCTTTACAAAGTGGATGTGATGAGACTTTAAAAAAGAATGAATAGAAGATATACAATAGAACAATTTATTGAAATTGTACATTGTTTAAGAAAAACGTATCCTGATGTAAATTTAACAACAGATATAATTGTTGGTTTTCCTGAGAAACACAAGAGGAATTCAACAAAACTTATGAATTTTTGGAGCAAATAAAATTTTATAAAATGCATATATTTAAATATTCTCAAAGAAAAGGAACTAAAGCAGCCCAAATGCCTGATCAAATATCACCAGAAGTAAAAAAGAAGAAAGAAGTAAAAATTAATCAATTTATCTGATAAAAACGAGTGTGAATACAATAAAAATATATAGGAAAACAAGTAGAAGTTTTATGGGAAGAGGAAAAAATGGTGTATATAAGGGACATACAAAAAAATTATGTTTTAGTTGAAAAACACATGGATTTAGATAAAAATATTGAAAATACAATAGGAAAAGTTAGAATCGTTGATGCAAAAGAACATTATATAATAGCAGAATAGGTTAAAAGATTAAAAAATAGAATAAAAATGTTTATGTGTTTAGACATTTATTTCTACTTTTATCTTTTATTTTTTTAGTTTTTATATTGTATATATT
>VOFC01005461.1_pt1 | contig 20893 bp, 30 predicted proteins | sample 5384161 | NCBI WGS metagenome assembly VOFC01 (sample SAMN12384722, study PRJNA508395) | human gut metagenome | isolation source: healthy gut B | host: Homo sapiens
CGCGGCCCCGATCCTCTGGCAGTACGGCGCGCTGGCCCGGCTCAAAAGGGTGAGCCCATCGACAAGCTGCTCTACGGCGGCTGCTCGACGATCTCGCTCGGCTACGCAGGGCTCTATGAGTGCGTGAAGTACATGACCGGCAAGTCCCACACCGACCCGGCCGCGACGCCCTTCGCGCTCGACATCATGCACCATCTCAACGACGCCTGTGCCAAGTGGAAGGCCGAGACCGACATCGATTTCTCCCTCTACGGCACGCCGCTGGAGTCCACGACGTATAAATTCGCCAAGTGCCTGCAGAAGCGCTTCGGCGTCATCCCGGGCATCACGGACAAGAACTATATCACCAACTCCTATCACATCCACGTGACGGAGCAGATCAACGCCTTTGACAAGCTGGCGTTCGAGTCACAGTTCCAGGCGCTCTCGCCCGGCGGCGCGATCAGCTATGTCGAGGTCCCGAACATGCAGCAGAACCTCGACGCCGTGCTGGAGGTCATGAAGTTCATCTACGACCACATCATGTACGCCGAGCTGAACACGAAGTCCGACTACTGTCAGGTCTGCGGCTACGACGGCGAGATCGAGATCAAGGAGGACAAGGACGGCAAGCTCATCTGGGTCTGCCCGCAGTGCGGCAACACCGACCAGTCCAAGATGAACGTCGCCCGCCGGACCTGCGGCTACATCGGCACCCAGTACTGGAACCAGGGCCGCACCCAGGAGATCCGCGACCGCGTGCTGCATCTGTGACCCGCAAAACACATAAAAATAACCGAAGCAGGCTTGCCTGCTTCGGTTTTTTTTCTGTTTATGCCTGTGTATCGAAGATGGTCTGCAAGATCTCATCCTTGGTGACGCCGCCAAAGTAGACGGGCAGGTCAAAGCCGTCCAGCACCTTTCCGAACGCCTCGGGGCGGAACTGGCAGCCGGTCAGCGCGGTGGTCACGGCGTCCATGCTGGCGGCCGCCATGAAATCGCCGTAGAAGCGGATCTGCTCGGCCTTGCCCTCGTGGATCTCCGCATAGACCTCCAGATTGCCGCCGGGCCAGCGGCGCTTGCCGGTGTAGTTGTAGCGGGGAGATCTGCCGTAGGTCCACTCCCAGGTGTCGTACTTCTCCTCCTTCAGCCGCCGCACCTGCGCCAGCTCCTCCGCGGTCAGCTGCTCCGGGGCGACATCGGTCTTGCCGAGACTCACGCGCAGGTGCGCCCAGAAGTCCTGCAGCGTCATATCCTGCTTCAAAAACGAGCGGATGTTGCCGATGCGGCTGCGGACGGATTTGCGGCCCTTGGACCGGAATTTCTCCGGGTCGACGTTCAGCGCGCCCGCCACCATGTCCGGGTCGGAGTCGAACAGCAGCGTCCCGTGGTGCAGGATGCGGGTCTTGTACACGCGCTGGGCCGTACCGGAGACCTTCCGGCCCTCGACCAGGATATCGTTGCGGCCCGAGGCCTCCGCCTGCAATCCGAGCGAAGCCAGCGCGTCCACGACCGGCGCGGTAAAGCGCTCGAGCCGCAGGCTGCCCGCCTCCTCGTCGGTGATGAACGAATAGTTGAGATTGCCGAGATCGTGATACACCGCGCCGCCGCCCGTCGTGCGCCGCACGACATGCACGCCGTGGGCCTCGACAAAGGCGCGGTTGATCTCCGCGGCGGTATTCTGGTTCTGGCCGACGACGACGGTATTGTCGTTCTGCCAGAGGATCAGATAGTCGCCGTCCATGCGGTGGGTCAGGACATATTCTTCAAACGCCAGATTGTAGGCCGGATCGGTCGAACCGGTCTCCAGATAGTGCAGCCGTTCCATTTGCTTCTCCTTTTTATTCTGCCAGGTTCCAGAGCATCACGGCCAGGCTGCGTGATGCGCTCCATATCCTCGGCCGGGATATATTCGAACCGGCCGTGGAAATTTTCGCCGCCCGTGCAGAGGTTCGGGCACGGCAGCCCCTCGAACGAGAGCCGCGCGCCGTCTGTACCGCCGCGGATGGGGGGACGACCTTCGGCTCGATGCCGAGCTGCTCCATGGCCTGTTTCGCGTTTTCGATCAGGAACATGCAGGGCTCGATTTTCTCGCGCATGTTAAAGTAGCTGTCGCGCAGCGTCAACTCCACGGTCCCGGCGCCGTAGCGGCGGTCGATCTCGGCGCAGACCTTCTGCATGACGGCCTTGCGGTCTTCAAACTTCGCGCGGTCATGGTCGCGGATGATATAGTGCAGCTCTGCCTGCTCCGTTTCGCCCCTGCATGCCAGTCAGATGGTAGAAGCCCTCGTAGCCGTCGGTGTAGTACGGCGTTTCAAGCGCGGGCAGCAGCCCGTGCAGTTCCATGGCGACGAGCGCCGCGTTCACCATCTGTCCCTTGGCCGAGCCCGGGTGGATAGACTTGCCGCGGATGACGATCTTCGCGCTCGCGGCGTTGAAATTCTCGTATTCCAGCTCGCCGATGGCTCCGCCGTCGACGGTATAGGCGTAATCCGCGCCGAAGCCCGCGACGTCGAACCGGTCCGCGCCGCGGCCGATCTCCTCATCGGGCGTGAAGGCAAGCTTCACGGTGCCATGCTTCCGGTCGGACGTGAGCAGCAGCTCGGCCGCGGACAAAATCTCCGCCACGCCGGCCTTGTCGTCCGCGCCGAGGAGCGTCGTGCCGTCGGTGACGATCAGGCGCTTGCCGACGGCGTTTTTCAGCTGCGGATATTCCTTCGGAGAGAGCACGATGTGCTTTTCCTCGTTCAGCACCACGTCGCCGCCATCATAGGCTTCGGTGATGCGGGCGCGGATGTTCTCGCCCGGGGCGTCCGGCGCGGTATCCATGTGGGCGATGAGGCCGTAGACAGGGATATCCTTTTCGCAGTTGGCCGGGATCGTGCCGTAGACGTAGCCGTCCGCGTCGACATGCGCGTCGGCGATGCCCATCTCCTGCATCTGCCGGACCAGCTCTTCGGCCAGCGCCAGCTGCCGCGGCGTCGAGGGGCAGGTCTCCGAGTTCTCATCCGAGGTGGTGGGATAGGAGACCAGCTTTAAAAAACGATCAATGACAGTCATTGTTTTGCTCCTTTCGTGTGCGGCCGGTTCAGGCCTTCTGCGGTTCCATGGCGTCCGAGAGCGTGTCGGTCAGGGCGGCGCGGAACAGGCTCCCGGCGTTTTCGTGGACGATGTTGAGGGCCGGGACGGCCTGCCCGAGCTCGATCTTGCTGTCCATGAACAGATCGAGGTCCAGCATGAAGACCTTTTCCTCGGTCGTCTCGCGGGTGCGATTGTTGACCTTGCGCAGCAGGCCCGGGCCGGATTTGACGTTGGCCTTCGCCCCACCCGGCACCTGGAAGGTGGCGGAGAGCTCGTGCTTCAAAAACGCCGTCTCCTGCGCGTCCTCCTCGCCCATCAGGCCGAGGAAGCCGGGGGTGATGAGCTCCTTCCAGAGCATCCCGTCCAGCCCCAGCGCTTCACGGCGGAAGGCGTTGACATACCGCAGGCCCACGCGCGTGAACCACGAGGGATGATAGGTCTCGATGAAGGCGGCCAGCACCCGGTCGAGCCGCTGGGCAAAATCCTCCCAGCGGGTATAGCCGTAGGTGGAAAGGGCGATAAATCCCTTGGTCAGGCTCACGCGCCACTGGCCCTCGGCGGAGATGAACTGATAATTGTTGACCGTGCCCTGTGGGACGGGCTTGCCGTTCACGATCTGCGGGGGCAGCTGCTCCATCTTTTTCTCATACTGCGGATAGTCGCGGCGGATCCGCTCCTGAAAGTCCGCGGGCTCGCTGACGTCGATCTTCAGGATCTCCGGGAAGCGCAGCTGGCAGATGACCTCGACCAGCTGCCGTTTGGCATAGATCACGCGTTCATCATTGGAAAACATGGCGCACTCACCTTTCACAACATTTTATATCATAATACTATATTTATCGGAAAAAGCAAGCCCGGCAAACCGGCTTGGCAAATTGCGGATTTGGTGCTATACTGGATCTGTATCTTGGTCTCAGGAGGTTCTGGAATGGGATTTCTGCGTTTTCTCGCGGCCGGGCGGACCGCCGTGCTGGACGGTTTTTTCTCCGGCCTGACGTATTTCGGCTCGGAGCTGGCGTTTATGGCGGCGGCGCTGCTGATGTTCTGGTGCATCGATAAGCGGCAGGGGTATTATGTGTTTCTGGTCGGTGCGTTCGGCACGATCTGCAACCAGTTTCTGAAGCTTGCCTTCCGCATCCCGCGCCCATGGGTGCTCGACCCGGAGTTTCAGATCGTCGAGGCCGCCCGCGCGGACGCGACCGGCTACTCCTTCCCCTCCGGCCACACGCAGAACATCGTCGGCACGACGGCCTCGCTCTTTGCCTGCCGGAAGGAGAAATGGGTGCGGATCGTGGCGCGGTGCTGATGGTGCTCGTGCCGTTCTCGCGGATGTATCTGGGCGTGCACACGCCGCTGGATGTGGGCGTGTCGTTCGTGCTGGCGCTGGCGCTGGCCGCGGCGCTCTATCCCGCGTTCCGGACGGAGCAGCCGCGAAAAAGGCCACGCCGTGGATCCTGCTCGGCGCGGCGGCGCTCTGCGGCGGGTATCTGCTCTACGCCTCGGCGCAGGCCCGGTGCGACTGGCCCGCGGGCAGCGAGGATCTTGCCAACATCACGCACGGTCTCAAAAACGCGTACACCATGATGGGCGCGCTGCTCGGCTTTCTGATCGTGTATTTTGCCGATGAGAAGAAGCTCCGGTTCGACGTGCATGCACCGTTCTGGGGACAGGTTTTGAAGCTGGTTTTGGGTCTGGCGCTGATCGTTGCGATCAAGGCGGGGCTCAAGCCGGTGCTGCTGGCGCTGTTCGCGGGTTCGCAGGCGGAGAGCTTCGTGCGGTATTTTGTGATCGTCATCTTCGCGGGCATCGTCTGGCCGCTCACGTTCCCGTTCTTCGCGAACATCGGAAAAAAGGGCAAGGCGGCATGACGGCGGTCTGGATCATACTGGCTGCGCTGCTCGCGGTCGTTTTGCTGGGGACCGTCTTATTTCTGATCGCCTGTCGCCGCGGGCCGGTCCCGGATCTCACGAAGCCGGAAGTCATTGCCAAGTGGGGCCGTGCCGAACAGACGGAGGAAATTCTCGCGGGCGTTCGGCTCATGCAGGATGCCGAGAATATTTTTCTGCCGTCTTACGACGGCCTGCGCCTGCACGGGCGGCTCTTGCAGCAGCCGGGCGCGAAGGGGACGATCCTTCTGTTTCACGGTTACCGGTCGAGTTGGGTGATTGACTTTTCAATTGTCCTGCCCTATTATTTCACGCTGGGCTATAACCTGCTCGCCGTGGATGAGCGGGCGCACGGCGAATCGGAGGGGACGTATATCACCTTCGGCGTGCGCGAGCGGCATGACGTGGCCACCTGGGCGGCCTATGCCGCCATGCACTTCGGCCCGGCGCATCCGCTGATCCTAGACGGCCTTTCCATGGGCGCGGCGACGGTGCTGATGGCGTCGGAGCTGGAGCTTCCGGCCTCGGTGCGGGGCATCATTGCCGACTGCGGCTTCTCTTCGCCGTACGCGATCATGAAAAGCGTGCTGCACTGGCGCTGCCCGTGGCTCGTCTCCGGGCCGCTGCTGGCGCTTACCGGCGTTTTACCCGGCTGTTCGGCGGCTTCGGCCTGCGGGAGGTCTCGGCGACCGAGGCCGTCGCCCACACGAAGCTGCCCATCCTCTTCATCCACGGCACCGGCGACCGGTTTGTCCCCTGCTCCATGTCGCAGGCGGCGTATGACGCCTGCACGGGAGAAAAGCGGCTGATCCTGGTCGAGGGCGCCGGACACGGACAGAGCTATCTGGTCGACCGCCCGCGCGTACAGGCGGCCGTCCGCGAATTTCTTACCGACTACATTTTACAGGAGGCATCCACATGAGACAGCAGCATGAAATCACCACCTCTGCGCCGCTGCTCGGCAAGGACGGCGATCTGCTCGAGCCCGGCTGGGCCCGCTCGCTCCTGCCCGTCTACCGCCGCGCGGATATCAAGGCCAGCCCCATGCGCATCAAGGAATGGGACTACTATCTCATCACCGACGGCCATATCGGCCTCGCGCTCACCATCGCGGACAACGGCTACATGGGCCTCGACTCCATCTCCTTTTCTGCACTTCGATGAGGGCTGGGAGCAGACCACGAGCCGCATGCGCGCCCTGCCGCTGGGCAAAACGCACCTGCCGGAATCCTCGGCTGAGGGCGCGAGCGAGATCGCCAGGGGCGGCTATGCCATGACCTTCTACCATGAGGACGGGCTGCGCAAGCTCTCGTTCCACATGGACAAGTTCCGGGGCAAGGACGCGATCGAGGGCATCGTCCAGCTCTCCGACGAGCCGATTGAGAGCATGGTCATCTGCACGCCCTTTGACAAGCCCGGCCACTTCTACTACAACCAGAAGATCAACTGTATGCGGGCCGAGGGCTGGATCGAGCTGGGTGACCGCCGGTTCGAGCTGACGAAGGACAAATTCTTCGCCGTGCTCGACTGGGGCCGCGGCGTATGGACCTATCACAACACCTGGTACTGGGGCAGCGCCTCGGGCGAGCTCGACGGCGTGCCGTTCGGCTGGAACATCGGCTACGGCTTCGGCAACACTGAGGCCGCGACGGAAAACGTGCTGTTCTATGACGGCAGGATCCACAAGCTCAGCGAGGTCAGATTCGAGATCCCCATGGACGAGGACGGCTTTGAGGACTTCATGAAGCCCTGGGTCTTCACCAGCGACGACAACCGGTTCTACATGAACTTCACCCCCGTGCTCGACCGCAGCGCGTTCATGAGCGCGGGCGTGGTGCTCTCCGACCAGCATCAGGTCTTCGGCCGCTTTACGGGCCGCATCACGCTCGACGACGGGACGGTCCTGCCCGTGCGCGACTTCTTCGGCTTCGCCGAGAAGGTCGAAAACAAGTGGTGAGGCGATGCTGACCTACGATCTGTCCGGCGGCGGACAGCCGAAATATTACCGGCTTTACACCTGCATCCGGGAGGATATCCTCCGGGCCGAGCTTCTGCCCGGGCAGAAGCTGCCGTCCAAGCGGGCGCTGGCCGAGCATCTGCATGTGAGCATCGCCACAGTCTCCGGCGCGTATGAGCAGCTGGTGGACGAGGGGTATCTGGCGGCAAAGCCGCGCAGCGGCTATTATGTCAGCGCCATCTCCCGCCTGCCGTCCGGCTCTGCGGCGCAGCCGCGGCTGCGGATGCTGCCCGCGGACGACGCGCCCGCGCAGGAGGCTTCCGGCTACGGCTTCCGCTATTCCGCGCTGACGAAGCTCATGCGCGAGGTCATCGCCGACTGCGGCACGCGGCTGCTGGAAAAGCCGCCGCACTACGGCTGCGCGGAGCTGCGAAACGCGATCGCGGAATATCTGCTGCGCTACCGCGGGATGCTCGCCCAGCCGGAATGCATCGTGATCGGCTCCGGCGCGGAGTATCTCTACGGGCTCGTCGTGCAGCTGCTGGGGCGGGACCGGGTCTACGGGCTGGAGGATCCGGGCTATGAGAAGGTCCGGCAGGTCTACGCGGCCAACGGCGCAGTCTGCGAGCTGCTGCCGATGTCGGACGACGGCATCCGCGCGGACGCGCTGCAGCGCACAGACGCGACCGTCCTGCATGTCACGCCGTTCCACAGCTTCCCGACCGGCATCACGACCTCCGCTGCCAAGCGCAGCGAATATCTCGCCTGGGCCGCCGGGCGGGACGCGATTTTGATCGAGGACGATTTCGACTCGGAATTTTCCGAGAACAAAAAGCCCCTGCAGACGCTCTATTCCATGGACCGGCGCGGCTGCGTGATCTACATCAACACGTTCTCGCATTCGCTTGCGCCGTCCATGCGTATGGGCTACATGGTGCTGCCGGAGGCGCTGATGGCGCGCTACCGCGAACAGCTCGGCTTCTACTCCTGCTCCGCATAGCTGGGTGTACGTAAGACAGTATTGCGCCGAGATTGACGAAGCGGCACGAAACCGCATGGAGCTGATCGTGCCGGAGCTGGCGAAGCGCAACGGCGTGACCGAACAGCTGAAAGCCGAAAACCAAATGGAATGGGTGCGGCAGATGAACGCTTGCAAGGCACAGGCAGAGGAAGTTGTGAAAGCGGAATTGATTTATGATTGAGCGAGAAAGTCCGGGCAGAAAACTGTTCGGACTTTTCTCATATAGTCCAAAGTTGCGGTAGAATTGTTCACAAGTTTTATGGTATAATTTGAATACGAAAATTGAGCAACAAATCGGAATTTGTAGAGGGGGTGGATTATATGAAAAACAATAGCCCACAAAAGCAGGCTGCCATTTCTTGGATCATGTTGATGATAGGGATATTGCTCGCAGTAATAGGAGCAATGACGGCAAAGGAGTACAGAGTAAACCTATGCCTGCTAATCGGTGCAATGGTTGTTATTGGCGGCATTGTATATCATCTCATTATGATGAAATGTCCTTATTGCGGTTGCTCGCTTGTTGGTTATAGGCCGATCCCTAAAGAATGTCCAAAGTGTCATAAAAAATTTGAAGAATAAGTTCCAGTTTGTCGAACTGATAAAATCCCTTTAGGAACTAAAGGGCGCACTTCTATACTCTCCTATCGGGAGTATGTGCGTCCTGCGGAGCTTCACTCCCGGTCAGCAGAAGAAAACTGCCCGACCGGGAATGTTTGCGTCACTCCGTTCCGTCAAGGGAGCTACACCCCCTTGCGCCGCTTATGCGGCTATCCCCCTTGTGGACTTGCCGTCCGCAAACGGTTTTGACAAACCGTTTGCCGCCAGCAAGTTTGAAGATTAGACATAAACAAATCCTCCGCATGGTCTAAGCCATACGGAGGATTAACTGTTTTACGGACACCCGTCTATCCGGCCGCCCTGCGTTTTTATTCTATTCCTTACTTGGTCAGCGCAGCGGTATCCTGCGCGATCATGAGTTCTTCGTTGGTCGGAATGACCCAAACAGTGACCTTGGAGTCGTCCGCAGAGATCACGGCCTCTTCGCCGCGAGTCTTATTCTTCTCCGGGTCAAGCTTGACGCCGAGGTATTCGAGCCCTTCGCAGATAGACGCGCGCATGGAGCCGGAGTTTTCGCCGACACCAGCGGTAAAGACGATGCAGTCCACGCCGCCAAGAGCCCAGCCGCATAGGCGCCGATATACTTGCGGACTTCGTAGGCGAACTTGTCGAGCGCGAGCTGCGCAGCCTCGTTGCCCTTTTCGGCAGCCGCGTCCAGATCACGGAAGTCGGAGGAAATGCCGTCAGACAGGGCCAGCACGCCGGACTTCTTGTTGAGCATGGTCAGGCAGTCATCGGCGGACATATTGTACTTGTTCATGATGAACTGCGCAACGCAGGTGTCGATGTCGCCCGCGCGGGTGCCCATGGGGACACCAGCCAGAGGGCGAAAGGCCCATGGAGGTATCCTGGCACTTGCCGTCCTTGACGGCGGACAGGGAGGAGCCATTACCGAGATGGCAGACGATGACGCGGTGTGCGTTCTCTACGCCGCCCATCAATTCGATGCAGCGCTTGGAGACGAAGCGGTGAGACGTGCCATGGAAGCCGTAGCGGCGCAGATGATCCTCGGTGTAATACTTGGTGGGAATGGCATAGCGGTATGCCTTCGGGGGCATGGTCATATGGAACGCAGTGTCGAACACAGCGACCTGCGGCTTGCTCGGCATGGCCTTTTCGCATGCTTCAATGCCCATGAGGTTGGCGGGATTGTGGAGCGGGCCGAGGGGGATGCAGTCGCGGATGGCCTGCTTGCAGGCCTCGTCGATGATGCAGCTTTCAACGAACTTGTCGCCGCCGTGCAGAACACGATGACCAACTGCGTCGATCTCGTCGACCGACTTGATCACGCCGTCGACGGGGTCGACGAGAATTGCCATAACAGCCTCGATCGCCTCCTTATGCGTCGGCATCGGAATGTCCTTTTCATACTTCTTGCCGCTGGCCGGGACCTTGTGGGTCAGACGGCCGTCCAGACCGATGCGCTCACACAGCCCCTTGGCGGTGACGTCGCCGGTGTCCGGGTTCATGAGCTGGTACTTGAGGCTGGAGCTGCCAGCATTGATAACCAGAATGTTCATACTTCCATTCACTCCTGTATTTCTTTTTTCAATCATTCGTGTTACTATATCACATAGCTATTGTTCATCATACAACAAAAGCAACAGGGAAACAAGGGCTTTACAAGATTTTTTTACCGGAGGTTCGCTTATGCAGGCGGTCGGCGTGATCTGTGAATACAATCCCTTTCATCTCGGCCACGCGCGGCAGCTGAGCCATGATTCGGCAGCAGCTGGGTGGGGATGCGGCCGTCGTCTGCCTCATGAGCGGCAATTACGTCCAGCGGGGCGAGCCCGCAGTCTTTGACAAGCGCGTGCGCGCCCGCGCGGCGGTGGACGCGGGGGCGGATCTTGTGCTGGAGCTGCCGGTCACGGCGGCGCTGCAGTCGGCCGAGGGCTTCGCCGCCGGGGGCGTGCGGATCTTATCCGCGCTTGGCTGCGGGTATCTGAGCTTCGGCTGCGAATCGGGCAGCGGCGAGGCGCTTTTCCGCGCAGCGGAAGCGTCGTGCGCGCCGGAATTTGAAGCTTTCCTGCACGAAGCCATGCAGGAGGGTTTGAGCTACGCCGCCGCGCGGCAGCGGGCGCTGGCCGCTCTCGGCGCGAACGGCGGACTGCTGACGAGGCCCAACGACATTCTGGCCTTTGAATACTGCCGCGCGATCATCCGGCAGGAACAGCTCTGCGCCCGCTCGCCGTCCTGCGCCCAGGCGACTATCACGCGGACGAGCCGGATGCGGAACACCCGTCGGCGACCGCCGTGCGGCGGCTGATCCTGACCGGCGGAGACTGGCGGCCGTATGTCCCGGCGGAATGCGCCTGTGAAGGGGCCGTGCCGCACGCGCTTTGCTGGGGCGAGCGCGCGATGCTCGCGCGCCTGCGCGGCATGGAGCAGGCGGACTGGGTGCGCACCGCGCATGGCTCCGAGGGCCTGTGGTCCAAGGTGTGGAAGGCCGTCTTGTCGCAGCCGGACTATGAGAGCATCCTTGCCGCGGCCAAATCGAAGCGCTATCCGCGCACGCGGCTGCAGCGGCTGCTGCTGTGCGCGTATCTCGGCATCAGTGAGGAATCGCTCCGGCAGACGCCGCCCTACGTGCGCGTGCTGGCCTTTGATGAGCGGGGGACAGACCGTTTTGCGGCAGGCAAAAAAGAGCGGCGGCTGTATGCTTGTGAATGCCGGGCAGACGCCGCCGGACGCGGCGTATTATGAGCTGGAGCGCCGCGCCGCGGATCTGTATACGCTCTTTTTCCCGCCCGGGCGCCCCATGCAGCGCCGGGACAGAACGCGGCACCCGGATCTATCAACGGAAACCTTAAATTTTGCGGTATTTTCCGAACCCCTCTTGACAAATCACGCCTCCTGTGCTACTGTGTTAATCACTTAATACAGCAGTACAGGAGGTGACTTCATGTCCTGGCAATTTCAGGCCGATCAACCCATCTATACGCAGCTCGTCGCGCGCTTGCAGCAGCAGATCGTTTCCGGCGTCTATCCGCCCGGGAGCAAGCTTCCATCGGTGCGCGAGCTTGCAGCCGACGCCGGTGTCAATCCGAACACCGTCCAGCGTGCGTTTGCAGATCTTGAACGCGAGGGGCTGATCTACACGCAGCGCACCTCCGGCAAGTTCGTCACCGAGGATGCAGCCGCCGTCGCCGCTGCGCGCCGCTCGCTCGCCGAGGCGCAGACCCGGCAGTATCTCGCGGCCATGCGTGCGCTTGGCTGCGGAAAGCAGGAAATTCACAATCTATTCGATCAAATGGAGGAACAGGAACATGCCGATCTTTGAATGCCGCGCGCTGGAAAAGCGCTATGGCGCGGCCATGGCGCTCGACCATATCGATCTCGCGCTCGAACCCGGCCGTATCGTTGGCCTGCTTGGGCCAAACGGCAGCGGAAAATCCACCCTGATCAAGCTTGCCATGGGGCTGCTGCAGCCCACCAGCGGAGAAGTGCTGATCGGCGGCCAGGCACCGTCACCGCAGACCAACGCCGTCGTGTCCTATCTGCCGGACCGCATCACGCTCAGCCCCTGGATGAAGACGCGCCAGCTGCTTGATTTCTATGGCGACTTCTTTGCCGATTTTGACCGCGCAGCCGCCGAACGGATGCTCTCGCAGCTCGGTCTGGATCTCAACCAGTCCGTCCGTCAGATGTCCAAGGGCATGAAGGAAAAGGTCCAGCTCGTGCTCACCATGAGCAGAAATCTGATGAGAGAGGTGAAACTCATGAAGGAAGGTATCCATCCCAACTACGAACAGACTATTTTCTCACCTACTTCATGCCCGCAAACGCCGGAACCTCCAGATGCAGCCCGACGGCTGCAGGCTGTTTTTTGCGTTCCAGAAGAAAATTGAAAATTATCCTTGCATTCTGGCGCATCCTGTGGTACTATATCTAGGCGTTTGAACCTAGAAATCTGATGAGAGAGGTGAAACTCATGAAGGAAGGTATCCATCCCAAGTACGAACAGACTACTATCAGATGCGCGTGTGGTGCAGTTATTGAGACTGGTTCTACCAAAAAGGACATCAAGGTTGAAATTTGCTCCAAGTGTCACCCGTTCTACACCGGCAAGCAGAAGCTTGTTGACACCGGTGGACGTGTTGACCGTTTCAACAAGAAATACGGCCTGAAGTAAGAAGAAAGTCCGCACCGCGTATCGGTGCGGGCTTTTTTCATGCTTGTCGCAATTTGTAAGAAACTGACGGAAGACGATACATGGAAGAACTGAATCAGAAACGAATCGACCGGGCCGTGCTCGTCGGCCTCAACGCGGACTGCTTTCCAAAGGAAGAAACCGCGACGGAGACGACGCTTGATGAGCTGGAAGCCCTTCTCAATACCGCAGGCGGCGAGTGCGCCGGAAAGGTCCTGCAAAACAAGCACACGCCCGACCCCCGCTCGTTCATCGGCGAGGGCAAGGCCGAGGAGATCCGCCAGCTGGTCTTGTCCACGGGCGCGAACATGGTCATTTTCGATAATGACCTCACGCCCTCGCAGACGCGCACGCTGGAAGATATTTTAAAGACCACCGTGCTCGACCGCAGCGCGCTCATCCTCGATATTTTCGCCCAGCGCGCCAAGACGCGCGAGGGCAAGCTGCAGGTCGAGCTGGCACAGTATCAGTATTATCTGCCACGGCTCACGGTCTGGAATGAGGAAATGGGCCGTCTCGGCGGCGGCATCGGCACGAGAGGCCCCGGCGAAACGCAGCTGGAAACCGACAAGCGCTATATCCGTTCACGCATCCAGAAGCTGCGCGAAAATCTCGAGCTTGTGCGCAAAACCCGCGCCGAACAGCGGCGCAGGCGGCAGAAAAACGAGCTGCCCGTCGTCGCGCTCGTCGGCTACACCAACGCGGGCAAATCGACGCTGCTCAACCGCCTGACCGGCGCGGACATCCCGGCAAATAACCGACTGTTCGACACGCTTGACACCACGACACGGCAGCTGACTGTCTCCGATACCTGTCAGGCGCTGCTGTCGGATACGGTCGGCTTTATCGCAAAGCTGCCGCACCATCTGGTCGAGGCATTCCGCGCCACGCTTGAGGAGTTGGAATACGCCGATCTGCTCGTCCATGTCATCGACAGCGCTGATCCCGAGCGTGAGGATCACATCGCGGTCGTCGACCGTCTGATCGCGGAGCTTGCAGCGCCCGGCACGCCCGTGCTCGAATGCTACAACAAGTGCGACCTCGTCGCCGACGACGAGATCCCGCGCGGGCAGGACAAGGTCGCCATCTCCGCCGCGAGCGGCTTCGGCCTCGATGCGCTCAAGGAAGCCGTCGAGCGCAGCTTGGCCGCGGCAAGCATCATGTGAAGCTGCTGCTGCCGTATGCGGTCGGCGGCATGGTCGCCGCGCTGCACGACACGGCGCAGGTCCTGTCCAGCAGCTATACGGAAAACGGGATCGAACTTGACGCCATCGTCGATGAAACCTTGTTCGGCAGACTGCGTCAGTATGTAACAGAGGAAGTCTGATGGAGCAGCTCTGGATCCCCGCGGGGGAGGGAAATTCGGAATATATGAAAAGAAATCCCGCTTTCTCGGCCTGATCCTCCCCGTGACGACCGAGGCCGAGGCCCGAGCGCAGCTGGAGGCCGTCAAGAAGCGGGAATATGACGCCCGGCACAACTGCTGGGCCTACGTCCTGCACACCGGCCAGAAGCGCTACAGCGACGATGGTGAGCCGCAGGGCACAGCCGGACAGCCGATCCTGAACGTACTCGAGCGTGAGGGCGTGCAGGATGTGCTGTGCGTCGTGACGCGGTACTTCGGCGGGATTCTGCTGGGCGCGGGCGGGTCTCTGCCGGGCCTACACGAAAGCCGCGAAGGACGCGCTGGACGACGCGGGCATCTCCGAGCTGCGCCCGTGGAGCGTGCTGCGGCTCTTGCCTGCCCCTATGCGCTTTTTGAGCGTGTAAAGCTGGAGTTGGACAAGCACAGCGGGCTTCTCCGGGACGCGGACTATAGCGCGCAGATCGCGCTGACGTCCTTCTGCCTCAGCCGGAGGAAGCCGCGTTCCGGAAGGCCCTGCAGGAGCTTTCCGCCGGGAGCCTCGCGCCGGAAACGACCGGCACGGAGCTGCGCGGCGTGCGCATCCTGAACGCCAGATCACAGCTTTTCAAAAAATTCACGCAAATTCCACAGGGAATTCAAAATTTCCGTTTATTCTGACATTGTAAGGTGGGACCGATATGAACGTGCGCGAACGGATGGAGCAGGAGGAATACGAGTTTCTCTCCCCGCAGGCACAGAAAGCTGCCGAGACAAAGGGTCGTCCGGAGCCGGAGGAGGACAACGACGTGCGCACCTGCTATCAGCGCGATGCAGACCGGATTTTCCACAGCAATCCTTCCGCCGCCTGATGCACAAGACGCAGGTGTTCCTCTCTCCAGAGGGCGACCATTACCGCACGCGCATGACCCACACGCTGGAGGTCGCGCGCATCGCACGGACGATCTGCCGCGGGCTGCGTCTGAATCAGGACCTGGCGGAGGCCGCGGCCTACGGCCACGATCTGGGCCATACGCCGTTCGGTCACGCGGGAGAAAAGGCGCTTTCCAGCATGCTGGATAAGCCCTTTCGCCACAATGAACAGTCGCTTCGCGTGGTGGACAAGCTTGAGCGCGGCGGCGCGGGACTGAACCTGACCTACGAGGTGCGCATGGGTATCCTCGGCCACACCGGCAGTTATCCCTGAGACATGGGAGGGGCAGATCGTCCGCGTGTCCGACCGCATCGCCTACATTAACCATGACATTGACGACGCCATGCGCGCCGGTATCCTGACCGAGGCCGATATCCCGCCGGAGATCGCAGAGATCCTCGGCCACTCGCATTCGCAGCGGATCAATACGCTCGTCGAGAATATGGTTGACAACACGATCGCCACCGGCACGCTCGGCATGCAGCCGGAGATCGCGCAGGCCATGGATCAGCTGCGCACGTTCATGTTCGCCCGGGTCTACACGAATCCCGTCGCCAAAGGCGAGGAGACGAAAGCAAAGGACATGCTGTGCAGTCTGTTTGAATATTACATGAAAAACCCTGAAAAGCTCCCGCGGATTTCCTGCCGCAGCTGGACTTTGACGGCATGGAGCGTATTGTCTGCGACTACATTGCCGGCATGACCGACCGCTATGCGGTCTATAAGTATTCCGAGCTGTTTATCCCCACGACGTGGCAGGTGCGGTAAGCACCGGAAGATTCCATTTGAAGAGAAAGGAGGTTTCTGCCTTGGCATTTCCGCAGCCGTTTCTTGACGCGCTCATCGAGCGCAACCCCATCGATGAGGTCGTGGGGCAGTATGTAAGCCTGACGCGCCGGGGCTCGAACCTCTTCGGGCTCTGCCCGTTCCACTCGGAGAAGACCGCTTCGTTCTCCGTCGCCCCGGACAAGGGCATTCTATTATTGCTTTGGCTGCCACAAGGGCGGCGGCGTGGTCAACTTCATCATGGAGATTGAGGGCTTGGACTTCCCTGACGCGGTACGCTTCCTGCAAGCGCGCGGGACTTGAGGTACCGGAGGGCGAGGCCTACCACTCGCAGTATCAGAAGCAGGAGCGCCTTTGGGCACTGTGCAAGGATGCGGCGCGGTTTTTCCGCCAGCAGCTGTTTTCTCCCGTGGGCAAGAAGCGCAGGCGTACATACAGAAGCGTGCGCTCAGCATGGACACCGTCAAGCGCTTTGGTCTCGGCTTCAGCCCGGACGCATGGGCGACGCTCACGGACACCATGAAGGAAAAGGGCTACCGGCTCGACGAGCTCATCGACGCCGGGCTCTCCATCCGGGGCAAAAACGGCGGCGTGTATGACCGCTTTCGCAACCGGCTCATGTTTCCGATCATCGATATCCGCGGGAATATCATCGGCTTCGGCGGCCGCGTGATGGACGATTCGACGCCCAAATACTTCAATTCCCCCGAGACGCTGATCTTCAACAAACGAAAGAATCTCTTCGCACTCAACGTTGCCAGCAAGAGCAAGCAAGGCCGAATCATTCTCACCGAGGGCTATATGGACGCTATCGCGCTGCACCAGTACGGGTTCGACTGCGCCGTCGCCTCGCTCGGCACGTCGCTGACGGAGGAGCACGCGAACATCCTCGCCAAGTACACCAATCAGGTCATCCTGACCTACGACGGCGACGAGGCCGGGCAGAACGCCACACGCCGCGCCATCCCCATGCTCGAAAAGACCGGCATCCAGGTGCGCGTCCTGCGCATGCAGGGAGCAAAGGATCCGGACGAGTTTCTGAAAAAATACGGCGCGCAGCGCTTTGAGGTGCTGCTTGACAGCTGCCAGAATCAGGCCGAATACCGGCTGGACAGTCTCCGGCGCAAATTCGACCTGACGCTCGACGATCAACGCGTGGAATTTCTCTCGCAGGCCGCCGCGCTCATCGCCACGTTCCCGAACGCGGTACAGCGCGAGATCTACGGCCGCCGCGCGGCTGAGGCCGCCGGCATCACGCCCGAAGCCATGCAGCTGGAGGTCAAAAAAGCCTACCGAAAGGCCCGCGCCATTGAGCAGAAAAAGCAGGAGTCGCAGGAGCTCGACATCGCACGCCAGCGAGCGCCGAAGATCCGCGCCATCCGCTATGACAACCTCCGCTCGGCCACGCCGAGGAAGGGCTCATCTGCATGCTCCTGCGCGAGCCGGAGCTGATTGCAAGCGTGAAGCTCCCGGCGGAGGCGTGCTCGGTCGATCTGTTCGGCCGGGTGCTGACGCAGCTTCGCCAGCGGATGCAGGCGGGCCGTCCCACGGCGCTTTCCGCGTTGGAGGCGGATTTTACCCCGGAAGAGATGGCGCATCTTTCCTATATCATGAGCCGGGATACCGCTCCCGTTTCCGATGAAGCATTCGCGGATTATCTGCGCGTGATCCAGGAAGAATATGAGGGCCGGAGTCTGACACGCTCAGAGACAGCCTGCGTCTGCTCGCTGAGCAGAAGAGATCAACAAAACAGTATGGAGGGTAAGCTATGGGAAAAGAATTGGAACTTCTGCAGAAGATGGATCTCACGGCAGAAAACCGGCAAAAACTCGAAACGCTGATTACCGAGGCGAAAAAGACCGGAAAGGTATCCTCCAAGCATCTGGTTGAAACACTCGACGACGTGGACGCCACGCAGGAGCAGACCGAACAGTTTTATAACATTCTCGAGCAGAGCGGCATTGAGATCGACGTCTCGACGTGCTGGATCTCATCGGCTCGGCCGACATGGACAATCCCACACTCAGCGAAATGCAGGCCATCGAGGACGAGGGACTGCCCGAGGATCTGGATGAGCCCGAGGCGCTGCCCGAGGACGTGGAGAACGCCAAGCTGGACGACCCCGTTCGCATGTATCTCAAGGAGATCGGCCGGATCAAGCTTCTCTCGCCCGAGGAGGAGCAGGAAGTCGCAAGAGCCATGGCCGAGGGCGACGAGAAGACCCGCGAGGCCGCGCGCAAGCGCATGTCTGAGGCCAATCTGCGTCTCGTCGTGTCGATCGCAAAGCGCTACGTGGGCCGGGGCATGCAGCTGCTCGATCTCATTCAAGAGGGCAATCTGGGGCTTATGAAGGCCGTTGAGAAATTCGACTATACCAAAGGCTACAAATTCTCCACCTACGCAACCTGGTGGATCCGCCAGTCGATCACGCGCGCCATCGCTGATCAGGCGCGCACGATCCGTATCCCGGTGCATATGGTCGAGACGATCAACCGGGTGCTGCGCACCTCGCACGCGATGGTGCAGAAGCTGGGCCGCGAGCCGACGACAAAGGAGATCGCGGACGAACTGCATATCGAGGAAAGTAAGGTCGAAGAGGTCTTAAAGATTGCGCAGGAGCCGGTCTCCCTCGAAACGCCGATCGGCGAGGAGGAGGACAGTCACCTCGGCGACTTCATTCAGGACGACGAGGCCTCGCAGCCCTCAGAGGAGGCCACGTATACCCTGCTACGCGAGCAGCTGGAGGAGGTTCTTTCCACGCTGACCCCGCGCGAAGAGCAGGTGCTGCGCATGCGCTTCGGTCTGATCGACGGCAAGCCGCACACGCTTGAAGAGGTCGGCAAGGAGTTCGATGTGACGCGCGAACGGATCCGCCAGATCGAGTCCAAAGCGCTGCGCAAGCTGCGCCACCCGTCCAGAAGCAAAAAGCTCCGCGACTTCCTGAATTGACCCGAAACAGATTATTTACACTTTTGTGCTTGACATCCGAGAAAATATTCGTATCATAGTCTTATGCTAATTGAAACCGTAACAACGGAGGAATTCAAGATGTTTGAGAAGATTCAGGCGTATCTTGCCTCGCAACTCGACATTCCGGCAGACGAGATCACCCGCGACACCACGTTTGAAAGTCTGGGCGTCGATTCGCTGGATACCGTCGAGATGGTCATGGATCTGGAAGAGCAGCTCGGCGTCGATCTGGAACTTGAAGAGAAGATCGCAACCGTCGGCGAGCTCGTCGATTTTTCGTCGAAAGCAAACTGGACTGAATCGTCATTGTCACGACGAGGTGCGTGGCAAGGCTGCACTACTTGGGGAGATAGCGGTGCCCTGTTACCCGCAATCCGCTACAGCGGGGAGGAATTCCCGACCGAGGGTGTATGCTGTGCCGTCTGACCCGAATAAGCGGTGTTGAAGATCTGGTCTTGCGCAATAGGGCTCTGTGAAAATTGTTGGCCGCCTATCTCGGCTTCCGCTTTGTCGATGCGGCGCAGATGGTTCTGTTCCATGCCGACGGCTCGTTCGACCCGGACGCGACGAACACCGCCATCGGCCATACGCTCGTAAGCATTGAGCGTGCCGTGGTCCCCGGCTTCTACGGGGCAATGCCTGACGGAGCCGTGCATACCTTCACGCGCGGCGGGTCGGACGTAACTGGTTCGGTTGTTGCCCGTTCCGTCGGCGCAGGCCTGTATGAAAACTGGACAGACGTTTCCGGTGTTCTGTCCGCCGACCCGCGCATCATCGAACACCCGCATGTGATCGACTACATCACATACCGCGAACTGCGCGAACTTTCCTACATGGGCGCGTCCGTTTTACATGAGGACGCCGTCTTCCCCGTCCGCCGGGCGAACATTCCCATCAACATCCGCAACACCAATCGCCCGTCCGACCCCGGCACGTTCATCGTTCCCTCGCTTCCGTCCAACGCGCACAAGCGCTCGAAAACGAAGTTGCCGACAATATGTATCAGCGGTCAGAGCTTGACTATCTTATCTACAATGACCCGTTGGCGTATGCCGACCTCGTTTTGAATGGTAACCCAGAGGCGTATCTCAAATCTGTTACTGAGTACAAGTCTTTGGACTAAAGCTCGGTATACCAAACACCGAATTAAGAATGGACTTTGAGAGGAAGTGAGGTATAACAATATGAAACAGATTATTACTATTCAGCACACGCAATCAATTCACCACACAAATGGTATGGTGGGTTCTTGGACAGATTGGGATCTTTCTGAATTAGGCATTGAACAGGCTGAAAGAATAGGGCAGAAGTTAGCAAAGCAGTTATCCGGTCACAAAATTGTTATGTATGCTTCCGATCTTCTGCGAGCAAAGCACACCGCTGAAATTGTCGCAAAGCATATGGGAATCACACCTAACATTAGAACGGAACTTCGAGAGCGCAATTTAGGTAAATGCGTTGGCAAATCTGTTCAGTGGCTTCGTGAGAACATTGAGGTTCAAGAGAAAACCATTGATGACAGGATGTTTTCTGATGCTGAGAGTAGACGAGACGAATGGAATCGCTTAAAACCTCTTTTTGACGAGATAATGGCAAGTAATGATGAATGTATCATTGTAGTATCACATGGCGATTTGCTGAGCGTTTGGAATACGATGTTCCTCGGAATGGATGTGGAAATGCTGAATCAGTTAGAATTTTTTGGTATGGCGGGCGGCGTTTCTTTCATGAAGCGATTTATCAAGGCTTATATCCCTGTTACAATTATATGGAGAAGCGCCGTCAGCATTGGGACAAGGATACTCATGTGATTCCAGAATATACTTTCGGCTTTGAGTGCCGGGAAGATATACAGTTGTCCCACGAGCATACTGGAGGCATTTGGTTAACCCATGAAGAAGCATATCCACAAAAACTGGCCAATGGATTCAAACCGCGCCGCACTCTACGAACTGAATTGCCGTGTGGGTGAAATGGAATTTAAAACGAATGAATGAAGAAGGAGGCTTGACGAAACTCCTATGACCTCATAGGCTTCATCCCCGTGGATATACTGCCAAAAGAAGCGGAACAGGTATGACCGAAATCTGGCACTGTTCCAAAGAGATTCGCATATTACTGTTTACGACCAATAGGCCTCATGAAAGCGGTAAAATGTGCAAA
>VOFC01005475.1_pt1 | contig 20888 bp, 36 predicted proteins | sample 5384161 | NCBI WGS metagenome assembly VOFC01 (sample SAMN12384722, study PRJNA508395) | human gut metagenome | isolation source: healthy gut B | host: Homo sapiens
GTATATTCTTCTTTAAAATAAAATGTCAACTATTTTATTATTATTTTTAAAAAGAATATTGTCAAGTGAAAATCTTCTAGCGATTTTATGCTATAATGAAGAACAAAAATATAAGAGTGGATTGAATAAACCGAAAGTTATCCACTAAAGAAAGAGCAGAAAATGAACCATAAGATTGCAATTTTATCAGACATACATGGCAACACGACGGCCTTAGCTGGAGTGCTTGAGGACGCTAAAAATTTGGGAGAGCGACTGAATATTGGCTTTGGGAGATATTTTTTCTTCCTGGTCCGGGAACAAATGACTTGGTGGCTCTTTTGAAAGATCTGCCATTACAGCATCCGTTCGAGGAACTGGGATGATTGTGTTTTAGAGGCTTTAGATGGCAACAATATGGTTTAGAGGATCCCCAAGAAATTCAGCCTCAGGATGACCTAACATCTGATGGAGCGCCTAAACCTAAGCATATTGATTAAGCTGAGAAAAGCTACCTGGTAGCCAAGAAAGAAGTTGAAGGCTTTTGCTTTTTTCTTTCTCATAATTCTACCTGAGAAAAAATTATGGTGGTGATTTGCCAGTTGAAAATGGTACAGAAAAAATTTGACCAGCTATTTGATGAAACTAGTTGATGTAGCTGTTTATGGACATGTCCATAAACAGCTTCTGGCGTTATGGTAGTCAAGGTCAACAAATCAACAATCCAGGTTGATTGGTATGCCTTATTTTTGACTGGAAGGGCTGAAAAATCACCGAGCTCAGTGCATGCCTTACTTGGAGGCTGAAAAATTGTGAATTGGTCAATTCATTTCGAAAAGTTGCCTATGACTATGAAGGCCAGAGCTATAATCACAAGACTGGCCAAAGGCCTTCCTTTTATCGAAATGTATGAAGAATTGCGGCGAGAGGACAATTACCAAGGCCATAATAGAGATTGTTACTAGTTTAATTGAAAAGCATGGGTATGTGGAGGATGTGAAGAAACTATTTTTGATTTTTTAAGAGTTGCTTTTAATTAACAGATACATTAAAAAACGATTGGACGAGCGGCACTTACACTCCAATAATGGGACAAGAGAAAACTTATGCGACCAGCTCTTCTGTACTTGGCTAGAGACTGGTCATTTAATTTCTGTTGAATTCTAGTTTCATTATAAAATATGATATAAGATTGACAATATCTGCTATACTATCTTTTGGTTAAGTTTCTCCATTTATGGAGATAGAAGTTTTCTTGTGACTTGAGAACAGATGTGAATGAACGATTAGATGATTATTTGTCTATTCTTGATTGAGACAAAACTGCCCAGTATTGCTCACTGTACAGCCCCTATTTGTTTATACGCCTTTGCAGACAAGAAAAAACTTACATTTAAATGTTGTCTTTACACTACAAAGTCGTGTCCTTTTAAAGTGTAAAAGTAGCATTTTGGGGACACGACTTCTTTACATGAAATATCTCTATTAAGATGATGAATAAGATAATATTTTTAATTTTGCTATAAAAAAGGTCTAAACGTACCAAATTTTGGTGCGTTTTGCTTTCTATGGTATAATAAAAAGAAAAATGAGGAGGTATCCTATGATTAGGAGATAACATAAAATCTTTACGAAAACACATGGTTTAACACAACCAGAATTTGCTAAAATTGTAGGTATTTCTTACGCAATAGCTTAAGTCGCTATGAGAATGGAACCAGTGCAGTTTCGATTCAGAGTTGATTGATCGTATTTGTCAAAAGTTAACGTGTCATGTTGATATCGTGGAGAAGATAAATGTTAACACCTGTAGAAGATTACCAGCCGACTCAAAATGGAAGTGATTAAAGAACGTGGCGCTGCTATCCTTTTCAGAACTTATCGCTACTCTCAAAGATAAGCATGGCATTCGCTTTTGATGACGAGACAAACTTATGGATTTTGGATGAGTGCCGATTTGCTGATATCAATACTCAAATTTATCTCGCAGATACTTTTGAGAATTGGAGCAGTGATGGCTATTTAGATGGTATTGAGTTGCATGTTGGTGATGACTCGTCATCAGGTAAGCAAAGCCTAATGAAACTTGAAGACTTTAGTGACTTGACTTTCAACATGTTGTAAGAGAAATATTCGTACCCAACTCGTGGGAAAAACTGTTTCAGAACAACCACAAGCCATCTTGCTTGGTGGTCAAAGTGGTGCTGGAAAACAACGATTCATCGCATTAAACAAAAGAATATCGGAATATCATTATTATTGATGGCGATATTATCGCTCTCAGCATCCTCATTATCTAGAATTGCAGGAAAAAATACGGTAAAGATAGTGTTGACTATACCATAGGATTTGCTGGAAAAAATGGTAGAAACACTGGTCGACACGCACTAAGTCAGTTAGGGCTTCCACTTACTAATCGAAGGAACGTTAAGAACAACAGATGTCCCACGACAAACAGCTCAATTGTTGAAATCAAGAGGCTATCAGGTATCACTAGCATTAATTGCGACAAAACCAGAGTTGTCCTATCTCAGCACTTTGATTACGTTATGAGGGAGCTTCCATGCAAAAGATCCAAATCAAGCTAGAGCAACGCCTAAGGAACATCATGATTACATTGTTAATCATTTGGTTGAGAATGTCAGAGCGTTGGAAAACGAGAAGTGTTTTGAGCAAAATTCAAATTTTCCAAAGAGATAGAAGCTGCATATATGATTCTAAAACAGACGAAGTTTCAACTGCGGCAGTCGTCTTACAAGAAATGTCTCTTTGGGAAATGGAGTAAGGTGGAGAAAGAGATGATGAAGGTTGGGCAGGAAACTGTTGAGGGAGTTACGTAAGAGGAATGGCAGAGATGCATAATTATATGAGGTATCTAAAACCAGAAGAACCAATTATTACTGATGAAGGGAAGGAGATAGAGGTTTTTAACTTAGATATTCAAGATGAACCAGAAATTTTTGAAGAGTGGGCAAAACAATTTAGAAGAAATTATTGTTCGGATGATGAGCTTAAAGAAATGATTGTTAAGATGCATATTTCCTCGAGAGAATATCTTAAAATTTTAAATTACCTTCGGATAGAAGAATTGTCTCTCAACGATGTCAGGTGATTTTGGAGAAATATTAGTATCTGATTATCTTCAATATATTGAAGAATATACGGTTCCTAGGACTCGTTATGATAATAAAGTCAATAAAGATACTTCAACTCAAGGAAGTGATGTTCTGGGATATAAGAAAGATTCTTTGAATGCAGCGAATGATGAGGTAGTAGTTATTGAAGTAAAATCATCAGCATCAAATTCTAGTAGCTCTAAAGCGAAAAGTAAGCTTCAAGAAGCTGTTGATCATTCAGATAAAGATTTTGAACGACTTTCATCCTCAATTGTAGCCAGCTATTTAAGGTTAAAGAAATCTAATATTGAACAAGCAAATGTAGTAGAAAGATTTTTAAACAAGACAGATAATCCATTTAATGTAATTTATGGAGCTGTTGCAGTCCACTCCAATCAATCATATGATGTTGATGTCATTAAGACAGTAGCTTCAAAAAACACAGATTATCAGAAATTACGATTATTAGTCATTCATTCTGATGAATTAATGAAATTTATTAGGGAGCTCTATTTGAAAGCGAGTGAAGTATGATAGAATTTGGAACACGGTCATTACATTATTCAAAACTTGTACGGTCAAAGCAAAAAATGTTTGAATTTGGTATCCCCCAAGGATAGTCATATTCAAATTTCAGAAGATAGTAGCAATTTGTTCCTAGTAGCCTTAGCAGTTGTTGCCGATACTACTAGGGAAGTGTTTTAAAGATTATATCAATCATAAGAGTTTAGATTCACAATTGAAAAATCAATTACATAATGCTGCTGAATATTTTGATTCACTGTTATCGTCAGGCTTAGGCAACTCTACTAAATATCAAGACTATATTGCAATACTGGGAGCTACTGCTTATTATCTAGGAGATTATAATGGTAGTTCGAGAGTTATGCTTAACCACATATCAGACGATATGCAGTTATTGGAAGATAGTACAAACCTGTCAAGTGTGTTTATTGCGGTATTAACAGATAGGATTTTTTTTGATTATGCGCAAACAGAAGGTAAATACTCTAGTGAGTTAAATGCTCTAGTTGAATCATATAGAAATTATATTCTATCGGAAATTGGGTTTTCTATAGATATTTTTAGAAGTTTACAAGATGAAGTATATAGAAATGGAAGCGATTTTGCTGTAATTATTGTAAAATTGTCTCTTAGCAGTTATATAAAAAAATAAATAGTTCATCAACGAAATTATTACCTGAGTTTTCTGGATTAGAGTTTTCATCATGGCGGAATTATATCCAATCAGAGAATAGTATAAAGGAACTTTGGCCATCTCAAATTGAATTAGGGAAACACGGGATTTTTTCAGGTAAATCTGGCATCGTTCAGATGCCGACTAGCTCAGGTAAAACAGCATCGGTAAATTTGATTTTTACGCTCAGCGTTTTATTCAAATAGAATTGACAATGCATTGATTATTGCTCCCTTTAGAGCATTGTGTAGGAAATATATAGAGATATTAATGCACACTTTACTAATGATAATAAGGTGATTATCAGTGAAATTTTTGATTTACCAGAGCTTCCACAAGATTTTTCAATTTTTAATGATGACAAAAAAGAGTTTTTGTACTTACTCCGGAAAAATTATTGTTTTTATTGAGAAATAACCAGTCATTTATTGATAAAATGGGCCTCTGTATATTTGACGAAGCGCATCTTTTTGATGATCCAAGTCGTGGAACTGATTTTGAATTGCTCTTATCAACAGTTAAACAAATTTTTCCAAATGAAGTTCAGAAAATTTTAATTTCTGCTGTAATCCCCTAATAGTGAAGCTATAAATCAGTGGTTTAATGGAGAAGGAGAGATCGTTTCTGACAATGCGATTAAAACTACTGAAAAAAAGAGTTGCATTTAGTGATTTCAATGGACGCAATGAACAATTATATTTTATAAATCCTATAACGTTTGAAGAAGAATTCTTCGTTCCACGTACAGTAGATGTCAGTAGTTTAGAGCGACTTGGAAAAGAAAGGAAAACCAGACAATTTCCTGAATTAAAATAATGCAAATGATATTAGTATTTATTACAGTAATAAGCTTGTAAAAATGGAGGTGTAGCAATTTTCTGTGGAAGAAAAAGATACAGTTAACGTTGTTTTACGAAGATTTAGAAAAATTAAATGAAAGGAAATATGATTTATCTAATTTTTGAGAGCTTCAGATAGACTTGAAGTAGAAAAAATAGGGAACTTAATTGGCAAAAACTTAGGGGTATGATAGTATTGAATATACATGCAGTAAACTAGGGTATTTTCTCATCATTCAGGATTACCTATGGGGCTACGTATTTCTATTGAGTATGCTTTTTTCAAAAAGTAAAATAAATAATGTAATATGTACCTCGACATTGGCACAAGGCGTTAATTTACCCATAAAATATCTGATTATTTCAAGTGTGTGTACCAAGCAGGTGATGCAATAAAAGTTCGTGATTTTCAAGAATTTGGTAGGTAGAGCTGGCAGAGCTGGAAAATATACAGAGGGAATAATATTAACGGAGCCCAACGTATATAATTCTAGAAAAAATAGGAAGAAACAACAATATAAAAAGTTGATGAACCCCATTAATTCAGAAGGGTGTCAAAGTAATATTCTAAATATAATAAAGTTTAATTCAGTAGTTTCGACTAATTATAATCATGGGACCAGGAAATTTGATTTCTGGAGATCTGATTCAAGAAAGGTTTAATGATAATGTGGCGTACCGAACAAAAGTTAATAGTATTTTATCAGAATTAAAGAGACAAAAAGAGTCCTTATTTAGGGATTTCAATTCTAAAATAGATCAGATTGAGGAAACACTGATAGCAATTGAAAATTATATTGCTTCTATGTGTGCTGGTGAAATGGAAACTGACAGCTTGGCTGAAAGTACTTTTGGATACTTTTTAGTAATGAGGAAGAGCAAAGAAAGATAAAGGAGCTGTTTATAATAGTTAAGGATAGAGTAATTACAAGTTCAGTACAAAATGATATAGTTGCAAAAACTCAATTGGGATTATTCAGTTCTGAGGAACTAAAAAAGTGGGTTCAAAATCATAAAGATGTCATATTAAATTGTGAAACTGTAGGTGGCTTATTAAGTTTATTAATTGAGGTTATCAGAGATTTTTTCAAATAACAAAAGAACTACGAAAATTAGATATAGGAAATTTAAACTATATTTCACAACTCTGGATTGGTGGTATTTCTTATTCCCAAATATTGGAAAGTTGTACTAAAGAAGTAGTTAGTATTGAAAAAAAAGAGGAAAATTGAAATCAATAGAATTATCAGATGTTATTTCCATTTGTGATAATGGATTAGGGTATGAAACATCGATGGTTTTAAATGGAATCAATAATATTCTTGAAGAACTAGCTGGCGAAAAATGGATATATTAGCTATGCTGATAAAGAGATTGAAATATGGTTTTATCTCTTGAAAAGAAATAAGTATCTATGAATTAGGCTTTTCAGATAGAGTTGTAGCTCAACTTATTGGGCAAAAATATTGTTTTCTGTAAGCAAGGTGCAAATTAGAAATGAAATCAGGAATAAGTCAACTGAGTTAAAAATCGATTACATGACTTTCCAAGTTATTTTACACAGTTAATCAATGAAATATAAGGTATTGTATTTTAAAGTAACTATAGTGCCTTTTAAAACTTAATGGTAAACAGAGGAAACATTGTCACAATAATGATGGATTGATAGAACTGTGTTAGTTTTTTGGTGTTGACTACACGAAGTTCTTTAGACGGTGTTGAGTAATGGCAAAGCTACAGATTGTAAATATATGGTATAATAGTAGCATGAGGAGGTGGCTAATGACTCTAGACGTAAACACAGAAAAAGATGACTATTATGGGTGTTTCTTTTACCAATAAACAAGTTTTAAAAGTGTTTGGTATGCTCTAAGTACCAATATGATTGAAGGCTGGCAACCGAGCATTAGAGATGTTGAAAGATTGAGAAGCGATTGCTTTGGGTGTTGCATAATGGGACGTAAAAGTTATGAGAGCTATGACTATATTGACCCTGATTATCTCTATACTTACAAAAATTCATCGGTCTTAATTAATAAATTTAATGAGAAAGATGTAATAAAAAGCAAGAGAGTTAGAATATCAATTAGTTGCTAGTCAGAGCTTGAAGCTATTTCTTCATCTATCGAAGTTCATACTGTCTCTGATATCCTCAAGATTCATAGATATCTGTTTAGTGACATTTATTCATGGGCAGGGCATTATCGGAAAGTTAATATTTCCAAGAGTGGAGATGCTTTTATGCCCATTCAGTCGTTTGATATGGCGGAAAAATATTTAAACCATTTACTATTTGAATTTTACCAAAATACAAATAGTAAACAGAGATATCATCAAGTCTTTGGCGGAGATTTTAGATAATCTAAATTACTTCCATCCATTTCGTGAAGGTAATGGTAGGAGAACACAACGTGAGGTCATTCGTTCTTTAGCTTTTTCAAAGGTTATGAGTGTGATATTTCAATTGGAACTGACGACGTGATTTATCACTTGTATATGGACGGCACTGTCTACGGAGACAAAGATAAACTAGAAGAGCTATTTAACCTTATTCTGAAGAAATTATAGATGTTTTCATCGCATGTTTCCTAATCAAGTATCAGACAGAATATATATCTAATTTGAGAGCTTAGGCTCTCTTTTTTTGTTCACTCATTTTGGACTTGTCTTTTGGTGTGCTTGTAAGGTATCGGCAATGGTGGACAAAGAACTAGAAGAGATTGCTTGTCGTAAACAAGAATAAGGATACAGGCTTTAAGGTTGGGGATTAGGGAATGTGTTATACTGTCTCTATCAATACTTTAACACGCTAGGAGCCTAGACACTTGTGCTAGGTTTTTAGTGTTTTTTTGATAGTTACTAGGCTGCAAGAAACTAAAACGAACAATAAGAGGCTTGCAGCCTTATTTTTTTGTGCAAAAAGAGGAAAATCAACGATGCAAGTTGCAACAAGAGTTATTATTGCTATGGGAGCGGTCGTTAGTGCTGTCGGATTCGGATGGCTCTTAACAAGTGCCTTCGATTATTTTGCAGGGCGTAAAACGGCAATCCACAAATGATGGATCAGGGAACGACTTCCATGATCTCTGGTGGAGTGAACGCAGTTATTTCAGGTGGAGTCGCTACAGCGATTGTGGCTACCATGAATGCATTAATTTCTAAGTTCAGTGGAGAACAGCTTGTTTTTAGGCATTTTATAGCTATACTAAGACTAACTTAAGAATCGTTTGAGAGGTGAGGAAGATGACAAAAGCTTTTTGATGAAGCGACCTATCGACAAGATTTTGAAGCCATCAATGGACGGCAACCGTCAGAGGAAGAACTGGAGCATGCAAAGTATTTGGTAGATCGTTATATTGTCGGTAAAGACGATGATAGTGGTGTTGTTACTTATCACCCAATCAAGAGGTCTCTCTTTAAAGCTTTGCTGGGATCTACCTTTGGTTGGATTAGGGAGGCGGGGTATTTCTTGTCATGACACCTGTCTTTCTCACAAAACTCTTTTTTCAACCTCATCGGGTCCACCATTGGGGTATTTGTGATCTGGTTTGTCTCTAAGCTCATGCTTGGTTTTTATCTTTATGGGAATTGTTTTCTCTGTGATCAGGCGGCTTTTAATGAACCTGAAAAAACATCAGGTCTACTACGAGATGTTGGCACTTTCCTCTTTGAGAGAGGTTCTTTACCTACGGTGTGCCAAACTTTTTCCCTCATCCTACAGTAGATGCGTGGATTATTGGGATTGCCATCGTGGTTTGTGCCTTTAGTATGACCTTTTCTCGCAATGAAGCCTAATAAAAGCAACTAGAGCCTTACTGTGTAAGGTTCTCAGATTGAAGACAAAGTCCTCAGAAGCTATACTTCTGGGGACTTTTCTTGCTTCGAAGGAGTATAATAAAAGAAAGTGTGAATATAAAAAAAGACAAACATCATTTTTGATGTTTGTTCATTCTGAAACAAGCCTTTAAATTGGCTTGTTTTATTATTTCTTAACTAAAAAGAAGAGGAACAGAGGATTGAAAAGACTAATGATGAATAGAATACCACAGACAATAAGTAAAACCAAATACTGGGAAAAGAAACCAGAGACAGCCTCCCTATTATTATTCCTACAGAATGGATAATACCATGAAGTGTCATCAATAAACAAAATAGTGCAAAGATTCCAGTTAAAGACAAAGAAAATTTAAGCCAAACATTTTCTGCAGCCACGCTTATCATAGAAAAAAAGAAGGTTGATTAGTAAGCAGGCAATACCGATGAGTGCGGAACAAAGTAACCATTTAAACGAGGTCCAAGTGCTTATATAAAGTGAAAATAAAATCTTGTAAAAACTCTAGCATCCTAAAAACCCTCCTAAAAAGATTATTGCGATTGTATTTATTTGATTGTATCAATTTTTAAGTAGCTAGACAAGGACAGAGAGCCCTAAATCGAAGTAAATAGTCAAAAATCATGGAGAAGTATGAGTAGCTAATAGGTGTCACTGGGTTACGAACGCCCTATAGTGTTCTGTAGAATAGGGAAGAATAATGTTTATGGAGGAAATGATATGCCAGGTTTAATTGAAGAACCAGTATTGACAAAAAAAAAAGAACTTAGAAAAACGAAATAAAGAACAAAAAAGAAAGAAGAGGCACGTAAAAGTAAACAAGCTAAGAAGAAGGAAAACAAACACAATATGAAAGTATCGATTTGGTGAACGTGCCGGAGAGGAATTTGTGTATGTTCCACTCAATAAGAAGAAACGTAAAGATTTTTTAGACACTGTTGCGATAACTGATGTGAAGTCTATCCTATATGGCTATCCTAATCAACCGATTGATTAGCCAATCCCTACCCGGATATGTACAAATATTTGAAGTGTTTGGGCAAGATATTCAAGCTATGTCTAACGAAGAACAGGCAGCTATTCAACTAGGCTTTACTCTATTTCTGTCTGGTACTACCTTTTGACATGATGATTCAGACAACAAAATTGCCAACAGACGTCTCAAGTCAATCTAACGAATTTTGTGTCTTCTAGATGAAGTCAAACAGGAACAGAACGCTCCGGAATTAATTACCAAAGATGGTGATGACATTGATACAATTTCAAGTAAAGAGAGACGTGTTTATCAACTAAGACAGCGTGAAGATATTTTAAAAACAAAATATCTCGTCCAACAAGTCATTGCAGTCAATCAACAAAATATCGAGTTCTTTTATTTGGGTGTTTGGAGATACTTTGTCTGAAATTGATTCCAACACGCGCAGCACTCTAACTATTGCTTCGAGTCACGGATTTGCCCCAAAGGTTGTATCTGTCGAGAAGAAGGAAGAGTTATTGACTCAATATTACAACTTTAATGATTCACTTAATGTTTCACTTAATCAGTACTAGAAGGAGTTTACATGATTTAAATTCACGAAAATCAAGAAATATATTCGAGAAGGGTATGACCTCAATCTTATTAGTAGGATTCAAAGTGATATTCCTGATTTCAAACATGATGATCGCTATTGAGACAAGCTAATGGTTATTATAAGATTGCCTCATGTTCCATATGACCGATACCCAGAACACGGTTTACCTGACTTCTGGATGAGTGATTTAATGCTCGTTGATAATGTTATCAGTTTTATGTCCTTGGAACATGCTGCAATAGTGAAATGTCCGACCTAGCTTCAAAAGCTATTTCGAATATGTTGGCCACCAAAATACAAAGGCTGCACAAGATGCCGATGACAAGATGCGTATCAGTTCTTTATTAGACTATCGTGAAAACTAGGTAACAAATGTTCCTTCTAAAAAAATTCACACTCGGTTTTTTGTTATTGCAAACACCTTGAATGAGTTGGTCGAACGAGAAGCTGATCTTTAAGCAACAGTTGAATCAGTATTCTATTCTTCTTCAGATGGCATGCAAGACGTCGAATATCACACACAGCTTTTATTCCAGCATCTCGTTTGGAAGACACCATTACGTCGAAAAAGCGGCGCAAGCCGCATCTGTTTGGGGACTTAGGTGCTGGCTAATTTTTTTAACCATACGAACTTAATGGATACCTATGGCGTTTACTTGGGAGAAACACGTACAGGTGGTGTTGTTAACTTTGACCTTTTGCATGAAGATAGGGGAACGTAAAATCCCTTCAATGCTGATTGCCGGAGCAGGGAAACGGAAGATGAAACTGTTAGTAACTTGATTGACACCTATTTTGCTAAAGGACATACCATTTTTAACATTGACCTTACTGGGGAAATTAAAAGAACTACGGAAATGCAAGGTGGTCGATATGTCAAGATGTCTGGGACAAATAATCGAAATCATATTAACCTCATGCAGATTATAGCAACGGCTTCCTTCTGCAGATGGAGAAACAACAGACCAGGTCCAATTTTCTATGCCCACCGTAATAAACTACGTGCTTTAGCTCAAAATTCTTTGATCCAGGTTAAAGAATTCTGACCTTCAATAATTTGTCATCTGCTTTAAACGACTTTTTGGAAGACCGTAAAGTCTGTGGAACCGTAATGCAGAAGTCATGGGACCAAGAAGACTTAACGATTACGAATGTTATTCCAGAAGATTATCCGACTTATCTCACGGGCAGAACGCTAAACAAGCTTTTTAAAGAGGACAAAATCGCAGAGGGAAATGAAATTGATGCTGCAAGTTATGACCGTCTCATAATGCTTTCCTGGTCTCTTTGGGGATTATCGTTTTCTAAATGCGACCACAGTTTGAAGATTTCTCAAAATGAACAAGTTGACCTTTTGACCTCTGGGATTCAAGATACTGAACTTCTTAATATTCAGCTTTACCAAGTGTTATCTATCATTTCATCATACGCTGTAGCAAATGGAAGAAGGGTATCTGAGTATTTCCGTAGAGGATTATCGGGGTGATAAGAGTCAACGACCTCATAGCATTATTACCATTAACGGAGCACATAAGCTCTTCATTATCGTTATTCAGAGTCTCTTAACTTTTCTAAAGGATTTGATTGAGAATGTAAAGTAGTAACTATTCTGCATTTATTATGGAAATGAGTTCGTTAGATAACATCCTCTTGAATGCAAACTCTACGGATGCAGTGGACTATGTTTAGCGACACGCGCGATTTTTCTATGATGACGTATCGTGTCTTTTCTCCAATTAGGTGATTTGACTATCCCTCGTCTAGCGGATGCTTTACAAGGGGAAATGACCGAGAGTGAGCTTTCGTCACTCAAATATTTAAGAGATGGTGATTTCTTCCTAAATATTGCTTCTGTCAAGAACTTAGTCTTTAATCATCAGCTAGCAGATAATAGGTCTTATGGGAAGTATCCGTATGATGAACATGTTCGCTATGCATTCTTACCTTAGAAATGGTGAAAGGGGGGAAATACAATGAACCTACAGCAACCATATTCTGATGAGGCATTCCAACTACAAACTAAAATTTGACAGAGGATAATCCGCATGATTTGGAAAGAATTGTAAATGATTACTTAGAGATCTTGGCTTACAAAAAAGACCTGTCGTGTTGTTGATATTACTTATCAGATGCGAAAACACATCTTTTAAGTAGTTTATGTGGCTTATTTGAAGTCAGCAAGTGGCTGAGTACTCAGCCATGATTATCTACCAAGAACCTGCTCGATTTGAATCGAGAATATTTGAATCAGAAGAAGAACCAGAGGAGGAAATTTAATTAATGACCACACTAATGCAAATGTCACTATGGGTTAACAATATAGCTTATGACATTAAGACACTACGTTTCTTTAGGATAGTTTTCCTTCATTATTAGTTTAGTTCTTGGTTTGGTTGGTTTCTATAGCTATCTCATGCTCTATCAGACACTTTTTTATTCGCCTACGGTGTTCATTTTTATGGCTATTGCCTATACACCATATGTGTTTTGTGCCTTGATTGTAGCCATTTATCAGCTACTTACTGGTAAGAGACGTGAACGTATCAAGAAAGCAAAGCGTATCCTTATGTTTAGTCTTCTTCCTATTTGTTTGATGAACACCTGGGGCTTTTTATCACGCTAGTGACTTGGGGGCTTGCATGGGTTATGGCTAAACTAGAATATAACCATAGAAAACGAGCTGTTAAGATCATATCATTCTTCTCAAAGGAATATTCACCTCTTTTTGAAAAGAGATTGGCTAATCGAAGTAACTATTATGCTTATCAATCTGCTTATCGTCTCCTAGACTTGATTCAGGTATCAGCTTATGAAGAACTCTTTAAGGAAGAAGTGACGGAAAAAAGATTATAAAGCTGGTCTCGTTGTTAAGGAGTTACACCGTACTTTTAAAATTAAAGGTGTACCTTTTTTCTAAGGTAACTGTAACAGATAAACTCTATATTGCTCCACAAAAATGCCTATTATTGGCTTAAGGAGGTTTTAATATATGGTATCTTATCGTTTTAAACGAGATGGTCAGTATATTCAGCGTGAACTAGAGCTAGATCCTCTTGATGAGCATCAAGACCAAGTCTATCCGGAGAGCCTCGAAGAGCAAGTAGATTATTCAGCGTTTTACGATACCTACTATGACGGTTTTGGTGAGGACAGTATTCACGTGAACAAGAGAAAAACAAGGTCTCATTGCGCGTGGGAAAGAAAGGTTATCCAGTGTCAAAGGAGGATGTGACAGACTATTATAACTTGCAAGTGGAACGTCACAAAGACTATTACTCAGAGGAAGATCATTTTGGATGCGAAAGCAACAACAAAAACGAAATCGAAAATTCATCAAACAAAGTATCTTTTCTTGCCCTAGGACTATTACTTGTATTTGGTTGGTATGGCTAACCGCACTACTTCATTAAGGGGTGACTGAGATATTTGAAACGAATAGGTGATAAAGCTGCTCGTGTTCTTCTAACGATTTTTGGAGTGAAGACAACCATTATTATAGGAACTATTTTAACTTTTGCGGTTATCTTAATTGCAATTATCACTGGTTTAATGGGGACGATTAGTACTTCCGGTGGGAAAGGTGGCAAGACTAACGCCCAATGTGTAACCTACCAAAAAGATGGCGATGAATATCGACGGTAACCACGTGATGCACACTCTTCCAGATGGCACTATTATGTATTATGGACATATGCGTGATGTTCCTCTTGTTAAGAAAGGTGATAAATCAAAAAAGGCCAACTTATCGGTTATGTTGGCCAAACGGGTGCAGCTACTGACCACATATTCACTTTGAACGTCGGAAAACGAAAGTCTTCCAGTATGGTGATTTCTTGAGTCCAGCATCAATTATTTTAGAGATACCCAACCACAAGTTGGTATGGTGATTGATCCTAGGACACAAAGGGAGAGGCACCATCTAAAGAATAGATTACTATTCTTTAGATGGTTGTTTTTCTCAAGCTATCTCCAACAAATTAAACAAACTGTTATTGACATTTTTACGTAAAAATAATTATGTAGAAACATCAAAAGCGGGGTCCTAATGCTGGCCTTTTTTATTCGCTTTATTATTAAATTCAAGCAACGAGTAGGAAGTTAAATAAAATTATTATGAAAAAGTCTTTTTTTGACTTTCAAAGAGAAAAGTTATAATAGGAGTAGAAAAAGTGCATAGTTGATTTCAATAAGGAGGGCTTTTTTATATGCCTAATAATAGTTATGAATATTTTTTATATGATGACGATCAGCAAGTTCTTAGTATATTTGAAGTTCAAAAAGAATATGAACAGAAAAACGGGGATATTTCAAAAAATACGAGACAAAATGTTGTGTCCAGACTGCAAGAAAGCAAACACATAAAACATCTGGAGTAAGAGCGTATTTATCAACCCTTCCAACTTCAAACCATGAAGAAGGTTGTTCATATAATTATGACCTAGCTTCAAATAGTGCAGTTAAGCAATTTGGCAACATTAACAGATGAATAAGAACATGAAAGGCTTGAAACTAAACATTGATAAAGCTAAAAAGGTGGTAGAAACAGAAGTGAGACTTTTTTTGGATTCATGACGACATATTAAGTAAATTACAATATAATATAAGTGTGCTAAATAAGTAAGTAATAAGTTGGAATATGAAATGAATGAACAAGAACTAAATGAGTTTAAACCATTTTGGGGGATATTAATTACCACGGATAATCATCGAGAAACAGATTTATTTGTGAGGGATACTTTTTCCTATCGTTTTAATAGAAATATAGGTTTACATGTAGATTCGCTAAATATGATGTCTTTATTTCCAAAAACCAGAAGGAATTGTTTTCTTCCTGGCCTGAATCGCTATTAGTAAAGGGTGATTACATTACTGACTATACTAATATTTCTCAATTAGAGGGTGATGAAGGGGAAAACATCATTAGATTTATAATTGAATATCCTTATGGACGTATCTTTGTTCCGCCGGAATTAAAAAGTCATCCTATTATTCAGAGGTTGTACCAATCTAGTATGCCTTTAGTTATATTAGAACCCCTTTTTTCCTCAAATCATACGACAAGTCTCTAAAGTACTGGAAGATTGTGGACAGAATAATCAATTGTCACAGTTGTTGAAGACCAATTTTGAAGATGGTATTAATATCACCTCAAAACAGCTGTCACAAATTTTAAAAAGAATAGTCATAATCTGAACGAATATTTAGAGGGAGATAATTTAATTCCTGATAAAACATCAATTGAACCGATAGATATACCTTCTAGAGAATTTTTAAGACCATTGCAGATACTTATTAATCGTAATAGAGGACTTTATCGATCAGTTTATGCAAATTCTAGAAGTGTTAACTATAGTACTATAGAAGATGCGGAGAGATCAGCAACTCAGGCACTTCAAGATTTATTTAAAGAGGTTAATAGTAGAGAGATATATTACTTTTCTCTTTTCTTAATGGATGAAGAGTACATATTAGGCATAATTAAAGAGTTGGATAGTTCTTTTTGATAACACCGTATTATCTCGTGATAATCTAGAAAAAATTTCACACAGCTGTCAGATTATTTTTTTTGAAAGATACTGTGATATTCCATTTCGTATGGATATGGTGTTTGTGTTACCAATGGTTAACAAGGTAAGCGTGGATATGGTAAACAAAAGAATTTAAACTTAGACTTCAAACCCACACTTCGTAAAAAATATGAGCGTGAAGGATACTATATAGAAAAAACTGAAAAAGATCACAAATTATTAGAGTGTATATATGAAGATGTATATACAGAGAATCGCATTTTAGATAGTCTTGTAATTAATTATGCATTAAATCGAGGGATACCTTTTGTTAGATTACCTAATTTGCCTACAAAAGATATAACTACATTTTATAAATATATGTTTGATAATATTGATAGTAATTCTAATTTGGAAAAAAATTTCGAAATTCAATAGTTATTTTGAACAGATTTCCCAGAAATTAAAATTATCATTTGATGAAGAACTATTAGATATGGCGGTTCGTAATGGTAAGTATTTAAAATTTATTACTGATGCTCCTGTTGAGTGGATTACATATAAAAATGTCCCTTTGGGTTTAATGAAGTCTATAGGTAGGCTTCCGATTATACCAGGTAATAATAATCTTGTATACACTGCCAAAAAATTACACTGATATTAGAATTGTGAAGTCAGAAGTTAAGTTCTTAGTTATTAATACACTTAAGTCATCAGATGATTTATTCGTATATGGAGAGAAAATAGGGGATTTACTAAAAATTATTTTCCAGATAATCAAGTAAAATATGTCGAGGTTACTAGTAAAGCTGACTTTTTTAAGTGCATTGAATGCAGAACCTATAACATTCTTAATTTATTATGGTCATGGTAGTATGCCAGAAACAAGAAAGGATAATACTAATCAAGTTGGTATGCTACATATTGGTGACGATACAATAGATATGATTGAATTAGCTGACAGTATAAAATATGTTCCTCAAATAACTATACTAGGTGCTTGCCAAACACAGGTCTTAAATTCTCATTATCTAAATATAGGTAATATGTTTCTAGGTTTAGGTAGTATATCAGTATTAGCAACCTATTTTCCAGTTGATGGCGTTTATACTTTTAGCTTGATTGAGTCCATCTTTAGACATCTAAAAAATTATTTTAATGGTGAGGATGAAAATCACATTAAGATACCTAATTATATTAATAATTGGGCTGACATATTGTTACAAGCTCGGCGGAGTCATTATCTTTTAGAACCGATTGAAGTTATTATTGAGTATCTGAAAAAGAAGAACTGTGACTACATAATTGATATTGAGGATTTAAAATGTTTTGTTATGCAATATTGTATTAGTTCTAGTGCCAATGACAAACAAAGTTATTTTGACATTATGGAAAGAGTCCCATTGTATCGTGACAGAAGCCTATATGAAATATTTTGAAGACAAGTCACAGATTGTTAGAGACGTAGTTAATACCGTTTTTCGAGAATAATTATATTTTCCCCAGAATGTATTATATTTACTTCCTTGGGTTCACCAGAAGTAATAGAGTTCATCGACGGTAATAATAAATAAAGTTTTTATAATTTAACCGAGAGGGAGATATGACTACAAGGATTAGGGAGCTTACAGACTTCAATAATTATAAAAGAAATACTCATTTTAATGAAGCTATGACTCGACAACAATATATTGATATATTTCTAAGGTTACTCGGTTGGGATACTAATCCTATGAAGAATTTATACAATGATCGAAATTGTTGCTGAAAGAGTATTCGTAGCAAAATAGGAAAAGATAAGCCAGATTATATAATTAGAATGAATGGAGTTAGTAAATTCTATCTAGATGCTAAGAAAGTTAGTATTGACATTTTAATGAATCAAATTCTGACTGGGAAGACTAGAACTGAAGACGTTGTAAGTAACGGTGTTTATATTACTGGTATCTTGGTAGATAGTATTTATTATTTAATTAGAAACTTTAAATGGGAGGAAAATGCAACATAGTGAGTATATCGATAGATTGATTGAACGAATGGAACAATCATATAATAATGGTTTTTATTTTGAGAGTATGACAGTATCATATGCAATTTTAGAGGATAGGTTTAGAAGTCTGGGTGAAAAACTAGGCGCTAATATATTTGGATGGAAAAGGTAAAAAAAAATATTATTTGGAAAGTTCGGCAACCATTTCAGAATTTCTATTTGCTGGACGTTCTAATGTGCTTCCCCCAAGTCACAAGTTAATCTTATCAAACGAAAGTTAAATTAGGGACCGTTAAATCTGGAGATTCTGAATTAGTTATACCAAGTATTCCAATACTATCTATTGAAGAATCGTATAAAAACGAAAAAGAACATCCTATTGATCTTATCTCAAATTTTTAGAGTTCGAAGGAATAATCTTGTACATGAACTAGCACACTATACCTCTGCTACAACTTATGATGGTATTCAAAAGTGAATCTAAAAGGTTGTTTATTTAGGGAAAGAATTGGTCTATAAGTTATCTAATCTCAATAATAAGGTGAAGAGACAGTTGACAAAATAGAAAATTCATGTTATTATGAAAAAGGCTACCAGGGGGAAACCCCGTATTGGTAGCTTTTTGTTGGCTCTTTTCACCATTTGTCGTGGGTGGAATTTAACATATATCTATTTCAGCCAAGAAGTACGGATGGAATAGCGATTTAATAGTTAAAAAATGACTAATTCAACGAAATAAAAATACTCCTGGGTCTTTTCAGGAGCATACAAAAAGGCTGAGGAACACATTCAGGATTTACCTGAAAAACAGGAGGCAGCACCTCTACCCCTGAAGCGGATGAACCAACCTTTGAATGAGTCGTCACCGGCTCAAACTCAGTCTCAACCTTTATTTAATTTTACCAAAACCGAAGTGTCAGAGTCAATTTATAAGGCAAGATAGAATGGGATAGCCAAGAAATATTAATAGATAGATAAAAAATGTAGGAGTTTCTTCTGCATTTTCTTTTTAAACTCAAATACAGATATGATGTATTAATGTATCTGAGAGACAACTTGAAGTGTGGAAAGCTATCTACTAAGGCCAAGGTTGTCAAAAGGTCTTCCTTATGTTTTCATTGCTTTCATGGTATAATCAAAGGGATATTATCTTGAAATGGTGTTACAAGTCTAGGTAACATCATTTTAGAGATAACAGTTTGTAAACGAAATGGTAAATAGTAGAGGGAGACTCAAATGATTACGTCAGAAGAAATCAAAGCACGTCTGTGGAATGGAGCTACCGAGCTCCGTGGTTCAATGGATGCTAGCCAGTTACAAAGACTACATGTTAGGACTCATGTTCTATAAATTCCTGAGTGACAAAACACTCAAAACCTTTGTGGAATTATCAGGGCTTTCTTCTGATGTGAACGTGTTTGAGGAATATCAAAAGGCACACGAGTTATACGAAAAAGATCTTGAGAAGATGATCAGTGATAACTTAGGGTATGTGGTCAAACCTAAGTACTTGTATCAAAAATGGCTAAATGACATGAATACAAGGACAGTTTGAAGTTCAGACGGTTACTGAAAGTCTAGGCGAATTTGAACGTAGTGTCGTGTCAACAGACGAGACAGATGATTTTAATGGCCTTTTCTCAAGCTCAACTTTGGTTGTCTGATACAGCTCTTGGTAGTGACTTGAATACACGAAGCAAGAACATCAGGCTTATTCGTCTATTTGAAGACTTGGACATGGTTGCCCTCCAAAAAAGTGATATTTTAGGGGATGCCTATGAGATTGGGCAGTTCACGCTATGGAGTCTGGGAAAAAGGCTGAATTCTATACCCCTCATCAAGTTAGTGAAGTCATGGCTCAGATAGTTTGCGACAAATAAGTCTCTAACTTCTATTTATGACCCAACTGTAGGTTCAGGGTCACTCCTTTTGACTGTAAAAAAACATTTATCTGAAGAGCAGCAGAAGGTTCTTAGCTACTACGGACAAGAAAAAAACACAGCGACTTACAACTGACAATGTATGAACCTCTTACTTCATGGTGTACGTCCTGAAAAAATGAGCATTAAAAACGGTGACACCCTTGCACAAGACTGGCCAGAAGATCCAGAGCGTCCAGATGAAGGTGTATAGTTTGATGCGGTGATTTATGAACCCACCTTATTCGATTAAGAACTGGAACCGAGTCGGCTTAAAAAGCTTCAGACCCACGTTTTGAAATTGCCAGTGTACTACCTCCAGATTCAAAAGGGGACTTTGCTTTCCTTCTTCATGGGCTTTACCACCTATCAACCACTGGTACAATGGCCATTGTATTACCTCATGGGGTACTTTTTCCGTGGAGGAGCAGAAGGTGAGATTCGTCAGAAACTCCTTGAAAAGAATCAGATTGATACCGTTATTGGTCTGCCAAGCAATCTATTCTCTAATACAGGGATTCCAGTATGTATCATCATTTTGAAGAAGAATCGTGACTTAAATGAGCCTGTTCTCTTTATTGATGCTTCACATAACTTTATTAAAGTAGGGAAGCAAAAACTGTGCTTCAAGAAAAGATATTGCTAAGATTGTAGATACATACAGTAATCGTACAGAAGCTAAGAAGGCTATAGTCACTTAGCGAATCGAAAGGAACTCATCAGCAATGAGTTTAATATGAACATTCCTCGCTACGTGACAGCTATAGACAATGAGATTGCTCACGATGTTGATGCCCACTTATACGGAGGTATTCCAAAAGCGAATATTGAGAACTTGGAAGATTCTCAATCAATTAGTACCAGATGTTTTAGAACAAGCCTTCACTGAAAAGCGTCCTGGGTATTTGGCTTTAGACAAGACGATTGATGCATT
>VOFC01001136.1_pt1 | contig 20880 bp, 25 predicted proteins | sample 5384161 | NCBI WGS metagenome assembly VOFC01 (sample SAMN12384722, study PRJNA508395) | human gut metagenome | isolation source: healthy gut B | host: Homo sapiens
AGCTTATAAAAAGGACCTCTCCTTAACAGATATGTTTTGCAGTTGATAAGGGCTCTTTTTTGCACAAAAGAAAATATCAGGAGTGTGTGGATGTTTGGAATAAGAATGAAAGCCGACTTGCAAATAATGTCATTCGGAAAATTGCAGAATTGAAAGTTGCCGGGGCATTAAATAAAACAGGTAAAAACATGCAGCACTAAAAATCTACGCGAAATATGGTGATGTTGGCTCAATAAGGACGTTGAACTATGGAAAAATAAACAATGAGTTGAATTTGTTTATAATCTCCAGCCAAACTCTCCTTACATTCCCGATGAATTACAGAATTGGCTTATTTTTCTTGACAATAACGATACGATAGACAAAAAATGACACCATTTATAATGGTCGTTTTATGTATGACAATATCCGAAATATTATAAAAGTAGCCAACAAAGCGGTTCGTAATAAAAGACTAAAAACAAAGCGATGTGGTATTACATTAGCTGCACTTTATGACAGGAAAGGAGAGAACCATAAAGCGTTGTCGTTTCTTAATTGTGGAGAAAAATATCTCCGAACATCTTTCTTGAGAGATTCTTATCGGGTTCTTCGTATGTATCTAGAGGCAAAAACTTCGGCTTATAATGCGGACTATGAGCAAAAGTTGTTTACAGATCTTAAATGGCTTGTGTCAAAGGTGGAAAATGAAAAACCGAAAGACTTCAAAGAGAAATTTATGCCGGACAACACTTACATCGGAGGTTATCAAGATTGCGCCAATACTTACTATTGAATGATGCCATGAGGAGAATTCTCCTTAGGGTAGTATGCCCTCATATGCACAAGGCAAAGAATTATGTAAGAGAAGTACAGTTGGCAAATTTGGCGGATAATCTTCTTGTGCAGGTTAACGGATATTCCAACGAGATGTTCCAAATCATGGAAAGACAGACTTATTCTCAAACCAAGGAATACTTTTATAGAATATACCATCCCCAAGATGATTTTGATACTTACCTTAATAGTAAGGGAAAGATAGGGAAATATTATTGGTATGACATACTTGCTACGAAGTGCATGCGTGAACAACGGTTTTCTAAAGCAATTGTGTATTTGCGTCAAATACCATTGTCTTTCCAAAAGGCATGGATGTATATTATTATATGAACAAAGATCCTTTTAGCTACGACAGAGAAACATTTAAGTCCGTACCTTCGTTGGCAGAAAACTATAAACTTCATTTCGCACAAAGGATGGATAAATATCAACGACTTATGAAATTTCATCATAATCCCAATGTACGTGCCGATGCAAAGATTATGTATGCCATAGGGTTGCGAAATTCTGTGCATAGGTGCTGGTGTCTCACACGTTATAGCAGTAATTGTGAGAATAATGGCGTAAAGTATCGTTTGCCCGAGATTAATTATCCGTCAGATGCAACTTTGTTTCGTTGTGAAAAATACAAAGAACTGAGCGATAAACTTATTAATCAGGCAATCAATACATATAGAAACAAAGAAAAAAGCGGCTCGGCAATTACAAAAGTTGTTATATTTCAAACGAATTCTGGATGATTTTGGAGAAACAGAAACTGCACAGCGTGTAAGAAGCACTTGCGACAGATGGAGAGATTATGTCCCAAACACAAGATTATCAAAAAAGGAGGCATAGCCCCAAAACTGACATAGGTTACTGATTTTTTTTTCTCTTTTGAGGTTTTTTATGATAATACCGCCTAAAAGCATGAATTGTTTCTCTTTTTATGACTTTGGGCTTTCATCTTATTGTACCGTGCTTTGTATTGTAAGATAGCGTCTGCAGAATATACTTTTTCTTGATATTCTTTTTATTCTCCGTGAAAGAGAAGTTACTTTCCAATATTTTTTGAAACTCTCTATGCCGGTTAGGATTATCGTAAAGCTCAAAAAGTTTTATGGCAATAAGCTCCTGTTCTTTAATTGCAATTTCTTGTGAGTTCGGAACTTTCAATAAAATCTCCTTGGGGATTATGCTAAAGTATTCCTTTCCAAAAAACATTACAGGTGCTGCTATAAAGGCATACTATTTACCATTACCTTTTTTCTCCATTTTGATTGTGGATTCAATAGAGTTTTAAGATAATTGGTCTTTTCTTTTTCTGTTTTAGCATCAAGCTGATCATATGCAAAGAGAAAAACTATTTTAACTTCATCACAAAGGTATTTACTCAAAAAAATTAGTATCCGGATTAAAATATAGTGTCGGATATGATACCCATTCCAATATACATGCAACTTGTTCGTTTGAAAATGTCGTATCTAAGATTTTTTTGCCCGGAAGAATGGAGTAACGTTTTCATTTGAGTATTTATTATCATATAAACTAAAGGATGTAATTCCCCATCTACCTCTGCCAAGGATAATAAATCGGGCAATTGAGGATTATACTTGATAAAAAATTGGGGAGTAGAAAATTCATTATAGAATACATCCATTTTGCTTGGTGTGAAATTGAGAGAGTTTATTATTCTGCCAAAGAAATCACACAAACAGTTTGTTTTCAGACGTATGCAAAATGTAACCGTTATCATAACTATGCTAAAGTTTTTCCCTCAAAAGGGTATGGAGCATGGCTGCTTCTTGCAAAAAAAAGTTGTATTTCTATGACGGCAAAACATTTAAGTATGAATTCTTTACAAGAAACTGTTCCAAATGCAAAATAAAGATATTTATCCGAAGTGGCAAATGTTTTTACAACTAAAAGTAATGTCATTGCAAAAATTTTTTGTTCTTTTCTCTCGTCTCTGTTAAACTACATGTTTATGGTCAATCTATATAAAAGCTCTGAGGCACATAAAAACACAATAAAGTTATTTCTATTGCGTGTATTTAATCCTTTCAAGCGGGTGATAATTTTTCCCCATAAAAAACATAATGCATGTTGTAAAAAATACAAGGCACTTATTTTTTAAAATAAGTGCCTTGTATTTTAAAAATATATGGCTTGTATTTTTTGCGTTTATAAGTATCTGTATTTCAGTGTGCTTTTTTTGTACTAAAAAAAGCCCGGTTTCTTAAAGAATTTATTGGATGTTTTTCAAGAATATTTCTTCGGATATCTGATAATAATTCCTATAATTGCGGTTATTCCTACAATTACGGGATAATAGATATAGGGCAGTATGTTTGTGGGTTGGACATGCGACAGTCCTGAAGCTATTAGGAATTGCGCTCCGTATGGTATGAGACCTTGCACAACGCACGAAAACGTATCTAAAATGCTTGCTGCTTTGCATGGATTTATTCGAAACGGGTGCTGATGCTTTTGGCTATCTTTCCAACCGACAATATGGCTATTGTGTTGTTTGCCGTGCATAAATTGGTGATGCCTACCATTGCGCCAATTATAAGTTCGCCACCACGTTTGCTGTGTATATGACTTGATAGTTTGTTTATGATGTATTCTATACCGCCGTTTTCGCGTATTACTTCAAAAGCATTCCGCCTGCCAGCATTGATATAATTATCAGTTCTCCCATAGACATTATTCCGTTTCCAGCAGAAACGAACCAATCTTCCATGTTGCAAACTCCCAATGCCATACCTGTGATTCCTGAAAGGAGATTACCTACAGCCAATACAACGAAGACATTCATTCCACATATTGCCGATACAAGTATTATGATGTATGGCAACATTTTTTAATATAGTCTATGGCTGTTATTTCGGTGGAGTATTGCGATTGGCTGTTGGTAAAAAATATATATTATGACGGTAATTATGGCAGCGGGCAGTACTATCAAAAAGTTTGCTTTGAATTTGTCTTTCAATTCGCACCCTTGTGTTTTGGTCGAGGCTATGGTTGTGTCGGAAATGAATGAAAGATTGTCGCCAAAAAACGCGCCTCCCACAACGGCTGCTACAAGCATTGCCGTTGGTTGTCCTGTTGATGTGGCAATACCGGTGGCTATAGGAACCAACGCTGCAACGGTTCCCACGGAAGTACCAATGCTTAGCGATACGAAGCATGCGGTTACAAATAGTCCGGCAAGTATAAGGTGAGAGGGGAGAAAGTGCAAAGCTACTCTGACAACCGCGTCTATGGCTCCGATGTCTTTTGCTGTCTGTGCAAATGCGCCCGCAAGAACAAATATCCATAGCATAAGCATCAGGTTTTCTTGTCCTGCTCCACGCGAAAAGACCTTTATTCTTTCAGTGATGCTTCTGTTTTCAACGTGTACAGGGCATAAACAGAAGATATGGTAAATACTACGGATAGAGATATTTTATAGATGTTGCCGGTCAGCAAAAAATATGAATATAAACAAGAGTATAAAAAACAACATCGGACTTACCGAAAAAGTCCTTTACGTTGCATCTGCTATTGTCATTCAGCAATTTACTCATAGTAGGTTTATTCTCCTATAGATAAATCGGAAACAGAGAAATCCCGCATGACCATGCTCCTGTCAACGTAGCCTTTTATGCCGTCGATTTTTCCTCTTTGAGTATATTGCCATGCTGTATACGGTTGGTCGTCATCAAGTGTAGGTTCGTCTTCACGATAACGGGCAATCATCATTCGGTATCCTTTGAAATAGCCGCTAAGATATTTGTTATAGAAGTTGTGGAACGTGTAAATTACGGGCTTGCATCCGTAATGTTTCTCCATTTTACCAGAAAATCGCGCAAACCGTTTATAAATTCCTCCTGTGATTTCGTTCCGCGCTTCTCAATATCTATAATGGGCGCAAGATCCTGCTCTTCCTTCCTTACTTGTGAGGTTATGTTTTGAAATTGCAGGTCTGCGTTTGCGTCAGGACGGTAATAATGGTAGCTTCCAACCTTTAGACCTGCTCTTTTTGCGCCTTCTATATTAACCCTGTAGTAGTCGTCAACAAGAGTTTCGCCTTCTGACGATTTTATATAAACATAACTTACCAATTTAGTTTGAGCCACTGCGTCCCAATCTATCTCTCCTTGGTAATGTGATACGTCAATCCCTTCATTTGTAAGTCCCGCCCACGAAGCATTGCTATGAAGTTTGGCTTCGTGCGGAGTAGTTATGGTTTTTGCTTGCAAAGCTTTGGCAGGTAATTTGTCTGGCAAAATAAGAGATATGATTTCCGTGTTCTTATGGTGTTTCCGGCTTTTGTCTCCAAGTGCATAAACCGAATGGGCAATCAATAAGAAAACAATACAAATGACTATTTTGTGTAAAGACATCTTGTTTTAATCTCAAAGTTTATTGTATGTGATATACACAATTGCAAAATTATTGATTTTCTTTGAGATTCCGGCTTTTTGCAGTGTTATACTTTTCAAAACATTCCTATAGAAAGCACTTTAATTACAACATGAATCGTTCAAGATATTTCTTCCCAGTCAATATCATTGCGACGTTGCAATTTTAGTTGCTTCAAATTACGTCATTATAAGAATGATTGTGTTGCGGATCGGAACTTATAACTTCGTGGGCTATACGTCGGGCTTCTTCCAATAGCTTTCCGTCGGTAACAAGGTTGGCTATTTTCAAATTGAAAGGATTCCGCTTTGCATTGTTCCTTGCAAATCACCGGGACCGCGTATTTGCAAATCTTCTTCGGCTATTTTGAAACCATCGTTAGTCATTGTCATAATGTCAATGCGCTTTCTTGTGTCCCCGAAAGCTTATCGGGAGTAACGAGGAAGCAATATGCCTGGTCTGCATTCCTTCCAACTCTGCCGCGTAACTGATGTAGTTGTGAAAGTCCGAATCTTTGTGCGCCTTCAATCACCATTACCGTTGCATTAGGTACGTTTACTCCGACTTCTATAACGGTTGTTGCCACAAGAATGTCCGTTTGTCCGTTTGCAAACCTTGTCATTACTTCGCTTTTTTCCTCCGAAGACATTCTGCCATGTACATACGCAATTCTGCGATTGGGAAATTGTTTGCAAAGTCCCTCGTATCCGTTTTCAAGGTCCCTCAAATCCATTTTCTCATTCTCCTTTATCAGCGGAAACACATAGTAAACCTGATGTCCGTGAGCTATTTCGTTTTCAAGAAGAGAGAAAAGCCTTGAACGATCATGGCTTTCCACTCTTTTTGTAAGCACAGGTTTTCTTCCGGGAGGCAGTTCGTCAAGAACAGATACGTTCAAGTCGCCATACACAGTCATTGCCAAAGTACGGGGAATAGGCGTGGCGGTCATTATAAGAATATGTGGCGGCGCGGGATTCTTTTTCCATAATTTTGCACGCTGCGCCACGCCGAATCTATGCTGTTCGTCTATAACGGCAAGCCCCAAATTTGCAAAACTAACCTTGTCTTCTATGACGGCGTGCGTACCTATCAGGATATTTATCTCGCCGCTTGCCAAAGATTCAAGAATTGCTTTTCTCCGTTTCCCTTTTACTGACGATGTTAGCAATGCCGTTTGCACAGGCATACCGTCAAGAAGCTGGCAAATTGCTTCGTAATGTTGTTCTGCCAATATTTCCGTAGGCGCCATCAAGCATACTTGCTTATTATTGTCTATTGCTATGAGCATGGTCATAAGTGCAACGATGGTTTTCCGCTTCCCACGTCTCCTTGCAGCAGTCTGTTCATTTGCTTTCCGCTTCCCACGTCGGCTCTTATTTCATGTAGCACAACGTTTTGGGCATTGGTTAAATTGAAAGGCAGATGATATTTGTAAAAGTCGTTGAATGTGTTTCCTATCTTTTGTGAAACGTTGCCCCACGGCACGTGTCTGGCGTTCTTTGGCGTAGTGAATCAATCCCAACTGAATATAAAACAATTCTTCGAACTTCAAACGTCTTCGCGCAGCCTCTAATTGTTCGAAATTCATGGGGCGGTGTATAGCCGAAATAGCTTGTGAGCGCGAACACAACTTTCTCGTTTCAATATATATACAGGAATTGTTTCCTGAATCCCGTTTCCCAACTCGTCAAGTGCCACTTTAACGAGTTTCTCTATTGTCTTGATGTTATGTTGTTGCGTTTAAGCCTTTCGGAAGTGTGATAGTAAGGCATGAAAACGCTTTCCGCACCGTTTGTTTGGGGCTCTTCGAGTTCCGGGTGCGCAATTGACCATCGCCCTGCATATATCTGCGGAATTCCCCAGGCTATATATTCCGTGCCGACCTTGTACCGTTTTGCGTACATAAGCCAAACCGCTGAACCAGACAAGCTCCATAACTCCGACACCATCGGTAAAAGTTACCTTAAGTCTCTTTTGCGTCCCTCACCTTCGGTTTCGAAATAAAGAATCTTGCCTTTAATCTGGACATATTGCATGCCTTCGCGTAGTTCTCTAATGGCATAGATTTTACTACGGTCTATATACCGATAAGGGTAGGTCGTAACCAAATCTTCTATCGTATGTATACCTAAGTCTTTCTCTAATGCTTTTGCGCGCATCGGTCCTACGCCTTTCAGGTATTTAATATCTTGCGAAAGCAGCATTTTTCTATTGTGATATGTTTGAAAGTGCAGCGGTTTATGCCTGTAGCGGATTTATTTGCACAGCATTCCGGTCGCCACTTCGTCGCTTTGCTTTTTACTTGTCAGCAATTCGGCTATTTTCAAAGCAAACTCCATGGCAGCGGCAGGACCTTTGCCGGTAATAATGTTCCCGTCTTTTTTCCACCATTGTTCCTGTTGCGTGCGCTCCTGTAAGTTTCTCCTCGAAACCGGGATAACATGTTACTTTCTTGCCCTTTAGTATTCCCAATTCTCCCAATATGAAAGGAGCGGCACAAATGGCAGCAATCGGAAGATTCTTTTCTGCACGCTTATTAAGCTCTTCGCACAGAACGTGGCACTTTCTCAAATTCACTGCACCCGGCATTCCGCCGGGAAGAACAACAAGTTCGCTTGCTGCAAGGTCAGTGTTTGGTAAAAGAACGTCTGCGGCAACAACAATTCCGTGTGCGCCTTTTTACTTCTTTCTCTGATGTAATGGAAACCATGTAGACCTCAACTCCTGCGCGACGAACAACATCAACAACTGTCAGAGCTTCAATTTCTTCAAAACCTTCTGCGAGTATAACGTAAACCATAATGTAAATTAAATTTGTTATATATACAAATATAAGAGTTTTTTGTGAAATGGCGAAATATAAATAGAACATGTCGTGGAGCAATGTTATGTTTGCAACGTACTTTTTACTGATAAAAACGGTCTGTTTTTGTCTCTTTTTAATATTGTTTTAACGACGTAAATAAGAAGTAATTTAGGGCTTTTGTAAGTCGTTGAAAATCAAGTGTGATTTTTCGCGAAAAATATAAGGCATATATTTTGAAATATGTGCCTTGTATTTTTAAAATATATGGCTTGTGTTTTTTACAACATGCCTTATGTTTTTTATGGCATTACAAAAACGGAGATTTGCGAGCTAATTCTATTAGCACAAACAGGAAGAAATTATAATTTTAATGGTGTCATTCGTTCGTATTTGCTTCTAATAAAATGTTCATGTCTGGCAGTTTTGAAGCAGTCGTAATATTTACCGCTTATTTTTTGCTGCAAATTAAAATCTTCGTACTTTTGGGAAGTATTTGAAGAGTTTTATTGACCAACAGCAGAATTATGTATTTTGTTGAATTACCCGATGTGGGACAGCAACGGTTGTCTTTTTTATCTTGCGGCAGAAGAATATGCGGCAAGATATATAGATGTTGCGCCGCTTTTTTTGTATTGGCAGGTGGAACCCACGGTTATTTTCGGTCGCAACCAAAACATGGAAAGCGAAGTGAACGTGGAATACTGTCGGAAGCACAATATTCAAATGTTCAGACGCAAAAGCGGCGGCGGGTGCGTATATGCGGATTTAGACAATTTGATGTTGTGCTACATAGAAAAGGGAGATGATGTACAACTTACATATTCGTGCTTTATTACGTTGATGACCGGAGTTTTAAGGCGCTTGGGTCTGGATGTAAAGCCAACAGGAAGAAACGACATAACGATAGACGGAAAGAAGATTAGCGGCTCTGCTTTTTATCATATACCGAATGGTAGAAATATTGTCCATAGTACGATGCTTTATGACACGGACATTGCCAACATGGTGGCTTCAATCACACCGCCTAACGAGAAACTCGTGGCAAAAAGGTGTGGAAAGCGTAAAGAGCAGAATAGGGCTTTTGAAAGACTATACGTCTTTTGTCTCTTTCGCAAATCAAGTATGAATTGCGAAGAATGCTTTTGTGGCGATAAAGTCATCAGATTGGGTGAGGACGCTTTGTTGGAAATAAGAAAAATAGAGCAAACCTACACCGATCCGGATTTCTTGTATGGAAAAGGCAAACATTGGAGTGTTGTGAGAAAGGGTAGAGTGGAAGGCTGTGGAGAGTTGGAAGTTCGCCTGTCTGTGAGAAACGGGAAAATATCAGCCATGGAAATGGCTGGCGATTTCTTTGCAACGGCTGACATCGAGCTTTTTCTGCAAATCATTGCAGGGAATGAACTTCGAAAAGGAAACTCTGCGAAAACATTTCGAGGATTTCCCGCCCGACAAAGTGATACGCGGTCTTGATACAGGACATCTTGTAGATTTGATTTTTGAATAAGAATAATATATAATAAATAATGGCATGGAAACGAATAATAAAAGAACCTGTTTGTATGATAGCCATGTGGCACTTGGGGCACAAATAAGTCCGTTTGGCGGCTTTGATATGCCGATACAGTATTCCGACATCATCAGCGAACATAATGCGGTAAGACATAATTGCGGCATTTTTGATGTTTCACATATGGGAGAAGTCAGAATAACCGGTGTGGATTCCGAAAAATATGTGCAGCACATATTTACAAACGATGTAAGCACCATGACGATAGGTAAAATACAATATGGAATGATGTTGTATTCCGACGGAGGCGTTGTGGACGATTTGTTGGTGTATAAAATGGGAGAAAATGACTTCTTTCTTGTAATAAATGCCGCAAACATTGCGAAAGATTTGGAATGGATGAACCAAAACAGCAAAGGTTTTGACATAAGCATCGAAGATTTGTGCGACAAAACAGGACAGATAGCAGTTCAGGGACCGCAAAGCGAAAATGTTGTGGAATCTGTGTTGGATTTGTCCGTTCGTGATTTGGAATTTTACACTTTCAAGACTTTTGAGATTAACAATGAAATGGTGATTGTAAGCCGCACCGGTTATACCGGTGAGGATGGTTTTGAAATATACGGAAGCCACGCTTACATCAAAGAAATATGGGAAAAACTTATAAACAGTAAAAAAGTTATGCCTTGCGGTTTGGGCGCACGCGACACTCTTCGCTTTGAAGTCGGTTTGCCTTTGTATGGTAACGAACTAAGTAAAGATATTTCTCCCTATAGAGGCAGGGCTTGGAACATTTGTAAAAACCGGCAAAGAAGACTTTATCGGGCGCGATGCGATATTGAAACAAAAAGAAAACGGAGTGCCTTACAAAATCGTGGGATTGGAACTTGACGATCGTGCAATACCAAGGCACGGTTACGATGTCCTTTGCAATGACAAAGTAGTGGGACATGTTACTACGGGATACAGTTCTATTTCTACAGGGAAAAGCGTAGCAATGGCTTTGGTTGAATCTGGGTGTTCTGCAAAAAGGAGAACGTTTGAAAGTCAAGATACATCGCAAATTACATGATGCTACCGTGATAAAAAAGAAATTCTATAATAAAAACTACAAAAAATAAACAAGAAACTACTATGGCAAAAGATTATTGAAGGCTTGTATTACAGCGAGTCGCACGAATATGTTCGTGTAGAAGATGAATATGCTTTTATTGGTATAACAGACTATGCTCAGCAGCAATTGGGAAATGTTGTTTACGTAGATATGCCTGAAGAAGGCGACAGCGTTACTGCCGGTGAAGAATTTGGAGCCGTAGAAAGCGTAAAAGCTGCGAGCGACTTGATTTCTCCCGTGAGCGGAACGGTAGAAGAAGTAAACACTTCTTTGGAAGACAATCCTGAAAAGTTGAACGAGGATGCTTATGCCAATTGGATTATAAAAGTAAAAATGTCTGACAAAGCCGAACTCGATTCTCTTCTAAACGCGGAACAATATAAGGAAAAGGAAATATAACGTAATAGGAAATATTTATATGTTTTCTCATAAGTATTTGCCACAAACGGACAGCGATATAAAAAGAAATGCTTGCCGCTTCTGGTGTCAGCAATCTTGAAGATCTTTATTCGGATGTTCCAGAGTCGCTGCGACTGAAAAAGGATTATAACATCCCTTTGGGAAAATCAGAAGCGGAAGTCCGCAAAATTTTCTCTTCACTCGCCAACAAAGACAAACAACTTATTTGTTTTGGTGGTGCCGGAGTTTACGATCATTACATTCCGTCTGTAATTGATTACATAACTTCGCGTTCTGAATTTTTGACGAGCTATACGCCGTATCAGGGCTGAAATTTCTCAAGGCACGTTGCAATATATTTTTGAATACCAGTCCATGATGTCGGAACTGACAGGATTGGAAGTATCGAATGCAAAGTCTTTATGACGGAGCCACGGCAACTGCAGAAGCTATGATGACCGCGATTTCCGTAACCAAAAAGAAAACTCGTGTTCTCTTAAGTTCCACTCTAAATCCGCAAGTTGTTAGAGTTGTTGAGACTTATGCAAAATTTCATGGCGTAAACCTGACGATGATTCCCGAGAAAGACGGAGTAACGGATTTGTCTTTTGTAAAACAAGAATTGGCAATCGGAGATATTGCCGGCGTTATAGTTCCGTTACCCAACTATTATGGAATTGTTGAAGACTATTCCGGTTTGGCAAACGATGTACATGCCGCAAAAGCTGTTCTTATTATGGAATGTGTTGCGGCAGATCTGGCTCTTTTGAAATCTCCCGGAGAATGGGGAGCAGACATTGCCGTAGGAAGCGGGCAGTCTTTAGGATTACCAATGGCATACGGAGGAGCAAATGTAGGATTCTTCTGTGCGCGTGAAGATTTTTTGAGAAAGATTCCGGGAAGAATTGTTGGAGCAACCATAGATTCTGAAGGGAAACGTGCTTTTTGTCTTACTTTACAAACTCGCGAGCAACATATACGACGTGAAAAGGCAACTTCTAATATATGTTCCAATGAAGGAATGCAGACTTTGTGTGTTGCAATCTATCTTTCCATTATGGGAAAACGCGGATTACAGGAAGCTGCTTCAAAATCTTTTTCCGGTGCGCACTATTTGTACGAAGAACTTTTGAAGACAGGAAAGTTTGAAAAAGTTTACGATGCGCCGTTCTTCAATGAATTCTGTTTGGAATCAAAGATTAACCCGGATAAATGGGAAAAAACTTGTGAAGTTGCCGGCTTCTTCGGTGGCGTAAGGATAGAAAATACAAATCGCATAATGTTTGCGGTAACGGAATTGCGCACAAAAGAGGAAATGGATGCTTTAGTTGCACTTGCAAAAGATATGTGATATGAATAAAATATATTATAGTAAACTGATTTTCGAACATTCAAGCGAAGGTCGTATAGGTTATTCATTGCCCGATAATGAAATTTCGCAAGATTACTCTTCCCTGCTGCCTGACAATCTCAAAAGAAAGGCAGAACTTAAGTTGCCCGAAGTCGACGAAATGACTGTTGTGCGTCATTATACAAACATGAGCAACAATAACTTTGGAGTTGATACGGGCTTTTATCCTCTTGGGAGTTGCACAATGAAATACAATCCAAAAATAAACGAGGAAGTTTGCAAGTATTCCGGCTTTGCTAACGTACATCCCAAGCAAGAGGACTCTTCTGTACAAGGAATATTGGAAGCATGTTATAATCTGAAACGTTCTTTGTCTGAAATCTGCGGCATGAGTGATTTTACTCTTAATCCTTTTGCAGGAGCGCATGGAGAACTTACCGGACTTATGGTAATACGTTCATTCCACAAGAGCAGAGGAGACTATAAACGCACAAAGATTATTGTACCAGATTCTGCGCATGGAACAAATCCTGCATCGGCTGCTCGTTGCGGATTGCAGGTTGTTGAAGTTAAAAGCAAGGATGACGGTCGCGTAGATATTGAAGTTCTGAAACCTTTATTAGGCGATGATATTGCAGGAATGATGATGACCAATCCAAATACTTTGGGTCTGTTTGAGTATGACATACCCGAAATTGCGGAACTTATTCATGCCTGTGGCGGATTAATGTATTATGACGGTGCAAATATGAATCCTATGCTTGGAAAATGCCGTCCCGGGGATATGGGATTCGATGTTGTTCATTTGAATTTGCACAAAACATTCTCCACGCCTCATGGCGGAGGCGGACCGGGCGCAGGACCTGTGGGAGTAAGAAAAGGCTTGGAATCTTTTTTACCTACACCGCAAGTTGTAAAAGACGGTCAAGACGCATATAAAGTTGTATGGGATTCGGAAAATTCTCTTGGTAGTATTTCTGCTTTCCTTGGTAATGTTCCTGTATTATTGCGTTCTTATTCTTATATATTGACAATGGGAAGAGACACATTGAAAAGAGTAGGAGAATTGTCCGTTCTTAACGCAATGTATATAAGAGAAAAACTAAAGGATAAATACGAACTGCCAATTACTTCCGTATGTAAGCACGAATTTGTCTTCAATGGTTTGAAAGATAAATCCACCGGCGTAACAACACTTGATATTGCCAAACGATTGCTTGACTATGGGTTTCATGCTCCAACAATCTATTTCCCGCTGTTGTTTCATGAGGCATTGATGATAGAGCCTACGGAAAGCGAAAGCAAGGAGACTCTTGATAACTTCATTGACACAATGCGGAAGATTGCGGATGAAGCTGCACACAATCCCGAATTAGTAAAAACCGCTCCGCACGAAACGCCCGTAAAACGTCTGGATGAAGTAAAAGCTGCGCGAGAACCAAGACTTACTTATTCCCGCTTGCAATCCAATCCTCTGTAAAATGAAAAATGTAGATTTGATAATTATCGGCGGCGGTCCCGCTGGTTATGAAACTGCTCTGCTTGCTGCCAAAAACGGCTTGCAGACAGTTTTAATAGAATCAAAGAAGCTCGGAGGTACTTGCCTTAACGAAGGATGTATTCCTACGAAATGTTTATGCCGTTCGGCAGAAATTAAAAGACTTCTTGGTAGTCATAACACACTGAATACTTTTGGTGTAGAAGATATTTCTTATTCTTTTAATATAAACAATGCAATTCAGCGCAAAAATCAAGTTGTTGACACTCTTAACGGAGGAATTAAAGCAATGCTCAAAGCTGTCGGCGTGGAAGTTATATATGGAAATGCTTCTTTCAAGAGCGGTCATGTTATTGCGATAGATTTTGCCGATAACGAAACGAATGATTTGGCTGAAACAGAATATACCGCGCCATACATCATGATAGCCACCGGAGCCGTTACTAAAGTTCTGCCTATAGAGGGAGCAAATTTGCCTGGAGTCCTGACATCGCGCGAAATACTCGATATAAAAACAACGCCAAAAGACCTGTGTATAATAGGAGGTGGGGTAATAGGTATGGAGTTAGCCTCCATATTTTCAGCATTTGGCTCAAATGTAACCGTCATTGAGTATTTCCCAGAAATACTTTCCAACTTGGATCGCGACATGTCGAAACGTCTGCGAGTGGGAATGGGCAAAAAAGGTGTAAAGTTCCATTTGAAATCGTCTGTTACAGGCATCGTAAAAACGGGAAACGGACAGTTGACTGTGAAATACGTCAATGGTGATGAAGAAAAAAGAAGTAAATGCAGAGGTAGTACTAATGGCAACGGGCAGAGTGGCAAATATTGATAATCTTAATCTTGCATGTACAGGAATATCCTTGAACAAACGTGCCATAGAAGTGGATGAAAATTATGAAACATCAGAGAAAGACGTATATGCCATAGGAGATGTAAACGGTATATGCCAACTTGCTCATGCTGCAAAGTTTCAAGGAATGCATGCACTTACACATATTCTCGGCAAATCGGACGATGTGGACTTTAACATGATTCCTGCAGTTGTCTTTACCTCACCCGAATTTGCGTCTGTGGGACTTTCCGAAGAAGATTGCAAAAACAGGGGTTTGTCTTACAGAGCTCACAAATCTCAATTCGGAGCAAACGGAAAGGCAGCTGCTTTGGGCGAAACAGAAGGACTTGTTAAGATATTGGCAACGCCGGAAGGAACAATTCTCGGAGCGCATATACTTGGTGCTCATGCTTCTGATTTGATTCATGAGATAGCGGTGGCAATGCGTTTCAAAGGAAATCTTTCGGATATTTGCTCAACAATACACGCTCATCCCACACTTAGCGAAATAGTACTTGACGCTGCGGGAAAATAACCGATTTTTTCTTGTAAAAACCTCCTCTTTTTACAACTCTCAAAAGTTGTTGTTATTCAGATATATAAGAAAGCCAAAAATACAAGGCATATATTTTTTGAAATATAAGGCATATATTTTAAAATATATGCCTTGTATTTTTCACAAGATGCCTTATGTTATTTTTACTGTAAAAAGTACATGAAAATTTGTTCCTGCCAAACTGCAAAATTTCTAATATCTACGTTGACTTTACTGCGTGCGATAAAAAGAAATATAAAGAAAAAGTAGGTGACTATATACGACAATACCCTAACATAGGGTAGCCAAGTATGTAAACTTTGTAAAATTACACAATAAATCAAGTATTAGTCCGTTATAATATCAAAGTTAATAGGAATAGAAAGGAAACCCCAATAGAGCGGCAACTCTATCGGGGCACATCTAAAAGAAGTTAATCGTAAAGGAAACGAACATTATGCGTGATATAGGCACTTAGACCTGCTCCATTACATGCGAGTCGTTTCATTTCCTCAACATTGGCTCTACCTGCTTTGGCATAACTATATGAATATGCTTTATATCCTTTGAACCAAACTATAATGCGAGTGGGTTCAATCTGATAACCAACCACAGGTGAGTTTCCTCTCAAATTTGCATAAGGACTCATAATAACCTCCTTTTCTTCTCTATGGTGGCATTTGCAATCCACCGTTATACATGGAAAAGCCTCCTTACCTATACTCCAAATAGGTTTGGAGGCTTTTCATTAACAATTCTCGTATTCTCAGTAAGGTAAGGGGAGAAATCTATAAGAGCCTTCTTGCATTAGCATTAAGCTTTAGGCTGCGAGTGCCTAAAACACCAATATAGCATATACAAATGTCGTGCCAATAGGTATTATACTTTGTTGGACACATTTAACGACAATTTGTCTGTCAGTTCTGCCTTCTTGACATTCCAAGGTTAATTGAAGAAAAACATCAGAATTATGACAGATACAAAGATTACAATCGTCTGTGGGGGAAGGTGAAGACCACATTACAGACATAAGCCTTACGGCAGAACGGAATTACACTCCATGCTTTACAGAAGCATTCTCCAGTTTAGAAAAGCCGTTAGGGATACATCTTATTGAAAAAGAAAGATATACTAAGCGAGAATGCTGCAAAAAAGTGGCGCAGAGCAAATCCTATCTAATCTTACTGAACTTATCCATAACAGCCTAAAGATGAGAGCACGTGTATTCACCCAAGAAGAATTGGATTTGAAATCTCAAATCACAGATTATCCTATACTCAAACGGTTTGAGAAGATTGCTGGCATTGAATTTGACTGGAGTAAGTTCAATAACCGCAGAGAGTTTAGGGAATACTTTAGAAAAACGTTTTTGCTATGAATGAAAAGTGGATTAAAGGAACTTTTGCCGAAATGAGGAAAAGAGTTCAACGATTAGGCATAAGTGAAGAACGTATGCGGAAAGACATATACAAAGACAATCCGCAATACAAAATTCCTGATTTTGGTATAGAACGAATAATACAACGCATTTATCACCCCTCATCTTCAGATTTAGAAGAAGAGAAAGAACTTGGGATATAATCACTGCCTAAAATGTCCTTTGCGTGACGAAATTGCGTTTTACCGCATTTCTTACAAGTTATTGCATATATGTTCCGAAGATAGACGAGTTCATGTTTTCCACCCATAGGACACATTTCTTTAGACATATCATTCATAATCATAGTGTTTTATTTGCAAAGGTACATAAAAAGCAGTACCTTTGTAAAGTCTTTCGGGACAAAAATCTTAGTGGAAAAAGAGAGTGCCTTATTTCTTGTAAAATCGCCAAATCTCTACAAAGAATATACAAGGCACGGAGCAGCTCATATACGTGGGCTGCCTATCCGTGTTGTATATTCAGGTGTTTGGCGATACCTACAAGAGAACACGGTGGGCAGCCCACTTTCTTTAACAATAAACATTGTAAAATCTCAAGCTGGCTGTCTGCGGAGAACTCTTGTAAAAATTCGCCATTATGAATGTATTTTGGAAATCATTTTTAATAGGAGTTGTGTTTGCTATACTCTTATTAGTCCTCGTGCCTTTCTTTGTCGAAGGAATGTCGCCAAGCGTTGTTATTGCAAAAAGATGACCAATAGTCCTTTGAAAACCATTTCACTCATTGAGACTATTGGAATAACAGGTTTAATGGTTGTAAAAACTTTTCTGCAGAATGTTTTGCCCATGGTTTGCAACCGTAGGGGGAAGTATTAACGAGAATAATTAAATAAAGTAATCTGTATAAATGAAAACAATCGAAGTTATAAGAGTTCTGACAATCGTTGCATTTGTGCTAAAATCCACGGTGAGCATGGCTCAACCGGATTCTGTTTATATTGACAATAACACAGATTCGGATACAGTTCTGTTTGCAGGAAGCAACGAAGTACAAGAGAAAAAAAGGCATTGGTGCTAAAACACCGCAATCCCTACAAATTCAATCCTGTACAATTGGTTGTTCCGGGAACGCTTATAGGAGTTGGCATTATAGGGTTGGAAAGCGCTTGGCTGAAATATCAAAACAAAGGAGATAAAAGAAGAGTTGCAGGAGAACCTTGACAGAAAGTTCACCATCGACGACTTTTTCGCAATATGTCCCAATGGCTGCAACATACGGACTGAACCTGTGTGGTGTGAAAGGGAAGCACGGCTACGGAGATTTGACCATAATTTTGGGAACTGCCTATGCGCTAATGGGAGTTACGGTGAACGTTACGAAAAACCTTACAAAGGTAGAACGTCCCGATGGAAGCGCGAGAAATTCATTTCCGTCAGGACATACCGCCACAGCATTTATGGGCGCAGAATTATTGAGGAGAGAATATTGGAATGTGTCGCCTTGGATAGGCATTGCAGGCTATGCCGTTGCTGCGGGAACAGGCTTTTTCCGAATTTACAACAATAGACATTGGTTGACAGACGTATTAGCCGGTGCCGGAGTAGGAATACTTTAGTGTTCAAGCAGCATATTGGCTTTATCCCGCAATATCCAAAACATTCTTTTCACAAGCAATATCTTAAAAACACATTCATATCTCCCTACATGTCAGAGCAAAGCAAAGGATTAAGTTGCACAATAACTTTCTAAAAAACGAACAAGAAAACTCATATAGGTATTTGCAGAAAAGTAACCAGGCTTTTTGCTATTTGAATTCTTTATACAGGTTTGTTATATCCTTAAGCAATGTTGGGGGGACGTATGCGGAGATGTCTTTTCCTGCGAGAGTTTTTTTGCGAATATCAGTTGATGAAATTTTGTACAGAGGCATGCTGACATATTTAACTCCCTGCGGTAGGGAAGCGGGAGATATGTCGAAACCTTCTCGCGGATATATTGCTATTTCGAAATTTTCGATTATGTCTTTGCTTCTGTACCATTTGGAGAATATATTCCAATTGTCGGCTCCTATTAGTAAAACATATTCGTTTTCAGGATGTGTACTCCGCAGTGCGCACAGGGTTTGCCACGTATAAGAAGGGCGGGGGGAGAAAGAACTCGAAGTTTGAGACTTGGATCCCGCATTCGCTTTCACATGCTTTTTTGGGCTAACTGAAAGCGAATGTCTTCTGGAAGCAGAGATTCTGGAGATTTTATCGGATTTTGGGAGAAACCATAAGCATAACCTTATCGACTATCGCACGTTTTATCATTCCGCGCGCAATAGCGAGATGACCGTTGTGTATTGGGTTGAATGATCCTCCCAAAATGCCGATACGCATTTATTTTTGTTGTATTTAGAAAATCGTTAACTCTGTCGTAAGCGTCCTTTTTCGCTGTTTCGAGGTCGTCATTTATTATAATGCAATCATATTTGGACGCAAATCCCAATTCATATTCGGCGCGTTGTATTCTGTCCTCTATGACTTCGGGGCTGTCGGTTGCCCTCTTTTCCAACCTGCGACGGAGTTCCTGTATAGAGGGCGGTTGGACGAAAAGGCTGAGTGCCTGCGAACCGTATATCTTTTTAATATTGCATCCGCCGCACACATCAACGTCCAATACAACATTTTTTCCACAAGCCAATTGTTTTTCAACTTGTGATTTCAGTGTACCGTAAAAACGTCCGGGATATACTTCCATGTATTCAAGGAAATCGCCGTCTTCTATTTTCTTTCGGAATTCGTTGGGAGTTAGAAAGAAATACTCAACGCCGTTTTGCTCCGTGCCTCTTGGTGGACGTGAGGTCGCACTTATGGAAAAAGACAAAGGCAACCCTGCGTCAAAAAGTGATTTTATTATTGTTGATTTTCCGCTTCCGCTTGGTGCTGAGAATATCAAAAGTTTTCCGGTTGACATGATGAAAATATTGATTAAAGCGCGTTCAAAACTTGTTCTTTGATTTGTTCAAGTTCATCTTTCATTTTTACCACAATGTTTTTGCATTTCTGCAAGATTGCTTTTACTTCCCAATGTGTTTATTTCGCGTCCCATTTCTTGTGCAATAAATCCGAGTTTCTTGCCTTGTCCGCAAGCTCCGTCCATGGTTTCGTTGAAATATTTAAGGTGATTGGCAAGACGTTGCTTCTCTTCACTTACATCAAGTTTTCTATGTAGTAAATCATTTCCTGTTCGAGTCTTCCCTGATCTATTGCCACACCTTTTTATTTGGGCAAGTTCTGACAGAATTCTCTCTTTTTATCTTCTTAACACGGCATGTTTCGAAAGGCTCAACTTCTATTAGCAATCGAGCTATGTTGTCTATTTTTTCTTTGAATTTCTTTGCCAAAGCCTCGCCTTCCTGTGTTCTGAATAGAACAAGTTGGTCCAAAGCCTCGATTATGGCTTTCTTCACAGCAACCCATTCCTCTTCATCAACATTTTCTTGTTCCGTGGTGGACGTAATATCATTCATCCGCGACAAAACAATCCACCAATCCTGAGGCTGTGATATACCGTTTTGCTGCGAAACATCTTTGATCTGCTGTATGTAACTTTTTACGACATCTGCATTTATGGATGTAGAAGATGCAGAAGATGTATTTTCTGTAGTTAAACTAAAATCAACTTTGCCTCGAGTGAGTTTTTCCGAAATCATAGCCCTTATCTCCAATTCGTATTCTCGATAAATAGGAGATATTCGGGTACTAATGTCCATAGACTTGGAGTTTAGAGACTTTACTACAACATGAATTTTCTTTTCTCCATAAGATGCGTCGGCTTTTTCCAAAGCCTGTCATTGATAATATCATATTCGGTATATTTCTTTTTACAGTTTAATGATACAAAATTACCTCTTTATTTCCACAAAGAATAAGTTATGCACTTACAAAAAGATAATTTCGAATATCGCATGTTATTTTGTTATTTGATATAGGGTTATGCAACGATGAGATTTCATCGTCTACCGTAATTGTAATATTTCATAAAAAAGATGCCCTACAGAATAGTTTTTTCAACTGTCTGTAGGTAAGAAAAAAAACGCACGATTGGGCAATCGTATATATTGTTGTATTTCAAAGAAGTGTAAAGCTCCCAAAATATAAGGCATATATTTTGAAATAAGTGCCTTGTATTTTTAAAATATATGCCTTGTATTTTTCGCAAGATGCCTTATGTTTTTTTGAGCATCAATAAACTA
>VOFC01006377.1_pt1 | contig 20878 bp, 40 predicted proteins | sample 5384161 | NCBI WGS metagenome assembly VOFC01 (sample SAMN12384722, study PRJNA508395) | human gut metagenome | isolation source: healthy gut B | host: Homo sapiens
GACGGCGTTTGGGCAAGTTTTATTTTGCTGCCATGTAATCGACAACAGCAGGTTATCAGCGGTAGCCTGCCGTCGGCAACGAACTTCTTCTCAAAACAGTGCAGAGCCCATGGTGAAGGTCCAGGGTCCGATGTCGAACATGGTGTCGATGCGTGCATAGCTGTTTATTGAGTCCCTATGCAGATCTCTGCGTCGATTGCCGCGCAGAACTCGCGTGCCAGCTTCTCGCCGTCAACCACATGACGGTATGCAAAATGTCAAAAGCCCTTGATGCCCTTTGGCCATCAGACGATCCCTTTGCGTTCTGAATGATCAATCTCTTCATTGTGCCCTCGAGGATGCTCGGGCTGCCGGAGAACTTTTGCCGACGAACGGCAGATATGCCATGCCGTTTTCTTTCTTCAGAAGCTTTGCTGCGGAGTCGCATAGTATACTGTGCCCATCAGGTAATCAAAGCCGCAGTCGATCGCCGTTCAGTGCGCCGTCGAGGGCAACTTTCGCCTTTCGTCATAGGTCTGACCTCGAGGAATGTGGTCTTGCCTGCTGCCTTCATTGCCCGGCTACCTTCTTCATCGTCCTTCGGCAGGCCGACATTCTTGAAGCCCCCAGAACTTTACCGGCAGATCCTTGCACTGCTCAAATATCTCGCCTGCGTCCTTCACGGTCACATCGTGATGTGTCAGCATTATTATGATCTCAGGTTTCATTTTTTTTCTTCGTCTCCTTATAAAATATTGATTTGAACTTAAATTTTTGTGCTATATAAATCAACGTTTTTGTATAACACAACGGTACCCTCGGTTAACAAGGGCAGACACGGTTTTGACGGGCAGAAATACGCGCCCATATCGCGTCAATCGCGACAATACAGCAGTATTCTCTTTAGGGGTAACACTTTGTCTGTCCGCATTTGGGCTCCGGCAAAACTGCCTTGCACCTGTCGGTGATGAATTTTCGAGTGATTTTTGTTTTTGGGGTTTAGGCGGGCTGCGGCGCCAGTCAAGACGAAAGGACAAAAAGCGCCGAAAAGGCACGCTGTCAGGCGTGTTGCTCTTGTTAACCGATGGTAGTTTCCATTACATAAAAATAATCGGAATTTCCGTTTTTCACGTCAACTCCGCGCAACTCGCCTCAAACCGTTCGAAAAGGAAGATTGTTTCATTTTTGCGTGTTTCGCGCAGAAGTTTTTTGCGTTTGCGCGAAAGTAAGCAAAAAATTATTGATTTCTAACAAAAACTGCTTTATTTTTCTACATACTCGTTATAATTGTATTAAACAGTTAACACGTTTGGAGCCAAAACACGAATTTTCATATCTGGGAGTGGTAAATGAAGAGACCGGTATTCGTGAGCAGAAAATAATAACGCCAACGGCAGCGGCAGAAATGTCAGTAAGCACGCTTAGCGAAGATATCTCCGGCATTTCCGGTATTACACTGCACAAGCAGCTTTTGCGGACATGTCTGAGAGCCGGAGGCTCATCGCACATACGGCGGCGTTATGTCAGCGCAAACCGTTTCCCGGACGAGACCTTCGACAGCAAGCTGCACAAAGTGTTCTGAAAAGCGGCATCGCTACGGGCGCGTCAGCTCGTTCGACTGGTGACTCGCATCGCTCGGCAGCGGAACAACGGTGTATGCGCTCAGCGAAAAGCCTTCTTGAGCGATGCGCGGACTCGGCTACTATATACACAAACTCATACGAACTGCTGACTTCACCAGCACTGCGCTTCGCTCGATGTTCCTGCGGCGGCATAATCCCGCAGCGCGACCGGAACCATCATCGAAGCAGAGGCCTACAATTTCTTTAACGGTATCTGTGTTGACTGTGCCTTCGCAAGCTGCGACGCTATCGACATTGACGGCGAGGTCTACGGCGACAATAACCGTTGCGGCAGTGGAAAGTGCGGTGCTCAAAAACGCAAAGCCTGCATTGTTCTTTACGACTCCTCGAAACTTGGCAGAAAGCGCTCGATAGCGCACATAATTCTTCTCAAAGAATGCGATGCGCTCATCACCGAGCAAAGGCGACAGCTCCGTTGCCGATAAGCTTGCCCTACTCGGTGAATGTTGACTGCGATGCGGCGCAGAAAAACCATATACCGATCATCAAATGCAGCCGCAAAAACGGCTGCATTTTCTTAATGCACATACATTTATAATATGCATATTAATTTGCATCATACCCAGTGAAACGTCAGCGATTTAACAAGTAGTTAAGTAAATTAACGTCTTTTTTGCCTGTTTGTTAACGTCTGTCAGGTTCATATGCCATTTTCGAGCTATTTTTTTGGCTTGCTTATGAACAAACTATTGCAATTTCCTTAACCGCATAAGTTTCGGCCAAAGCCATCGTTCGTAATCGCTGTTAAAGGCGGCGTTAATTTCCGTATAAAACTATTGTAATCAAATTATTAACAGATAGAATGATAGCAGCGAAATCAATATTTTTTTAAGAGAAAGTTATGGAAAACAATCGCGCTTCTTTTTGGCTCAACTTTGGTTTCTGATGGCCGCTATCGGTTCGGCAGTCGGTCTGGGCAACATTTGGGGCTTCCCGTACAAGATGGGTATGAGCGGCGGCTTCGCCTTCCTGCTCGTTTACCTCGTTCTTGCGGTATTGGTCGGCCTCGCCGTTATGGTTAACGAAGTACCATTGGTCGTAAGACCGGCATGAGCCCTGTTGCGGCTTATCGCAAGCTCAGCAAGAGTTCACCTGGATGGGTTACATGGCAGTTCTGGTACCGTTCCTGGTCCTCTGCTTCTACTTCGTCCTCGGCGGCATGGTCATGCGCTACGCTCTCGGCTACCTGACCGCTATCTTCGGCTGGGACACCTGGAACGTTGCTGATATCTCCGAGTTCTTCGGCACATTCATCCTCAACGGCGGCCAGATGATCCTCTGGACCGCGATCTTCATCGCACTTAATGCATTCATCGTTGCAGCAGGCGTTGCAGAAGGCATCGAGAAGTTCTGTAAGATCGGCATGCCCGCTCTGTTTATCATGCTTCTTATCGTCATCGTTTACGTTGCTGTTCAGCCCGGCGCAATGGACGGCTACAAGTTCATGTTCGGCTGGAACGTTGAACCGCTCAAGGAAGACTTCCTCAAAGGTCCTCAAGACTGCGGCAGGCCAGATGTTCTTCTCCCTGTCCCTCGGCATGGGCGCTATGATCACCTACGGCTCTTACCTGAAAAAGCAGGAGAGCATTCAGAAGAACGCAGTCATCGTTGTTATCTGCGATACCCTCGTTGCGATCATGGCCGGCATGATCGTTATGCCTGCTTGCTACGCATTCCTCGGCGGCGAGACCAGCTCCGGCCCGGGACTCCCTGTTCCTGTCTATGCAGATCGTCTTCGACAAGATGGGCTACGTCGGCAACATCATGGGCTTCCTGTTCTACGCCCTTGTTTTCATCGCAGCAATTTCTTCTTCCTTCTCCCTGCTTGAGGTCATTACCTCCTTCAAGGTTGACCAGAACGTTGCAGAGGGCAAGGCTCCCGGACGCAAAAAAGTACGCTATCCTCGCAGCCGTCATCATCTTCGTATTCTGTCTGCCCACCTGCCTTGACGGTCTGGGCGCCGGCACCAACGGCGGCGCAACCATCGGCAGCCCGGCAGATATTCTCGGCATGCACTGGGCAGAGGCCGGCGATATCAGCGAATTTACCGACGGCACCAATTACTATGTGAAGGGTGATGACGGCATCTACTCCAAAAGGTAGACACCGCGGCTGTCGCATTCGACGCATCCGAGACCTATTACCTGAACACCGCAAGGACATGGAACGGCGACTGGCTTGACTTCTACGACATGCTGTCTGAGGGTATCATGATGCCGCTCGGCGCAATGGTAATGGCGTTTGCCATCGGCTGGATCTGGAAGATCGACATGGTCGTTGAAGAGTGCGAAGCTTCCGGACACAAGTTCTGGGGTCGTGCATTCTTCAACATCTGCTACAAGTTCATCACCCCGATCGGCATGGCCTTCGTTCTGTACGCTCAGATCACAGACTTCTTCGGTTAATCAAATTAAGCAACATAACATAAATTTAAGGAGCAGCAAAAGCTGCTTTTCAATTTTTTCAGCATTTAAAAGCTCCCCACCGGGGCTTTTTTGTTATCCTATCTGGCATATGTATGCGATTTTTCCGCTGTAGAAGCGCGAATACTGCGCCATGGGATCCGGGCGGCTGTCGTTATAAAGCCATGTGCCGTCGGTCTGCTTAACGAGCATGATGTAGTTTTCGGCCGCGCCGTCATAAGAGTCGGTCATGGACGGCTCCCCTGAGCCCAGGCGTAGAAATCGTGCTCTTTCCCGTCGAGCCATTTGATCTGACCGTCATCGCCGCGATATGCACCGATCCAGACATATTGAGCATTGCTGTCGGCAAGCAGCTGGCAGAGCTTTTTCATAGTCGGAGGCATCCTTTATCGTCGCAAGATGGCCGCCAAGCTCTGTGCAGCGGCGCTCGGCCTCATCCCAGCTGGACATCCTCGGAATAGAGCATATACTGCACCTCGGCAGGAGCGCTTGCTCGGCCGGGGAAAGTCTCGGTGGGTGCAGCACTCGGCAGCGTTGTGGGCTGAGCCGTCGGCTCCGGTGCCTGCGTCTGCACAGCAGGCGGAGTTACATCAAAGCTTATGCTGCTGCGCCCAAATCCTACGCCGACGAGCAGCAGAGTTATCACAGCAAGCGTAACTTTGCCGACCGCTCGTCGCCGCGCGCTTTTCATGAATGTTTCGCGTTCTGCTTCGGCAAAAGCAGGCTCTGCCTCATCTTTTTTAGGCGGCTCCTGCGGTTTTGGGTACAGAGTGCGGCCTGGCCTCTCCCTCTTTTTGCCGGGTTTTTTTAGGCTCCGGTCTCGGTTGTTCTTCGGCTCCGGTTTAGGTTCGGGTTTCGGCTGCTCAGACTCAGGCTGAGGCTTCTCGGGAAACTCAGGGGCTTTGACGCAGGTTTTTATTTCCTCCGGCTCATCTCCGCGGTATTCCCACAGCGCCTTGAGCATTTCGTATGAGTTTTCATAACGCTTTGCAGGCTCAAACGCCAAAGCACGCTTAAGTATCGCAAGCAGCTTATCGGGCACTCCCTCCGGCATCGGGAAGCTGTCGCCGCTCATTCTTCGTCTGAGCGCGCATGCGCACGCTTCTCGGCGCTCGGCTCTGCGTCCTCGGCAAACGGAAGCTTGCCGCCGTTGAGTGCCTGCATACATGATAAGCGCTATGGCATAAACATCCGCCGCTGCGCTCTCCTCGCCGTTCCAGAACACCTCGGGAGCCATATATTCAAGCTCAAGCTTCGTCCAGCCGTTCTCGCCTGCCTTACCGGCTTTGCCGACCTTGACTCGCCCATCCTCGGCGACATATATATTCCCCGGGCGAATACCGCCCTTGAAGCCGTTTTCGCCGCATTCCTCCGCGGCAATACGGCACAGCTTTTTGCAACTCCAGAAGCTGCTGCTCTGGCAGTCAACAAGGCTGCCGCTTTGCAGCTTCTGTGGGTCAAACACGACTTTATCTGCCATGCTGCACCTCCAATTAAGTATTTGCTGATTTACATAATATCACGGCTGCAAATGCAAGTCAAACCATTTTGCCCATGAAAATACCCCCGATGATACAGGTGCGTATCACCGGGGTCGTTCATTAAAGCTTTGCCTTTATATTTGCCGCTATGCTGTCGGCATTTTCAGCCATGACAAAGACGATATATCCGTTGACTTCTTCCGTCACGGCAGATTTTGCGATCTCGTACTGATCCTCAAGATACATGTTGAAATTGCTCTCCTGCAGCGCCTGATAATCGCTGAAATATTTAAGCACCGCATCCTTCTTGCCGTCGGCGGAGGCTTAACGATCGCTATCGTATAGGCCTGAACGTTCATAAGCGAAAGGAGAACGCGCCCGTCTCAAAGTTGGCCTTGTCCCACTGGTTCCACTCAAACAGATTGCTGAGGTTTTCATCCTCGCTGTCGAGTGCGATCGCAGGATTGGACGGTCATTTTCGTTGCCGTTTTCGTTTATAATTTTGGCAAGATTATCACTTGTGAGATTCGCGTTCGAGTTTGAAGAGCAGGCCGAAAGCATAGTCAGCATAAGCGCTGCCGCGATAATAGCGGATAGTAGTCTTTTCATTTTCTCACTCACCTTAATTTTAATTTATTTTGATCGCCGGGCTTTCCCTCGGCATGCAATAAAGCTACAACACGTTGCTCGATATCGCAAGCGTTTTCACAGTTTGTTTACATTCGCTTATAACCGGGCTTTAAATTTGACGCAATATATGATATTATAACCTATTATAAATGCAAAATTCATTATCGGAGATTTACCATGAACGGACATGAATGCTATATAATCGGCGCAGGCGATTTTTTTCGGACTGCGCGAAGCGCCGGACGACAGCGACTATGTCATTGCAGCCGACGCAGGCTTTGAATACTGCACCGAAAAACTGCATCATCCCCGACCTTGTTCTCGGCGATTTTGACTCGCTCGGCAAAGCACCGAAGCATCAAACGTTTTGCAGCTTCCCGTAGAAAAAGACGATACGGACACGATGTTCGCCCTCAAGCTCCGGACTTGAAAAAAGGGCTACAGGCGCTTTTACATTTACGGCGGCCTCGGCGGCAAGCGCCCGGATCACACCATTGCGAACATGCAGGCGCTTCTGTTTCTTTTTAAGCCACGCGCGCGCGGCTGGCTCTTCGGCGAAAATTACGTCTGGACAGCCATAAAAATTCCTCGCTGCGCATCGAGGGCGAGGGTGACGTTGCGGTATTCTGCTTTGACGGCAAAGCAGAGGGCGTTTCGATAAAGGGGCTTAAATACGAGCTTGACGATGCCGAGATAAGCTCCGACTTTCCTCTTGGCGTGAGCAACAGCTTTGCCTCCCGCGAAGCCGAGATAAGTGTCAAAAACGGCACGCTTTTTAATTATGTACGATATAAAGGTGAATGAAATTGACTGAATTTTATGCAGGAAAATGCGACATAGCCGTCATCGGCGCAGGGCATGCCGGCATTGAAGCCGCGCTTGCGGCCGCACGCATGGGGCTTGACACGATATGCTTTGCAATAAATCTTGACAGCATCGGCAACATGCCGTGCAACCCGGCCATCGGCGGCACCGGCAAGGGGAACCTTGTGTGAGCTTCACGCACTCGGCGGCGAAATGGCAAAGGCGGCTGACAAAGCCTGCATACAATACCGCATGCTCAACCGCGGCAAAGGGCCGGCCGTGCACCTCGCTGCGCGCGCAGGCCGACAGGCGCAGATACCAGGAGGTCATGAAGCTCACGCTTGAAGATCAAGAAAAACTGCGCGTCAAGCAGGCCGAGGTAGTCGAGATACGCACGGAAAACGGCGCTGTGAGCGCCGTTAAAAACACACACGGGCGCGGTGTATTCCTGCCGTGCTGCGATCGTTGCCTGCGGAACGTATCTCGACGGCAGAACGATCGTCGGTGACGTTATCCGCTCCTCAGGTCCCGATGGGCTTGCGGCCGCGAAGGGGCTTACCCCATGTCTTGAGGCATTGGGGCTTTCCATGCGTAGATTTAAGACCGGCACTCCGCCAAGAGTTAATGCTCACAGCGTTGATTTTTTTCAAAAATGGAGCTTCAGCCGGGAGACGACGAGCCGGAAGGCTTTTCCTTTGAAACGACAACGCCGCCTGAAAACCGCGCGGTGTGCTACCTTACATACACAAACGAAAAAAACGCACAGGATCATTCTCGATAACATAGACCGCAGTCCGATATATTCGGGCGTTATCGAGGGCATCGGTCCCAGATACTGTCCGAGCATCGAGACGAAGATCATGACCTTCCGTGATAAGCCAAGACATCAGCTTTTTATCGAGCCGATGGGACTGGGCACACATGAGCTGTACATTCAGGGGCTGTCCTCATCTCTGCCCGAGGATGTTCAGATAGAAATGCTGCACACGATAGCCGGGCTTGAAAACGCGGAAATGACGCGCTGCGCCTACGCCATCGAGTACGACTGCGTCGATCCCACGGAGCTGTATCCGACGCTTGAGACGAAAAAGGTCTCGGGGCTATACGGTGCCGGGCAGTTTAACGGCTCATCCGGCTACGAGGAGGCCGCCGTGCAGGGCTTTGTTGCCGGCGTGAATGCCGCTTTGAAGCTAAAGGGCGAAGAGCCGATGATACTGCGCCGCTCGGACGGGTATATCGGAACGCTCATAGACGACCTTGTTACCAAGGGCACCAACGAGCCGTACCGCATGATGACCTCGCGCAGCGAATACAGGCTGCTGCACAGACAGGACAATGCCGATAAGCGGCTTTGCGGCATCGGTCTGAGAATAGGCCTTGTATCGCAGGAACGCTACGACGCTGTGCAGGAAAAATATGCCGAGGTCGAACGCGAGATAAAAAGGCTTGAAAAGACGCATATCGCGCCCTCAGAAGAGCTCAACACATATCTTGAAGCAAACGGTACGGCACCGGTATCAAGCGGTGTGTCCCTCGCAGACCTCATTCGCCGTCCGCAGCTGAGCTATGAGGGGCTTGCCCCGTTTGACGTTCAGCGCCCCGGAGCTTCCGCGCCCGGTGTGGTATCAGGCGGAGATCAGCCTCAAATACGAGGGCTATATAAAGCGCCAGCTCAAGCAGGTCGAGGACTTTGCCGGCATGGAAAACAAGCTGCTGCCGGATGATATAAATTATGACGAAGTCACCGGTCTGCGCCTTGAAGCGCGCGAGAAGCTTAAAAGATCCGTCCGCACTCCTTCGGTCAGGCAAGCCGCATCTCCGGCGTATCCCCTGCCGATATTTCGGTGCTGATGGTGTGGATGGAGGGCAGAAGATGAAAAAGGTCGTGCTTGGATTTTCCGGCGGCGTGGACTCGGCGGTGTGCGCAAAGCTTCTCAAGGACTCCGGCTTTGACGTTCACGGTCTTTATATGGACAACACCGACGAGCGCTCGCTTGCCGATGCCGTGAACAAGGCTCGGTTCATAGGCATTCCGCTCGAGGTGCGCGACGTTCACGCACAGCTTGAAGATCGCGTATGCTCACACTTTGCCGAAAGCTACCTCAGGGGCGAAACGCCAAATCCCTGCATCATATGCAATCCTACACTGAAATTTAAAACTCTGCTGGACTTTGCAAACGAGATCGGCGCCGATAACATCGCAACCGGGCACTATGCACGCGCCGAAAACGGAGTTTTATACAAAGGAATGCCGTCAAACGACCAGAGCTATATGCTCTGCCGCATACGCCGCGAGCAGCTTGACAGGCTCACGCTTCCGCTCGGCAGGTTTGAGAAAACTCAGGTACGGAAAATGGCCGAGGGCTTTGACCTCCCCGTTGCGCACAAGCCCGACAGCATGGAGATCTGCTTTATTCCCGACAAGGATTACATCTCATGGCTGGCCGCTCGTGCCGAGCTTCCGCCGGCCGGAAATTTTGTGTTCCACGGCGAGGTCATCGGCCGTCACGAGGGCATACATCGCTACACGGTCGGTCAGCGCCGCCCCGGGCTTTATAACGAGCGCAAGCTGTACATCTCGGCGATAAACGCCGAAACCAACGAGATAGAGCTTGCCCTGTGGGAGGAGCTTTTCAAAACCGAGGTCATAGCGCGCGACTTTAACTGGCTGTGCGACGTTCCGGCAGAGCCTGTGCGCGCATCTGTGCGCGTGCGCCACACGAAGTGGGGAAAACCCCGCCTGCACCGCTTATACAGAGGGCGACAGGGGTGCGCATAATCTGCGACGAGCCCGTGCGCGCCCCGGCAAGAGGGCAGTCGGCTGTTTTGTACGACGGTGACCGAGTGCTCGGCGGCGGATTCATTGTTTAACAACAAAAATCTCGATTTTATCTTTAAAAACGTCAAGTTAACAATTGACGTTTTTTAAACTTTTTGTGAGAAAATAGCGGACAATATATCAGCGTGTCAAAAAAATCTGTGACTTTTTTCACGCTTCAAAACGCACATTTTTTGTGAAAACAAGTTTTCACGAAAAATCTCGCTACGCTCGTCAAAAAGCCTGATAAATCAGGCGTTTTTGATGGCTATTAATCTAATTACGAGTGGGGTCTTTGCCCCTTGATCTCCCCTGCTGCTTTGTTTTCTTTGCTCAGCAGCATAATTTTCAGACAGAATGAATATATAAAGGAGAAGTAATATGGCGATTTATTTTAACGAACCCTCGAGAACCTTCAGTGAATATCTTCTTATCCCCCGGCTACACGAGCGAGGAATGCATTCCCGATAACGTAAGTCTCAGAACGCCGCTCGTGAAATTTAGGAAGGGCGAAGAACCCACGCTGAGTCTCAACGTGCCGTTTGCGTCGGCCATCATGCAGTCGGTTTCAAACGACACCATGGCCATAGCGTTGGCAAAGGAGGGCGGCATATCGTTCATATACGGCTCTCAGTCGATAGAGGACGAGGCGGCAATGGTAGCTCGCGTAAAGAGCTACAAAGCAGGCTTTGTCCCCAGCGCATCGAACATCACTCCCGACGCGACGCTCAAGGATGTGCTCGAGCTTAAAAGAGCGCAACGGCTACTCAACCATGGCCGTCACCGAGGACGGATCCGCTACCGGCAAGCTTCTCGGTATCGTCTCCAGCCGCGATTACCGCGTTTCCCGCATGGAGCTTTCCACATGCGTTTCCGAGTTCATGACTCCCCGTGAAAAGCTCGTCACCGCCCCGAGGGCACCTCGCTCAAGGAAGCAAACGATATTATCTGGGATCACAAGCTCAATTCCCTGCCCATAGTTGACGCCGCAGGCAGACTGCTTTACTTCGTTTTCCGCAAGGACTACGCCGAGCACAAGAACAATCCCAACGAGATCCTCGACGATCACAAGCGCTATGTTGTCGGCGCAGGCATAAACAGCCGCGACTACGCCGAGCGCGTTCCGGCGCTGATCGAGGCCGGCGCGGACGTTCTGTGCATCGACTCATCCGGGGCTTCTCCTGCTGGCAGAAAAAAGACCATCGACTTCATCCGCGAAAATACGGCGACAGCGTCAAGGTAGGCGCGGGCAACGTTGTTGACGCAGACGGCTTTCTCTTCCTCGCCGAGGCCGGCGCGGACTTTGTTAAGGTCGGCATCGGCGGCGGCTCGATCTGCATAACGCGCGAGACCAAGGGCATCGGCCGCGGTCAGGCGACCGCACTCATCGAGGTTGCGGCAGCGCGCGACGATTATTATAAGAGAACCGGCGTTTACATCCCCATCTGCTCGGATGGCGGCCTTGTTCATGACTACCACATGACTCTCGCCCCCTTGCAATGGGTGCAGACTTCCTGATGATGGGCAGATACTTTTGCCCGCTTCGACGAAAGCCCCACGGCAAAGCTTATCGTAAACGGCAGCTACGTCAAGGAGTATTGGGGCGAAGGCTCAAACCGCGCGCGCAACTGGCAGCGCTATGACCTCGGCGGCCAGAGCAAGCTCAGCTTCGAGGAAGGCGTTGACTCCTACGTCACCTATGCAGGCCCTCTGCACGACAACCTCGAAAAGAGCGTTTACAAGATAAAGTCCACCATGTGCAACTGCGGTGTGACAAATCTTGCAGACCTCAAGCGCGACGCAAAGCTCACTCTGGTGTCTTCCGTCAGCATAGTCGAGGGCGGCAGCCACGACGTTATTCTCAAAAACAACTGATATAAAAAAACCTCTGCAATATCAGCGGATATTGCAGAGGTTTTTTCTTTCTCAAACGGTTTTTTTTTCGATGCGGAATTTTTATTTCTCCATGTTCTGAAGTCTTGTGTTCATCTCGCACAGGGCCTTGCGTATTGCGGCCAGCTCCTCGGCTACGGGGTCGGAGATATTGACCTGATCGACCTCGGTCGCATAATCGACCTTAACTCCCTGGCGGCGAACCACGCGCGCCGGTATGCCGACTGCTGTGCTGTCGGGCGGAATTTCGCTCAACACAACGGAGTTTGCCGCAATTCGGCTGTTATCTCCGACCTTAAGGGTCCGAGCACCTTTGCGCCTGTTCCGATAAGAACGTTATTCCCGATCGTCGGATGGCGTTTTCCGCTGTCCTTGCCCGTACCGCCGAGGGTAACGCCGTGATAAATAAGGCAGTCGTCGCCGATCTCGGCGGTTTCGCCGATAACTATGCCCATGCCGTGGTCGATGACGAGGCGGCGGCCTATCTTTGCGCCGGGGTGGATCTCTATACCCGTTCTGTGGCGGCTGATCTGCGAGATCATACGCGCGAGAAACAGCAGGTTATGCTCATAGCACCAATGCGCGCGGCGATGATAGAACACGGCCTTCACACCGGGATACAGAAACAGAACCTCAAACGGCCCTTTTTGCCGCCGGGTCGCGCGAAAGATATGCATTTACGGTTTCAAGCAATTCATCGAACATAATCAGACATTCTCCTTAAACATGGGACTGGACAGATATCCTCTCGCCTGTATCGGGCAGGAGCGCAACTATACACTTTCCTGCGTTTTCTGGGCGTTTTTGCAAGCTCAAGCGCGCCGCGTGCAGCGCAGCTCCAGAGGATATTCCGGCGAGGATGCCCTCGCGCGAGGCAAAAAGCTCTCTGCCGGCAGCATACGCCTCCTCATCGGAAACGGTGATGATCTCGTCATAAACGCTTTGGTCAAGCGCCTTGGGTATAAAGTTTGCACCTATGCCCTGAAGTCCGTGAGGGGCCTGCATGGCCTTCCGACAGCAACGGGGAGGTCTTAGGCTCAACGGCGACTATTTTGACGCCCTTATTGCGGCTTTTGAGGTACTGCCCCACACCGCTTATCGTGCCGCCAGTACCCACTCCCGCGACGAAGATATCGACCTTGCCGTCGGTGTCCTCCCAAATTTCCGGGCCGGTCGTTACTCTGTGCGCGGCAGGGTTTGCCGGGTTTTCAAACTGGCCGAGAATGAGCGCGCCGGGTATCTCGGCTTTGAGCTCTTCCGCCTTTTTCGACCGCTCCGGCCATGCCCTTTTTGCCCTCGGTGAGAACAAGCTCGGCGCCGTACGCCGTCATAAGCAGTCGGCGCTCGACGCTCATGCTGTCGGGCATTACGATGATCACACGGTAGCCGCGCGACGTGCGCCTATATCGCCCAAAGGCCTATGCCGGTGTTGCCGCTGGTAGGGCTCGATTATCGTGCCGCCTGCGGAAAGGAGGTGCCCTTTGCCTCGGCGTCGTCGAGCATTGCCTTTGCGACCCTGTCCTTGGTCGAGCCTGCCGGATTGAACAGCTCAAGCTTTGCAAGCACCCTCGCGCAAAGCCTGTGCTCATCCTCGATATTTTTCAGCTCCATAAGCGGGTGCGCCCGGTAAGTTCCGATACTGATTTGTAGATCCTCATTTTTATTCCTCTCATGACATAAAAAATCGACGATGCCTAAAAAGCATCGCCGCTGCAAATATGGTTTTAACACCGTATCAAGGCATGCGACGACGCTGACATCGACAAGCGCAGATGCCACAACAACAGGTGTTCATAACTATAACGTTTGCTCTATGCATGATCGCCGCTCCTTTCAATTCCCTATTTTCCCAAATGGGGTTTTTTGCTGTATGTATCATACGCCATATTACCCGGTTTGTCAACAGTCTTTGCAAAAACTCTGTCAAGCGAAAATGGCTTCGTATAAATTTCTTAACACAGTCTTTATGCTGCATATGCTATAATTAATAAAAAGGGTGATGCATAATGGAAAAAAAGCTAACTCAAAATAAAGTATTCCGGACGATACGAAACTGGCTGATCCTTGCCGCCGCACTGACAGCGGCATGGGTTCTGTGCTCATCGCTGAGCACAGTCGGAACGTCGGACACCTTTGTTCCGATGATATTCATCCTTGCCGTTCTTATCGTTTCACTCACCACCGACGGATACTTTTACGGAATCGTTACCTCGCTTGCAAGCGTCATCGGCGTTAACTACGCATTCACTTTCCCGTATATGAAGCTCAATTTCTCCATATACGGCTACCCTGTGACATTTGTCACGATGCTCGCCGTTTCGCTTGTTATATCAACGCTTACGACCCGTGCGCGCGAGCAGAAAAGCTCAGGCACGAGGCTGCGCAGGCGAAGCTGCGCGCCGACCTGCTGCGCGCGATATCACACGATCTGCGGACACCGCTGACCTCAATAATCGGCTCGATCGACACTGTGCTCAACGAGGGCAATCACCTTTCGTCGTACAGGAGCGCAACGTTCTGCTCAGCGACGCCAAGCAGGATGCCGAATGGCTTGTGCGAATGGTTGAAAACCTGCTGTCGATAACTCGAATAAGCGGAACGGAGCAGACTCACATCGAAAAAGTCCGAGCTTGTCGAGGAAATTCTCGGCGAGTGCCTTGCTAATTTCAAAAAGCGTAACCCGGAGATAAACCTCAAGGTTACCATTCCCGATGAGCCGGTGCTCGTCAATGTTGACGCAATGCTCATCGCTCAGGTCATCATGAACCTTTTGGATAACGCCGCAAAGCATGCATCGGGTATGACGGAGCTTCGACTCGATGTAACGCTCGACGGAAAGTGGGTTCACTTCACCGTTTCGGACAACGGCTCGGGCATTGACCCACAAAATACTACCCGTTCTTTTCCGCGGACAGATTGATCCGGAAAAGGGCAAACCCTACGACAGCAACCGTTTCCGCGGCATAGGCCTTGCCGCGTGTCAGGCCATCGTATCCGCTCACGGCGGCAAAATAAGCGCGTCAAACCGTCCCGAGGGCGGCGCTGTATTTGATTTTTCATTACCTGCTGAGGAGGAAGAAGAATGAACATTCGAGACAAAATTCTCATTGTTGAAGACGAGCGCAGCATAACAAACTTTCTGCGCACAATACTTACGTCCAACGACTACGACGTTATCATCGCCCGCTCCGGCGCGGAAGCGTACTCCATGATAACCTCGCACTGTCCGGATCTGATCGTTCTCGACCTCGGTCTTCCCGATATTGATGGGCTTCAGATAATAAAATCCGTGCGCGAATGGACTCTTCTGCCCATCGTCGTTGTCTCGGCGCGCGCGCACGAGCGCGCAAGGTCGAAGCTCTCGACCTCGGCGCGGACGACTATATAACAAAAGCCCTTCGGCGCAGGCGAGCTTTTGGCGCGCATACGCACCGCCATACGCCACACGCGCACAGGCCTTGCCAACGAGACTATAGCCACCACCGGCAAGTTCAAGTCCGGCGACCTTGAGATCGATTACGACAAGCACCAGGTGCTCGTTGAAGGCAAAAACGTCGGCCTTACGCAGAACGAATACAAGATCGTTGCGCTGCTGGGCAAATGCGCAGGCAAGGTGCTGACCTATGACTACATAATCAAAAGAGCTGTGGGGGCCCGGCACGCGCGGCAACAATCGTCCCTGCGCGTTCACATGGCAAACATCCGCCGCAAGATCGAAAAAAGTCCGGCAGAGCCTCAGTATATATTCACCGAGATCGGCGTGGGCTACAGAATGGTCGAGGGCGACTGATAATTTACCCTGAGTTTCCAAAATTCATCCTGACTGCGGTATAATATCTATATACCGCAGTTTTTTAATCAAAAAGGATGGTGAAAGAATGAAGCACTTTTTCAAAGAGCAGCTCTTCCCCGTTATCATGATAATCGTCGGTGCTGCGTGCGCCGCGTTCTCGATCGAATGCTTTCTGATCCCGAATACGATACTCGACGGCGGCGTCACGGGCGTGAGCATGATGATAAATTATCTTACCGGAATAAGGCTGAGTATACTCGTTATAGTCATAAACATTCCGTTTTTCTTCGTCGGCTACAAGGCACTGGGTAAGCGTTTTCTGCTGCGCGCGGTTATTGCAATGGCTGCGTTCTCCGGCTTTCTTGAGGGCTGCAAGCTCATCCCGACCGTGACAAGCTCTGAGCTTCTTGCCGTCGTGTTCGGCGGAGTTCTGCTCGGCGTCGGCGTCGGCACCGTTCTGCGCCACGGCGGCTGCCTGAGACGGAACCGAGATCGCCGCGATGCTGCTTTCCAAAAACGTCAGCGCATCGACCGGCCAGATCATATTCATGATAAACATTTTCATCTACATAACCGCCGGCATTCTCTTCGGCTGGGACAGGGCCATGCTGTCGCTGCTGACATATTTCATAACCTTTAAGCTGATCGACATCGTTCAGGAGGGCATGGAGCAGGCCAAGGCAGCAATGATAATCACCGATCACGCAGCCGACATTGCCGATACGATCTATCAGCAGCTCGGGCGCACCTGCACGTTTATTTCGGCCGAGGGTCTTATTTCCGGCAGTACAAAAACGGTTTTGTACTGCGTTATCACCCGCGTTGAGGTCAGCCAGCTCAAGCGCATTATAAGCGAAGCGGACGTGAGCGCTTTTGTGACGATATCCGAGGTGTCCGAAATAATCGGAAACCATGTCAAAAGCAGCAGCGCCGCTATTGACGAAAAGGCGCTGAACCAGTAAAATAGAGCATATCTCTTTTGGAGGATGATCTCATGGATAAGCGCACAAGCAAGGAAAACTATTATCTCGACATAGCCGACGCTGTTTTTGCAGCGCTCTACCTGCCTGAGAAGAATGTACGGCGCGATAATCGTGCGCAACGATGAGATCATATCGACCGGGGTATAACGGCGCGCCGCGCGGCAGAATAAACTGCACCGACGCCGGCCGCTGTGCAAGAGTCGAGATGAAGATCCCCCTCAGGTGAGCGCTATGAGCTGTGCCGCAGCGTTCACGCCGAGGCAAACGCCATAATATCTGCCTCGCGGCGCGACATGATAGGCTCAACGCTGTACCTTGTCGGGCGCGACGCGCAGACGCATGAGCTTTTGACAAACGCAACAAGCTGCTCGATGGCCGCCGTCAGGTCATAAACGCCGGCATTGAGCGCGTAATCATCCGCACCGGCGACGATACGTTCAGCATCGTCGATGTTGACGAGTGGATAAAAAACGACGACTCCGCTTTCTGGATCGAATAACAAAAAAGACCGCCACGGCGGTCTTTTTTATTGCTCAGCCGATGGATTCGGTTTATACACGAACACAACGGTTGAGGTCATTTTTCGGTGCGCTGGTGAAGATATCATAGCTGCTGCCGAAGTCGAGCCATGCCTGCATGCGCTCGGTCAGCGCCTGCTGCTGCGCCTTGTGAGCGCGTTTCCATGCTCACGCTGTTTTCAAGCTTCTGCGTGAAAGCTATGATCTTGTTGATGCTCTCGCCGCCGAGGCATGCTCGTCATGCGGTTGAGCATCTGCTCGCTTGCGTGCATGACGTTCACGATTTTGCAGCTGGCTTATTATATTCGGTAGATTATCCAGCGACTTCTGCACCTCGGGCGAGGACAGGTCGCGGTTTAAGCTCTCAAAGGTCGGCGCCATATCGAGATAATCGCGCGTAAACTGTGCGAAGCGCGCCGATATTGGTATCGAATTTGCCCCAGCTCAAAAGCTCGGACAGGTGCGTGAACTGCAGCAAGCGACTGAAGCCTGCTCGTGTCGATGCGCTGCATATCGTAAAGAAGCTGCTCGAGCTTTGCGAGGTTACCCTCAGTGACGTATTTATTCAAAACATCAATGAGCGCCTTGTTTTCCTTATAAAGCTTGGCCGCCTGCCCCACGGAGTTGACAAGCTGCTCTATCTGCGCTGCGCATCGCCGTAGAGCATCTGCACCATGTCGTTTAGGTTCAGCAGAGTTGAACGCGCCCATCAGCCCTCGATATCGCTGAGCATGCCCTTTTTACGCTTTCCGTTCCAAGCTTTGATATCGTCGGGCCGAGCGGGATATCGAGGAAAACGGAACCGCAACGAACATCATGTTGCCGAGCTTGAAGTCCTTGGCCTTGGCGCTTATCGTGTATTCGCTGCCGCCGAGAGTGGTTCCGATGTTGATGCCGAGCTTATCTATTCCCAGGCTGTCGTTCATTCCGGGAACGCCGGCAAAAACACGAGCTGGCGAGAGCCGTCGCTCAAAAAGCACGCCGTTCGGGGTTGAAACCTCACTGAAATTCTCGTCCGGCAGGATCATGCCGCACACGAACAGCATCGGGCATGATATATCATAGCTTCCGCCGCCGGCGCTGACGGATTTTTAAGCGTGTTCTGCGCGCTTATCTTTATCGTAACATCGCCGCTTTTTCCGGCAAGAGCCGCGCCTTTATCTCCTTTCCGTCAAGCGTGTAGCTGACGGATATTTTCATTGGCGGCGCGTTATCCGTGCTGCCGGAATAATAAAGATCGGTCGAATCCATGTCCCAGTAGAGCTTATCGTTATCCTTAACAGGCTCGGAGAAGGTCTTTACATCCTGAATGCCCGAAAGGTTGCTCTTATCCTCTATGCGCACCTGGGGCATGTCGGTATGCAGCCTGTCGGTCACGCTGACCTTTTTTTCACCTCGCCGTCGGGAGATACGTTTATATACACCGTTTCTTCTTTTGTTAACGGCGGCGTCGGTAAGCTCATACTGCGGTCTCTGTGTCGGCTCGGGAGTGTTCTCGGGCTTTTCCATCGTTCTTTTTTTTTCCGCAGCCGGCAAGCAGCGTGAGCAGCATGCTCATTGCCAGCAGCATGGCGATAAGTCGTTTTGTTTTCATGTTTTCAGCCTCCAGCTCGGGGTTGTTTTTGCAATGAAGCTCTCGCACACGCACAGTACGGGCGACAGCAGGACTATTATAACGATCTCGCTTATTATCGCGCCGCGCGCAAGCAGGGCGCATTCCGCGAACAATGTATATATCGCAGACAAGATACACTCCGAAGGTCGCGGCAAAAGAACACGCCGGCGCTTTGGAATATCGACTGCTGGGCGGCGCTGACCGCCTTGAGCATTGCCTCGTCGCGCGGCAGGTGCCGCAGCTCCTCGCGAAAGCGCGTGGTGAGCAGTATCGCGTAATCGACCGTCGCGCCGAGCTGCACGCAGTTTACGACCGTGGGATCGACAAACGAGGCCTCCGTTCCCATAATGACCGTTATGGAAAGGTTTATCCATATCGCAAGCTCAATAGACAGCACCAATATCACCGGCAGCGACGGCGACTTGAAGCATATTGCTATGAGCACAAATATCGCCGCTATAGACAGCACCGCAGTCACGGCAAAGTCAACGTCCGTCGTGTCTATAAGCCCCTGCGTGATCGCGCCCTCGCCGGTTATATAGGCGTTTTGGTCATAGGACTTGACGATCGCATCCATCTTGACTAACTGCGCCGTCAGCTCATCGGTAGCAGCGCCGTACTCGGAATTTCATCATCATAAGCTGCTTTTCCGTCCTGCTTGCACAGCGACATGATGTCATCGGGAATTATCGTGTCCGGTATCGCGGCGCCGACTATTGAGTTATATGCCAGAAGCGAGGTAACGCCGTCAAGCGCTTCGAGCTTATTCTCCATCTCAATGAGCTTATCGGCCGGCAGGCTGTCATCGATTATAACAAACTGCGTGCACGCCATGCCGAAGTCGTCTTTTCAGCTTTGTAAGTCCCTCCATTGAGGTGAGATACGACGGCAGCGCCTTATCCATGCTGTAATACATGTCGATATTTTTCTGTATCAGATACGCCGAGCAAGCAGCATGCAAAAACAGCAGGGCGAAGGCTTTTTGTGCTTTATCGTAAATTTGTTAAGGCGCGTGAAATCCGGAACGAAGCTGCGGTGGCGATATTTGATTATCTGCTTTTCAAACAGCAGCACGACCGCCGGCAGAATAAATATGACCGTGAGTATGCCCAGCACAACGCCCCTTGCCATGACAAAGCCGATATCAAAAGCCAAGCCCGAGCTTCATAAAGCACAGGGCAAGGAAGCCGAACACCGTTGTCAAAGAGCTTCCCATAAGCGCCGTGAGCGACACCGTGACAGCCTCGGCCATGGCGTCCTCGCGCGAAGAAAAAGCGCTGCTTTTCCTCGGCATAGCGGTCAATGAGGAAAATAGAATAATCCATCGTGACGCCAAGCTGCAAAACCGCGGCAACACTGGGTTATGAACGATATCTGCCCGAGGAAAATGTTAGTTCCCATATTATATATGACCAGCAAGTCCGAGCGAGAACAGGATGATAAGCGGCTGGAACCACGACTCCATAAGAACGCGCTCATGACAATGAGCGCGAATGACCGCAACGGCAATATACAGCGGTGCCTGCGTCTCGGCGATCTCGCGCGTATCGTCAACGACGACCGTAAGTCCGCTAAAAACTGGTTTTGCCCAGAAGCGTTTTTATCTGCGCTATCGCCTTGAGCTGGCTGTCGTCCGAGCCTGTGTTGTCATACCGCACGAGCATCATCGTCTGGCTGCCGTCGGCGCTGTAGAATATATTCTTGAGCACATCCGGCAGAATATCGGCCGGGATGCCGATATCGGCAATAGTATCGACAGATGACCGACGACACGCCATCGACGGTAGTATTTCGTTTTTCAGCGCCAAAGTCTGTGGCTGCATATTTCGGTTATGACTATTTATTCCGGCGGTATTGAAGGTCTCGTCGAGCACCTGCTCGCCTGCACCGACTCAAGCTCATCCGGCAGATACGAAAGGATATCATAGTTCACCTTTTGGTTCCGATAAAGCCCAAAAACGCCGGGATAAGAAGCAAAAGAGCCGCAATTATAACCGTTTTGGGATGCTTAGCCTCCCACAGCGCGATCTTCCTCAAGCTTTTACCTCGTTACACCATCGGTTAACAAGGGCAAATACGCCTGACAGCATGCCTTTTCGGCGCTTTTGCCCTTTTCTTGACGGGCGCCAGCCCGCCTGCACCTCAAAAACAAAAATCACTCGAAAATTCCAATTGCTGACAGGTGCAAGGCAGTTTGCCGGAGCAGAAATGCGGACAGACAGGAAGGCCAGAAGAATACTTGCTGTATTGTCAAGGGGCTTGACGCTGATATGGGCATTATTAGCAATGCAATGCCA
>VOFC01006568.1_pt1 | contig 20874 bp, 34 predicted proteins | sample 5384161 | NCBI WGS metagenome assembly VOFC01 (sample SAMN12384722, study PRJNA508395) | human gut metagenome | isolation source: healthy gut B | host: Homo sapiens
CGTGATCCTGGGCCTCATCCAACTGGGGGAGAACCAGCGGGCAGAGGAGTACATCCTGCGGATCACCGCCAGCCGGGCCCAGTCCATCGACTACATCCGGGAGCGGATCCAAGACCCCACCGTGGCCGCCCTGCTGGTGGGCAAGGCCTGGGGCTGCGGGAGCTGGACATCCGTTTTACCCTCACCCCCGCCAGCACCTCCACGGGGACAACCCCTACCTGCCCGCCATGGGCATGATCACCGTGCTGGGCAACCTGATTGAAAATGCCTTTGACGCCCTGCTGGGCGCCCCGCCTGGGGAAGCCAGCGAGGTCACCGTCAGCATCCGGGAGGGCCAGCACGGCCTGGTAATCAGCGTGGATGACACCGGCCCCGGCATGACGGAAGAGGTCCGGGCCCACATCTTTGACAAAGGGTTTTCCACCAAGGGGGATAGCCGGGGCACCGGCCTGTCCTTGGTGCAGGACACCTTTGGCCGCCTATGGCGGCACCATCCGGGTAGAATCTGAGCCGGGGGTAGGCACCTCCTTCATCATAACCCTGGACGACCAACCCTAGCCACAGGAGGAACCTGCTATGTACCGCACTGTTATCATCGAGGACGATCCCGTCATCACCCAGCTCAACCGCCAGTATGTAGAGAAGGACAGCCGCTTCACCGTGGTGCAGACCTTCTCTGCCGCCCACCCGGCCCTGTTCTGGCGCGCAACAACTTGGTAGACCTTATCATCCTGGACATGTACATGCCCCAGATGAGCGGCCTGGAGCTGCTTTGCGCATTCTCCGGGCAGAGGGCGTCAATGCAGATGTGATCATGGTCACCTCCGCCGACGATGCCGCCACCATCGAATCCTTCATCCGCCTGGGGGTCACCGATTACCTCATCAAGCCCTTTGGCTATGAGCGCTTCCAGCTGGCCCTGAAAAATTTCTGCGACCACTGGGACACCATCCACCAGGACCCCAACCACCCCCACAAGTTCACCCAGAACCAGCTGGACAACGTCCTGCTCCACCTCACCGCCTCCTCTCCCCCACCGGCTCCCGGCGGCATGCCCAAGGGGCTGCAGAGCCAGACCCTCACCCCTCCTCCAGGACTACCTCAAAAGAGAACCCCCAAGGCCACACCTGTGATGACATTGCCAGCCACGTGGGCCTGTCCGTGGTCACCGTGCGCCGGTACATGAACTACCTGGCCGAGCAGCACCTGGTGGACAGTGACATGGACTACAACACCGGCGGTCGGCCGTGCATCGTCTACAAACTGAAACCCTGACCCCCCCTCCCGGCAAACAGAATGCCCCTGGCCCAAATGGGCCAGGGGCGGTTTGATTGTATGGGGTCTGGGAAACGTCAGGCGGCCTGCCAACCCTCGGGGGGCAGGGTGTCCGCCTCAAACATCTGGGTGGGTTCGCCCCAGGCGCAGGCGTCTGGGCCGATGGTGTGGAAGCCAAACTTCTCGTAGTAATTGGTGTGTTCGGAGGCCAGGTAGATCTTCTCCTCCCAGCTCCCAACCCCGCCGGCGGGCGTGGTCGATGAGGATGGGGCTCAGGTGCTTCCCCGGAACCCGGGGTCCACATAGAGGGTGGCAATCCACAGGCCCGTGTCCGTGCTCCACAGGATCTCCTTGTAAGCCAGGGTGTACCCCTCCCACCACCTTGCCCTTCTCCACGGCGACGTAGGCGTCGGGCAGAGGGCCGCCGGTGCGGAGGACTTCCTCCATGTGCTTTTTGATCCAGGGCATGCAGGCGGGCCAATGTTCCTCAAGCTGGTGAGCAGAGCCGGGATATACTCCGGTCTCTCCCGAATGGATGTGATCCTCATCCCGTTCCCCTCCTTTCCTGGGGGCGGCGATGGTTTCGGTGTCCTTCCGGGGAGGTCTCCTCTCCTCACTCTTAGGATAGCACTTTTTATCAAAAATTGCAAGGAAAACGCAATGAATTTCGAAACTTTTTACAAAAACGATCTTCCAGGCGTTGCCTGGGAGGGAGGGGGGTGGCGCAGGTTAGAACCTGCGCCGTAGGTTTCCCGCCCGGTCCCGGCGGGGGATCCAGGCTTTCTCTAGAGAAAGCCCGGACAAGAGTCGCGGGGGGGACGCCCCCCGCCCCCCTTTTTTATGGCCCGCTCGTTGGCACTCGCTCGTTTTGGCGTGGTGGGGCGCAGAGGAACGATAGTTGTTTTCATCTGCAACCATTTTCGTACCCTGATTTGGGGACTTTCTTTCGGGAAAATACTTTTCAGCATATTTTTCTCTCGAAAATGCGTCCCAAATCGGTTTTAGCATATTGGAAGTAATAGCCTCTCGAACGCATCAGAGAAAACTGCCGCAAAAACTAGCGAGTGGGAACGAGCGGTTATAAAACCTGGGGTCCAGGGGCGTAGCCCCTGGCTCCTCTTTTCTCCCCATTTCTCGGGAGAAATGGGGACCCCTGCCGGGCAGGCGGGGCAACGGGGCGCGCGCCTCGAGGCACCGTAAGAGCCCCGCCCACCCAAAGGGTACGCAGTCCCCTCCCCCGCAGTTGTCGGCAGGAAACCACACGTCGCAGGCCTCTGCCGGCAAACGTCAAAAAGCCCCCTGCCAATCTCGGCAGGGGGCAAAAGACCTCAGCGGCCCTCTTCCATGGCGGTGATCTCACCCACCCGGCGGGCGTGGCGGCCGCCTTCAAAGTCGGTGTTCAGAAAGACCTCCACAATCCGCTCAGCCAGGTTGGGGCCCACCATGCCCGCGCCCATGGCCAGCATGTTGGCGTCGTTGTGGCGGCGGGTCATCTCGGCGGATAGGGGTCGCCGCACAGGGCGCAGCGGATGCCCTTCACCTTGTTGGCGGCCATGGACACGCCAATGCCCGTGGTGCAGATGACAATGCCCTTCTCGCATTCCCCAGAGGCCACCGCCTCGGCGGCTGGCCTTGCCGAAAACGGGGTAGTCGCAACTCTCCTCGCTGTCGCAGCCGCAGTCCTTGTAGGGGATGTGCTTCTCGTCCAGATAGGCTTTCACCCGCTGCTTCAGGTCAAAGCCGCCGTGGTCAGAACCCAGTGCGATCATGGTAGGGTACCTCCTTCGTTATTTCAGCCGGATCATCTCCGGTTTTCTCTCGTGATAGACGGCCACATAGCGGAAGCCGCAGTCGGCCATCATGGTATAGGCTTCCTGGATCCCCTTGCCCAGGGGGCCGGGGGCGTGGGCATCGGAACCCACGGTGAGGATCTCGCCCCCAGCTCCTTGTAGTCCTGGAGGAGGGGGATCCACTGGGCCAGGGTCTGGCCCTTCCAGGTGTTGATCTCCATGCCCCGGCCGGAGTCGATGGCTAGCTGGAGGATCTCCCGGATCTGGTCCCGGTACCGCCCCAGGTCCGGGGTGTCGTAGGGGGCCGTTCATGTACCGCAGGGGATAGATGACGTGGCCCACCACATCGTAGTACGGGGAGGCCGCCATCTGCAAACATGGAGGCGAAGAAGTTGTCCAGTGCCTCGTAGCACTGGTCCAGGGTGTCGTAGGGGAGGAGGTAGAAGTCCGTCCCCCCCGGCCTTCTCGTCCTGGTTGTGGCAGGAGCCGATGACAAAGTCCAGCCCCGGCTGGCGGAGGATGGTCTCTGCAGCCTCAGGGAAGAGGTGGGCCATGCCGAACTCCAGGCCCAGGGGCAAATCCACCCGGGCCCCGAAGGCGTCCAGCATCCCTTCCGCTCCCGGAGGACGGGGCCCCAGTCATAGGTGAGGGTGCGCTCCCCCTCCAGGCTCAGCAGGTCACAGTGGTCGGTAAAGGCACATCACGTCCAGGCCGTACTCCCAGGCGGCTTTGGCCATCTCCACCATGGGGGCGTTGCTGTCCGGAGAGACCCGGGAATGGGTGTGGCAATCTGCAAGAAACATGGGGATATCCTTTCCCGGCCCGGGCCGTTACTTCTTTTCCGTCGGTGGAACACGGACTTACTCTCCCCTTCCTCACTGGAAGACGGAGCGACTTCGCCCATGGTCTCGGCAAACTTCCGCAGGGCCTCCTTCGCCTCGTTGAGGTTCCGGGGGATCTCCACCCGGATGGTGACGTACTGGTCCCCCGGCCGCGGCCGTTGAGGACGGGGGACGCCCTTCCCCCGCAGGCGGAGGGTGGTGCCCGGCTGGGTGCCCGGCTCCACTTTGCACTTGATCTTCCCGTCCAGGGAGGGGATCTCAATCTCTCCACCCATGGCGGCCTGGTAGACCGACACCGCCTGGTCCAGGTAGATGTGGCTGCCCTCCCGGCGCGAAGAGGCGTGGGGCATCACGTTGATGCCCACGATGAGGTCCCCGGCAGGGCCGCCGTTGCGGCCCATGTCGCCCTGGCCTCGGACGGAGATGGCCTGGCCATTGTCGATGCCGGCGGGGACTTTGATGTGGACCTTCTTCTGCCGGCGCACACCGCCCGCCGCCGCAGGCCTTGCACTTCTGATGGATGATCTTCCCCTCGCCCCGGCAGTTGGGGCAGACGGTGGAGGTGGACATGGTGCCGAACACCGTCCGCTGCTGCACCTGCACCTGGCCGCTGCCGCGGCAGTCGGGGCAAATCTCCGGCGTGGTCCCCGGCTGGCAGCCGGTGCCGCCGCAGACGTCGCAGGCCTCCACGTGCTGGATGTTCACGTCCTTCTCGCAGCCGAAGGCGGCCTCCTCCAGGGGGTGAGGGTCAGGCTGGCCCGGACGGTACTCCCTTTGGCCGGGCCGGTGCGGGAGGCGCCGCCGCCCCCACCAAAGCCCCCAAAGCCGCCGCCGCCAAAGAAGGACCCGAAGAGGTCCCCATGTCAAAGCCGCCGAACCCGCCAAACCCGCCGCCGGCACCGCCGGCGCCGAAGTTGGGATCCACCCCGGCGAAACCGAACTGGTCGTACTTGGCCCGCTTATCCTTATCGGAAAGGACCTCATAGGCCTCGTTGATCTCCTTTGAAGCGGGCCTCGGCGGCTTTGTCCCCGGGGTTGAGGTCCGGGTGGTTCTGCTTGGCTAGCTTCCGGTATGCCTTTTTCAATTCCTCGTCCGTGGCATTCTTCTTCACGCCCAGGACCTCGTAGTAATCTCGTTTATTTCTGCCATCGCTTTCTCACCTCGCTATAGGCTCACAGGAGGGCGGTTGCCTGCCTCGGCATTTCATCAAGCAGGGGGACAGGAAATCCTGTCCCCCGCGCTTGGGTTGGATTGTTTCGAATTACTGGTCGTCCACCACGGTGTAGTCGGCATCCACCACATCGTCGGGACCTTTACCGGCATTGGTGCCGCCGGTCTTTGCCTGGCTGCGCCGCCAGCGGCCTGGCCGCCCATGTCCGGGCCGGGCTGGCCGGCCTGGGCGCCGGTCTGCTGATAGAGCTTCTCGCTGACCTTGTAGAAGGCCTGGGTCAGCTCGTCGGTGGCGGACTTAATGGCCTTGGTGTCCGTGCCCTTGAGGGCGTCCTTCACCTTGTTGATCTCGCCTTCCAGTTCGCTGACCTCGCTGGCGGGGATCTTGTCCTTCATTTCGCTCAGGGCCTTCTCGGTCTGATAGACCATCTGGTCGCCCTGGTTGCGGACATCCACTTCCTCTTTCCTCTTGGCGTCCTCGGCGGCGAACTGCTCCGCCTCCCGGACGGCCTTGTCGATGTCCTCCTTGGACATGTTGGTGGAGGATGTGATGGTGATATGCTGCTCCTTGCCGGTTCCCAGATCCTTGGCGGACACGTTCACGATGCCGTTGGCGTCGATGTCGAAGGTGACCTCGATCTGCGGCACGCCCCGGCGGGCCGGTGCGATGCCGTCCAGGTTGAAGCGGCCCAGGGTCTTGTTGTCTGCGGCCATCTCGCGCTCGCCCTGGAGCACGTGGACTTCTACGCTGGTCTGGTTGTCGGCGGCGGTGGTGAAGATCTGGCTCTTCTTGGCCGGGATGGTGGTGTTGCGCTCGATGAGCTTGGTCATCACGCCGCCCATGGTTTCGATACCCAGGGACAGGGGGTGACGTCCAACAGCAGCAGGCCCTTTACGTCGCCCACCAGAACACCGCCCTGAAGGGCCTGCGCCGACGGCCACGCACTCATCGGGGTTGATGCCCTTGAAGCCCTCTTTGCCGGTGAGCTTCTTGACCATCTCCTGCACAGCGGGGATACGGCTGGAGCCGCCCACCATGCAGAACCTTGGCAGATATCATTGCCGGACAAGCCCGCGTCGCTCATGGCCTGGCGCACGGGGCCAGCGGTAGCATCTACCAGATGGCCGGTGAGCTGGTTGAATTTAGCCCGGGTCAGGGTGACATCCAGGTGCTTGGGGCCGGTGGCGTCGGCGGTGATATAGGGCAGGTTGATATTGGTGGAGGTGACGCCGGAGAGCTCGATCTTGGCCTTCTCGGCGGCCTCTTTCAGGCGCTGCATGGCGACCTTGTCGCCGGTCAGGTCCATGCCCTCGGCCTTCTTGAACTCAGCGGCCATCCAGTCCATGACGCATTTGTCAAAGTCATCGCCGCCCAGGCGGTTGTTGCCGGCGGTGGCCAGAACCTCGATGACGCCGTCGTCGATGTCCAGGATGGAGACATCGAAGGTGCCGCCGCCCAGGTCGTAGACCATGATCTTCTGCTCGGACTCCTTATCCAGGCCGTAGGCCAGTGCCGCGGCGGTGGGCTCGTTGATGATCCGCTTCACCTCCAGACCAGCGATCTTGCCGGCGTCCTTGGTGGCCTGACGCTGAGCGTCGTTGAAGTAAGCGGGGACGGTGATGACCGCCTCGGTCACGGTGTCGCCCAGATAGGCCTCTGCATCCGTCTTCAGCTTTTGCAGGATCATAGCGGAGATCTCCTGCGGGGTGTAGCTCTTGCCGTCGATGGTGACTTTATAATCCGTGCCCATCTCGCGCTTGATGGAGCTGATCGTGCGGTCCGGGTTGGTGACGGCCTGACGCTTTGCCACCTGGCCCACCATGCGCTCGCCGTCCTTGGAAAAAGCCACCACGGAGGGGTGGTACGGTTGCCTTCCGCGTTGGGAATGACGACGGCGTCGCCGCCTTCCATGACCGCTACGCAGGAGTTGGTAGTACCTAAGTCGATACCGATGATCTTAGACATAATGGGGTTCCTCCTTATTGCAAGAACAGATTGGCTGTTGGGTTTGGGATCAAATCTATGAAAACGTCTGTGGACAGGTGCATGACTGGCTGGGGCTCTACTAGTTGGCCACCTTGACCAGGGCGTGGCGGATGACCTTCTCCCCCAGCTTAAAGCCGGCCTGGAAGACCTCTGCCACGATATTTTCTCCAAAGGCCTCGTCCTCCACGTGCATCACGGCATTGTGGAGGTTGGGGTCAAAGGGCTGCCCCTGGGCGGGGATCTCCTCCACCCCCAGCTTTTCCAGGACGGTTTTCAGCTGGGTCATGGTCATCTGGACCCCTTTGGCGTAGGCCTCATCAGAGCTCTCTTGCTTCAAAGCCCGTTCCAGATTGTCGTAAACGGGAAGAAGTTCCTTGATGGTCTCCGCCTTGGCGGTGGCCCAGGCATTCTCCTTCTCCTTCTGGCTGCGCTTACGGTAGTTGTCGTACTCTGCCAGCAGGCGGAGGTACTGGTCCTCCTTCTCCCGCAGGGCTTCCTGGAGCTTCTCTGCCTCGCCCGCAGGCTGGGGGGCTTCCTCCTCAGTGGGGGCGGGTTCCTGGGCCTCTGCCGCCTCGGGGGCGGGGGTCTCCACGGTTTCCTCTGGGGACTGGTCCATAGGCTCCTTTGTTTTCCATTTCTTGCTGACGCATGAGGGATCATTCCTCCTTATCTTCTGGGTGGGGTTCCGCGGGGGGCGGAATCTCGTTTTTCCAAACATACGGGACAGGCCCTCGGCAAAAGTAAGACAGGCGTGCCGCCAGGTCCGCGTAGTCCATGCGGGTGGGGCCCACCACGCCGATGACCCCCTGCATCCCGCCGCCGATGTTGTAGCTGGCCATGATGACGCTGGAGTCCTTCAACTCCTCCACCACGTTTTCCGGGCCGATGAGGATCTTCACGTGCTCGTTCTGAATCACCGGCAGCTGTGCATCCCTCCCCCATTTCGGACAGGAAGTTCATCAGGGGTTCGGCCTTGCTCCAGGCTTTGGTACTCCGGATGGGCCAGCAGGGTGGGGATGCCGGCGGTGTGGACCACGTTGGCCTCCAGCTCCTCCAACACCTCCATGGCGAAGGAGACCACCAGGTGGATCAGGCCATACGCCTCGTCCCCGGCGTGGGTGGAGACCCGCTCAAAGCGGGGACCCAGCTGCTCCAAGGTGAGCCCGGTGAACGAGGTGTTCAGCAGGGTGCTCAGCAGTTGGAGCTGGGGGTCAGACAGGGGGGATGGGCAGGCGGAAGAGTTTGTTCTTCACCTGCTGGCCGTCGGTCATGAGGACGGCGATGAACGCGCTTTGTTCCACCATCAACAGGTCATACCGGGCGATGGTGGTCTTGCGGTTGCCTGTGGTCAGGGAGAAGGTGGGGTACTGGGTCAGCTGGGAGATGATCTTCCCGGCCTCGGTCATCACCTGGTCCATCTCCCGGATTTTCAGGTTTAGGGCTTCGTTGATTTTTTGGGCCTCCTGCATGGTCAGCCGGTGCTCCTCCATGAGTTCATTGACGTACAGGCGGTATCCTTTGGGAGAGGGGATGCGTCCGGCGGAGGTGTGGGGCTGCTCCAGATACCCCATTTCCACCAGAGCCGCCAGCTCGTTGCGGATGGTAGCGGAGGAGACCTTTAGGCCGGCAGAAGCCACGATGGCTTTGGAGCCCACGGGTTCTGCGGTCTGTATATAGTTTTTCGACCACCGCGCGAAGAATCTGCTTCTTGCGCTCCGACAGTTCCATGGACAGGCCTCCTTTGGCCTTTTCGATCATTTTAGCACTCACTCTCCCTGAGTGCTAAAACAAATGTAGCACTTCCCCTGGGAAAAGTCAAGGGGCCCGAAAAAAATATCTTGACTTTTGTTTACTTTCGGACATTTCCTAATTTTTAGCACTCCACCCCTGGCTTTTCGTGCAATCTTTGCACCTTACCAGGGAGACTGCCAGAACAGGCCACCGCCCCCCAATCCCGTAGGATCGGGGGCGCGGTGAAAAGAAAGATACGATCAAGATGCGGGGGATGCGGCGCTTTGGTCCTCTGTGCCCGGCCGCTCCACCAGGGAGGCCCGGGTGGCCGACCGGTACGGCCCCCAGGGGGGATCAGGCAGCCCAGCAGCAGGAAGATGGGGGCCAAGATCCCCACCGGCACCAGGGTGAGGTGGTAGGTGAAGAACCAGAGCAACGTCTCCACCGACCCCATGAGGGGGGGCCATGGCCAGCACCAGCCCGGCGCCAAAGACCACCGCGCTGAGGGCATAGAAGACCCCCTCCCAGATCAGCATTCCCTTTAGCCGCCGCCCGGTCATGCCGATGGACTGAAGGACAGCGAACTCCCGCCGGCGGGTGAGGATGCCGGTGAGGATGGCGTTGAAGAAGTTCAGCACCCCACCAGGCCCACGATGAAGCTCAGGGCCCCGCCCAGGAGGACGAACATCCCCCGGAAGCCCTGGAACTCCCCGGCGAAGGTGGCCCGGCTCTCGTAGTCCAGCTGGGGATTCTGGTTCTCCGTGTAGTCCTGGAGGAAGGCCTCCATGGCGGCGTTGCCCTCGTCGGTGGTGTTGAAGGCGTAGGACATGACGCAGTTTGTCCCCGTGTCCCGGCAGAAAGTCTCGCTGTTCAGGACGAACTCGTCGCCGCCATAGTACCCGTAGTCCAGGGAGTTGGGCACCGTCACCAGGGCCGCCACCTCGTAGGTCACGTCCCGGTAGGTTTTGGGGACCTCCCGATAGTTCCCATCCTCCGGGGAACGGTGCCGTAGCTCTCCCCGGTGTCCGGGTCCACGTACTCCATCTCCTCCACATACCGCAGGGTGATGGTGTCCCCTAGACGGGCCCAGTGGGAGTCCATCCTGGGGTTGCCGTAGTCATCGTCGGTGTACACTGCGGCGATGGCGTGGCTCCCCCGGCTCATAGAGGGCGGACAGGTCCCCTCCAGCACCGTCAGCTGGTCCAGGGTGAAGGCCTCCATGCCGTAGAGCTGGGCCGTGTCGGCCAGAAGGCCCGCCTCGTTCCGGTTCGTCAAGGACACCAGCTGGTCCAGCCAGCCCTCCGGTCGGGAAGTGGGCCCGGGCCGCCCGGAAGTAGTCCTCGGGGACATACTCCAGCACGGTGGAGGTGCGGCCATAGACCTTGCCCCCGCCGGTGACCTCCCCCTGGGCCTGGACGGCGTCGATGGCCTCCTGGGGCACCGCCACGTCCGGGTTGAAGATTTCCCCGCCGGTCTGGAAGTGGTTGGCGTCGGCCAGGGGTAAAGTCGGTGCAGATCTGACGGGAAACGTACTTCTCCAAGTCAAACCCCTGGGCCACCGTCACCGTCAGGTTCAGCGGCACCACCGCCAGGGTGAGGGAGAGGACGGTGATCACCGTCTTGCCCTTTCTTTTGCGGCCCAGGTTGGCCCAGGCCATGCCGGCCAAAAGAAACCCTTCCGGGACTTTCTCTCCTTCCGGCCCTTGCCAGCGCCCTCGGTGTAGCGCACTGCCTCCACCGGGGAGACCCTGGCCGCCATCCGTCCCGGCCGGGCGCAGGAGAGAAACACCGTGAGCAGGGCAAAGGCCGCCGACCCCAGGAAGATCACCGGGCTCACCGACACCACGTCGGACACCCCGTCCAGCTGGGCCATCACCGCCGGGGCGAGCTGGCCGCCCACCAGCCAGCCCACCACCAGCCCAATGGGGATGCCCACAGCGCGCAGCTGAGGAGGAGGGCCTCTTTGCCGGAGCATGGCCTTGATCTGCCTCCCGGTGGTGCCGATGGTTTTCAGCAGGCCATAGAAGCGGATGTCGTTGGCCACGGAGATTTGAAACACATTATAAATAATCAGGTACCCCGTCAGCAGGATGAGCACCAGCACCACCACAACGAGCAGGACGGTAATGGGATCCATATTCTCCGTCAGCTGGGAACCGGTGTACCCCAGTTGACCCCGTACTGCACATAGTTGCCCCCGCTGGGGTCGTCGCTCTGGAAACCACAGTGGGCCAGGATCTCCCCCATGTCCCCGTCGATGTGGAGGGAATTGGGGAGCATCACATCCATGGACCAGGTGCCGATGGTCCCGTTGGACCCCTGGGGGGTGAACCCCACCTCCTGGAAGACCGCCTCCACCCGGCTGTTGGGCACCAACACGTAGCTGGCGGGGGTGGCGGCGTCATACTCCCACCAGCCCGGAGAGGGTAAAGGTCTGGGTGGTCGCCTGCCCGTCCACGTCGAAGGTCAGGGGTGAATTCCCCCCCACCTCCGGGGTGACCCCCAAGAGTTCCAGCACCCTTGTGTCGGTGGCGGCCTGGTCGGTCCTCTCCTGGGGGAGGGTGCCGGTGGTGGGGGTGGCATAGGTCCACTGGGCGTTGTTGGCGTCGCTGTAGGCCACCTCCACATGGGTTTTTTGGAAGGGTTCCTGGGTGGGCAGCCCCAGCACCCGGCGCAGGCCGTAGTCCTCCACCAGGGGGTCCTCCTTCAGGGCGTCCACCTGGTCCAGGGTGAGGCTTTTGAAGGTGCCGTGGGCATAGCCCCCCGCCTGGCGGAAGTTGGCCTCCTGGAACCCGTCGTTGATGGACAGGATGATGGTGAACAGGGAGGTGAAAAGCACCGTGGTCAGGGCGATGGCCACCACGGCGATGACGTTCCGGGTCTTGGCGGCCCCCATGGCCTGGCGGCCCAGGCGGCGGACCCGGCGCCGGTTGGATACGCGGATCATCCTCACCCCTGGCGGCGATCCTGCCGTCCTCAATACGGACGATCCGGTCTGCCATCTGGGCGATCTCCTCGTTGTGGGTGATCATCACGATGGTCTGGGCGAAGCGCTGGCTGGTGACCTTCATCAGTCCCAGCACATCCTGGCTGGTGCGGGAGTCCAGGTTGCCGGTGGGCTCGTCGGCCAGGAGGATGGCGGGCTTGGCGGCCAGGGCCCGTGCGATGGCCACCCGCTGCTGCTGGCCGCCGGAGAGGTTGTTGGGCAGGCTCTGGAGTTTTTTCTCCAGGCCCAGGGTGGCGATGATCTGGTCCAGGTAGCCCTGGTCAGGCTCCTTCCCATCCAGCTGGATGGGGAGGACGATGTTCTCCCATACGCTGAGCACCGGCACCAGGTTGTACGCCTGGAACACAAACCCGATCTTCCGCCGCCGGAAAATGGTCAGGGCCTCATCTTTCAGGGCGAAGATGTCCTTTCCGTCCACAGTAACAGTGCCGGAGGTGGGCCGGTCCAGGCCCCCCAGCATGTGGAGCAGGGTCGACTTGCCGGAACCGGAGGTCCCCACCACCGCCACGAACTCCCCTTTTTCCACGGTGAGGTCCACCCCGTCCAGGGCGCGGACCTCGGTCTCCCCCGCGCCGTAGATCTTGCGCAGGTCTTTGGTCTGTAGAATGGTCATGGCCATCCCTCCTTTTCCCTTTGAGGATAGCACAGGAATCTTTCCACATTCTTTCTCAAATCTAACAGTCTCGCAAGATTTCGGGGAGAGGGGCTGCCGGAGCGGGCGGGCCGGGCCCACTGTCATCGGTAGGTGGCTCCTGTTTGGGACCAGCGCCCAGGGGCCCTCCAGGTGGGGCCGGGGGCCGGGAACCGCCGGAGGTACGTACCCTGAGGGTGGGTGCCTCAACAGGAAGCACCCTTTGGATTTGGGTAAGCCTGGGGCCCCTGCCTGCCCGGCAGGGGTCCCCATTTCTCCTGAGAAATGGGGAGAAAGAGGCCGGGGCAAGCCCCTGGACCCCGATTTTTATAGCCGCTCGTTCCCACTCGCTGGTTTTTGCGGTGGTTATCTTTGCAACGATCGAGGGGCTATTTCCTCCGATATTCTAAGACCGATTTGGGACGCATTTTCGAGGAAAAAATATGCTGGAAAGCATTTTTGCGAAAGAAAGTTTCCAAATCAGGGCACGCACATGGGGCTCGTAATAGCTCCTCGACCGCAACAATGTGATACCACCGCCAAAACGAGCGAGTGGGAACGAGCGGGCCATAAAAAAGGAGGGGCGGGGCTACCCCCGCGACTCGTTGCGTCCGGGCTTTCTCTAGAGAAAGCCTGGATCCCCCCCGGGACCGGGCGGAAACCCACCCCGCAGGTGCTAACCTGCGATGGGCCCAACGGGACCACCTGCCAAAGGCAAAAGCCAGCCAGCCCAGCTCAGCTGGGCGTGGCCCCCCTTCTACCGGGGTAAAAAGAGAGAAGGTACTCCCCCGCCCCCGGGGCGGAATCCACCCGCACATACCCACCCTGGCCGGCGGCGATCTGCCGGGCCAGGTACAATCCGATGCCCACCCCCGCCTGGTCCTGGACCGCCGGGGACCGGTAGAACCGCTGGAAGATCTTCGCCTGCTCCTCCTCCGGGATGCCGGGGCCGGTGTCCGTCACGTCGATGCGGCAGAAGAGGTCGTAAAGGGTGACGGAAACGGTAATCCTCCCCCGGCGGGGGTGTATTTCACCCCGTTGTCCAGCAGATTGCACACCGCCTCCTCCGTCCACTTGGGATCAACGGGCGGCGGCCCCGGTAGGCACCAGGGTGAGGGTGAGCCCCTTCTCCGCCGCCCCGGGGGCGAGTTGGGCCACCGCCTCCTCCAGCATGGGCCCCACCGGGTTGGGGGTGGGGGCAGAGGGCCAACATCCCCCTGTCTCCAGCCGGGAGGTCTTGACCAGCGCCTCGATGAGGGGTGGAGCTTCTCTGCCTGGGCCTCCAGGGCCTGGACGCAGACCTTGCCCTGGCCGCTGAGGTCCTCCTCCCCCCAACAGCTGGGTATAGAGCAGAAGGTTGGCCACCGGGGTCCTGGTCTGGTGGGCAATGTCGGAGACCAAGGTCTTGATCCGGTCCTTCTCCTCCTGGGGAGGGCCTGGGAGGCGGTGCCCACCGACTCCAGGTACTCCCCCAGCCGGGTCTCCACCGCCGAGGGAGGCCCTCATCCAGGGGTCCCTGGATGGCCGTCCCTTGGGCGGCCCGGTCCAGCATCCGGTCCAGGGCCTCCAGGGTCCGTTTCTCCCGCCGGCGGAACCACAGGCCCCCGGCCAAAGCCCCCCAGGCCGGCGGCCAGGAGGCACAGCAAAGCACAATCATAGCCCCCATCTCACACCACCGCCCAGGTGTACCCCCACACCGTACACCGTCTTAAGGTACTGGGGCTTGGAGGGGTGTCCTCCAGCTTGTCCCGCAGGCGTTTGACGGTGACGGAGAGGGCGTTCTCGTCCACGTATTCCGCCCCGTCGGTCCAGATCCGGTCCACCAGGTCGGCCCGGGTGAGGGTGGTTCCCCGATTCTGGACCAGCAGGCGCAGAAGTTTCTGCTCGGTCTTGCTCAGGTCCACCAGGCGGCCGTGCTTCCGGTACTCCATCCGGCCAAAGTCAAAGGTAAAGGGCCCCACCTGGGCCACCGTACTGCTCTCTCCCCTGGACCGGCGGAGCTGGGCATTCACCCGGGCCCGGAGGACGGCCAGGGAGAAGGGCTTGGTGATGTAGTCCTCCGCCCCCAGTTCCAGCCCGGCCACGATGTCGGTCTCCCAGTCGTTGGCGGTGAGGAGGATCACCGGCGCCGGCCCCGGACCTCCTCCAGGAACGTCAGGCCGCTGCCGTCGGGGAGGTTCACGTCCAGGATGGCCAGGGCAAAGGGCCCCTCCTTCCAACGCTTGCCGGGCCTGGGCCAGGGTGCGGCAGAGGGTCACCGGCCGGGTCCTCAGTTTGCAGGGCCAGGCGAACCCCTGGCCCAAGGCCAGGTCATCTTCTACTAGGAGCAGTTTTTCCATGGGGCGCCTCCTTCCAAGGGTTTCTCCCCTGCATTGTACCACAGTTCCCCTCCGCCGCAACGGACCGGGGTGGAATTTTATGAATTCTTAAGAATCTGCCTGGAACAGGGACACAAAAACAGGGCGCGGGGACTTCCCGCGCCCTGTTTTGTGCTCACTGCGGACCACTGCCCCACCGGGCCTCTACCGGCAGGCCCACGGGGCGGTACAGTGGCACGCCACGGTGGTGCGAAACAGAGGGTTACCTCCCAGGCTGTCTCGGTGCAAATCGGCAGAAACCTTATCCACCAGCGCCTCTAAGTTGGCGCAGGATGGCTCCCACCGCTGCACCGCCTGGTCAATCCTCAGGATCATCCTCTTCCCCGCCGTGATCACCTGGCGGGCCTCCGGCCGATCATAAGCATGGTCCCAGGCCGGACAAAACCGCTCCGCTTCCAGGGATGCCAGCCGGTCCAGCGTTTCTAAGCTGGCCTGTTTGTTCACATAGATGGGGATGTCTTCCGGCGCGGGGATGGCATCCCCGTAAACACCACCCCTCTCTCCGCCAGGCGGAAGGTCAGGCCATCTACCGAATGTCCTGGGGACGCCACCACCTCCATGGTAAGGCCAGGTTCCAAGGCCACCCGATCCCCGTCGGCCAGCACCTGGTCCACAGGGACTCCCTCCTGGACAAGCGCGGAAAAAATTGGGAATGGGCCGTGCCTGGTACTGCAGCGCCACGTCCTCTATCCAAGGGCGCTCCCCAGCGCTGGCGTACACCTTGCAGCCTGACAGGCGACGGAGTGCCCCGCCACCGCCGATGTGGTCGGGGTGGGCATGGGTCAGAAAGAGGCCCCGCAACTCCGACACGTCCCGCCCAATCCCCTGAAGGTACTGGGCCACCATGCCCTCACAGCCAGCCACGCCGCTGTCGATCAGATAGCAAAACTTGCCGGTGATCAGGTAACAGTAGACATACCGCTTCACCGCAGGCGTCACCTGAAAGTCCACTCGAAGGGAGTGGACGCCTGGTACGATCTCCATGCCTTCACCCCTGCTCCGCCGCCTGGGTGCCTGCCAGGTAGTTGATGAACTGCTGGGCCGTGCGGCCGGAGACGCCGCCGTGGCGCATCTCCCACCGGGTGGCCTCTTGGAGGAGGGCCTCCTCGGGCAGGGCCACCCCTGCCGCCGGGCCAGGGTGAGGACGATCTCCTGGAACTGGGTCCGGTTGGGGATGGAGTAGTTGATCCGCACCCCGAACCGGGCGGAGTGGGGAGGCTTCTCCTCCAGGGTGTCGGAGTGGTGGACGTCGTTCTCGTGCTCCATGTCCGTCCGGTCGTTCCAGGTCTCCCGGATCAGGTTGCGGCGGTTGGAGGTGGCGTAGAGGAGGATGTTGTCCGGCTTGGTCTCCACGCCCCCTCGATGACCGCCTTGAGGAACTTGTACTCCACCTCGTTCTCCTCGAAGGAGAGGTCGTCGATGAAGACGATGAACCGGTAGTTCCGGTTCTTCACCAGGGGCGATGACGGCGGACAGGTCCTGGAACTGGTGCTTGTAAATCTCAATCATCCGCAGCCCCCGGTCATAGTACTCGTTGATGAGGGCCTTGACGGAGGTGGACTTGCCGGTACCGGCATCGCCGTAGAGCAGCACGTTGTTGGCGGTGCGGCCAGCCAGGAATGCCTCGGTGTTCTCCCGAAGCTGCTTTGCTTCTGGCTCTCGTAGCCCACCAGGTCGGCCAGCATCACCTTGTCGGTGTTGTAAATGGGCAGGAGGGAGACCCCCTCCGGCCCGGACTTCACCCGGAAGGCCTTGTTCAGGCCGATCATCCCCACGCCGTACCGGCGGTAGTGGTCGGTGACCAGGTGGAAGAAGGTCTCGTCATCCTGGGCCGCCGCCAGGGCATGGCTGAGGGCGCGGACCTTTTCGCTCACCGCCTTGTTGTACCGCCGCTCGTGCTTGTAGATGGCGGTGTAGTGGCAGAGGGTGGTGAAGCAGTCGATGCCCAGATCGGCCTCCATGGGGCCGAAGTCATAGTGGAACAGGGCTCGGAAGACCCCGAAGTCGCTTTTTGGCGAAGTGGTTCACCGTCCCTCCAGCTGCCCCACCCGCTCGGTGATGAGGCTGAAGGAGTTCTCATTGGTCATGAGGAGGAAGGTGAGGTAGTTCTGCCACAGGTTGCCGTCAAACCCGTAGTCGGTGGCCAGGTCCAGCAGCCGCTTGACCTGGTGATAGAGCCCCGCACCAGGGTCTGCCGGGGGTGCTGTGGCCCTGCCACTCCTGAAAAAGCTCCGCCAGGCGGCGGAGGATGCTGTCCTCCCCTAGGTCACCGTAGAGGAGAAGGCGGGAGACCAGTTGGTCCATGGTTTGTATCACCCTTTCGTTATCGGTCGGTGGGTCCGTTGGGACCAGAGGCCGGGGGCCTCCGGTAGAGCGTACCCTACAGGTGGTCGGGGCTTTTCCCGGTCTTGGGGCGCAGTGCCCCGGGGACCCCGCCGACTCCGGGGGTCCCCATTTCTCCCGAGAAATGGGGAGAAAGAGGGCCGGGGGCAAAGCCCCTGGACCCCCAGCTTTTATAGCCGCTCGTTCCCACTCGCTGGGTTTGGGGTTGGTTGTCTTTGGTACGGTCGAGGGGTTATTTCCTACGGTATGCTAAGACCGATTTGGGACGCATTTTTCGGGGGAAAATATGCTGGAAAGCATTTTTTTGCGAAAGAAAGTTTCCAAATCAGGGCGCGTACCTGGGCCTCGTAACAGCATTGTCAAGTGAAGTGCAACACTTCAGCAGGGGAGGCAAATCGGAGGCACTTTCTGGGTCTGTGATTGAGCATATCCATGACCTGGGTAACTTCTTGCTGGGACATCTCCTGAAAGTTGGTGCCTCTCGGGAAAAATTGACGTACCAGGCCATTCAGGTTCTCTACCGAAGGCTTCTGCCAAGGGAATGGGGACGAGTGAAATAGAAGGGGACCTCCAAGGTTTTCTCCACTTCCTGATAACAGGCAAATTCTTTTCCCCGATCCCCGGTCATGGTTTTCAGTGGGAGCTTCCCGTCCTCAAACAGGAACCGAAATCCCCTGCATGGCCTCCTTGGCCGAGCAGCTTCTTAAGAGAACCAGCCCACAGTACCTGCTCTTTCTGTCACACACAGAAAGCAGGCAGCTTTTTCCGGTTGGAGGAAACGATGGTGTCTACCTCCCAGTCTCCGACCCGCTTCCTCCACAGGGCCTGTCTGCTGCGTTCGTTTAGTTCCCGAATCCCGTGAAATCGTCCTCTTTTCTCCCCGTGTTGGTGCTTATAGTGCCGTAAATGGACCTGTAAGGCCGCAGATTGTTCTAAAAGGCCCTTTTTCAGCCAACGGTAAATGCTGCTTTGCAGGAGACCCATTTGGCGGGCTCCTGAGGGTATTCCCGGCGTAGCCTCCCGCAATTTGTTCGGGGGACCAGCATTGGCTCAGCTTTTCCCGCACATATTGTTGGATCCACGGATCCTGATAGCGCAACGTACGGTGGCTGGCCTGCCGACGCAGGACAGAACGTTTCTGGGCCTCATCTGCTCGGTACCGCCCCTCTCCCTTTCCATTGGCCAGCTCCCGGCTGATCGTAGAGGACTGCGGTGCAGACGGCGAGCGATTTCTCGACGAGGAACACGATTATTTTCCCACAGGGCTATCATTCCCCGCTCTTTTTCTGCTAAGATGGTGGTAGCTCACAGGACGGCCTCCTTTGGTGATAAGTTTTTATTGACTCTCTTATTCTACCAGATTGCTGCCTTCCTGTGGGCCTTTTTCTTCTGCTGTTGCACTTCCTATTGTAATTCGCCCTAGAGAAAGCCTGGATCCCCGCCCGGGACCGGGTGGGGGACCATGTTGCAGGGCCCACCCTGCGGGGGGCCAACCGGAACCCCCGCCAGGTCAGCCCAACCCTCTGGCGTTGGCGGCCTGTCAGTCCACCTGGACCCGCCAGCCGTACTTGTCTTCCAAGCTGCCCAGCTGGATGCCGGTGAGGGTATCGTAGAGCTTCTGGCTCAGGGGGCCGATCTTGTTGTCCCCGATGACCATCACGTCGTCCTTATAGCGCAGCTTACCCACGGGGAGATCACTGCAGCGGTGCCGGTGCCGAAGACCTCCTCCAGCTTGCCCTCCTTCTGCGCCTGGAGGAGTTCCTCCACGGAGATCCGCCGCTCCTCGGTGGGCAGGCCCCAGTCCCGGCAGATGCGCAGGACGGAGTCCCGGGTGATGCCGGGGAGGATGGACCCGTTGAGCATGGGGGTGACCACCTTGCCGTCGATCTTGAAGAAGATATTCATGGCTCCCACTTCCTCGATGTACTTGCGGTGCACGCCGTCCAGCCAGAGAACCTGGGCGTAGCCCTCGTCGTGGGCCTTCACCTGTGCGGACAGGGATGCCACATAGTTGCCGCCGGTCTTGGCAAAGCCCATGCCGCCCCGAGCCGCCCGGACATAATCGTCCTCGATCCAGATGCCCACAGGCTCCAGCCCGCTCTCATAGTAGGCCCCGGAGGGGGGAGAGGATGATATAGAACTGGAAGGTCTCGGACACATCCACGCCCAGGAAAGGCTCGGTGGCGATGATGAAGGGGCGGATATACAGGGAGGTGCCCGGCTCGGTGGGGATCAATCCTGGTCCACGGAGACGATGGCCTTCACCGCCTGGACATAGTCCTCCTCGGGCACGGGGGGATGCACAGGCGGTCGTTGGTGTTGTTGGTCCGCTTGGCGTTCATGTCCGGGCGGAAGAGGTAGTTCTTCCCTGTCGGCGCCCTTATAGGCCTTCATGCCCTCAAACATCTCCTGGCCATAGTGGAACACCATGGCGGCGGGGGACAGGGTGATGTCCTGGAAGGGGACAATGCGGGGTCGTGCCACCCCTTGCCCCGGGTGTAGTCCATGACGAACATGTGGTCGGTAAAGATTTTCCCGAAGCCCAGCTTACCGGTGGGCTTTGCCTTGGGGGGGCGGTGGTTCTGGTGATCTTGATGTCTAACATGTGTGGTTCTTCCCTTCTCTGTGTCAATTTCCGAAGCACCCGGCAACCCCCGGGTACGATGGGTCTATCCTATTCCCCCCCCTCGGGGGGATTGTCAGAAACCGGCGGCCTGGGCCACGCCCGGCAAGGCCGGGCGGGCCGTTCCTGCCGTCGACAGGTGGCCCCTTCTGGGCCAGTGCCCTGGGGGCCTCCCGTGGGAACCTCCGGTACTACGTACCCTACGGGTGGTCGGGGCTTTTCCCGGCCTCGGGGCGCAGCGCCCCGGGGCCCGCCTACCCGGCAGGGGGGTCCCCATTTCTCCCGAGAAATGGGGAGAAAGAGGCCGGGGCCCTCTGTCATTGGTAGGTGGTCCCGTTGGGACCGTCGCAGGGTAGACCCTGCCCGTGGTTTCCCGCCCGGTCCGGGCGGGGATCCAGGCTTTTCTAGAGAAAGCCCGGACGCAAAGAGTCGCGGGGGTGGCCCCCCGCCCCCCTTTTTTAGGGCCCGCTCGTTCCCACTCGCTCGTTTTGGCGTGGTGGGGCGCATTGTTCCGGTCTATGGGCTATTACGGTGCCCATGTACGTGCCCTGATTTGGAAACTTTCTTTCCTAAAAAATGCTTTCTAGCATATTTTTCTCGAAAATGCGTCCCAAATCGGTCTTAACATACCGGAGGAAACAGCCCCTCGACCGCATCAGAGACAACAATCCCCAAAACCAGCGAGTGGGAACGAGCGGCTATAAAAGTGGGGTCCAGGGGCTTGCCCCCGGCCCCTCTTTTCCCCATTTCTCGGGAGAAATGGGGCTCCCCCCGCCGGAGTCGGCGGCCCCCCCGGGGCGCCGCGCGCCCCAAGGACAGCTTCGGAGCTACCCACCCAAAGGGCACGTACCACTGGCGGCCCCACCTGCGGCCTTCTCAGAAGTCCAGAATCGCCCCTTTATCTGCCGAGGTCACCATCTTGGCGTACCGGGCCAGATACCCGGTCTTGACTTTGGGCTCCGGGCACACCCAGGCGGCCTTCCGGCGCAGGTTCTCGGCGATGGTCTTGCCGGTGCAGGTCATCAGGGGAGGTGTCCAGGAGGTTTTTCTTGGTCACTCCTTCATCACCGCCAGCACACCGCCGGCCCGGTCCAGG
>VOFC01003445.1_pt1 | contig 20868 bp, 40 predicted proteins | sample 5384161 | NCBI WGS metagenome assembly VOFC01 (sample SAMN12384722, study PRJNA508395) | human gut metagenome | isolation source: healthy gut B | host: Homo sapiens
TCATAATCTGCTTTAAATAATCTCTGTTCATACGGCACTCCCTTTCTGTCTGTAAGACAATTTTACCATTATTTCGTTCTGTGTATAAGACAATATTAATATATTTTTGTTCTGTGTGCAAGACAATATTGATATATTTCTGTTCTGTGTATAAGACAATATCGATATATTATTGTTCTGTATATAAGACAATATTGTCAAATTATTGTTCTGTACACGCAAGACAAAATGGTTTCATGAAAATTCTCATGAAACCATTTCTATTCTTTCATTATATATTTTGTCCTGATGATCCGGTTATTATCCAAAAATAGAACATCTATCACACAATCTTCGGCAGATACTCTGCCAGATACTCTGCAAAAATCCTGTGGCTGTCAAGGCTTAAGTGCATCCAGTCATAAGGATACATCTCAATGCCCGGTATGGAACCGGCATCTATAAAATGACATCCTAACCGGTCTGCAACATCCTTAAATTCTTTGGCAAGTGCTCTGGAACGCTCCACGCATTTGTCACCCATCTCTCCTGCAACAGCTGTTTTTGCATAATCCGGGTGGATTGGTGGTGGAGCTACCAGAAGAATATTCGGTTTATTACGCCATGCAGCATGCGTGTCGATCGCTTTCTGTGTCAGGCGCTCCAGACCTTTTCCGATAATAAATCCATTTGCATTAAACCGGTCTTTTGTATCATTTGTACCAAGCATGATGATCACAAGGTCTAACGGCTCATGTGTCATCATACACGGGTAAATTGCATTCAATCCGCTCAATCCCTCAAAAACAGGATCGTCAAAAGATGTGGTCCGTCCACTTAAGCCCTCCTCGATCACATAGTAATCATCGCCTAACTTTCTCTGTAAAGTTTTGGCCAACGTTCCTCTACTGTGAAACGTCCTCCGGTTTTGGAATTATATCCATGAGTGTTGGAATCTCCAAAACATAATATATTTTTCTGATTCATTGTCTCATCCTCCCTGTGCTGTCATCTAAAAAATCTTTTTCCAAACAGATATATTGTACACGTTCATCTTACTGCCCAAGTAACTTTTCCGCAAGGCTGACCGCTCCCATCATGCCCGCTGTGTTTGCAAGCTTTGCAGGAACGATCTCCACGATCCTAAGTCCCGGTGCGATCTGTGCTTTCACCTTCCGGTTTACCTCAGAAAGCACATACTCCTGCGCCATGATGCCTCCTCCAAGAATGATCCTGAATGGATTGAAAATGCAGCATAGCGTTACAAGACTCTGTGCAGATATCGTCGATCCACGCATCAATCTGCTCTTTGATCTCCGGTCTGTCCTTTGCCGCAAATATTTTTTTGCCGTTATCCAGAGATCCATCGATTTTTTTACACGTCTGACCAGTCCGGTCGTGGAAGCGCACCGCTCATAGCAGCCCTCCAGACTGTCCGTTCCCGCCTTTTCTTCCGGGTGGATCACCATTCCGCCAAAGCTTCCGGCAGAAAAAGAAGCCCCCGGGTAAACGCTTCCGTTCATCACAATGCTTCCGCCGACACCTGTTCCATAGGTCAGACATAAAAAATCATCGCATCCGGCACCTGCTCCCATGCGGAGTTCGCCAAGAGCCGCCGCATTGACGTCATTCTCCACTGCGGCAGGCACGCAAAATTCCTCTTCCATGATCTGCTTTACCGGCATGCCTGTGTATCCCGGAATATTGCTGTTCGCATAAAAAATGCTTCCATCTTCCGTATTCACTTCCCCGGCAGTGCTGATCCCGATCGCTTCAAAATCGTGATAGGAATGGATTAGTCCTTTGACACGCTCCATCAGTGCCGCTCCGCCTTCCGATGCACGTCTCTGTCTCACGCAGCTCCACGAATGTCTCTCCGTTCCAGAGGCCGGACTTGATCATTGTTCCCCCGATATCCACAGCCACAATTCTCATAATTTCTCCTTTTTTATTTTTCGATCGCTGCCACGAATCTTGCCGTGATCTCCGCCGGTCTTGTGATCGCACCGCCGACTACCAGCGCAAAAGCTCCTGCCTCCAGTGCCTTCTTTGCCTGCTCCGGATAGTGGATATGTCCCTCTGCGATGATCTTTGCCGGGCATTTTTCGGAAAGTTCATGGATGAAACCAAAATCAATGTCATCACAGCCCCTGTGTCTCCGGTGTATATCCGCGCATGGTCGTGCCGACAAAATCGGCTCCGGCATTGGCACATGCAATTCCTTCCTCGATGGTTGCACAGTCTGCCATCACAAGCTGCTCCGGATATTTTGCCTTGATTGCCTCGATAAACTGTGCTGCCGTGCTTCCATCCGGTCTTAATGCGCTTGTTCCCTGTACCGCAAGGATATCCACACCGCATGCCACCAGCTCATCCACTTCTTTCATGGTAACCGTGATGTACATCGGTGTTCCCTCATAGTCTTTTTTAATGATACCGATGACCGGAAGGTCTACTGCTTCCTTTGATCTGTGTGATGTCACGTACTGTGTTTGCACGGATTCCGACTGCACCGGACTGTGCTGCGGCTTTTGCCATCAAAGGCATAACGCCTCCTTCTTTTGTATACAAAGGCTCATGCTCCAATGCCTGGCAGGAAACGATCAATCCGCCTTTTATCTGATCAAATAATGCCTGTTTATCCATTTTATTTTCCTCCTGCAATTACATCTCAATTTTAACAACTGCTTTTCTCACATGTGTGTGTGATCCGTTTTTGCAGCTTGGTTTATGAAATTCTTCCGGCAGGAATAAAGCAAAGCTTCCGTCCCCCAGCGTTCCGCCACATCTGCTTCTGCCATCATCTTCTGAGCCTCAACAACAACAGCCTCATCTTCCGGTGCTAAAGGTGCAAGCGGCAATCTGACGCTTCCAAGCTTCAGGCCATACATTCTGTGTAAAATCTCTTTCATGACTGCGTAAAGATTTCCTTTTGCCTCGCACATCTTGTAGATGATCGCATCTGCTTTGTACTGGATCTTCATTGCCTCTGCGATGTTATTTTCGCGGATGAGCTGATCCATTTTTACAAATAATTCCGGCATAACCGCATATGTTCCACCGATTCCTCCGTCTGCACCGATCGCACGTCCGGATACGAACTGTTCGTCCGGTCCGTTGAATACAACAAATCCATTTTCGCCACGCTCTTTGACACCTTCTGCCTTAAACATCTGGATATCTGTGTCGGCATGGAAGAGTTCTTCACTGCGATCACATTCGGATTCTTCAACATTTCTTTTAAAAGGTTCATGGATAATGCCGTTCCTGCAAGCTGCGGAATATTGTAAATAACAAAATCAAGATCCGGCGCTGCTGCACTCATTGCATTCCAGTATTCTGCGATTGCATACTCCGGTAAATGGAAATAAATTGGTGGAATCGAAGCGATCGCATCTGCTCCAACGCTCTGTGCATGTGCCGCAAGTTCCACACTATCTGCGGTATTGTTGCATCCTACATGTACAATGACAGTCAGTTTTCCTTTTGCTTCTTCCATGACTGCTTCCAGCACTTTTTTCCCGCTCGTCCACATGCTGGTAAATACATTCACCAGATGAACCGCCAACGTATACACCCTTTACCCCTTTTGAGATCAGGTGGCGTGTCAATGCTTTGACACCCTCTGTTGAAATTTCTCCTTTTTCGTCATAGCAGGCATAAAATGCTGGAATGACTCCCTGATATTTTGTAATATCTTTCATTTTATCTTCACTCCTCTGTTAGATTTTTTGTCCTATTTTTTATACCGCCCTTCTTAAACAAGAAGGATAGTTTGTCAGCCTTTTACAGCTCCCATTGTAATTCCTTTTGTAAAGTATTTCTGGAATAACAGGAACACGATGATGATCGGCAGGGCTGCCAGTGCCGCACCAGCCATGATCAGACCGAAATCTGTGGCATTTTCAGCCTGTAACTTGGCAATACCAAGGGAGATCGTCAGATTGCTTGTGCTTGATAACATGATCAACTGCATGAAGTAATCATTCCAGCTGTTGATGAATGTAAAAATCGCCAGTGCTCCGATACCCGGTTTGATCATCGGTACTACAATCTGCAAAAATGTCTTTGCCTCACTCGCTCCATCAATCTGCGCTGCCTCTATCATTTCAGACGGCACGCCTTCCGAGAACTGTTTCATCAGGAACACACCGAACGGCCAGCCTACGATCGGGAAAATAACCGCCCAGATCGTATTATATAAATTCAGACTTGACATCTCACGAAGTAATGGGATCAAAATAACTCTGTTTTGGTAATGCCATTGCGCATACGATCAGTGTAAAAAGGAACTGCCGTCCCACAAATCTCTTCTTTGCAAGCGCATATCCTGCCATGGATGCTGTGATACAGGTAAGGATCATGGACATGATCGCCATGAATACGGTATTGATCAGCCAGCGGACTGCAGCCGGTACCGTCGGTCCTGTCAGTGTCAGTTTCAAATCCCTGCTTCCTGTGATCAGGCTGCTGAATGGAATATTGAACTGGAACAGCGGTGCGGTCTGACGACTGAATAATTTCTGATAGTTCGCCAGTGTCCACTCTTTTGGCCACCAGATCGGCGTTGTGGAGTTGATCGCTGCGTTTGTCTTAAAGGAACCTGTGATAATCCAATATAATGGGAAGGTAAATAATATTGCCAGTATCACAATTACAACAATGCTGATGATCTTGTATGCAGAAGGATGTTTTTGTACTATTTTTTGTTTTCCATATCTGTAACCCTCCTCCTAATCATTCGAATTTCCAAGTTTAAACTGGATTGCGGACAGGATTGCAATCATAATTGCAAGGACAACGCCCATTGCATCACCGTATCCGTAACGGTACAGTTTAAATGCGGAATAATAGATGTAATACATGATCGTGTCTGTACTGTGGTTTGGTCCACCGGATGTCAGCAGCTGGATCAGTGCAAAACACTGGAAACTGTTGATCGTTGTAATAACAACAATATATAATGTGGTCGGCATAATCTGTGGCCACTTGATCTTCCAGAAAGCCTGAAGGCTTGTAGCTCCATCTACATTTGCCGCTTCCACCAAGGATGCATCCACATTACCAAGTGCAGATACATAAAGTACGATTGGCTGGCCAACGGAAGTTGTAAGCAAAATCAGTATGATACATGCAAGTGCATAACGCTCATCACCCAGCCAGTTGATGTTCTGGTCGATGATCCCCTGTCTTTGTACCAAGGTAATTGAAAATTCCATAGTAATTGTTAAACATCCACTTCCATACAACGGTAACTGCTACGGAACCAGTTACAACCGGAAGATAAAATACAATTCTGAATAAGGAGGTTGCCCATCCTTTCAGATCTACGATCACGGAAGATACCCATAAGGAAAAAACACATGTGATCGGAACGGAAACCACTACGATAATAAGAGTGTTCTTCAACGCCCCAAGGAAAACTTTATCCTGAAATAATTCTTTATAGTTTGCAAGTCCAACAAAAACATCCGCAGAGTTCATTGTTGAATCAAAAAAACTGGTCCACACACATAATACAATTGGAAAAATTACAAATCCCAGAAAGAAAATCAAACTAGGAAGTAAAAAAAGATATGCAGCGGTCGTTTCTTTTCTTACCAATACACGGCTGCGCTTTGATGGTTTTACTGCTGATTTCAAAGAAAACACCATCCTTTCCATAACTTTTTGGCTAAAAATCCCCTCCTCCGGTATTCCTGCGAGGAGGGGATTCCACTTATCATTTATTTAGTTGCTATACGAACTGCTTAGTTAGCTGCTGCTGCGTTTGCTGTTCCAACGAACTCATCAACTGCTGTCTGGACATCAGCGCCGCTTCCAACCTGCTGAAGCATATTCCACCAAGCTGTACGAGCTTCTGCCCAGCCTGGAGTTACCTGATAGTAGTCACCAAGGTACTGCATTAATGTACTGTAATCGCTCATTGTCTGAACATCACCGTAAAGACCTGTTAAATCTTTGCCTTCTACAGTATCACGTACCGGGAAGTATGTAGAAGAAAGAACTGCGTCTGGTGTTCCTTCTGCACTGTCTGCCATGTATTTAATAAAGAGTTTAGATGCTTCGATCTTGTTTGCATCTTTGTTATCAAATACACCAAATCCCCAGATACCGCCACAAAGTTTTGTGTCTGTTGCTTTCTCAGATGGGAATGCCATGAAAAGGATCTCATCGCCATCGTTTGTAAGTCCTGCATCGTTGTTGTCAGCGTTTAACTGCTGTGCAATGTTCCAGCATAATGCTACATTTAAAACACCCTGACGGAATAAGTTGATCTCGTCACCACCTGCGATAGAAGCATCAAATCCGATTGCTTTGGAATCAACAAGTGCCTGGATTGCTTTTACGTTCTCAGCGGAATCTGCTGTATATTTTGTGTGATCTGCGTCTGTGAATGTTCCACCGTAAAGGTTGTTGATGAGGGCTCTTGTTCCCTGGTCACCACCCTGACCACTACAGTAAACAGCACCTACGGTCTGTACCTGTGTGAGCATAAACAGCATCCATTGCTTTGAAGAAATCATCTGTTGTCCATGTATGGTTCTCAGCGTCTACATACTGCATAGCGTCAGCTTCCTCAAATACTGTTTTGTTGATTGCCATACAATGTGCTGTCATACAAAGCGGATATTCATAAGTAGCTCCCTCTTTGTTCACACATGCGGATAATACAGATTCATAAATTTCAGATTTATCTGTGTCGTCCAGGATATCGGATAAGTCAACCATCAATCCTTTAGCTCCCCAGTTTGCAACCAGACGTTCCGGTCCTTCCATGATAAGGTCTGGAGCCTGTCCACCTTCGATCGCTGTATTTACCTGATCATCACCGTTTGTGTAATCAAGATATTCCACTGTCACATTGATTCCCGGATACTCCTTGTTGAAATCCTGAATTCAAGGAATCAACTGTCTCTGCATTGCCCCATTCACCGATTGGATATGTCCATAAGGTAATGTCTGCCGAAACATCAGAACCGCCTGCCTCTCCTGCTTCTGCGGTCTCTGTTGTCTGAGTTTTTTCAGGAGCTGTTGTTGTGTCACTGCTTCCTGTTGTCTCAACTGTTGTTCCACAGCCTGCTAATAAGCTTGCTGCCATTGCTCCCACCAGTAAGGTAGCCAAAACTTTCTTTTTCATATTCTTCTTCTCCTTTTCTTAAAAGATTCTATCTTTCGAAGTAATTATATTTTAGAAAAATATTTTCATTTTGTCCATATACGTTTTGTACTAATTTCATTTTGAAAATATAGTACATTTGCACATAAATCCGTACATATCAGTTTTTAAATAGTGCTAAGTGTATATTTTGTACCTACGATTCCGCATATTCATCCATTTTCCTTTTGTTTTTTGTATGAAAATATTTTTCATTTTTATGATTTCATCTTGCAGTGTATTTCATTTTGACATATACTTTTATATAGTAAATATTAATGTGTTTCTGTAAACGCCTGCTTACGCAGTAAAACATAGGGTAAACGGTAACACTTGCTTCATTTTACAGGGGATTAAATTATGATTAATAAGAATTTCTGGGATCTGCTTGCGGAAAAGCAGGATTCACTCACCAAATCAGGTACGATCATCGCAGATTACCTGACAAAGCATGCCGAGGAAGCGCAGTTTTTATCGATTTCCTCACTTGCCAAAGCTTGCAATATGGCAGAAGCCACAATTTACCGTTTCTGTAAACAACTCGGATTTGAAGGTTATAATGAAATGAAGATTTCACTTGCGCAGGCAAATGTGACACCGACACCGTTTTCTTCCTATTCTTTAGATCCATCCATGCCGACATCTTCATTATGTGACAACGTATGTGCTTCTTTTCAGGCTGCGATCAGTAACACTATGAGCGTTCTTGACTTTGACGCAATTGACGAGGCTGCGCTTCTCTTGCAGCGCGCAACCTCCGTTTACTGTCTCGGCCAGGGTGGCAGCCGGGTTCTGGCAAATGACATCTGGGTGCGCTTCGCCACGATCTCCAATAAATTCCGCAACTGTGGTGACAGCCACACGCAATTGATCGCCGCAAGCCTCATGGGTCCAAGTGATGTCATTTTATTTGTTTCCTACTCCGGCTCCACGCACGACATGATGGACACTTTATCCGTTGCCAAAAAGACCGGTGCAAAGATCATCCTGATCACGCACTATCCGGATGCACCAGGCACAGCCCTTGCAGATGTCGTCCTCCTGTGCGGTGCCCTGGAAACACCATTGGATGGTGGCAGTATCCCGGTCAAGGTCAGTGAGTTATTCGTTGCCGAATCGCTTATCATGCGTTATCTGCTCGACAACCGCGAGCTTGCAAAAATCGCCCGCGATAAAACCAGTGTTGCCATGGTGGCAAAGTTTTTGTAAAACGCAAATAAAAGAAAAACCGTGCAGACAAAATATGATTTCCTTTGTGGTTCTTTCGAACGAGGAACATCATATTTCGTCTGTCTTTTTTATTCCACATACAAAACCTGACTTGTAAAAAACTCTTATAGCATTTTATTTCATCTCAGATAAAGCATCCTCATCTGCAACAATAATTACATTCGGATGAAGTCTTAAGACAGAGCCAGGAACTTCTGTGGTGTGATCGGTCCGTTTACGACTGCATTTAATGCTGCTGCCTTATCTTTTCCGCTGACTACAAGCAGGATTGCTTTTGCGCGAAGGATAGTTCCAACACCCATTGTGTAAGCCTGTTTTGGAACGTCATCTGCGCTTGCGAAGAAACGTTTGTTAGCCTCGATCGTGCTCTCTGTCAGGTCAACAACATGAACATCCTGTGGGAAGGAATCACATGGCTCGTTAAAACCGATATGTCCGTTACGTCCGAGTCCTAACAGCTGAAGATCAATACCGCCAAGAGAATCAATCAGTTTTTCATATCTCTCGCACTCATTGTCACTGTCAAGATTCGTTCCATCCGGAAGGAAATGGTAATCCGGTCTGATATTGACTCTTGAAAATAAATTTTTGTTCATAAAATACCAATAGCTCTGATCAGTTCTCTTTTCGGAAGTCCTTTATACTCGTCCAGATTTACAGTTGTGATTTTAGAGAAATCAAGGTCTCCTTTTTTGTACCAGTCTACCAACTGATCATAAATACCGATTGGAGTAGAACCTGTTGCAAGTCCAAGTACGCTGTCATCCTTTAAGATCATCTGTGCAGAAATAATGTTGGCTGCCTTTCTGCTCATATCCTGGTAATCCTTTGTTCTGATAATTTTCATTTTCACATCTCTCCTATCTTTCATCATTTATCCTCGCTGCCTCTTAAGGTGCGCTGGACTTCTTTCTGGATTTTTTCAATATGCACACGGTCATGGTTTACATAAGCCACATAAATAATGTCGATCATCATGAGAAGCGGAAACTGTGGTGAAATCAGATTGCCGTGGTTTTAAAATGTTGTAAGGAAGGCACCAGTATCACTTCCCTGCAAAAGTCTTCGTATGACTTTCTGTTTTTCCGTGATCAGTATGGTGTCTGCTCCCTGCCGGCATCCACGCGCAAGCATGTATAAGACTTCTGATTTTGTGCCGCTTAGGCTCAACCCGATAACGAGATTCTGTGGATTCAAGAAACACCGACTGCATTTTTATGTTTTTCGTTATCCCGGAGTGCAACCATGTCGATCCCGATCCAGCGGAATCTCGTTGCCATCTCCTCTGCTGCAAGCCCGGAACTTCCTCTTCCCGCAGACATAAACACGTTTTGCCATCCTGAGTTTTTCCACGATCCGTTTGATCTGTGCCTCGTCCAACAGATTGTAGACTTTATTCAACAGGCTCTGATACGTGTCTAAGACCAGCCGCGACTCTTCTGTTCCACTGTGGTTTTCTCCACATAAGAATTACGGTATTCATACACAAATTCCCGGTAACCCTGATATCCGCTTTTTCTTGGCAAATCTTGACAGTGACGCAGGCGAAACGGAAAGCTCCGTGGAAATAAATTCTGCGGACAGATCCCCGATTGCATCATTTTTCAAAAAATAGTCTGCAATATGTCTTTCTGTTTCTGTGTATCTCTCATAGTTTGCCTCGATCGTCGGTATGATCGTTTTTGCATATTTTTCCATGCCCATAACATAACCTCATTGAAAGTGATTTTCAATCATTATACTCTTTTTGAAAGTTCTTTCATTAAAATCTGCAAACTTTTCAAATACTACACAAAAATCATATTTGTTTTTTATTCATATTTCCCAATATAGAAGAAAGTTTTTTCACAAACCGGGAGACGATCGTCCACCTTACTGGTATGGTCTTATCGCTTGATCTGGCAGTTTTGCCTGTTAAATTGTTTAATTTTATTTATATAATTCTCTCAGCTCTATCAGTTTACAGTTGTCTGCTCCTTCACATGCAAATCCTGACCTTGAAAAAAAGCCATACTTGTAACACTCTAACCCGGTCTGTTCCACCTGGCAGATCTCTTCCCGGATCATCTGTTCTGTCACAGGTTCTTTGCGGAATTTTGCTTCATAGAAAATATAGCCTTTGTCATCCTGCGTTACGATATCAAATTCTCCGTTCTTTTTTTGCTACTGGATCATCATAATAATATTTTCCTATTTTTTCAAAAAAATTTCATCCATCAATCCCTTACGGTTTCTTCTGATGAGGTACTGCCTGCACACATCCTCAAAAACTTTTGGGACATATTTTGTTTCAAAATCTTCTGCAATATAACGGTCATAAAAATATCTGAATCCATGATATTCATGCGGGATGAATTTCTGAAAATATATTTATAGTAAAACAATGACAGATTATCTGAAATAAAATATCCTGACTTTTTCTTGTTATTTTCATCATTGATCGGTGTAATTTTGTCCACAACATCCATACGTATCAATTTGTCAAGTACATCCACAAGCGCAGGACCACTCGAAACATGTGACTGATCAAGAATGTCCTTGTATCTGGAAAAACCTTTTGCCAGCGCTTCAAACACTTCATTGACATTTGTGATCTTTGATATCTCCGAGCTTAAATACATTGACACTTCGTTTTCCAGACGCGCGCCCCGGTGATGCGATCAGATCTATGATGTTCTCTCTTACACTTTTCTTTCCATCAATCAACCGGTTATAGTATGGGATTCCTCCAAAATACACTATAAATCCTGACTTTGTCCTCATCTGAAAAACCAGCATAAAACATTGACGATTCGTAATAATCCATTGGTTTCAGATTTAGTGTAAGATCAATCCTTCCATAGAGTGGATTTTGTCTGGCAAGAAGTTCCTTCATCGTATCTACATAGGAACCGCAGATAATAAGCTTCATATTAGAACGGTCACGGTATTCATCGATCACAGACTGCAGCACACTGTCCAGTCCTTTTGCATTTTCACGCAGATACGGGTATTCATCCAAAACAAGAATAAGTGGCTTTTTTTCCGATGTCCGAAATAAGAACCGAAGCAGGCTCTCCATATCGGCAAATGCAGGCTTCGGAAAATCGAATTTTTCTCCTACCAGTTCAGAAAGACTGTCTACATTATTCTGTTCCGTTGTCTGCTTGCACTCATAGTAAATACTTTTTAATTCTGTTTCTTTGAGCACCTGCCGGATCAATTCACTTTTTCCGATCCTTCTTCGTCCATAGATCAGAGAGATCATCTGACCATCTGTTTGAAGCATGGAATTTAATTTTTTTCTTTCTGTTTCCCTGCCATAAAAATTTCATAATCATGATACCCTGTCTTTTCCTGCATCAGAAATTTTGCTATCTAAAGTTCTCCAACAATAGAATGCTCGCTCTACAAACATTCTATTGTCATCAATTATAAAATGAGTATAATTATTATTTTTTCGGAATGTCAATTTTTATTCGGTTAGAACCGAGTCAGTTATAACTGAATAAAAAAGCGTCAATCTCGGAAATTCTCCAAAATCAACGCTTTTTTGTTATTTTTACATAGTATAAATCACTTACCACTTTCAACTATGCAATCATTATCTCACATAATATACATAGTTTCTCTTTTCTTGCGGTCGCCTCTTTTGCCGGCTCTGCTGCATATCCGAGTGCGCAGTGGCCGATCCCTTCGTATTCGCCCTGAATACCAAGATCAGCAAGAATTTTTTTGCCGAAATCAGATTCGAACTCCTCTTTCGCCCTGTGGATCCAGATGCTTGCCACGCCGAGGCTTTCTGCGGCATTCATCAGATTGCCCATCACAAAGAGAACCATCGTACATGTGTTGGAACTGCCTTATTGGCAAGTACCACAAGAATGACCGGTGCTCCATAGAACGGGTCCATGCTTTCTGGTGCTCCCATGATCTTACGGTTTTCTTCCGAAAGCTGGTCACGCAATTCCTTATTCGTCACTGCAAGGATGATTGGGGACTGTTTTCCCATTCCGGTTGGCGCATAGGTTCCGGCTCTTACAATCTGCTCAAGTGTTTCCTCTGGAATCATATCCGGTTTGAAATTGCGGCAGCTTCTTCTTGTCTCTAAAACTTTTAATGTATCGTTCATGATTGGGACCTCCTGATTTTTTATCTGGGATTATTATAGAACGCTTTTGCAAGAAATTCTATCGTTTTTTCATTTCCTATCACTTACTACAGTCCGCTCAGATTAATCTCATAAATCAGTTTTTCCGGCTCTTGTAACATTTTTCCGTGATTTTCATTTTTGTGATTTTTGTAACATTATTCGTAACATTTTTTCTTTCAGCAGTGCCAAAATCAACCAACCGGAACACCTGCTCCGCCGCATTCCGCATATTTTTCTGCGCAGTCTCCGTGTTCATGGCTTCATCCAGTGAACACACTCCCGGCAGGATGGAGAAAAATGCATCGATTCCCTTTTCGTTACATTTTTGGCTTCTTCTGTCACACTTCCGGCAAAAGCGACCACTTCACAGCCGTATTGCTTTGCTGCCTTTGCCACACCGACCGGAACTTTTCCCATTGCCGTCTGAAAATCAAGACAGCCTTCCCCTGTCACCACGACACCTGCATCCTTCAATTCATTTGTCAGCCCGACTGCCTCAAGCACAATATCGATTCCCGGTTTCAGTTTCACCTTCGGAAGCCCCCACAGAAACGCAAATCCAAGTCCTCCGGCTGCGCCATGTGCCTGGAATTTCACTCAGCTTTTTGCCGGTAAATTTTTCCAGACATGCCGCATAGGACTGCATCGCCCTGTCCATGCTCTCTTTTTCTTCTTCCTTCACGCCTTTTGCGCTCCGAAAACGTAAACACACCCCCTGCGCTCCACAAAGCGGATTTGTCACATCACATGCGATCTGAAAATGGCAGTCTTTTAACACTTCCGGCACACGATTATTTTTTCTATCTGCACCACTTTTTCCAGCGAGGCAAAAACCGGTGGCAATATGTCTCCGTTTTCATCCATGAAATCATAGCCCAGTGCCGATAACATTCCGATGCCACCCTCTGTCGTCGCACTGCCGCCAATTCCAATGATAAATTTGCGGCATCCTTTTTGAACTGCATCCAGAATCATTTCTCCGACTCCTGTGGATGCTGCTTTCCATGGATTTAACGGTTCTTTTACAAGTGTAATGCCGGATGCCTCCGCCATCTCCATCACAGCCGTTTGATCCGGCAGAATGCCATATCTTGCTTTCACCGGGTTTCCCATCGGACCTGTCACGGGCACATACTCATACGTTCCGCTCATCCCCTCTACCAACGCTTCCACTGTACCCTCGCCTCCGTCCGCGAGCGGTTTTACGACAACATTCATATTATCTGCTGCAGGCTTCCTGTCCCTCGCAGCTGCCGCCCCACCGTCACAATGCGCACGCGCCGCCGCAAGAATCCCCTCTTTACAGGCATTTCCCGCCTGCACACTTGTCATACTTCCCTTAAAAGAATCAATTGCTACTACCACTTTCATATAAAATGCCTCCGACTATGATTCCAATATTGTACCACAGCCGGAGGCATCAAAACAATGATTCCCATTTTGGTTTTTCCAACCCAAGCTTATTTTTCAAAGCAGTTTAAAACAATTATGGGAAGCAGACCACGCAAGTATCGTGCTGCTTCCCATAAGGAGATTTTCTACTTATTAATTATTTCTGAAAATATTCTTTTGCAAATTCCATATCCTGTACCAGTTCCATGGTTCCAAGATATTTTCCGCTTTTATCACGGACTGCCATATAAGTGACTAACATGGTTCTACCGTTTTTATCCATCCAGACAGGTACTTTATCAAGCGTTCCTGCTCTGAATTCTTCAATAATACGGCGTACCTGCTGTTCGATCTTCGGCGGGTGGCAGGAGAATACCTCTCTGTCGATCGCCATTCCCGGTCTTTTTGAACATTTTTGGACCTTCGTTGAAAAAGCGGTTGATATTGTCTGTGTCCACAAACGAAATCTCCAGTGGGATGGTATTCAGCATTGCTGTCAGCTGCTCCACGGTCATGTGACCGCCTGCCATGACAATCTCATCCTGACTGATGGACGACATCTTTACGTCCTGTGCCTTCTCTGCGTCCTCCCAGACTCCGTTTTCTACACCAAAACACTCTGCGTAGTCTTTTGAGTCCCGATAGATTCCAAACCATTCCTCATCCGTAAAGTTAAATGCACAATTTGGAAAAAGAATATTGGCTTCTTTATAGATCATCTCGTCTGCTCTTGTGAGTGCCGCCTCGAAACGTTTTTTTCCACTCATCATCCTGTGAATCCGCTTTTTTCGCCAGCGCAGCAAATTCATCCCGTATCTCATCATCCACCGTCCACATAACATCCGACGGACCGCTGATCTCATACTTTACCTTTAAATGCGGATAAAGAAGATCTCCCTTTTTGGCATAATGGATCGCAAGCTGCCGGACTTCTTCTATAAGCTTGTACTCTACATGCCCATTCTTTAGGGCTTCCCTGCATTTTTCAATCGTTTTGGCAAGTGCTTCGTTCTCCAACGTAAATGTGTGAAGCGGATGTGGATGCTCCCCGGAATCTTCACGGAAGAATCTCCGTTGCTTTTCTTTGCAAATCTCTGTTTTTTCCCGGATCGAATCGGTGTTCCACCGTTGCATTCATGATTTTTTCAGCATTTTTTGCGATCTGCTCTTCTCTATTCATACTTCCTACGCTCCTTTTGGCAATGATACTGTGCGATTTATTTTCATATATAGTTTCCTTTTTTTGTATCTTTACTATACGCAATTGGGAGCAGAATTTCCGTTGTTTTTACAACATTATAGAATTTCTCTGATTTTTTCCTCTACCACATCCATATCCGCTGTCGGCTCAAACCGTTCTACCACGTTGCCATTCCGGTCAATTAAAAATTTTGTAAAGTTCCATTTGATATCTGCGCCGTTCACGTCAATTTTTGCATAGTGCTTGAATGTGATTCCAAACTTTGCATCACAGAATGACACGATCTCCTCGTTGGTGCCTGATTTCCAAACTGATTGCAAGGGGAAATCTAAAATCTCAAAACCCTTCCTTATATTCCTCCATTTTATGCATGCTACACATTACATCTTCCGCTTCAAAATCATAAAATTTACTCATTGTTTTTCTCTTCTTTTATATTGCTTGCAATTTAATTATGTTCAATCTTTATGTGTAATAAAATACAACCTATTGGCATCTTTGTCAATAGGTTGTACACAATTAATTTTATTTCATAAATTTTCCAAAGAATCCTTTTTTCTCTGGCTGTTTCTCATCCTCTGAATCCTCTTCTTTTCCTTCCTGCTCTTTCCACTTAAAGTACTCAGAATCCAGATTCACGCTGATCTCAGGGGCAGCTTTCTCTGTTTTTTCTTCCGACTGTTCCTCCTCCGGTTCTTCAAAAGAGATTCCCTGCTGTTCAAAATAATCGCGGTTGATCTTGATCTCTGGCTTCACTGCTGCATAAGGAGAAGATTCCGTATCCTCTTCTTTCCATTTCTTCTCCTTCGCGATCTTCTTATTCCGCTCCTCAATAATACCCATGTATTTGTCCGTATCCTTAAGATCCTGCAGCAGACTCTTTAATTCCAGCTTGTCACCGGAAACCAGTTTTCTTTCATTTGCAAGCTTTTCTCCCATGCTGTCATAGACCGCTTTCACAGACTCATTCGCCTCATCCATAATATCAAGTATCCGCCGGAGCGCTTCATCCGTATACATAACCGACGCGGCATAAACGTCCTCTGCTTTTTGCTCTGGCGTCATTGATGATTTCTTCCCCGATCTTCCGGTTTTCCCGCTGCGCCTGCTCCCTGCCCTGCTGCGTCAGTTCATACTCATCCATAACTTCTGACATGCAGACTGCAAGCTGTTTTAAAACATCCAACATCTCTTTCTTATTTACGACCAAATAGTTAGAATCTCTCTCATATGGATTGCTTTTTTGATAAAAGGACATGTAATTCCCTGAGAACCTTTTCCATATTGTCCTGTGCGCTCATTTTGAATCTCCCTGCCAATCCCGACTTATGTAAACTTCTTTTTCAACGTATGTCCAAATGATCCACCGATACCGGAAAATTTTTTTACTTTTTCATCTTGCGGGATTTTACTTTTTTCACAATTTTCTTAATTAATACTATAATGAAAATGACAAGTAAAATCAAACACTGCAATCGCACCAACAATGATAGCAGTAAATTTATTTGGATTTTTTACAAGATCAACGATATTCCTACTGTCATCTACCTGTTTTCTGTAATGTGTGGTGCTGTAGTATTCCGGCACATTGGCTATTCCGTCGCCGTCTGTGTCCTCAAATGACTCCATGTATCTTGCGATCGCATCCCACGCTTTTAACTCTTTTCCATTCTCTGTGATAATGACATCCTCGAAGTCTTCGATCGGTGTTCCGTCGGCGTATTTTGGAACCAGTGATAACAGTCCGTAAGACATATCTGTTACGGCACTTTAACATCTGTCCGCTGTAAAGGTCTGCGACCACGCGGTATAATTTATCATCCTCAAGCTCAATTCTCTGTGTACCATCGTCCAAATACACATCTGTCACTTTATTTAAGATCATGCGGTTTGGATTGTAAGTAAAATCAAGTCCGCTGCAATATAATCTCGCCGTTGTCATAAAATCAGAAACGGATGCGTCGATCTCCGCTGCCGTCTTTAACTCTTTTTCCCGTCAGATACACACTGATGAGCGGATATCCAGGCACTCCGTCTGCCCCGATTCCGAGGGAAAATGAATTGAACACCTGCTCCACGGTAATATCGCCTTTTTGCATAGGTGTCACGGACAGTGCCACTTGGAACAACTGCCACATCCACCGGGACACCGTCAAAATCTGCTGCATTTTCCACCGCATACACATAGGCGTCCGACATAATATCGCCGAGGTTGTGTTCCTCATGAATATTTTCCAGATCTTTCTGTGTGGAGAAATCCACGTCATTTTCCGCTAACACCTGATCCTTGGTATAGCCAAACTGTGCCAGATAGTCGGTGTCCACAGTATCCATAAACTGATCAATGGCGTTCTGTGTCTCTGCATCCTGGTCAATGTCTGTTGTGACCGGCACAATTTCGTAAGAAGTCATCTCCCAGCGTCCATCTGCTTTCTGAGTCATGGAAAGTTCACCGAGATTCTTACCATATTCACCGCAGGATACCACATAGGTATCTCCATGGACTATTGGCTCTTCCAGTGTTGTATGTGTGTGACCGCTTAAGATCAGATCGAGATCCGGCACTGCCTTTGCCAGATTTTCATCCTCTGATTTACTCTCGTCCTCCCAGGTTCCGCTGTGGGAAACGCAGACGATCATATCAACATCCTCGTTCTCCCTGATCTCTTCGACCGTTTCTTTTACCGCCTCGATTGGATCTTTGAATAAGAGTTCACAGGTCGGCGCACAGGCAAGTGCATCTTTACCAAAAACACCTACGACAGCTATGTCAGTATCCCCTTTTTCCAATACAACATAGTCACTGACTCCGTACTCATCAAATGCGTCTTTGATCTGCTGCTGTCCTTCGCTTAAGCCTGCTGCCTCCATGGATTCCCAGTCCACATTGCAGACAACCAGTGCCGGAAGATTATCCCCGGACTCCGCCGCACTGTTCAACATATTTGCAAGTCCTTTGGAGCGGTAATCGAATTCGTGGTTTCCGAGTGTGGTCACATCGCATCCCATATAGCCTAACATACGGATTTCTGCAGCCTGCGTCTCAAAAACAGTCTGGATCAGTGTTCCCATGGAAAAATCACCGCCATCAATCACCAGCGTGTCAGGATTTTTCGCTTTCTGCTCCTGGATCAAGGTGTTGATCCTCGCAAATCCTCCCACTTCTTTTCTCTGCATCATCCACCACCGTCGTAAATGTGTTAAGGTGGGAATGTGTATCATGTGTGAATACAATATCCACCTGTTTTGCGGAATCTGCTGTCTCAGCGGAAACAGTCTGTGTTCCTGCAAAAGTTGTCAGGCATAACATGCCTGTGAGTGCCAATGCTGCCCAGTTTTTTCTCATATTTTTCTCTCCTTTGCTATTCCCCGAAAAATACACTGTCTCCCATCGCCTCATATTTTCCAGTAAAAATAAAGAGCAAAACTACTTCAAATATGATCGCAGTTCTGCTCTTTTTGTATTTACTATTTTACATAAATTTTACATTGATGTAAAACGAAAAAAGCATTAATGAAATAGCATACATAAAGCTATGCATTTTCTCATAAAATAAACTTCCCAGCAAACCGCCTGCTATTGAAGAAATACTTTCATTACATAAGATGATGCTACTGAATAAGCTTTTTATGTCCCGTTGTTCTTTTTCAAATTCTAAAACCACTTCTGCTTCCAGCGTTCCCGACTTCAATGCAACGCTTAATCCATATATAATACATAGGCGAATAAAATAACTATAAAGTGATCACTGAAAAACCCTATCAATAAATAGGAACAAAACAATGTAACAACAGCTGCCATATAAATTTGTTTTCTTCCAAATAAATCTGCCCATATTCCACTTGGAAATTCAGTAACCATTGCTATATCATAAAAACAGATTGTAACGTGGCAATTTGAACTAAATCAAAACCTTGTTCCAATAAAAAAATAGTCAGGATCGCATGTGGAAAAGTACGTCCTAAATTCCAAAAAAATCAGCTGCACATACAAGCTTCGCATTTCTAGTTAGATATTTTATATTTTTGGTCACAAATATATTCCTCCAATAATTGTTTGTCTTAGCTGCTTGTTATTATACAGATATTTTTATTATTTTAAAGGGACATTTTATGCCCTATTTTCTGACACATAAATGTCCCTTTACATTCAACATTCTAATGTTATATCACCATATAGCGATGTATTCATAGATGATAAAGTATAATTTTTATGATAAATATTTTCTTATTATAGATGCGTTTCTTTCTATATAAAACATCTCACTAATACAAAGTGCATATTCAAAATACTTTCGGCACTGTGGCTTCATAAATATGTTTTTCTCTTGTATCAGTTCATTATATATCCACCCTATTTCAAATAAAAAATTATATAATTTACTTGCATCACCGGAATTGAAACAATATTCAATTCCTTCTGTAGCTATTTTTAATGCTTCATCATAACGAAAAAAATATCTGTAGACAAATTTTTTTCCGCAATATCATTAACACCGCTGCTTCCTGATCTCTATCCTCTAACCTTACCGTGCTTTGTACCAATTGTTCCCACAATTCATTTACAATCTCCATTCCCTTCTCTGAATTTCCTGATTTTCTACTTAAAATAGCAGTATAATACATTAACATAAACTCCACCCCGCGTCAAAAAATGTTTTGTATTATCAGCGCAACATTCTGAAATAGTATATGAAAGTGTGTATTTTAATCTCTCCTGATACTGTTCTGCCGTGATTTTTCATCCAGATACAACGCTATATCCTCATACATTCAACAAATTGCCGATTTTGTGCATATTCAGCTTTATCTCCAAGCGTTTGTACCAAATGCTCAAGAAGTTGCAGTTCCTCCCCTTGCACTGCCCTTTTTCCTACCATTTTTATTTTATCCACAAGTATCAAATCCGCATAATTGTCAGTAATAATATCTGCATTATAAATTCCTAACTTTATCTCCAATTCGTCAAAAAGAACTGCAAGCGTTCCATCGTTCGCATCCCGCATACCATTTTCTAATGCTCTATATGTTTTCACTACAACATTTTTGGGGCAATTTCTTTTTATTGCCTTATTTTTTTTTCTTGTCTGTATATTTTCAAAACTTCATTTAACAAATATACTTCATAAGCCGGCTTTTTATCTGCCAAAATGTATAATCATCTATATGAAACTCTGCTTTTATTTTGCATGAAGCATATTCAACATTGTTCATAATCTTTCGGTGCCTGCTGATTAATTTTCTGAAACTCTAAAATAATCCTTCCAGCAATCTGTCAATCCCTCTATCTTAAAATTTCTTCTTTTTTAATTCGATTGCTTTTTATAGAATAAAATCTTTTCGTTAATATCCGGTGTATATATATGTTCCAAAAACATATACAGCTCTTCCATATATCTCTACGATTTCTTCGCTGTCAAACATTCTCTCTACATAATTCAATAAAAAACCGTATCTGTGCGTACTCCTCCTGCCATTTATCTGGATGAACCAGTTAACTTTTTCTCTACAAAAAGAAGAATATAGCTAATTTCCTCCATACTCAGACAATTTCTCATTGTCAATTGATTCGGATAATTTTTTCACTGTACATACAATTGCATTTCTGCATCTGTTCTAAATTATTGTCCAAAAACCTTGCCAAAAAAGTACAAACTGCCAATGTAATTTTTATCGATATATTTTACCTTTATGTCCTTGATAAATAACATGATGTACAGAATCTCCCCCGAAGAATTTGAGCAACCGTGTCCCTGCGCCACAAATGATATTCAT
>VOFC01002800.1_pt1 | contig 20835 bp, 18 predicted proteins | sample 5384161 | NCBI WGS metagenome assembly VOFC01 (sample SAMN12384722, study PRJNA508395) | human gut metagenome | isolation source: healthy gut B | host: Homo sapiens
TCTTGTTTCACCGGCATTCGTTCCGGGTCATGCTGCCCATAAAAAAGAATCTTTACACTGCACCACGCCGATTTGATAGGTATACTGCAAGGAATCCGCAGCAGCTGCCAGATGCTGCAACAGCGAAAAATCCGGAACAGCTGGAAAGGCAATCGGCATATATTCTCTCGAAGTTCCCTCCATTCGGACTGCTCCGTTCGGGAGAATCAATGTTCCGGGAATCAATTCCGGCTGCATACCGCCGCAAGTGCCAACCCGAAGGAATGTATCTGCTCCGCACTGCACCAATTCTTCCATGGCAATGGCAGCAGATGCACCGCCGATTCCGGTTGAAGCAACGCTGACTGGAACACCGTCCAGCAAACCGCTGTAAATGGTGAACTCCGATTCTGGGAAACAAGGGCTGCTTGTTCCAGATAGGCAGCGATTTTCGGAACTCTGCCAGGGTCGCCGGGCAGTAGAACATAACGGGCAATTTTTTTCGGATCACATTGTAAATGAAAGGGAATGGTTGCTTGCATGGAGTACCTCCTTTTTAAAGTTGTAACATGAATCATGTTTCACGTGAAACAATGTTATAAAAACAAGCTGTTTTTATAACATTGGCTGCAACTAAGCCGCAGGCAACTAAAAAGTTTTTTTGATCCAACAATTTTTTTTAAAAATGCTGCACCGAAAAACTTTTCATTCGCCTGTAGCTCTTATTTTACAACTAGCATTAAAAATGCATTTTAACAATATTTTATTGTACACTATAAAATCTCGCTGCTCTACTGCCATTCGGTCACACCGTTCATTCTCCGGATGCCCAGCATGCCCCTTGACCCACACAAATTCCACTTCATGCCGCTCCAACAATGGCAACAGCTGCTGCCATAAGTCCACATTCAATGCTGGTTTTTTATCTGCTTTCACCCAGCCTCGTTTCTGCCAACCATACACCCAGCCTTTTGTAATGCTATCCACTACATATTTACTATCCGTTGTCAGAACAACATGACATGGCTCTTTCAGGGCAGATAATGCCATAATAACCCCGTCAATTCCATGCGGTTGTTGGTCGTCTGTTCAGCACCGCCGGAAAGTTCTTTCTCTTTTACTCCGTATCGCAGCACAGCCCCCAGCCGCCAGCCCCAGGATTTCCGCTGCACGCACCATCTGTAAAAATTTCTACCGTTTTCATGGCTCTGTTTCCTCCCAATATCGCTGCACGGCTGCCTGTATCTCCGAAAAACTGTACCCTTTTCGCACCAAGGCCGCTTTCACCCGTTCCACCATTTTTCGGTCAGACGGGTCAGAGAGTTTCTCTGCATAATGCCGCTCTAAAATCTGTTGCAGCCGCCCGGAACAGTTTCTTCATAGGGCTGCAAAACCGCTGCAATTACATTTTTCGGAACGCCTTTCTGCCGCATCATCTCGGCTGCTCGCCGCAGTCCATAGCCTTTCCGCTCCACCGCAGAGCGTGCCATTTGCTGGGCATACTGATAATCATTGATCCCGCCCATTTCTGTCAGCCGCTTTAAAACTGCAAAACTCGTTGCTTCTCCATAAATCGGCACTAACCGCTGAAACATTGCCTTGAATGTATATGGACGATAATTCAACCAACGCAATGCCTGCTGTAAAGCATGCCGTTCGCAGTAAGTCTGCTGCATCTCCTGCAAGGTTTCATCGTCAATTTCCAGCCGATTCAGCAGAGCATATTCCAGCACGCACGTCCGGTCAATCTCATAAGAACGCCCGTCTGCGAGCGTTAGCACCCAGACAGACGGGCTTTTCTGTGTTACCTGTGTAATTTCCATGGCTTATTCGGTCGGTTCAAATTCAGAGAAATCAGTTTCCGCTGCAATGTCTAAATCCGCATCCGATTCCATATCCAGTGCATTCAGATTTGCCTGCTGCATCTGGGCAGCGGCTGCCTGTTCTGCCGCCTGTTCCAATGCATTGTTGCTTTCTGCTGGCTTTCTGCCGTTTCTCTTCTGCTCTGCTGCCTTTACAGCAGCTGCTTTCTGTTCTGCAAGTTTTTTCTTGATTTTCTCTTCGACTTCTTGCATCAACTGCGGCGTATTCTGGAGCAGTTCCTTGATGTTATCTCTACCCTGTCCAAGGCGTTGTCCCTCATAACTGAACCAAGAACCACTCTTATTGATGATATCCAAATCCACAGCCAAATCCAAGACTTCTCCACTGCGAGAAATGCCCTTGCCATAGAGAATATCAAATTCGCATTCCCGGAACGGCGGTGCAACTTTATTCTTGACAATCTTGACCCGTGTGCGGTTGCCGATAATGGTCGTACCATCTTTAATGGCTTCGCCCTTCCGCACTTCCATCCGAACAGAGGCATAGAATTTCAGTGCCCGTCCGCCTGGTGTGGTTTCTGGATTGCCGTAGACAACGCCAATTTTTTCTCGAATCTGGTTGATGAAAATGGCAACACAGTTCGACTTTGAAATGATGGATGTCAGCTTTCGCATCGCCTGCGACATCAGGCGAGGTTCAGGGCGAGCAGCCCTGATTGCTGCCCGCAGGCAGCGAAATCCCTGTGCCATCCTTTTGGCACACGGAGGGGGTGGTGAGAAAAGCGAGAGCTTTTCGAGGCGGGGCGAACAAGACCGCCCCGCCTTGTGAAACCGGAACAGGAAACAAATGTCTTGCAACTGTTCCAGTGGAACAGTTGCAACGGGATATTACCTTACAGAAAATCCTGCTCCTAGGGAAAACGGTCTTCAGCGTCCGGCAAAAGGGGGTTCTACCCCTGCTTTGGCCTACCATCATGCTGCAATTGCCCCGTTGCCTTGTCTGAACTTACAGCCTTGATTTCATAAAATTTCAAAAAACTTTTTTGAATTGGGACAGTTTCAAAAGATGCAATTGCAGCAGGGAAAACAGTCTTGTTGCAAAATCTAGTTTGCTCCGCAAATGTGGGCTGCTCGCCCACACAGGTATAGCCCATTTCCAGCAATGCTTGCCGATTAAATTCAGAATCTGCCAGACAAAAATCAAACGCCCCTACTAAATTCAAAACACCTGTCAGCCCATCTTTCAGCAGCTGCGTCAGTTTTGCATTATACGGCTGAAAAAAAGTAAGAAGGGGTGATATTGTGATAAATCATCCCCTTTTTGCAGCGGAGTTTTGGAATTATTTCATTCAAAGGCACTGCCAGTGGACATATGATACAAGACCGCATCTTCTGTTTGCAGACGGGGCATTTTGGAAACCGGCTTCGCCGTTCCTGCTGGAAGCCGGTTGTCAATGTTCTCTGCATAAATGCCCGTCTGGTAGCCCATATCCCGCAGTACTTTTGCAATTGCAAGGGCATCGTTGCTGACTGCATCCCCCATGGAAATGGTTGGCAGCAGCTGAATCACCCTCATTGTGCAGCCTCTTTCGTTTCTGTCTGGTGCAGCTGTGCTTGCAAGGCATCCACTTGCTTCGTCAATGCATCAATTTGCATCCGGCTATTCTTCTGCTGTAATTCCAAGTCTGCAATTCTTTCTGCCAGAGCCGCATTGCTGTGTGCCTGCGTATCAATGATATACAGTTCCATTTCCTGCAATGCCTGTGCAGTATTGGCGTTGAAATAAGTCTGTTCCTGTGCCAGCGGTTCGATATAAAACCGCATCAGCCGCCGGAGCACCTTCTTGAAAAAGACCATGACTGGATTGCCAGCCAACGGGCGGTATAGGCACGCTCAGGATGGAGATGCGCATCATACAGGGCAGGCCTTTGATGAACCATGAGTTCGGGCAGCTCCACAAAGTGCAGCATGCCGGCCAGGATCAGGGGGCAGGCCACCATCTTGCCCAGCAGGGCCAGCACCAGGTCACGCGACAGGCGCAGGTGGCGCAGATCCATCTTCCAGAGGCAGACACCGATGAAGATCAGGGCCAGCGGCGTGGTGAGGTTGCCCAGATAACGGGCGACATCCTGCAGGAAGCCCGGCAGGCGGAAATCCAGCAGGGTCAGGGCGGCCCCGGCCAGAAAGCCCAGCATGGGCGGCGAAAAGACATGGCGCACATTGTCCAGCACGCTGTCGTGGCCGCGCAGCTCTTCGTTGTCGTGGCTCACGGCATAGTTGCCTATGGTCCAGAAAAAGGTGGTGTTGGCAAAGAAATACAGCAGGACATAGGGGGCCGCGCTTTCTCCGAACAGGGCCAGGTTGACCGGCAGGCCGATGAAGACCGTATTGGAGGTGGCGAAGCTGGTGCAGAACAGGCCGAGATGCCGCCGCTCCACGCGTGCTATCCTGGCCACCAGCAGGGCCACGGCAAAGGTCAGCAGGATGCTGAGCAGCGGGAACAGCGAGCCGTAGAGCAGATGGACGAGATCGTCCCGCCCGAAGGAATGGATGATGGTATAGAAAAGATAGGGCGGCAGGGCCACGGAGGTGACCAGCCGGGGCAGCAGGATCTGGGTCTCGGGCGAGAACCAGCCCTTGCGCGCCAGCATGTAGCCCAGCGAGACGATGAGCAGCAAACCGAAGATCCCCTGAAGGGCATGCAGAAAAACCATGGCGGCACCTGTGCGGCAGGAAGAGGGTCTGTCCGGGAAAGACAGTCCCGCACTGCGCCGGCGGCAATGCGGGACCATCGGCAAAGAGCGGGCGTCCTCCGGCGTGCGGGCATCACGGCGGCCCCGGAGGGCCGGGGATGCCCGCAGGGAACAGGCGCCCCGGGGCACGGACACCGGCAGGCTGCCCTGCCGGCCGCCCTGGGCGCCTGCTCCGGCCGGGAAAGCGTCCTAGACTTTCTTGTACATGGCGCCGCTGTCGGCGGAGCTCACCATGCTGGCGTAACGGCGCAGCACGGGATAGGGGCATTCCTTCTGCGGCGGCACCAGCCCGGCGCGGCGGCGGGCCAGTTCGGCCTCGTCCACCAGCAGGTCCAGCTTGCGGTTGGGGATGTCCACCAGGATGCGGTCGCCGTCGCGCACCAGGGCGATGGGGCCACCGTTGGCGGCTTCGGGCGAGATGTGGCCGATGGCCGCACCGTTGGTACCGCCGGAGAAGCGGCCGTCGGTGAACAGGGCCACGTCCTTGCCCAGGCCCATGCCGGTGATGGCGGCGGTGGGGGACAGCATCTCGCGCATGCCGGGGCCGCCCTTGGGACCTTCGTAGCGCACCACCACACCGTCGCCGGGCTTGATCTTGCCGTCGAGGATGGCGCGCATGGCGTCTTCCTCGCTTTCGAACACGCGGGCGGTCACTTCGCGGCGCATCATCTCGGGCGCCACGGCGGACTGCTTGACCACGGCGCCGTCAGGGGCCAGCGAGCCGCGCAGGATGGCGATGCCGCCTTCCCTGGAATAGGCGTTGTCGATGGTGTGGATCACGTCCGTATCCAGGATATGGGCGTTGCGCTCCTTCAGGTTCTCGCCCACGGTCTTGCCGGTGACGGTCATGCAGTCCTTGCGGATCAGGCCCAGCTTGTCCAGCTCGCTCATGACGGCCGGGATGCCGCCGGCGTTCTCCAGGTCCACCATGTAGTGGCGGCCGGCGGGCGAGAGCTTGCAGAGGTTGGGGCTCTTGCGGCTCACGTCGTCGAAGACGGACAGGTCGATGTCCAGACCGGCTTCATGGAAGATGGCGGGCAGGTGCAGGGTGGTGTTGGTGGAGCAGCCCAGGGCCATGTCCACGGCGATGGCGTTCTCCACGGCGCCGCGGGTCACGATGTCGCGGGGGCGGATGTTGCGCTTCACCAGGTCCATGACGCGCATGCCGGCCTGCTTGGCCAGGCGCACACGGGCCGCATGCACGGCCGGGATGGTGCCGTTGCCGGGCAGGGCCACGCCGATGGTCTCGGCCAGGCAGTTCATGGAGTTGGCCGTGAACATGCCCGCACAGGAACCGCAGCCGGGGCAGGCGCGTTCTTCCCACTGGGTCAGTTCTTCTTCGGTCATCTGGCCGTTGCGCACGCGGCCCACGCCCTCGAACAGGGTGATGAGGTCGCCCTGCTTGCCGGGGGCCAGGGTGCCGGGCAGCATGGGGCCGCCGGAGACCAGCACCGAGGGGATGTTCAGACGCATCATGGCCATGAGCATGCCGGGCACGCACTTGTCGCAGTTGGGGATGAAGACCAGGGCGTCGAAGGCATGGGCGCGGGCCATGATCTCGATGGAGTCGGCGATGAACTCGCGCGAGGGCAGGGAGAAGCGCATGCCTTCGTGGTTCATGGCGATGCCGTCGCACACGGCGATGGCGGGGAATTCCAGGGGGGTGCCGCCGGCCATGCGCACGCCGGCCTTGACGGCCTCGGCCAGCTTGCCCAGGTGCAGGTGGCCGGGCACCACTTCACTGGCGGCGTTGACCACGCCCACCAGAGGACGTTCCATTTCCTCGCGGGTCAGGCCCAGGGCATAAAGCAGGGAACGGTGAGGGGCCTTTTCCAGGCCGGATTTCATTTTTTTGCTGTTCTCTTCCATGACGGTATCCTTTGGACGTTTGTCGGCAGCCCGCACGGCGGCAGGAGTCCGCAAAGGGGTCGTACGGGGGTCTTGTGCATGGGCGTCACGGGGGCAGCGGCGCGGCAGCCCGCCGCATGGTGGCGTTGGGGGCGGGGCGGGACCGCCGGTAAGGCGGCCGCTCCCGGCGCGGCAGGGCCGCGTCCTCCGGTGCGCTGTTTGTGCGTGCGCTCAATGTTTTTTCATACGCAAAAAGCCGGGGGCCGTAAACACTTGAGCCCTGTGCCGGAGGCCCCGGCAGGGCGTTCCGGGCCCCATTCCCGGCTTGTGGCACGCCGCAAAGTGGGCTAGGTTTCCCGCATGGAAAACAGGACGACTCCCCCCTCAACGCCAAGCCTGGCGCGTCGCTATATATGCAAGCTGCTGGCCAACGTGGCCTCCGTGCCGGTCTATCTGGCCATGGAAGCCATCCTGCCCCGTGCCCTGGGCCCGGCCATGTACGGCAATTACAGCTTTGCCACCAATTTTTTCCAGCAGCTGTTCATGTTCCTGGACATGGGCACGTCCACCTGTTTCTACAATGCCCTGTCCCGGCGCCAGTCCGAGACGGGCCTCATCAGCTTCTACATGCGGCTCAGCCTGCTCATCGCCGTCATCAGCCTGCTCATCGCCGCCGCCATGCAGGTGCCCGCCATCGGCAGCCGGCTCATGCCCGACGTGCCCCTGTGGCTGGCGCCGCTGGCCGCCATCTGGGCCTTTTTGACCTGGTGGGGCCGCGTGCTCCGCTCCATGAACGATGCCGTGGGCGCCACCGTGCAGTCCGAGATGGTGCGCACCGTGGTCTCGCTTTCGGCCGTGTTCCTGCTCATCGGCCTGTTCCTGCTGGACTGGCTGAACATCTTCAGCCTTTTCGGCCAGCAGTACGCCATGCTGGGCGTCACGGCCCTGGGCTACTGGATCGTCACCCGGCGCCACTGGGAACGCTGCTACGGCGGCCCGGACGCCACCTTCTGCCTGCGCCTGAGCGCCGACAGCAACAAGGCCTACTGCCACGAGTTCTTCACCTACAGTCATCCGCTCTTCGTCCAGGCCCTGCTCATCTTCCTCATGGCCGCCGCGGAGCGCTGGCTGCTGCAATGGTTCGACGGCAGCGCCGAACAGGGCTATTTCGCCCTGGGGCACAAGGTCTGCCTGGCCTGCCTGATGTTCGTCTCGGCCATGACGCCGCTGGTCATGCGTGAGCTCTCCATCGCCTGGGGGCAGCGCGACCTCCAGCTCATGGGCCGCCTGGTCAACCGCTTCGCCCCCCTGATCTACGCCGTGGCCGCCTACTTCGCCTGCTTCAGCATGGCCGAGGGCCCGGCCCTGGTGCGCATCTTCGGGGGCGCGGAGTTCACGGCCGCCATCCTGCCCGTGCAGATCATGGCCCTCTACCCCCTGCACCAGTCCTATCTGCAGCTGGCCAGCTCCGTGTTCCACGCCTCGGGCCGCACCCGCGAACTGCGCAACCTCACCCTGCTGGAATGCGTCTACGGCATGACCACGGCCTGGTTCCTGCTGGCGCCCGAAGCCTACGGCGGCCTGCATCTGGGGGCCGTGGGCCTGTCCATCAAGACCATCGCCGTGCAGTGCGTGACCGTCAATATCTGCCTCTGGCGCGCCTCGCGCTTCGTGCCCATCCGCCTGCTGCCCATCATGCTGCACGAGATCTGGTGCGTGCTGGTGCTGGCCGCCGTGGCCTTTGCCTGCCGCGAGCTCACCCTCATACTGGGACTGGGCGGCATCGACTCCCTGCTGCGCTTCCTGGTCTCCGGCGTCGTCTACACCCTGGCCGCCGCGCTCACGGCCCTGCTCATCCCCCAGCTGCTGGGCATGAGCCGCGCCGAGATGCGCGAAAAGATCCAGAAGCTGCGTGCCCGCCTGGGACGCTGAGGCTGCGGCAGCGGGAAGGAACGGGCCGCATCCCTCCTTCGCCCCGCGCTCCCCCCTCCTCGCCCACACCGTCCCTGTCACGGGAACAGGGCTGGGCGCAGGAGGCCTTCCCGGACACAGGCCCCCGGGAACGGCGGGCGCAGGCCGCTCCTGTGAGGGAGGGGTGCCGGGCCCCGTCACCCGGGAGGGCAGGCCGGGCATGGGCACGGGAGCCGCCCCGGCAAGGCTCCTGGCAGGGACGGCGCAGGAAAAATCCTCCGGCGGGGGAGCTGCCCCCTTGCAATATTTCCGTCCCGGGACTAGTTTTTTGCTTCCGGCTGGGGGAGCCTGCGGGCTGAGAAAGGGTGCAAGGACCCTGACCCCTAGGATCGCCGTGCGATCCTGTACCTGATGCAGATAGTGCTGTCGAAGGGAAGCTGGCAACGTGCGCTTTTGTGCGCCCAACGTGCCCGTTTCGCCCTCTTGCAAGGTGGACGGGTTTTTTTGTGGAGGCAGTATGCAACTCACCATCAATGGCGAAGCCTGTACCTGTGCCGAAGGCCTGACCGTGGCGGCCCTGCTGCGGGAGCGGGAACACGATGCCACCGCCGTGGTCGTGGAACACAACGGCCGGATCGTGCCCGCCGCGGACTTCGCGGCCACCGCCCTGAACGAAGGCGACGTGCTGGAGATCGTGCAGTTCGTGGGCGGCGGTTAGCCGCCGGCGCGACGACGTTTTTTCTTCCCCTGCGCCTGTGCGCACCGCGCGGCCCGGTCGGCCGCAGGAGACCATCATGAGCGATTTTCAGAACAACGATCCCCTCATCATCGGCGGCGTGGAACTGCAGAGCCGCCTGTTCATCGGCACCGGCAAATACAGCAATGACGCCCTCATCCCCGACGTCTGCGCCAGCAGCGGCGCGCAGGTGATCACCGTGGCCATGCGCCGCGTGGAAAAAGGCCGGCAGGGCATCATGGGCCACATCCCCTCCCACATGCGGCTGCTGCCCAACACCTCCGGCGCCCGCACCGCCGAAGAGGCCGTGCGTCTGGCCCGGCTGGCCCGTGCCGCCGGCTGCGGCGACTGGATCAAGATCGAGGTCATCTCCGATACCCGCCACCTGCTGCCCGACGGCTACGAGACCGCCAAGGCCACCGAGATCCTGGCCAGGGAGGGCTTCACCGTGCTGCCCTACATCAATCCCGACCTCTATGTGGCCCGCGCCTGCGTGGATGCCGGTGCCGCCGCCGTCATGCCCCTGGGCGCGCCCATCGGCACCAACCGCGGCCTGCGCACCCGCGAGATGATCGGCATCCTCATCGAAGAGATCGACCTGCCCATCGTGGTGGACGCCGGTATCGGCCTGCCCTCCCATGCCTGCGAGGCCATGGAGATGGGCGCCGCCGCCTGCCTGGTGAACACCGGCATCGCCTCGTCCACCGATCCTGTGCTCATGGGCCGCGCCTTCCGCCAGGCCGTGGAAGCCGGTCGCGCCGCCTGGCTGGCCGGTCCCGGTGCCGTGAGCGCCAGCGGCGAAGGCGCCCGGGCTTCCTCCCCGCTGACGGGCTTCCTGCGCTAGGTCGGAGGCAGACATGGAAAACTTTCAGCAATATCTGGAGAACTGGCCGCGCGAACGCCGCAGCCGGATAGCCGCCGGCGCCACCGAAGACCAGGTGCGCGCCGTGCTGCGCAAGGACTACCTGCAGCCCGCCGACTTCCTGACCCTGCTTTCGCCCGCGGCCGCGCCCCTGCTGGAGCAGATGGCCCAGCGCGCCCATGAGCTGACCCTGCGCTACTTCGGCCGGGCCGTGAACCTGTTCACGCCGCTCTATGTGTCGGACTACTGCACCAACCAGTGCCGTTACTGCGGCTTCAATGCCAACAACACGCAGCCGCGCCGCCACCTGAGCCCCGACGAGGCCTACGAAGAGGCCAGGGCCATCGCCGACATGGGCCTGCAGCACATCCTGCTGCTCACCGGCGATGCCCGCAAGCTCTCCTCGCCAGAGTACATCGCGGAGATCGCCCGCCGCATCAAGCCCCTGTTCGCCAGCGTGGGCATCGAAGTCTATTCCATGACCGAGGACGAATACCGTCTCATGGTGGAAAGCGGCGTGGACAGCATGACCATGTTCCAGGAGACCTACAATCCCGAGCTCTACGACTGGCTGCATCCGGTGGGCCCCAAGAAGGACTACGCCTTCCGCCTCAACGCCCCCGAACGCGCCGCCCGCGCGGGCATGCGCTCCCTGGGCCTGGGCGCCCTGCTGGGCCTGGACGAGTTCGAACAGGACGCCTTCGCCACCGGCCTGCACGCCTGGTGGCTGCTGCGCCATTACCCCGGCGTGGACGTGGGCCTGTCCATCCCCCGCATCTGCTCGCACGAGGGCAGCTTCGACATCCCGCACGCCCTCGATGACCGCCGCTTCGTGCAGTATGTGACGGCCCTGCGCTGCTTCCTGCCGCGCTCGTCCATCACCTGCTCCAGCCGCGAGAGCGCCTTCATGCGCGACCACCTGATCCCGCTGGGCGTGACCCGCGTCTCGGCCGGCGTGTCCACCGCCGTGGGCGGCCGCAAGACCCACGCCGACAACAGCGGCCAGTTCGACATCACCGACCACCGCAGCGTGGCGCAGATGATCGCCGACCTGGCCAGGAACGGCTACCAGGCCGTCATCAAGGACTGGGAAGACCCCACCCTGACCCACGCCTAGGCAGAGTGTTGCTGAGGGGAGGGGGACCCCATCGCTGCTGTCGATGCCCGTAGCTTCCTTTGTCGCAACGGGCACGGCCCTGCGGGCCGCCATTCGGTCGCTGCTGGCGCGAGAGGAGGTCCCCCCTCCCCTCAAGCTCCCCTCCCCCTCCCCAGCGCGCTTTATTCGGGAGGGACGTCTTTCCGCCGGAAAGACGTCCCTCCTTTTCATACGGGGGCGGGGCAGACCACCTCTTCATGAGGGGCCGGGTTCGCCCGTTGTGGCCGGGTCCCTGTCCATTCCTGCGGATGCGGCCCGGAAAAGGCTGTTTCAGGATGAAGTGTGGACGCATCCATCCGTAAACCGTTTTTCAGGGAGTCTGCCATGAGTGAGAACATCCTGCGTCAGGGCCTGACGCGCTATCTTTCCCCGGCCCGGCTGGAGGCCCTGCGTGCCGCCCGGGTGGGCGTGGCCGGTGCGGGCGGCCTGGGCTCCAATGCCGTCCTGATGCTGGCCCGCAGCGGTGTGGAACATTTCCTGCTCATCGACGATGACGTGGTGGACGCGTCCAACCTCAACCGGCAGCAGTTCTGGCCCCGGCATCTGGGCCGCCCCAAGGTGGAGGTCCTGGCCGAACTGGTGCGGGAGCTGAACCCCGATGCCCGGGTGGAGACCTGCCGCCTGCGCATCGACGCCGCCAACGTGGACGGGCTGGTGGCCCGCTGCCCCCTGTGGCTGGAAGCCCTGGACGGCGCGGCGGACAAGCGCCTGCTGGTGGAAAGGGCCATGCTCTCGGGCCGCCGCATCGCCAGTGCCTCGGGCATGGGCGGCTTTGGCGGCAAGCCCATGCAAAAACGCGTGCTGGGCAATCTGGTGCTGGTGGGCGACTTCGAGACCGACATCCTCGAATATCCGCCCCTGGCCCCGCGCGTGACCGAGGCCGCGGCCCTGCTGGCCGACGCCATGCTGGGATTCATCCTCACCGGCGTGGGATAGGTCTTTTCTGGGGGGCTCCTTCCCCTGATGCCTTGCGCCTGACGCGGCCTGAAAAGGAGGACGTGCCCATCCCACAGCTGCCTGTATCGCCAACGGGTACGGCCTGCGGCTGCCTTCCGCCGCTACGGACAAAGGGATGCCCGCCCCTTTTTCTCCATGTTTCTCCATAACGACAGGATGCCCATTGTCGGCACCTGCCCAGAGCCATGACGAACGTACGGCCCCGGACTGCATGGCAGTCCGGGGCCGTACGTTCTGATAAAGCGCGCTGGGGAGGGGGAGGGGAGCTTGAGGGGAGGGGGGACCCCTCTCGCGCTAGGCGAGGGGTCCCCTCTCCCCTCAATAAAACTACAGCCCGGCCAGCAGCTGGATAGCGGCCAGATGTTCCAGTTCTTCGCTCAGGGTGAGGGCCTGGCCCGGACAGGGGGCCGAGGCGCACAGGCCGTGGCGGGCCATCCACACGGCCTCGAAATCGCGGGCGGCCTGCCCCACGGCCTCGGCCAGCTGGCGGGTGCCGGGTTCGAAGGCCGGAGCGTAGCCCAGACGGGCCCGCCAGACGCCGGACTCGAAGACCGGCAGTTTCAAAAAGCGCTCCTGCCAGTCCTCCCGGCTCTCCAGCTTCAGGGCCAGGGCCAGCAGCTGCCGGGGATGGGTGTGCAGGATGGCCCCGCACTGGGGGCGGGCCGCGTAGACTTCCAGATGCATGAGGCCTTCGCTGGACGACGGCCCGCCGTACAGGGTGGCGCCGCTCCGGGCATCCAGCACGCACAGGTCCCGGAGCGTCAGGCGCCCCTTGGCCGCGCCGCTGCGGGTGATGACGATGCGCTCGCCTTCGGGGCTTTGCCAGCGGCAGCTGGCGTTACCGTTGCAGCCGGCCAGCATGCCGCCGTGCCAGGCTTCGCGGCAGACGTCGGCCAGCTCCCGGACGATGGACGACGGCAGCCCGGCCAGGGCGATGTCCCGGCCCCGGCGCTGATGGAAACAGGGAAAAGGCATGGTCTAGGCCTCCGCGGATACGGCAAAATGGTCGAAGCCCTGAAGCGCGTCCAGCGGCTCGTTGTTGCAGGTCAGTTCCCCGTCATCGGTGATGGTGCCGATGCTCATGAAGCCGGGGATGGCCGCGTGCAGGATGGGCAGCATGTCCGGGGCGCAGGAGCCCAGCAGGGCGTAATCCTCGCCGCCCAGCAGGGCCTCGTGCACGGGGTTGAGCCCGTTCTCGCGGGCATGGCGCACCACTTCGGGATGGAGCATGCCCTGCGGCAGCAGGATGGCCGCGCCCAGGCCGCTGTCCGTGGCGGTGCCCGTGTCGCCTTCGCGCCGGGCCCGGCTCTCGCCGGTACGGCCCAGCAGGCGCGGCAGGTCGCGCATGATGCCGTCGGAAAGGTCCATCAGTGCCGGGGGACGGGCATTGGCGCCCGCGCGGGCCAGCATGAGCCCGGCATCCACCTGCGGCACGGGCAAAAGATGCGCGGCGCAGGCAGCGGGCCAGTGTTCCAGCGCGGCCCGGCCTTCCCGCTCCAGCACCTGCAGGCCCACGCGGGCCAGGCCCGGACGCCCCACCACGAACAGGCTGTCCCCGGGCATGGAGCCGCCCCGCACGAGGAAGTCCCCGCCCGTGTAGGATTCGCCCCAGATGGTGATGCACACATGCAGGAAAGGGCTGCGGGACAAATCGCCGCCCGCCAGGGCCAGGCGCTGTTCCTGCGCCAGGGCGGCCATGCCGGAGAAAAAGCGGTCGAGCCACAGCGCATCCACGTCATCGGGCAGGCCCAGGGCCAGGGTGAAGGCCAGCGGACGGCCGCCGCAGGCCGCGATGTCGCTCACATTGACGGCCAGGGCCTTGTGGCCGATCTCCTCGGGCGTGAAATAGGACCGCCGGAAGTGGACATCCTCCAGAAAAAGGTCGCTGCTCACGCACAGGGGCGTGCCTGCCTTGAGCACGGCGCAGTCGTCGCCCCTGCCCAGCAGCAGGGAAGAGTGCGTGGCCGGGAAATGCCGGGCCAGGCAGGCAAGGATGCTGTCCTCGGAAGCGCGCGAAGGCTGGGACATATCAGTCCTCCAGTTGCAGATAGTCGGCCAGGATGACCTTGACCCCGAAACCGGCAAAGTTCACCTGCACCTTGTTCGGGGGCATGAGGCCGAGGATCTTGCCCCGGCCGAAGATCTTGTGGCGGCAGAAGCAGGGCCGCCTGCCCGCGGCCACGGCCCCGGCGGCCGCCAGCACCGAACCTCCGGCAGCCTCACCGGCGGGAGCGGCAGGGGCGGACGCGGCAGGGCGCCCGCTGCCCGCAGCGCCTCCCGGCCGTTCGTCCGGGGGCAGCTGGCAGTCATCGGCATCCTGCAGGGCGCGGGTGGCGGCCAGACGCCGGGCCGGGCTCAGCCCGGCAGGGGCGGCAAGGCCCGTATGGCGGCCGCGCCCGAAGCCCCGCCGGGGCCGGACGGGGCCGCACGCCCGGCGAAGGGATCGGCGGACATGCCGCCGCGCGCCCGTTTGCTCAGGCCGCCGCCGTAACTTTCCACCCACTCCTCGGTGAGCCCGGCGGGCAGCTCGCGCACGAAGGGGCTCTGGGCCACATGCTGCGTGCCCTGCTCGGCCTTGCTGTAGATGGTGGCCGGCGAATACAGGTCAGCTCCTGCCGGGCGCGGGTGCAGGCCACGTACATCAGGCGGCGTTCCTCTTCAAAGTCCTCGGGGCGCGCCAGAGCGTGGCGCGGGGAAGCGGTCCTCCACCAGATCGATGATCAGCACGGCGTTCCACTCCAGGCCCTTGGCCGAGTGCACCGTGGAAAGGGTGATGCGGCCCTCGTTGTCCTCGTCTTCCTCGTCGGGGGAGTCCAGGGCCAGGTCGGCCAGGAACAGATCAAGGTCGTTGTAGCCCGAGGCCATCTGCAGGATCTCTTCCAGGCCCTGCTGGCGGCGGGGCCAGTCTTCGGGATAGCGGCTCTCCAGCACGGGGCGGTAATGGTCCACGATGAGCTCCAGCGCCGTCACCGGATGCAGCGGGCGGGCGCGCATCTCGGCGATGAAGCGCAGGTCCTCGCGGAAGGAGGGGAAGCGGGCGCAGGCCTTGTCCAGGGCCGGACCGTCGGCGCTCTGGGCCACGTTGTAGAGCTTGAGCACGGTCTTGGGGCCGATGCCCTCGTGCAGCTCGGCCACGCGCGAGAAGGCGGGCATGTCCAGCGGGTTGAGCAGCAGGCGGGCGTAGGCCATGACGTCCTTGACGTGGGCCGCCTCGGTGTAGCGCAGGCCGCCGTACTTGCGGAAGGCGATGCCCGCCTGGTTGAGGGCCATCTCCAGATGGTAGGAATGGAAACCCGCCCGGAAGAGCACGGCGATCTCGTGCGGCAGGTGCCGGGTCAGCAGGTCCTCGATGCGGCGCACCACCAGCCTGGCCTGGCTCATGTCGCTGAGGGGCGTCACCAGGCGCACCGGCGCGCCGCCCTCCCTGCGGGTGAACAGTTTTTTGCGGAACGATTCCGTGGCGTGTTCCAGCAGGTTGTTGGCCACGTCCAGGATGGGCCTGGTGGAGCGGTAGTTCTCCTCCAGCCGGATGATGCGGGCCCCGGGGAAAAGCTTGGGGAAATCGAGGATGTTGCGCACATTGGCGCCCCGGAAGGCATAGATGGACTGGGCCTCGTCGCCCACGGCCATGACGTTGCCCGGCGGCAGGCCTTCGCCCTCCGGCCCGGCCAGCAGACGCACGATGCGGGCCTGCACCAGGTTGGTGTCCTGATATTCGTCCACCAGGATGTGCGTGTAGCGGCGGCGCAGGTTCCCGGCCGCGCGTTCGTTGGTGCGCAGCAGATGCTCCAGCTCGAACAGCAGGTCGTCGTAGTCCAGCAGGCCCTTTTCCTTGCGGTAGGCATCGTAGGCCTCGCCCAGCCGCATCAGCGGCTCGGCATAGGGCAGCAGGTGGAAGGCCTCGCGCTGCAGGACCTCGTCCAGGCGCATCTCCTTGTTCCGGGCCTTGCTCAAAAAGCCCACGATGGCCTGGGTGCGCGGGAAGGAACGGTCCCCCTTGCCCAGCCGGAGCTCGTCCTTGCAGGCCTTGACCGCCGCGTTGATGTCCGCGCTGTCCATGACCGTGAAGGGGCGGTCCTCCAGCCAGTCGGGCCGGTAACGGCGCAGCACGCCGAAGGCGAAGGAATGGAAGGTGCCCCCCTGCACCAGGCTCAGGGCATGGTCGGACAGGGCCGCGGCCCGTTGCAGCATCTCCTGCGCCGCCTTGCGGGTGAAGGTGAGCAGCAGCATGGATTCCGGCGGGACACCGTGATCCGCCAGCCAGGACAGGCGGTAGGTGATGGTGCGGGTCTTGCCGGAACCGGCACCGGCCACGACCAGGACCGGCCCGTCGCCGCAGGTGGCGGCCTCGTACTGGGCGCTGTTGAGCGCGTGCGCGTAATCAATCATCGTTACAGATTAGCATAAAGGCGCCGGGCAGGCCAGAGGAGCCCACGGGCGCATCCCGCCCGGGCGGCGCCCGTGCGGGCCGGAAGGCCGCTGCGGGACCTTTCCCCCCACCGCGGCCCCGCCTCTCGGCGCATCCTTTCCCCATCCGTTCTTCTTCCCGGTAGAAAAAGGAAAATCCCTCCACCAGTTGACGCCGCCGGACGGGAATCGTAAAGTAGCTTGAAATTTTTTGCACAAAGGATTTTCCATGCCTACGCCTCAAGAAGAATTCCAGAATGCCGTCCTGCGCATCCTGGAAGCCGTGATGTTCGAGAACTGGATCCGTTTCTACTTCCTCACCGAAAAGCTGGATGCGCCTGTGGAAGAAGGCGCGGAAAAGCCCCTGTTCGTGGCCATCCCCGAGCAGGGCATGCAGCGCATCAGGGAGCTGTATCCCGAGCTGCTGCCCCTGGCCGAGAGCCTGAACGGCAAGGAGATCAGCTTTGCCCTGTCGCAGCAGGCCGTCTGTTCCTTCGTCATGGAACATCTGGACGGCAAGGTCATGCCCCAGCGCATGGCCGAGACCGTGTTCGACAGCACCACCTTCCAGACCCGCATGCAGCTGTTCAACGCCTGGGTGCAGATGCACGAGAACCAGCTGGACCAGAGCTTCATGGAGTTCGGCAGCTGGCGCGAACTGTTCGCCCAGTGGTGTTCCACGGACCAGGTGAAGGAACTGGCCACCCGCATGGCCGCGCCGCGCGCCGAAGGTAACGGCACCACCCACTAGTCATGGCAGATCCTGTGGCCGCCTCCGGGGCGGCAAGCCCATTCCGCGCCGGGACGGTCCTGCGACCGCCCCGGCCTTCGCTTCTGGACGCCGTGGCGCACAGCGGCGTGCTCCGGGCCCTGGCCGCCTGGGGCGACAGCGGCGGCGGGCAGCCCCCCCTGCTGCTGGACGGCACGGCCGGCAACGGTCACGACTGCCTTTTCCTGGCCCGCCAGGCCCCGGCGGGCAGCCTGCTGCTGGCCCTGGACATCCAGGAGGCCGCCCTGCGGGCCAGCCGGGCACGGCTGGAACAGGCAGGCCTGGCTGTGCGCTGCTGTGCCTCTGCCGCGGCGGCCTGTGCCCTGCCCCCCCTCCCTTCCCACATGACGGACATCCGTCTCGTCCTCCATTCCCATGCGGCCCTGCCGGAGCTGCTGGACGCCCTGTCCGAAGAAGACAGGCAGCGGCCCCTGCTGGCGGGCATCTTCAATTTCGGCTACCTGCCGGGCACGGACAAACGCCGCACCACCACGGCGGCGGGCAGCCTGGCGGCCGTGGATGCCCTGCTGGAGCGGCTGGCCCCGCAAGGCTGCCTGAGCCTGCACTGCTACACCGGCCACGAAGGCGGCGCGGCCGAAGAGGCCGCCCTTGCCCAAAGACTGGCCCGTCTGGAGCCCCGGCGCTGGCGTGTGCTGCACTGCCGGGACGCCAACAGGGAAAGCCGCGGCGAAAGCATTCTGCTGGCCGAGCGCCTGCCTGTGCGGCAGCGCTGATCCCAGCCTGAAAGAGCCCCGGAAGGGGCTTTTTTTACAGGATTTTCCCGTCAGAAAAAGTTTGAAAAAATATTTTATGAATTATTTTATGATATAAAAATAGTTATTAAATTCAATAAATTAAAAGAAAGTTTCGTTAGCGAAAAAAAGCGAAAATAGCCTCCTTTTTATCCCTAACCTATTGCATTTTCATCATTGCCAGCATAATCTTAGCGTTAAGGATGTATTTGTGTCGCCTGTCCTCGGGCAGGGGCCGGACGGACCGACGGCACGCTTTTTTTTAGTAGAAGGGAGAGAAAGATGGCTTGGACTCAGGTTTACGAACCCCTGGGAGGCATCGGCCTGTCGGCCCTGGCGGCATCCGTTCCGCTGATCATTCTGTTCTACATGCTGGCCTTCCGGCAGGCGAAAGGCCATATCGCCGCCGTGGCCGGTCTGGTGGGCGCCCTGCTGGTGGCCGTCCTGGTCTGGAAGATGCCGGTAGGCCTGGCAGTCAATTCCGTGGCGCTGGGGGCCTGCTTCGGCCTGTTCCCCATCGTCTGGATCGTCATCACGGCCGTGTGGGTCTACAACATGACCGTGGAATCCGGTGAGTTCGAGATCATCAAGGACTCCCTGGCCCGCCTGACGGACGACCGCCGCCTGCAGGCCCTGTTCATCGCCTTTGCCTTCTCCTGCTTCATCGAAGGCACCGCCGGTTTCGGCACGCCCGTGGCCATCGCCGCCGCCATGCTGGTGGGCCTGGGCTTCACCCGCTGTGGGGGGCGCCGGTATCGCCCTGATCGCCAACACCGCCCCCGTGGCCTTCGGCGCCATCGGCGTGCCGCTGATCGTGGCCGCCCAGGTGTCCGGCCTTGACCAGATGACCGTCTCCGCCATTGCCGGTCGCCAGCTGCCCCTGCTGTCCCTGATCGTGCCCCTGTGGGTGTGCGTGGTCATGTGCGGCTTCAAGCGTTCCATGGAAGTGCTGCCCGCCATCATCGTGGCCGGTGTGGCCTTTGGCGGCGCGCAGTTCCTGCTGGCCAACTTCCACGGCCCGACCCTGCCCGACATCGCTTCCGCCATCGCCACCATCGTGGCCCTGATGCTGCTGCTCAAGGTCTGGCAGCCCAAGAGCATCTTCCGCTTCGAAGGCGAAGCCCCCTCCAATCTGGAAGGCCAGGGCTATCCCCTGTCCGTGGTCATGCGCGCCTGGGCTCCGTACCTGGTGCTGGCCGTGTTCGTGTTCTTCTGGGGCCTGGGTTCCTTCAAGGCCATCCTCAACGGCATTCCCGGTACCGTGTTCAACATCTCCTGGCCCGGCCTGGACGGCGAGATCATGAAGACCGCCCCCATCGTGCAGGCTGATACCGTGTACGGTGCCAAGTTCACCTTCAACTGGCTGTCCGCCGGTGGTACCGCCATCCTGCTGTCCGGTCTGGTGTCCGTGCCCTTCATGCCCAAGTACGGTTACGGCAAGGCCATCGCCTGCTTCATGCGCACCCTGAAGCAGCTGACCTTCCCCATCCTGACCATCGCCATGATCCTGGGCCTGGCCTACCTGATGAACTACTCCGGCATGAGCTCCACCCTGGGTCTGGCCTTCACCCACACCGGCTGGCTGTTCCCCTTCTTCTCTCCCCTGCTGGGCTGGCTGGGCGTGTTCCTGACCGGTTCCGACACGTCCTCCTGCGCCCTGTTCGGCGGCATGCAGAAGGACACCGCCCTGGCCGTGGGCATGCGCCCCGAACTGGCCGTGGCCTCCAACGCCTCTGGTGGCGTGACCGCCAAGATGATCTCGCCCCAGTCCCTGTCCGTGGCCACCGCCGCCACCAACAATGCCGGTCAGGAAGGCAAGCTCTTCCGCTTCACCATCGGTCACAGCATCGGCATGACCCTGGTGCTCTGCGTGCTGGCCTACCTGCAGGCTGGTCCCCTTTCCTGGATGCTGCCCTAACGGGTACAGCGCAGGCCTGAGGGCCTGACAGACCAATATCGGCAAGGGCCCCGGTTTTCCGGGGCCCTTTTCGCATGGGATCGGGGGCCCGCGCCGCCGGTCACGGGCGCCCCCCGGCGCGCACGGCGCAGGGCAACATCATCGACTTTCTTGAAATCTGCGATGAGGCGCGCACGGCGCAGGGCCCTCAAAAGGCCGGATGCGCTCACGGCAGGCAGAACGCTCCCTCCCTTTCCCCGGGAGCTTTTTCCGGGCCCCCCTGCCGCAGGGGGCCCTGCCCCGGGAAAGGCGACATCCCCGGACCAGGGCGCAGGGAGCGCAGCGGCGGGGACCGTTTTTTGACCATGCCCGCTTTTTTCTTGCAGCGGCCCTGCTCCCCATAGTATTGGGAGGCGGGACGGACGGCCCTCCGGGCCCGGCCAGTTCCGGGAAGCCGGAAAAACAATGCCCGGAACGCTGTCCTGGCCGCCGGGACAACCGGCCGCCAGCGGTCCTCCGCCGTCCCGGCGGCGCGGAGGTGCGGGGCTGTGCAATATTTTTGTCCCCCCGTATGGCTCCGGCAGGCCTCATGTTAAAAAAATTAAACGGCCCTTCTGCCTGAATCAAAATAAAAAACAGTAAAAACAGTAAGATAGAAAAATATTCCGAGCTGGATATCTTGGCACGCCTTATGCAGTAAGCTAAGTACCTTCCTTTCTTACTGACAGTTCAACCGAAACGGCCTGCCCCCCCAGCAGGCCGTTTTTCTGTCTGGAGACACGAGCATGTCCAGCCCCGACACCGTCTGTCATCAGGAATTCGACGAAAGCCATTTCCTGTCCTCGGAATACGAACCGGCCCGGCCGGAAAAGGCCGCCTTCCACATCATCCCCGTCCCGCTGGAGCAAAGCGTCTCCTACGGCGGCGGTACCGCCCGCGGGCCGGCCGCCATCCTGGCCGCCTCGCAGCAGCTGGAGGCCTGGGA
>VOFC01002317.1_pt1 | contig 20827 bp, 34 predicted proteins | sample 5384161 | NCBI WGS metagenome assembly VOFC01 (sample SAMN12384722, study PRJNA508395) | human gut metagenome | isolation source: healthy gut B | host: Homo sapiens
TTTGATAACCTGGCTTGGCTTTGGTGTCATGATTCCCATTAATTTTGTGTCAAATAAATCTCTTGTCACGATGTCATCACTTTTGATGATATAGCGGTCATAAGCTGCATCTGTCAGACGATCTAAAATCTCTGGCAGGATGATTTCTTCGCTTGTGATATCAGGATCTTCGTATTCATCTAAACGAAACACTTCCAGATATTGATTGATCGTATATGATTTCATCTTCTGGCATGAATCAGTTTTTTATCAAGTCCATATGTTACAAGTTTTTTGATATTTTTTTGTAAATCCATCTTATTCCACCTCAAATCGATATGTTGTTACTGCTTCGTATTCTTTTCGCCTTTTCTTAAAATGACCTTTGGTTCTTTTTTTCTATATGTATGGAGTTTGGTAAGAACTGGGCTTCTAAGGCAACACCATCTCTGTTTTCATATGGTTTTCCCACCTTTTCCATTACATCCGCCAGACAGGAAGTTTCCTGTGTATACCTGAATACATGGAAGTGTTGTTGTCATCGTCATTTTTCTTCCAGTTTCTTTTGTCATATAGAACTAACTGGTCATCTTCATCTTTTACCATGAAAAGAATGATCATAACCTCCGGCAAGTTTTAACTGTTCATGATCATCGTTGATCCGCTCTCCGATCTCATGAAATTCTTTAAAGTCAAATGGTGTGTTTTTCTATCTTTAAAAATGTTCCATTGGCAAGACAGTTTTCATCAACACATGCAATCTCATCCGCTTTTACCTTTAACTGATGATGATAAATTTTATCTTTTTCCAGCAGATAAATTAAAGTAAGAATGATTTGTGATATTGATCAGTGTATCCTGATCGGATACTGCTTCATATTCCATTTTTAATGTATTATCGCATAAACGATACACAACTTTCAGATAAAGACTTCCCGGATATCCTTCTTCCATATCTGGTGAGAGATAGATAAAACGGATTCCATCTTCCAACAATTCATATTTAAATATCTTTTGATTAAATCCTTTGATTCCTCCATGGAGAGAATTCTTTCCATTGTTTGCTGCCAATTCGTATGTCTTTCCATTTAATTCAAACTTTGCATCTCCGATACGATTTGTAACACGTCCGGCGATCGCTCCCATGTAACTTCCATCTCCATGCCAGCAATCTTCCACATTCTCAAATCCAAGAACAACATCCCCAAAGTTTCCTTCTCGGTCTTTTGTAAATACAGATAACACATGACATCCAAGGTTACTTTGTGATCACTTTGATCTCATCATTTTTTAATTCGAATAAGCAGACTCCGTTATCTCTTTGTTCTATCATTCTTACTTTCATCATCTTATAATACCTTCATTCCTCCGTATGGGCGTACTTTTAAGACATGACATGCTCCTTCACCAAATACATGTTCCATGTTCTTTTTGTACATACTAACAATATCATTTGGTACAAATGCCTGAATCGTTCCTGCAAATCCTCCACATGAACTCGACTGACTCCTTTATCTCCTAAGGGAAATATCACTGATCGCCAATCCGATTGATACACTCTGATTTGTCAGGTCATGGCTTGAATATACATTTTGTAAATATTTAAAGGATGAATCCCCAGATTCTTTGATCAATTTCTTAAATGTATCAAAATCTCCTTCTTCTAAAGCTTTTACCTGCTGATCTACACGTTTATTTTCCTCAAATAAATGCATTGCACGAAGAACTGCTCTATCTCCCTAAGATTTCTCTGATCTTTGGTAGATTTAAGTAAAAAATCATCTTTATCAACTTCTCTTAATGCTTCCTGATTAAAGTAATTGGCAACTTTCTTCATTTCGTATGGAATTGCTGCATAATCATCTGTTAAATCTGCATGAGATCCTTTTGTATCCACAATGCATAAGCTGTGTCCATATTCTTCAAAATCCACTTCAACCTTTTTGATCTTTGGACTTTGAGGATCTTCAAAATCAATATTGATCAGACCTCCAATGGAAGATGCCATCTGATCCATCAATCCACATGGTTTTCCAAAGTATACATTCTCTGCATACTGTCCGGCCTGCGCCAAAAAAATACAGGATCGATCTTCATATCGTTATATAACCCAGATAAAATATTTCCGATCAATACTTCAAATGCAGCAGAAGATGACATTCCAGCCCCATTTAATACATCACTTGTTACATAAGCTTCAAATCCACCGATTTTATATCCTTCTTCTTTTTAATTTAGAAGCAACTCCCTGAATCAGTGCCTGTGATGTTCCTTTTTTCTGCTTTGGCTGGGTCAAAAGAACTAAGACTAACTATGATTCTTTCATATCCCTCTGATTTCAGATCGATCACATCGTCATCTCTTTTGGCAACGATTGCGATCGCATCCAAGTTAATGGAAGTTGCAAGAACTTTTCCAAACTGATGATCTGTATGGTTTCCTCCAACTTCACTTCTTCCTGGAGCACTATAGATTTCTACTTCTTTTTCTCCATAAATCTTTTCAAAGGATTCTAATGATTTGATGTAGCGTTCCTGCTGATATGCAAGAACACTTTCATCTACATAGATATCTTTTAATAACTGATCATATTTTCCTTCTTTTAAAAGCTTCTTCTAATTTTTTAATACTGTTCGGCATTGCGGTTTGCTCTCCTTTCTTCGATCGTCTGAATAACTTTCTTCATAAAACTGTCATCCAGATGATATGCTTTTTTTATAAACTACATAGGCTACAAGCATGGACACCGCTGGGATCGCACACATTAAAAATCTGATAGAATTCAATGTCAGTGCTGACTGTACAGCGTTTGGATTTGGAATATATCCTGTACGTTCCAGTGCAAATCCAATGAAAAGTGATGTTAAAGCCGCTGTAAATTTTACGATCAATGTCTGTAAAGAGAATACAACGGATTCATTTCTTGTTCCCAGTTTGTACTCACCATAGTCAACAACATCAGATAAGAATACTGTCGCACATCCAAGTTCTAATCCTGTTCCTGTCTTTACAATCACTCCTGAAACTGCTGTTAATACGATATTCTGTGGGCATACAAATCCAACGACTAATAATAATGCTAAACCAATAAACGGTAAGATACAAGCCAGTAAAAATGATGTATGTCTGGATAATTTCTTTTGCTACTTCTGGGAAGATGATCAATCCAACAACTTCTGCGATAGATGCGCTGATCATAAAAGCTGATAACATGTTGGCATTTCCACATACATATGTAAAGTAGTAAACTGCAACACCCATGATAAACTGAATTCCTACATTATATAGAAGGATCAGTCCTACTGCTGACTGTAACTGGTCATTTCTCTTAATGATTGAGAATACATCTTTAAAAGAAATCTTCTCACTTGGTGCATTGTTTTCTTTTACTTTTAAGTTGCAGACTGCAACTCCGATCGTAAGAATAAATGTTCCTGCAATGATCATAGCAAAACGATGATATCCGATATATCCTCCACCTAAGGCTGCAATAATCTGAACACCGAATCCTGCGATGACTAATGACTGTCCAATACTTGCGAAAATTCTAGGTAAAAACGGAAACAACTTCTCGTTCGTGTGGATCTGATGTAAGGTTTGGAATTACGGACCAGTATGGAATATCCATGATCGTATAAGTCATTCCCCATAATACATAGATCACTGCAACGAAGATGCAAAGTGAAGTTCCTGTTAATTTAAAGTCAGTAAATAATACGACAAACACAACGGAATTGACTAAAGTTCCGATCACTAGCCATGGTACGAATTTTCCAAAGCGTGATCTTGTGTTATCTACGATCATTCCCATAAACAGATCGTTAAATGCATCCCAAAGTTTTGCTACGAAGAAAACGATTCCTACAAACCCCGGTGATACTTTCAATACATCCGTAAAGTAGATCATAGCGAATGTCGCCATCATTCCATAAATTAAATCTTTTCCCAATGCTCCAAATGCAAAAGTATATTTTACTCTGCCTGGAACCTTTCCATTAGTTGTTCCCATTTTTCTTTCCTCCTGTTTTTAGTAAACTGTCTTTGATACTTGTATAGTAAAACTTTTAGTAAAATTGTCAATATATTTTTACTAAATTTTTTACTTTTATTTTACTAAATTTACTTTTTGTGCTTTTCTCTGTTATAATGAGATAAATTAATATTTATGAGAAAGGATTTTATCTCCATGGCAACAATCAAAGACATTGCACAGAAAGCATCTGTTTCTGCTGCAACTGTATCAAGAATTTTAAACCAAGACGATACCCTGAGTGTAACCGACGAAACAAAACAGCGCGTTTTAAAGGTTGCCCAGGAATTAAATTATACAAAGCATCTAAAAAAATACCGTTGAAAAATCGATTTCTATCGGTATCTTTCAATGGTATTCTGTCTTTCAGGAACTGGAAGATCCTTATTATCAGGCAATCCGTGTTGGTATTGAAAAATATTGTGCCGATCATAATATCCACGTTGTCCGTGCTTTCCAGAGCGATTGCAATTATCCTGACACACTCAAGGATCTTCAAGGTCTGATTTGTATTGGTAAATTTAATAAATCTCAGATTAAGTCTTTTCAAAAACTTAATTCCAACACTATTTTTGTTGATATGAAAACACCAAAGATTTATTGTGATACGATCAATCTTGATTTCCAACAGGCAGTTACTGAAGCATTAGATTATTTGTATGATCTTGGCCATCGAAAGATTGCTTATCTTGGCGGGAAGGAAGTTCTCGCTGATAACAGTGTATATTTTGAAGAACGTAAAGATACCTTCATCAACTTCTGCCAGGAACATTCCATTGACCATAAATCTTTTTATTTATGAGGAGATTATTCTGCTGAATCCGGATATAACATGACAAAACAAATGATTGCTGATGGCGACCTTCCAACCGCTATTTTCTCTGCCAGTGATCCTCTTGCAATCGGTGCAATGCGTGCTTTATATGAGAATGGTTATAAAATTCCAGATGATATATCCATCATTGGTTTTTGATGATATCAGCGTTGCAAGTTTTTTTCAAACCCTCCGCTGACAACGATTCATACACCGGCTGAATTTATGGGAGAATATGCTGCTCATTATATTTTACTTCGGACAAAGAAGATTCTCTGGAATCAGCAAACTCCGATTCGTCTGACACTTCCATGTAATCTTATTGTTCGTAACTCTTGTGCTGCTCCGCGCAAACAGTCATAATATTTAGTAATATTTTTACTTGCTTTTCTAAGCATAGAAAAAACTGCATGCGGTCAGCATGCAGTTTTTTTCCCAAGAAGGAGTAAAAAGTTAATAGGTAAAATTTATTTATGAAAATGGATTCTCAGTCTTATAAAGCATATTCTTTGGCTGATTAAATCCAATCTCATCGACATCAACACCAATGTATTTGAATACTTCATATAAAGTTTTTCCAAAATGACCAAAAGCAACAGCTCCATGGTGTGGGAAATTCTTTTCGATCAGTACATGGCGGTAAAATCTTCCCATTTCTGGGATAGCAAATACACCAATAGATCCGAAAGATCTTGTTGCTACTGGAAGGATTTCTCCTTGTGCAACGTACGCTCTTAATTTTGTATCTGCTGTACTTTGTAAACGGAAGAATGTAATATCTCCTGGTGCGATATCACCTTCTAATGTTCCCTGTGTCACTTCTTCCGGTAATGTTCTTGCCATGATCTTCTGATATTTCATCTCACAGAAAGATAATTTAGATTTTGCTGTGTTTCCACAATGGAATCCCATAAATGTATCTTTTTGTGTATAGTCATAGTTATCTTTAATTTCTTCATTATACATATCTGCTGGTACGGAGTTGTTGATATCTAATAATGTCACAGCATCCTGACTTACAACCGTTCCAATAAATTCGCTTAATGCACCATAGATATCTACTTCACAGGATACTGGAATTCCCTGTGCTGCCAAACGACTGTTTACATAACATGGTACAAATCCAAACTGAGTCTGGAATGCTGGCCAGCATTTTCCGGCAATTGTTACATATTTTCTGTAACCTTTATGATCCCTGATCCAGTCTTTTAATGTCAGTTCATACTGTGCAAGCTTGGAAAGAATCTCTGGTTTTTTATTTCCTGCACCCAGTTCTTCTTCCATTTCTTTTTATGATTGCAGGAATTCTTTCATCCCCTTCATGCTGATTAAATGCTTCAAATAAATCTAATTCTGAGTTTTCTTCAATTTCGATTCCAAGATCATATAATGGTTTGATCGGTGCATTACATGCAAAAAAGGAAGTTCAGTGGTCTTGGTCCAAAACTTATGATCTTCAATTCACTTAATGCTTTTACTGTTCTTGCGATTGGCAAAAATTCATGGATCATATCTGCACATTCTTCTGCTGTTCCTACTGGATATTCAGGAATATATGCTTTTATATTTCTTAATTTCAGATTATAACTTGCATTTAACATTCCACAATATGCATCTCCTCTTCCATCTAAGAGGTTCTCACCACTTTCCTCAGCTGCCGCGATGAACATCTTCGGACCGTCAAAGTGTTTTGCCAACAATGTCTCTGAGATCTCAGGACCAAAGTTTCCAAGATAAACAACTAATGCATCACATCCTGCTTTTTTAATATCTTCTAATGCCTGTACCATGTGAATCTCACTCTCCACGATACAGACTGGACATTCATAAATGTCCTCAGGATCATATTTTTCTTTATATGCTTTTATCAATGCTTCTCTTCTTGTAACTGATAAACTTTCTGGGAAGCAGTCACGACTGACTGCTACGATCCCGATCTTTGTTTTTGGCATATTATTCATACTGTTTTCCTCCTTTAATACATCAACCAAATATAACTATCTACTTTTCATTACCTTGTGCAAGACGCTTCTCACGAATTGATTTAAATACACTCTGTAAGATTACGAAGAAGCAAAGAAGTAATGCGATCACGATTCTTGTCCACCAAGATGATAATGTTCCCTGGAATGTAATGATCGTTTCAATGATACCCTTGATCAGTGATCCAAATAGTGATCCTACGACAGTTCCAACACCTCCTGTTAAAAGTGTTCCACCAATAACTGCTGCTGCGATCGCATCCATCTCAAATCCTCTGGCCTGCTCTACGAATCCACCACAAGAGTTTAAGCAGAAAGCAAATCCAGCTAATGATGCTAAAAATCCATTTAACACATAAACTTTTAATTTTGTAACTTTAGGATTTAATCCCATTAATAATGCAGACTGTTCATTTCCACCTACTGCAAATACGGCACGTCCAAATTTTGTGTATCGAAGGATCACAAAGGAAATCGCTACAACCAATAATGCAATGACAACACTTAGGTAGATATAAGGATGCATTGCAACTCCTCGATTGTTGTAATATGTAATAAATCCAAAATAAATTCGATAGTTTGCAAGACTTAAAAATGTTGGATTTTCAATGCTGATCATATCGGAACTAATCAATGCTGTAAGACCTCTGGCAAAGAACATTCCTCCTAGTGTTACGATGAATGGCTGTTTTTTAAATAAGCTACTAAAAATCCTTGAACCAATCCGAAGATCACACCAAATGCTAATACCAGAATAATTGCAACGACTGCGCTCATATGCTTCACTTCCATCATCCATGCAAGCATCATACAAACAAACACCGATGACGGAACCGATCGAAATATCGATTCCTCCTGTGATCAGTACAAATGTCATACCAACGGCTGCAATGATCAATCCAGCATTACTAATGAACAAGTTTAAAAACACCTGTGGGCTTGTAAAGTTTCGATCTCCGTAAAGGATCGCACCTGCAATATAGAGCACGAAGAATAATACGATCGTAACTGCAAGCAAAAAATCCATTTCCTCTAAGTTTATTTTTTAATTTTCTCTACCATTGCCATTATGCCACCTTCTCTCCAGCAGTTTTTGCTGCACGTTTTGCTTTTAATACGATTTAAGTATTTCTTAAATTCTGGAGACTGTAATGTCACGATTATGATAACCACCACGATCGCTTTATAAAGTGGAAGCTGATCTCCAGTTACTTTCATTGCATATAATGTTGTAGATAATGCCTGGATCGTGATCGCTCCAATAACACTTCCTGCGACTGAGAATTTACCACCTGCAAAGAGAGTTTCCTCCAAGTGCTACTGCTAAGATCGCATCTAATTCCATCAAGTTTCCTACGTTATTTGCATCAATGGATGTGATTCTTGATGTTGCGATCATTCCTGCGATTCCTGCACAAAGTCCGCAGGCTGCATATGTGATAAAGATGATCTTTGTAGAATTCAGTCCAAACAAACGACTGGCTCTTGGGTTGATACCTACACTTTCAATATACAATTTTGTTGCTGTCTTATTTAAGAATAATGTTGCTAAAATGACTACAATGATCGCTACCAGAATCGGTGTTGGAACTGGAATATGTGGCAGAAATCCTCCTAAATACTTAAAGCTGTCCACTTTGACATATAAGTTATTTCCACCTGTGATCAACTGTGCCATTCCTCGTCCTGCGGTAAATAAGATCAAGGTTGCTACCATTGGCTGGATCTTCATATTCGCAACTAAGAATCCGTTCCACATACCACATAATACAGATACCACAAGCCCGATCAGGATTGCTGCGATCCAAGGAATTGCATATGTTTCTCCACTTCCAAGAAGATAAACAGATACAGCTCCTGATAATGCCATGATCGCTCCGACAGAGATATCAGTTCCTGCACTGGATGCTACACAAAGTGTCATACCAACTGCTAAGATGATCAATTCACTGGATCGGTTGAAAATATCGACCAGATATCCATATAACACACCATTTTTAATTGAGATTTCAAAAAATGATGGGGATTTTATAAGGTTAAATAATAATACAAGTGCCAGACATACAATTGGCCAGAAGAGGCGATATGATGTCATCTTTTTTAATTTATCCATAATTATTTGTCACCTCCTGCGATTGCTTTCATTACATTTTCCTGTGATAATTCACTTTCTTCAATTCTCCGACTTTCTCACCATCTCGTAAGATTCCCATGTGAGTCACGGTACGAAGCATTTCTTCTACTTCGGATGAAATAAATACAACAGACATTCCTTCATTTGCAAGTTTTACGACTAATTTCTGAATTTCTGTCTTTGTTCCAACATCAATACCTCTGGTTGGTTCATCAAGGATCAGGAAATCTGGTTCTGTCATCAGCCATCTTCCGAGGATTACTTTCTGCTGATTACCACCACTTAATGATTTGATCGGTGTTTCTCTGCTTGCTGTCTTAACCTGCAGCATCTTAATATACTTATCTGTCAACTCTTCCTGTTCTTTTCTGCTCATCAGTTTGAACATTCCTCGTTTTGCCTGAAGTGCCAAAATCATGTTTTTCTCTTACAGAAAGATCTGCAATGATTCCTTCTACTTTACGATCTTCCGGACAATATGCCATTCCTTTATGCATTGCATCAATTGGTGCTTTGACATCTAATTTTTCTCCTTTGACATATAATTCTCCTCCATCTGGTTTATCTGCTCCATAAATCGCTCTTACAAGTTCAGAACGTCCAGATCCTAATAATCCAGATAATCCAACAACTTCTCCTTTATGGATCTTAATGTCAAATGGTTTGATCGTTCCTTTATGATAAAGACCTTTTGCTTCGATCACAACTTCGTCGCTTTGTTTCTTTGATGATGTTCCACTTCCTTTGATGTCTGCCAGATCATCAAATTCTTTTCCCATCATTGTTGCAACTAATTTAAATCTTGGAAGCTCTTCTGTCTTATATTCACCTACAAAATGTCCATTCCTAAGTACTGTGATCCTGTCACAGACTGCATAGACCTGTTCCAAAAAGTGTGTTACGAATACGATCGCTGTTCCGCGTTTCTTTAGCATATTCATAACCTTAAATAATTTCTCAACTTCTCCTTCATCAAGACTTGATGTTGGTTCATCAAGGATCAATACTTTTGACTGAATGTCAACTGCTCTTGCGATCGCCACCATCTGCTGAATCGCTACGGAATAGTTTTCAATTCCTGTGTGGCATCAATTTCTAATTCCAGATTATCAAGGATCTTCTGTGCCTGTGTATTCATCGTCTTCCAGTCGATCCTCCCCATTTTCATTGGTTCTCTTCCGAAAAGATATTTTCTGCTACCGTTAGATTCGGACACAGGTTTACTTCCTGATAAACGGTGCTGATTCCATTGTTTCCCGCTTCTTGAGGGGATGTGTTAATAATACTTTTTCCATCCATGATGATCTCACCTGTCTCAAATTCCTCAACTCCTGTAAGAACTTTGATCAGTGTAGATTTCCCGGCACCATTTTCTCCCATTAAGGCATGAATCTCTCCTTCTCTCAATGTAAGCTGTGCATCGGACAGTGCTTTCACTCCTGGGAATGTTTTATTAATATGTCGCATGGATAGAACTGTCTTCTTTTCATCACTCATGACAATTCTCCTTTCTTTTCATGATTTTTGAGCCGATTTTTAATGAAAATGCCCTGATTTTTGGCATAAAAATTACAGGATAAGTCAGATTGTCCTGACCCAGAGCCTGCAATCTTTATTTGTAGTGCGATTGTTAATAGTTACATGTGTGTACTTAAGGGGATTTTCAACAATGTTTATTAATATGCACGTTTGTTAATAACTTCTTTTGTAGTATTATCTTTTTGTAAATACCTGCTCATCTACATACTGGATCTTATCTACTTTTTCACCTTTCATGATTTTCTTAGCTAATTCAGCTACACGAGGTCCATGAAGTGGGTTACATTCAAATTCAGCATTGATCTCTCCAGACTGAACTTTCTTTAATGCTGCTTTGATCGCATCGAAAGAAATGATCGTTACGTCTTTACCAGGTGTTTTTCCTGCTGCTTTTAATGCATCGATTGCTCCGAATGCCATGTTATCATTCTGTGCTACTACAACATCAATGTCTTTGTTCTGTTTTAAGAAAGATTCCATAACTTCCTGACCTTTTGCCTGTGTAAATTCTCCTGTCTGAGAAGCAATGATCTTGAAGTTTTTCTGATCTTTGATTCCTTCTTTAAATCCCTTTTGTACGTCCGATTTCTGCAGAAGAACCAATCGTTCCCTGTAATACAGCGATGTTTACGTCACCTTTTTCTTTTCCCTTTTCTTTAATTAACCATTCAGCCGCTTTCACACCTTCTTTTTTGAAGTTTGATCCAACCCATGCTGTGATCAGTGAATCATCAGAAGTTTTGATCTGACGGTCAACTGTAATAACTGGAATGTCAGCTTTCTTTGCTTCTTTTAAAACTGTATCCCAACCTGTCTCTGTTACAGGTGCGATTGCGATCACATCAACACCCTGTGTGATAAATTCTCTGACTGCTTTTGTCTGATTTTTCCTGTTTCTGCTGAGCATCTGCAAATGATAATTTAAATCCGTTCTTTGCTGTTAATTCAGATTTCATAGACTTTGTATTCGCTACACGCCAATCACTCTCAGCTCCAACCTGTGAAAATCCGATGTTGATCTCTGAAGTTTCCTTCTTTGAAGAACCACTGTCTTTCTTGTTTCCTCCACCACAACCAGTAAGCATTGTTCCGATCATCATTGTTGCAAGTAAACCTGCAGCCACCTTCTTAATACTTCTTCTCATTATGATTTCCTCCTTTTTCTTTTTTTGATTTTTTCGTTTTCCTTAATTACAAGTTATATTTTACTTAAAATTGTATTTCTTTCAATGCAATTTCTTTTTTGCATTTGGTGGATTATTTTATGAAATTTTTATCTTGTCTGTTTAAAGTTTGATTTTTTTGATAATGGTTTGAATTTTTTGATTTTTGATTATTTTTTTCTCTGCTTGTCTAGTCTTCGGTACAACTACGATCACCTTAGTTCCAATATCTGGTTCACTTTCAAGGATCAACCCATATTCTTCTCCATAATATAATTTAATCCGCCGATTTACATTTGCAATTCCAAACCCTGTTGTCCTGTTTACCCATATATCTTCATACATTTCTTTATTGATCTGAACTACCTGCTCAGGCTGCATACCAACTCCATTATCTTCAACAATCAGGAATATATTATTTTCATCATCTACACTGGAAATCTTTATCATTCCTTTTTCTCTTTGTTTTTTCAATCCATGATATAATGCATTTTCTACTAATGGCTGTAAAGTGATCTTTACAATATCATTTTTCTTGATCTCATCTGGGACATCAATAGAATATTCCATAATATCCCCTGTATCTTATGTATTTTGAGGTCCATGTACATCAAAATTTCCCTGCGCCACTTCCTTTGTCATCTCACATAACTGTCTGACTGGATAACTAATGCTTTGCGAAATCAATTTCGATAATTTCCATGTTATCAGAGACAAAAAACAGTACAGCGATCAATGTGATCGTGATCGTATGCATGATTTCTTTTTTCCAGTTTTACACGCATACTCTCCATATTCCCAATCTCATAGTAAATGTATTCGGATACTTTTTCTTTAATGATCTCTGTAAATACATTCACATTTAATCTTAATCTCTGATTATTTTCCATATAATCGTTTTTTAGATCTGAATGTTCAATTTCTTCAATGGAAATCTTCAGATTATCCAACAGTTTTCCTATCTGTCTCGTTCTTAATTTACTTTCATCTGTTACAGCATTTTATTCAGTTCCTTTTACCAGCTCCTCCTTCGCTTCCTTTAATCTCCTCATATGGTTTCATCGCATCAAAACTCTCTGCACCGATAACAATACGATACATTTTATAATCCATATCTTCTGAAAATGAGAAATTAAACTTGCTAGCTACTGATACAGTTTTTTACCGCCTCATTATAGCTTTCATTAAAATTTATCATGATAACAAGAAGCGTGATAATCCCCCACTAACGCAGGAATTATCACGACCATCCTTAACCATTTTAGTTTTTTTTCTATTGAGGACTTCCGAAATCGAGCAATAAATTCTCTCACATATTTTTTCATTACATCCTCCTTGATCTATATTCACTCGGAGTAAACAAACATCCTTGCGTTTTTTAAACAGGTAGCTAAAAAGTAATGTGGTCCTTATATCCCACTTCATAGCTGATCTGTGATGCCTTCATATCTGTAAAACAAAGCATTTCTTTTTGCTTTATCCATTCTGACTGATGTCAAAAATTCCACAAAAGATTTCCCTGTTTCTTGTTTAAACGTTGTACTAAAATGACTGCTGCTTAATCCAACCTGATCTGCAACATCACTCAACGATAATGTTTCTTCTTGATAATTTTTTTCACAATAAATTCTTTTTGCCTCCGTTATCAATGAAGAATGTTTCTTCCCTAATCTTTCATTTCGCATTCTGATCGCTTGTCTGATAAGTTCTTCGATATACTCCGCCGCTTTCTCTCCTGTTGAAACTGCAGCGATCTGTTGTTTGTAATCCTTAAACGTGCGATCGATATTTGCTTTTCTCAACTCCCATTTTCTCAACGAATTTCATAACACCTACCTGTATATTAATCAGCATATACTGACAAAACATAAAGGAATCCATATTAGATTTTCCTAATGTCTTGGTATAATCCTCTACAAATAAATGTACAGCTTCTTCTTTTTCCATTTTTCGAAAAAACTCTTCCAGCGATTCTGAATTTACTTTTGGTAAAATCTACTTGCTGCAGATCTTCTGCTCTTTCTATCTTTTCATTATCTAATTTATCAAAAAACACTGCTTCATTCCCAGAAGACTGATACTGGTATGCAAAAAGCCTTGTTTGCACTATCGTAAGATTCCGAAAGGTTATGTAATCGTTCCACTGCACGTCCAATCCCTGCAAACCATTGTAGTTCTTTCTCTTTTTCATACGCTTTGTCAATGCTGCAACATAATCTTTTGCCACTTGTATGGTTTCCTCTGTATTCTGTGCCTTGATCATTAAAACATAGCCCTCTGTTACATGGTGAAAAACAATCATATTTTCAAACTGGCTGCTTACTTGTTCTACGATCGCATCTTCTTTGGTACGAAGATCATATACTGCCTCTGTATCATTCTCATTCTTTGAAAATATTTTTTAAATAACATAAAATTGTATGCCGGTGCCATAAGATCTATTCAAGTTCATTCCCTTGTTCCATTAATTTAGATACAGATATCTTTCCACGGATCAGATTCGAAAAAATTGATATCTCATATTTTTCATTTGTGTTTTATATTTTTTTGTAATTTTTTATATCTTCTTCCTGTCTTTTTTTTCTTATCAAGCTTTTGTTTTACTTTATTTAGTGCTTCTAATAACTGCTCACCAGTTACTGGTTTGGTCAGATAATCTGTTACACCGATCTTGATCGCTTCTTTGCATAGTCAAACTCCCCATATCCAGAAAGTATGATGATCTGTATTTTGGGCATTTTTTTTCTTTAAGATATCACTTAATTCAAGTCCATCCATAAATGGCATCTTGATATCTGTGATCACGATATCTGGATGTAGTTTTTCGATCATTGGAAGAGCCATCTCACCATCTGGTGCTTCTCCCGCAAATTCAAAACCATTTTCTTCCCATTTTACGTTATTCTTTATACTCTTACGAATGATCTTTTCATCTTCTACTAAAAATACTTTGATCATATTACCTTCCTCTTTTCTAAAATATTATTATACTCTCTTATAGAATTATATTCCAGAAATAAACAAGAATATATCCATACAAATAAAAAGGGAAGGGGATATTGTATGGATATGATTCTTATTTTTTAATTTCAATCTATATTATTCTGTTTCAAATCGGTATGTTGTCACTGCTTCATACTCTTCGCCTTTTCTTAAGATAACTCTTGGCTTTTTCTCTATATTCATAGAATTAGGCAAGAATTGTGGTTCTAATGCAACACCATCTCTGTTCTCATATGGTTTTCCAAATTTACCATCACTTCCCTCCTGTCAGAAAGTTTCCTGCATATAACTGCATGCATGGAAGTGTTGTTGTGATCGTTAATTTTCGTCCACTTTCTTTTATCATATAAGACTGCCTGATCTTTTCATCCTTTAACATAAAACAATGATCATAGCCTCCAACAAATCTCAACTGTTCATCATCATCATGAATCCGTTCTCCAATCTCATGAAAACTTTTAAAATCAAATGGTGTATTTTCTACATCCAAAAACTCACCTGTTGGAAGACCATTCTCATCTGCACATGCAATCTGATCTGATTTGATCATCAATTGATGATCATAGATCCATTTGTCTTTGCTGAAAGATAAAATAGGAATGATTGGCTATATTGATCAGTGTGTCTTGATCTGACATTGCTTCATATTCCATCTTTAATTCATTTCCAGATAGACGATATACTATCTTTAAATAAAGATTCCCTGAAATCCTTCTTCCATATCTGGAGAAAGATAGATAAAACGGATTCCATCTTCTAAAATCTCATAGTTAAAAATCTTCTGATTAAATCCATTTATACCTCCATGAAGCGTATTCGGTCCGGAATTTACTGCAAGTTTATAGGTCTTTCCATTCAACTGAAACTCTCCATTTGCAATTCTGTTTGCAACACGTCCGATGATACATCCTAAAAATTTATCATCTTTATGACAATCTTCCACATCTTGATATCCAAGAACGACATCTCCATAATTTCCATCTCTGTCTTTTTGTGAACACAGATAAAATATGACAACCAAGGTTACTCGTGATCACTTTTATCTCATTATTTTGTAATTCAAATAAGCAGACTCCATTTTGTCTTTTTTCGATCATTTTACTTTCATCATTTTACAACACTTTCTTTTTAAATTTTATCTGATATCTTTATTGATCCATTTTCATTATTTGCCTTGGCCATAGTAAGCATTTGCCCCATGTTTTCTGAAGAAATGTTTATCCTGCAGATATTGTGGTGCTGGCTTTGCTTCTGGATTTAAATGCTCGCAACGGTATGCCATCTTTGCGACTTCTTCTAAGACAACGGCATTATGAACTGCCTCGGCTGCATCAGCTCCCCATGTAAATGGTCCATGATTTGTACAAAGCACTCCTGGAACATAAACTGGATTCTTATCTTTAAATGTCTCAATGATCACCAATCCTGTATTCTTCTCATAGGCTTCTTCAATTTCTTCTTTTGTGAGGCTTCTTGCACATGGAATTTCTCCATAGAAGTAATCTGCATGTGTTGTTCCATAGCATGGAATACTTCTCCCCTGCCTGTGCCCATGATGTTGCCCATGGGGAATGTGTATGTACAATTCCTCCTAAATCTTTTTCTGGAGAAAGTTTATCATAATCCACACCACTTGGTTTAATAACAAATAAACCACTTTCTCTATCAATTCCACTGACATTTCCCCATGTATATGTGATCAGACCTCTTTTAGGAAGTTCCATATTTGCTTCATAGACTTCTTTTTTAATTGTTCTAACATTTTTCGTCTCCTTTTTACATGACATCAATTGCAACTCGTTCAAGTGCAAGACCTTTTTGATATTGTTTGATAAATTCATCAAATCCTTCCACATCTTTTTCATCTGGAGCGATCGTTGTACCTTCTTCCCCTGCAAATACTTTGTCAGAAAGATAGGTATCAAGCGTCTCATCTTCTGCTTTATCCAGCATATAGGCTGCAAGGATCGCCATTCCCCATGCACCACCTTCTCCAGCTGTTTTCATAACTGATACTGGTGCATTCACAGCTGCTGCCATGATCTTTGTCCAACACCTTCTGTTTTGAATAATCCACCATGTCCCAGCATTTTATCAACTTTGACATCTTCTTCTTTCATCAAGATATCAAGCCCCGTCTTCAAAGCTCCAAGTGCTGTGTATAGATGAACTCTCATAAAGTTTGCAAGATTAAAATTACTATCTGGTTTTCTTACAAATAATGGCCTTCCTTCTTCAAATCCTGTGATATGTTCTCCTGAGAAATAGTTGTATGCAAGTAATCCACCACAATCCTTGTCACCTTCTAATGCTTTATTGTAAAGAGTTCCATAAAGCTGATCCATATCTACATCTTCCACACCAAAGTTCTGTGCAAATTCTTTAAATAAGTTGACCCATGCATTCAAATCTGATGTACAGTTATTACAATGTACCATACCCACAAGATCACCTGATGGCGTTGTGACAAGATCGATCTCATCATAAACTTTCTTTAATTCTTTCTCTAAAACGATCATTGCAAAAACACTTGTTCCTGCAGATACATTTCCTGTTTTTCTTGTCACGCTGTTTGTCGCAACCATTCCAGTTCCTGCATCTCCTTCTGGAGGACATAAAGGAATTCCAGCTTCCAGATTACCAGATGGATCTAATAATTTTGCTCCTTCTTCGCTTAAGATACCCGCTTTATCTCCAGCTATTAAAACTTTTGGTAAGATATTTTCTAATTTCCATCCAAATTTTTTATCTTTGATCAGGTCGTCAAATGTCTTGATCATCGTCTGGTTATAATCTTTTTGTTTCGATATCGATTGGGAACATTCCAGACGCTTCTCCAACACCGAGCACCTTTTCACCTGTTAATTTCAATGGACATATCCTGCCAGTGTTGTCAGATAATCAATATCTTTTTACATGTTCTTCTTCTTTTTTAAAATTGCCTGATACAGATGTGCGATACTCCATCTTTGAGGAATGTGATAAGAAAATGCTTCCGTTAATTTCTCAGAAGCTTCTTCTGTCATTGTATTTCTCCATGTTCGGAATGGCACTAACAATTCTCCATCTTTATCAAATGCCAGATATCCATGCATCATAGCACTAAATCCGATACTTCCAACCTTAGTTAGTGTAATATCATATTTTTTCTTTCACGTCATTTACCAAGTTTTGGTAACTGTCTTGTAGTCCACTCCAGATGTCTTCTAATGTATAAGTCCATATATTATTCTCCAGACGATTTTCCCAGTCATGGCTTCCGGATGCGATCGGATGATGATCTTTGTCGATCAGTACAACTTTAATCCTTGTTGATCCAAATTCGATTCCCAATGCTGTTTTTTCCATCTGCGATCATTTGCTTTGTTTCCATGATACTACCTCCATTTTCTAACGATAAACTACTTCATTCCATCTTAATTCATTCTTTAATATTCTGATATCTGTATTCTCATCAATGACAACACTCTCAATTCCCATAGCCTCTGCCCATGCAACCATCTGATCTACACTAAGATCATAAGAAAATGCTGTATGATGTGCTCCACCAGCTAAGATCCATGCCTCTGCTCCTTTATAAAGATCTGGTTTTGGTGTCCAGAATGCCGTCGCTACTGGAAGCTCTGGCATTGGTTTTTCTGTCTTTTTACAATCCACTTTATTAATGATCAGACGGAAACGATGTCCAAGATCGATCAAAGAAGTGGCTATTCCTTCTCCTTTTTTTGCTGTAAATACAAGTCTTGCAGGATCTTCACGATCTCCCATAGATAATGGATTTACTTTGATTGAAACAGGACCATCTGCGATCGTTGGGCATACTTCCAACATATGAGCTTCTAAGATACCCTCTTTTCCCGGAACAAAATTGTATGTATAATCTTCCATAAATGATGTTCCTTTGGCATCTTTTCTTTCCTGCTGTCATAACTTTCATCAATCGTACCATTGCTGCTGTCTTCCAGTCACCTTCTGCACCAAATCCATAACCTTTTTTCCATTAATCTCTGAATCGCAAGTCCTGGAAGCTGTTTTTAATCCCCAAGATCGCCAAAGTGTGTAACAACTGCTTGATAATCATGGTCTTTTAAGAATTTTTCCAGTCCGATCTCGATTCCTGCCTGTACCTCTACATGTTTCTTAAATTCTTTCGGATCTCTGCCCTCTAATAAAAAGATTGTATTTTTCATAATATAACTGTGTCAGTGCATCAATATCACCTTTGCTGACTGCATTGACATAATCTACAACTTCATTGACTGGATATGCATCGATCTCCCATCCAAATTTAATCTGTGCTTCGACTTTATCACCTTCTGTAACCGCAACATTTCTCATATTATCCGCAATCCTTACCACACGGATATTTTTTACTTTCCACCATTCCGATTGCACTTCTCATCCAAGATGCGATCTTTTCTTTCACTTCTTTTGATTCATAATATCCAACAACAACTTCTCTTGGGATTCCCATTCTTGTTACGATATGTCCAAATTCCCTGTCACCATGTGCTGACTGGTTTTCATTCATAAAATCCATATCAATCGTGTCATATGGGATTTCTTCATTAAACTGTGTGTGAAGATGTAATAATGGTTTCTTAAATGCCTGTAATCCTGCGATCCATGATTTTGCTGGGGAGAATGTGTGCATCCATGTGATGACACCGGCACATTCTTCATCTGCATTTGCTTCTTCAAATGTTCTTCTGATCGAAGTACTATCAATTAATGTTGGTTTCCATACAACTTCAAATGGTAAGATACCACTTTCATTGAAATTCTGCACAATGATCTGTGCATGTTTTGCCACATGGCTTAAACATTCATCTCCATATAAATCCTGTGAACCTGTTGCAAACCAGAACTTGTAATTTTTTTAAGTTCCATTTTTGCCTCCCAGTTTTATATCTATTCTTGATTCCTATTTTTACATGAGTTTCCGATCACCAATTTCGGTTCGATCAAATACTCTGTTTTCATGTCTTTGTCTGATCCACCTTGTATCTTTTCTAGCAACAACTGTCCTGCCATCTCGCCAAGTTTTTCCTGTGGATGAGCAATAGTCGTTAAAGAAAGTGGATGCTGATGTGCAAGCATTGAATTATCATATCCTGTGATCGACAAGTCTTCTGGAATTGAAACACCGATCTGATGCAATCCTCCAATGATTGAAAATGCGATCTGGTCATTGTAACAGACAACTGCATCCATCTTTCTTTGATCCTTTATCATCTGAACAACCGATGTTACTGGTTTCAACTGACGATCTTCTGTATGAAACCAGACAACCATATCTGGATCATATTGATATCCTGCTTCCTGAAGTGCCATCAGCCATCAATATCTTTTGTAAGAATATCTTCAAGACATGCTGTCTCTCCTCGTCTGCTATTTTCTGTTGTCTTAAAAATAATGCTGTATCCATCTTTGGAAAGGACACTGTTGATTCCCTGGATCAATCTAGGGAATATATAATCAGAAATATAGGTTGTAACCACTGCAATGTTCTTTGATTCCTTTTTATGAAGTGCCCGTTCTGTACAAAACGTTCCCTTTCCATGAACTGCAATGATATAACCTTCTTCTTCCAGAATTGACAGCGCCTTACGTACGGTATGGCGGCTAAGATCATATTCCTGTACTAGTTGATTCTCTGACGGCATCTTATCTCCCGGTTGATAGACACCAGATAAAAATATCATTCTTCAGTAATTCCTTTAATGTGTGATATTTCATTTCTCCTTTGTTCTTTCCCATGTTTGACATCCTCCTTCCTTATGGTTCTTATTTTAACAATATTTTCACTTTATTTTTATGCACTTTTAACAAAAACTATTTTTCTATCATTCTGCTTTTCCTTTTCTACTATCTCATGCTATACTGACTATCAAGAAGGAGTAACATACGATTGGAGGATTTCATGAAAATTTTGTGTGTAACAAAATGCCTGACTGGAATGGTTCAAACCTATGTTGCGGCAGAGAAACTAGAACAGGCAGGTAAGAAACTTGGCGTTGACCTTTCTGTGGAAACACAGGGAGCTATGGGGAATTCAAAATCAGTTTTCCCTGAACAGATCGATGATTATATTGTGATCGCTGCTGATGATCGATCGAAAGCTTCCCGCTTCGGTAATAAAAAGCTTTTTATGTCACATCTTTAGAAGATGCCATTGTTCAT